>JAEEGL016963045.1_pt1 | contig 10257 bp, 8 predicted proteins | sample 9134231 | NCBI WGS metagenome assembly JAEEGL01 (sample SAMN16246548, study PRJNA631951) | gut metagenome | biome: gut microbiome; feature: rumen; material: fiber-attached | host: Bos | place: Iran: Karaj | collected 2018-10 | reverse complement strand
CATTACATGGCTTATAAGGAGGTGTCAAAATGGCTAAATGTGATATTTGTGGCAAGGGCGTTCATTTCGGTAACAACGTAAGCCATTCTCATAGAAGATCTAACAGAGTTTGGAAGTCAAATGTACAGCACGTTGCTTGCAAGATCAATGGCGCTACAAAGAGATTGCACGTTTGCGCAAGCTGCCTTAGATCAAACAAAGTTGAAAGAGCTTGATAATAAGCAAAAAATTACCACCTGATTTTCAGGTGGTTTTTTTATGCCCTTATTCATAAAAAGCGCTCTTCTCTTTTTCCGGTCCATTATTAAACAGAAAATGCGAAAAGAGCGAGTTTTGAAAGGATCAGTTCTCTTACAATAATACCCTTCTCTTCTTTTTCCTGAGCTTTAAGTCTTACAAGTTCCTCTATCTTGTATATTTTTTCCTTAAATCCCTTTGAAGGATCATTACCGTTTTTATATTCCGATACTCTGATTCTGGCCTTTAACTGTTTGTATATCCTGTAGTCATAATTTTCATTAGTCATGAAATATAAATGGCTTTCAAGTGATGTATCCAGTTCTATATCATCCTTTAAATACTTGGTTATCACAGTCTTAAATTTGAAAGGAACAAGATCATTATTTAAGAGCTCATTATAATTATAACGAGCTCCGAAATAATACCTTTCAATATCCTGCATGTAGTATTTAAAATCATCTTCATTAACTATATTATTCATTTATTCTCACCGCTATCAAGATCTTCAATCGCATCACCGGAGAACTTTATGGCACTTCTGATCTTATCTTCATCCCATCCGGTTTCTTCCATAAGCTCTGATACGGTAACTTTACGCCTTAGTTCGTCAGCAAGCTCTTTAGCCTTATCTGCAACCTCCTGAACGAGTTTTAGAACTTTCTGTCCGCCGGCATCTTCCGCAAGATTATCCTCGATTATTGCTTCCATAGCATCGAGCATCATGTTATACAAAAATCCCTCAACTTCAGAAGGCTCACCAACAGCGTCAAGCATTGTCACACCTTTTGTGAGAGCAACATTTCCTTCGCCTATAAGGTCCTCAAGAAATACTCCTTGCTCGGAATACATTCTCGCAACATCAACCACAAGGGGAAGATAACAATTAATAAGGTCATTTTGTGCCTGTTTATCACCTGCAATCGCAGACATTGCAAGTGCTTCCTTCTCTCCATCCGTATATGTTGGCAAAGACTTAAGGCTTTCAAGATAGTCATTTAAATAGTTGGTCTCTTCTTCAGAGAGATTGTCTTCTTCCTCTGATGCTTCATCTATTCCGATCTTATGGCTCTTTAAATATTCAAAGACCATCTGTAATTGCTTATCATCAAGATCAAGTTCAGAAAAGGCTTCTTTTACCTGATCTGTAGAAATGATATTGCGATTTTCTCTCGCAGTTCTTGTTACTGATTTTAAGATCTCGGCAAATTCTTTTTCTTTATTGTCAATATTACCCATGGTTCCTCCATTGCCGTGTTTGATTATTTGATTTTAAACCCGATTACTGAATATGCTGATGTGTGAAGAGATGATCCTGGCAATATTCATAATTTCCATTGCATTTTGAGCAGAATCTGAATTCCAGATTGGGGTCATCTTTTTCTGTTCTGCCACATACCGCGCACTTATGTCTTGTTACGCCCGGAGGTGTCATACGAACGTTTCTCTGAAAGTTTGATCTTCTCTTGACTTCATTTGGCTTAAATCTGTCCATCTTTCCTGTTGAAAGATAGAAAAGCAAAAGATTTAAAAGCTGAGAGCCAATTGCAAAGAAAGTACAGTAATTATGGCCTATAAGACCCATTATTCCTTCATAGATCAGGATAACTCCATAAATAATTCCCATCCACTTTACTTTTACAGGAATTATAAACATAAGCAAAACCTGCATTTCGGGGTAGGTTATCGCAAATGCCAAAAATACCATCTGCTGAAGATAATATGTGCTGAAGACAGGTGAAAGATATGTCATATAAGCCGCAGCATTAGCGGGATCCATTGCGTAATAAACTGCATAGGCAAGAAAGGCACCTATTATCATAAGGATCATTCCGGAATAGATAAAGAGATTATACCTGAATGTACCGAGTGTTCTCTCCATTGTGCTACCGATAAAATAATAAAATATAAGAGTGATAATTATCAAAAGACTGAAACTTGATGGCGGGATCAGTATCCATGAAACAATCCTCCATACCTGTCCCACAAGAATAAGCGCCGGATTAAGTGTTAAAAAGTAAGTCAGGTTCACAGAAGAAGGTGCAAGTTGTAATACATATCCTACTACATATAATCCGACAATATACAAAGTAAGATTTGGAACTGCGTACTTTCCAATCTTTCTTTCCAAATCATTAATTAATTTATTCATAATTACTCCTCATTGCTTCTTACAAAAATAGAAATATTATTGATCAATGTGATAAGTAGGCGTGATTGCTCCGCCATCGCATCGAGATTTTCTTTGATCTTATCGGGATCATCAGTGCGTTTACTGGAGTCTATAAGACTTGTAAGTTTGCTCATAGGCTCACGCATACTGTTTGTAACATTGTTTACAAAATCAAACTTATCCTGATTTGCTTTTTCCAGCTTTATCTTTGAATCCATTATCTCCTTTGCATATTTGTCTCTTTTTTTAATAATAGCGAAAACTATGAAGTTGGCTGCAAGGATTAAGATTACAATAATTGCGAGAATCTGCCAAGCATACTGCATTACAAAATCCCAAAAAGTATACGTGTACATGCTCTTGGAATAGTTCATTGCCAGGCTCTGAACATAGTCCTGCCCGGTTATGTCTATTCCTCGGTTAAGAAGTTTTAAAAGCCCATCATTACCAATCTTAACCCCAAAACAGTTGTCTTCGCTTGCGTTAAGCTGGACAAAGGAAAAGCTGCTATCCCTATGTGCACTTAATATAGCACCTGTTCTAAGGCCGTTAAGTGTTGTACATGTAGCCTGACCTGTATAAACAGCCAAAAGACAATCATCAATAGTTGGAAAATAAATAATATTTGAATCAGGATAATATGTCTTAACATAGTATTGCTGAAGATTATTATTTTCACAAACTGCAAAAGTAGCATCACTGCTCCCCTTGTATTGTTCTGTAAAAACAAGGTCTGTTACAGAGGTGATAACTGGATCTGTCAGATACAAACCATCAAGTTCAGAGAAATATAAGCCTCCGCCCAAAGGAAATCCGGCATCAATCTCATCTTTATTTATAGCCTGAACAATATCATCATATTTATCATAGCCAATGAATTCAAACTTAATATTGTTAAGTCCTAATTCTTTAAAAATATATGGAATAAGATCCTTTATAAGACCATTAACATTGCCTTCCTCATCCGTTGTGCTGAAGGGAAGAAAATTATTAAGGTAGCCTATCTTGATGATATCATGTAACGAGATCCAGTCTTTCTCGGAAGCTGTAAAAGCCCTGCTGGACAATGTTGATGAATAGTATTTATTTCTGAGCGAACTGATATAACCCGGGTTTTCAGCCAGAAGAAGATTTTGTGCATCATCAAGTTCCGCCAATAAATCCGGTTTGTTTTTATTTACACCGAGATAATAATCTGCTTCACCAATACTGTAGAGAACTTCAGCATGCTTTCTGTTGTACACACCTTCCATCTCGGCAACTATAGCGTCGAGTTCATATCTGTCAAAAGCCGCTAAAAGGTTATCATAATCACTGAACACAACTTCCTCGGCCTTGATATTTTCCTTATCGCAGAATTCAGACAGGATACCAACCATGGCACTGTCAAGTACACCAATCTTTTTACCGTTAAGCGTATTATGATCTCTTGATATGGATGTATCGTCATCATGTTTTATAAGTCCATAGCTCTCGGCACCCATAGGTTTTTGGGGATATAGAATGAGCGAAGATCTCTCTTCTGAATAGGCAAGTCCCGCAACAAGATCAACTTCACCTTTAAGGAGCATTTGATAAATAGAAGCAAAATCTCCGTATACATATTCATAGTCCCATCCTGTATATTCAGAAATTTTACGGTAATATTCATAAGCATAGCCCTTTTTTATGTCCTCATCAGAAGAGCCATCCTCAAACACTTCATTATTATAATAGCCAACTCTGACTTTCTTTTGATTTTTAGCTTCTGCATGAGCATCTATAGTACAAAAAGAACAAGCCATGCAAAAAATCAAGATGGCAGATGCAATTTGTATAATTCTCTTTTTCATATTATCCCCTCTTATACATAATCATACTAGTTTATAATAGCACATCAGTTCATAAACTCCAATAAATTTTATACAATCTATGTTTGTTGATTTTTATTTTTTTCTGCTTTATAATCATATAGATTGTCTCGAGATATAGGTTTTTTTGAGACAAAAATAATTTGTTCTAAAATTTTTATGAGGTGTTTTCAATGATTTCCAGGGATTATACATTAGGAATTGATATAGGATCTACTACTGTCAAGATAGCTCTTTTAGACAGTGATCACAAAATAGTCTTTTCAGATTATAAGAGACATTTTGCCAATATTCAGGAGACCTTATCAGATCTTTTACAGGAAGCAAGTCAGGTGGTTGATGGTAATATTACTCTTCATCCTGTCATAACCGGATCCGGCGGGCTTACCCTGGCTAAACATTTGGAAGTTCCTTTCGTTCAGGAAGTTATTGCTGTTTCCACATCACTTAAGGAACTGGCACCCAAGACAGATGTTGCAATCGAGCTTGGCGGAGAAGATGCCAAGATCATCTATTTTGAAGGCGGTAATGTTGAACAGCGAATGAATGGTATCTGTGCCGGTGGTACAGGTTCTTTTATTGATCAGATGGCTGCCCTGCTTCAGACTGATGCTTCAGGCCTTAATGAGTATGCGAGAAATTATAAGTCACTTTATACTATCGCTGCCCGTTGCGGTGTTTTTGCCAAGTCAGATATTCAGCCTCTTATCAATGAAGGTGCGACCAAGGAAGACCTTTCAGCTTCTATTTTCCAGGCAGTTGTAAATCAGACAATTTCCGGTCTTGCATGCGGTAAACCAATTAGAGGACATGTAGCATTTTTAGGTGGTCCTCTCCACTTCCTCGATCAGCTGAAGGCTTCATTTATCAGGACACTGAAGCTTGATGAGGAGCACACAATAGAGACAGACAATTCACATCTTTTTGCAGCTATAGGTTCTGCTTTAAATGCAAAAGAAGATGTATTCTACACCATGAATGACATGGTTTCAAAACTTTCGCATAAAATCGTTATGGATGCAGAAGTATCTCGTCTTGATCCGCTTTTTAGCAGTGAGATTGAATACAAGGCATTCAGAAAACGTCAGGATCAATACAAGGTAAAGACAAGAAAGCTAGATGATTACAAGGGTAAGGCATTTCTTGGTATTGATGCAGGTTCAACAACTACAAAATGTGCGCTCATAAGTGAAGACGGTGATCTTCTTTATTCATTTTATTCAAGTAATAACGGCAGTCCTTTAAAAACTGCTATTTCTTCCATACAGGAAATATACAAGCTTATGCCTGAGGGCGTTGAAATTGCCAGAGCATGCTCAACCGGTTACGGTGAAGCTTTACTTAAGTCCGCGCTTTTACTTGATGATGGTGAAGTAGAGACCATTGCCCACTATAACGCAGCCGCTTTCTTCGATCCTGAGGTTGACTGTATTCTGGATATCGGCGGTCAGGATATGAAATGCATTCATATCAAGAACGGTTCCGTTGATTCAGTTCAGCTCAATGAAGCATGTTCATCAGGGTGTGGTTCATTTATAGAGACCTTCGCAAAGTCTCTCTCCTACAGTGTTCAGGACTTCGCAAAGGTAGCTCTTTACGCCAAATCACCTGTTGATCTTGGAACAAGATGTACTGTATTTATGAACTCACGCGTTAAACAGGCTCAGAAGGAAGGCGCTGATGTAGCAGATATCTCTTCAGGTCTTGCCTACTCTGTTATTAAAAATGCTCTGTTCAAAGTTATAAAGGTTTCCGATGCCAAGGATCTTGGTGAACACATTGTTGTTCAGGGTGGAACATTCTACAATGATGCTGTTCTTCGTGCATTCGAGATCATTTCAGGTGCCGAGGCAATTAGACCTGATATTGCCGGTATTATGGGTGCTTTCGGAGCTGCTCTTATCGCAAGAGACAGGTTTGCTGAGACAGATAACTATAAGACGACCATGTTGTCCATCGATCAGATAAATAATCTTGAATATACGACAAGCATGACTACCTGTCAGGGTTGCACCAACCACTGCAGACTTACTGTAAATAAATTTACAGGCGGTCGTCAGCATATTTCCGGCAACAGATGTGAAAGAGGAATCGGTAAGGTAAAAAATGCTGACAATATCCCTAACCTCTTCGATTATAAATACAAGAGACTGTTTGGATATGAACCTCTGTCTGCGGATAAAGCTACAAGAGGAACTGTCGGTATCCCGAGGGTATTGAATTTTTATGAAAACTATCCTTTCTGGTTCACTTTCTTTACAAAGCTTGGTTACAGAGTAGTTCTTTCGCCACGTTCAACACACCAGATCTACGAACTTGGTATAGAATCAATCCCAAGTGAATCAGAATGTTATCCTGCCAAGATTTCACACGGACATGTGGAATGGCTTATCAAACAAAAGGTTGACTTCATCTTCTACCCGGGACTTTTCTATGAGCGTGAGGAAGTGGAAGGTGCTACCAACCACTACAACTGCCCTATTGTAACCTCATATTCTGAAAATATTAAGAATAACGTCGAGGCTATAACAAACGGTGAAGTCAGACTCCGCAATCCATTTATGGCATTTACCAGTCTTGAGACAGCAACAGCTTCTTTGGTCAAAGAGTTTTCTGAGATACCTGCTCAGGAGATCATTGATGCAGCAAAAGATGGCTGGGAGGAAATGGCAAAGGCAAGACGTGATGTTGAGCTAAAAGGTGAAGAAACACTTAAGTGGATGGAAGAAAACAACAGACACGGTATTGTGCTTGCCGGACGTCCATACCACATTGATCCTGAGATCAATCATGGAATTCCTGATATGATCTGCTCCTACGGTGTTGCTGTTCTTACAGAGGACAGTGTATCCCACCTCGGCAAACCGGAGAGACCTCTTATCGTATCCGACCAGTGGATGTATCATTCAAGACTCTATGCTGCAGCTTCGTTTGTTCGTACAAGAGATGACCTGGATCTTATCCAGCTGAATTCTTTTGGCTGCGGCCTTGACGCTGTTACCACTGATCAGGTAAATGATATTTTATCCGGCTCCGATAAGATTTATACATGTCTTAAGATTGATGAAGTTAATAACCTCGGAAGCGCGAGAATCAGAGTACGTTCACTTCTGGCTGCTATAAGAGTTCGTAAACAGAAGAATAAAAAAGCTACTGTACATGATTGTTCCAACCACAGAGTTCTTTTCACGGAGGATATGCGAAAGAACTACACACTTCTCTGCCCTCAGATGTCACCTATACACTTTGACATTCTTGAACCGGCATTTGCTGCCTGTGGTTACAACTTTGTAGTAATGCAGAACGACAACAGACATGCAATTGATATGGGCCTTAAATATGTCAATAACGATGCATGCTATCCATCACTATGGGTTGTCGGTCAGATCATGGATGAGCTTCATTCAGGAAAGTATGACCTTAACAGAACTGCTGTCATTATGTCACAGACAGGTGGTGGTTGCAGAGCAACAAACTACGTAGGCTTTATAAGACGAGCTCTTAAAAAAGCAGGTATGGAACAGATTCCTGTTGTTTCACTCAACCTGTCCAAGCTTGAAGCTAATCCCGGCTTCCATCTTAATTTTGAGATGCTTGAAAGAGCGACATATGGTGCTATTTTCGGTGATGTTTTCATGAGATGCGTATACAGAATGCGCCCTTATGAAAAAGTTGCAGGAAGTGTAAATGCCTGTCACGAGAAATGGCTTCCTGTTGTTAAAGATTTCGTAACTTCAAAGCATATGAGTCTTTTCAAATTCAAAAAGCTCTGCCGTGAGATCATCGAAGACTTTGATAAGATTGAGATTACAGATGAGGTTAAACCAAGAGTCGGTGTTGTTGGAGAAATCCTTGTTAAATTTGCTCCTGCTGCAAACAATCACCTTGTAGAATTATTGGAACAGGAAGGCGCTGAAGCAGTTGTTCCTGATCTGATAGACTTCATGCTCTACTGCTTCTACAACCAGATATATAAGGCCGATGAGCTCGGAACTTCCAAGAAGGTTGCTGTCATGATGAGAGGTGCAATCTGGCTTATTGAACAGGTAAGAATGGGTGCGTACAAAGCGTTTGAGAAATCTGTTCACTTCGATCCTCCTACAAGTATCTACAAACTTGTAGAGTATGCAAAGCCAATTGTATCAATAGGAAATCAGACCGGTGAGGGATGGTTCCTTACAGGAGAAATGGTAGAACTTATCAAGGAAGGTGCCAATAACATTGTTTGTACACAGCCATTTGGATGTCTTCCTAACCACGTGGTTGGTAAAGGCGTAATCAAGCAGATGCGACATATGTATCCAGGATGCAATATTGTTGCTATAGACTACGATCCAGGTGCTTCCGAAGTTAACCAGCTTAACCGTATCAAGCTGATGCTTTCTACTGCTCAGCGTAAGGTTGACTAAGAAAAGAAAGCAATTTGACCTATGATCTATTTGGATAATAAATTTATGTATAACAAAGGCAGCTCTTTGAAAGAGCTGCCTTTTAAACAAGCATCATATAAAATTATCATTAGATTCATTTAAGCTTGGCGTTGAGCTTCTCTATGGCATCTTCATGACGCTGGATAGCAAATTCTGCGGATTTGATCTTAAGCTCAGTATTCATCCTCTTCTTATGGATCTCATTCCTCTTGGTGTAATATTCGAGAACAGAATCATCGTTAACCTCAAGGAATTTATCGGCAATACATCCGGGTAAAACGAATTTTTTCACAACATCAGAAAACTTAACCTCGATGTATTTGCCATCCTGCTTGATTACTTCTCCTTCACCAAATTTTTTGTGCTCAACCTTCATTTTTAAAGCGGAGTGATCACCAAGACCAGCTTCTTCTTTATCCAAAGATGCAAGTACTTCTGCAAGCTCGTTTTTCTCGTTGTTGAGCTCTTCTATCTTTTTTGTATTTTCCTCGAGCATTTCTTTGGTCTTCTTTGTAGGCTTCTTTTTAAGGTCGCTTTTTACTTCCTGATCTTCGTTTTCCATAGTAAGGCCCATAGATTTTACTCCTTGTTTAATGTCATAACAAAATTGACGTCTTAACAATAATATTTTAACTTATTTAAAGACAAAAAACAAGTTTGTGACTCAAAGGCTAATCTGTTGTCCACCCTTAATTTCTACTGCCTTTTTATCAACTTCAAGCCATACACTAATAGCACTTGGATTGTATGCAAAGTCCCCATTCACAGAGACCAAAATTCTTTTCGCAGCGTCCAAATAGTCGACTATTTCTATGTTTGTAGCATACCAGATGTCATCTTTTCCAGACATATCTTTGGCAAAATTTTCGATAACATTCCAGTTGTTATCAATCTCAAATTCATAACTGTGTCCCCATAAATAGAACATATACAGGTACTGTGTTTTATGAAGATTTAAGAATTCGTTTTTAAGATTTTCAAGATTTGGGTTCTTATGTGAACATGTTGGATTCCATCTCAAAAAATCTGTTGGCATTGCGAATGAAAGTGTTGATGTAACAGTTCTGGCGTGAACAATACCACATACTTTAAGGACATCAACCACTGTATCATCGTATGAACCGTTAGGATATGCAAGTCCTCTTATAGTTGTTCCCATTACCTGCTCAAGATTGCGCCTGTCCTCTAAAACCTGCTGAACGATCTGCTCTTTGGGACATCGTGCTATCGTAGGATGAGTAACGGTGTGACAAGCTATTTCATGACCTTTATAAAGCTCTTTATACTCTGTTAAAGGAATTCTTTCTTCATAGTATTCTTTGGAGTAAAAGCGCTCCAATCCTGTATTTACATTAAAGGTCCCTTTGATACCATATTCGTTTAAAAGTGATACAAGTCTTCTGTCAGCAACTTTTCCGTCATCATAGCTTAGGGTCAATACTTTATGTTTGCCCCCGGGAAATGCTGTATATATGTTTCTTGGTTTTCTGTCCATGTTATCCCCGTCCTTTTTATTACTCTTCTACCTTCTTGGTAAGCTCTTTATGAGCCATTTTTATCTTATCCT
>JAEEGL016869579.1_pt1 | contig 10257 bp, 8 predicted proteins | sample 9134231 | NCBI WGS metagenome assembly JAEEGL01 (sample SAMN16246548, study PRJNA631951) | gut metagenome | biome: gut microbiome; feature: rumen; material: fiber-attached | host: Bos | place: Iran: Karaj | collected 2018-10 | reverse complement strand
TTCCAGATTACCTGACGGGTATCGATACCAAGCTCATTTCCCTGCTGGATATGATTATCCAGAAGGGCTGCCAGCAGATTGTTGGCGCTGGTGATGGCATGGAAATCACCGGTAAAGTGGAGGTTTAAGTCCTCCATGGGGACAACCTGGGCATATCCGCCACCGGCCGCTCCGCCCTTGATACCGAAGCATGGACCAAGGGAAGGCTCACGAAGAGCGATCACTGCCTTTTTGTTCAGCTTTGCAAAAGCTTCTCCAAGGCCTACGGTTGTGGTGGTCTTTCCTTCTCCCGCGGGAGTAGGGTTGATGGCCGTAACAAGGATCAGTTTTCCGTCGGGCTTATCCTGCAGGCTCTGCAGGAATTCCTCCGTCAGCTTGGCTTTGTACTTACCGTAGCATTCCAGATCGTCTTCAACGATCCCAATGGATCCGGCTACTTTAACAATGGGTTCCATTACCGCTTCCTGAGCAATTTCGATGTCTGTTTTCATAAATACTCCTCCACATACTGGTCAAATTGTTCCGGTCCCATCAGAATGCGACGGGGTTTGGTACCTTCTTCCGGTCCCACGACTCCGGCTTCCGCCAGCTGATCCATGATCCTGGCGGCCCGGTTAAACCCGATCTTGAAGGCTCTTTGTAAAAGCCCGATCGAAGCTTTGTCCTTTTCAATGATAAACTGACCTGCCTGAACGAACAGTTCATCAAATCTGGATCCACCGTCATCGCCGGATGATCCGCTTGAAGATCCCACCGCATTTGCGGCAGCTTCGTTCACGCTCTGTTCGATATCGGGTGCAAAATCATTGATGATGTTCTGCGCCCGGAGGAAATCAGTAACTTTCTGTACTTCTTCGTCAGAAACAAACGCTCCCTGTACTCTCGTTGGTTTCGGCGATGATTGAGGAGCAAAGAGCATATCGCCTTTACCAAGGAGTTTTTCCGCTCCGTTTGTGTCAAGGATGGTCCTTGAGTCAACACCGCTGGATACCGCAAAGGCGATACGGCTGGGCATGTTGGCTTTGATCAGACCGGTGATGACATCCACGGAAGGTCGCTGGGTTGCGATGATCAGGTGGATACCTGCCGCTCTGGCAAGCTGAGCCAGTCTGCAGATGGCTTCTTCCACTTCTCCGGCAGCCACCATCATCAGATCCGCAAGTTCGTCCACCACGATGAGGATCTGAGGCATTACCTTCGGAGCATCCGGATTACCGGCTTTGGCTTCTTCCTCTACCTTGGCGTTATAGCCCTTTAAGTCACGCACGCCGTACTCTGCGAATTTCTGATAACGGTCCGTCATTTCTTTCACACCCCACTGCAGGGATGCGGCAGCTTTTTTCGGATCCGTCACAACGGGCAGGAGCAGATGAGGTACGCCGTTATAAACACTCAGTTCAACCACCTTGGGATCGATGAGGATCATCTTTACTTCATCCGGTTTGGACTTATAGAGGATGCTCATGATGATGGTGTTGATACATACGGATTTACCGGAACCGGTGGAACCGGCGATCAGCAGATGAGGCATCTTCGCAAGATCCGTAACAACGGTCCGTCCGCCGATGTCCTTACCGACCGCAAAAGAGAGTTTCGCATTTGATTCCTTGAACTCTTTGGATTCCACAAGGTCTCGGAATGCCACCATGTCCACATTCTTATTTGGTACTTCGATTCCTACCGCGCTCTTTCCGGGGATGGGCGCTTCAATGCGGATCTCCGTTGCCGCAAGGTTTAACTTGATATCATCTGCAAGGTTTACGATCTTGGAAACCTTAACGCCAACCTCAGGCTGCAGTTCGTAACGCGTTACCGCAGGACCCTGACTGATATCCGTCACTTTGACATCCACGCCGAAGGTACGGAGAGTGTTTTCCAGGTTTTCCGCCGTGTCTCTCAGTTCCTGATCCTGAGAACCCTGGGAACGTTTGCCCTTCTTTAAATACTCCACGGGTGGGAATTTATACTTGGAAACCGGGTTCCCGACAGGCTGCTTTTTGTTCAGAGCCATCTGACCGTCTTTTTCGGATACAAGGTTCAGGGAACCGTCCGGTTCTTTTACGGGTTTTAAGACCTTCACCGTCTCCTGTTTCTTCACAGGCTCCGGTACAGGCACGGGGATAGGCTCCACCACAGGTTCCGGAATGTACTCCACAGGATTTGCGGGAAGCGGATCCGTATCTTCTTCCTCTTCCGGAAAGCGCTCCCTATGGATCTTAATGGGAACCTCCCGATCGTGGGTGCGGTACTTGGAAGGGACGATCTCATCTTCCTCAGGCCGGATCCTTCCGGGGATCTCAGGTTCGTCCAGCGACAGTTCGTGGATCTCATCTCTTGCATTTAAGGCTTCTTCATCCACAGGCGCCTGATCCTGAGGCTTTAACGTCGTATTAAAGGCAACGCCCCTTGCCTTTTTATCCATTCTGAGGATCCGCTCGTTTTCCTCTTCTTCTCTGGCAAGACGTTCCTGTTCTCTGCGCTCTCTTTTTTCTTCTTCCAGTTGTCTCTTCTTTTCTTCCCGTGCCAGTCTCTTTTCTTCCCTGCGGGCACGGCGCTCCGCCATTTCTTCCTCGTAATATGCTTCCTCTTCTTCCCGAAGTTTCGCATCTTCAAGGTATCGTTCCTGACGTTCTTTTCTTCTGCGAGCAGCAGCCTCCATGGCTTCTTCCGCGTACCTTCCGCCCTCTTTCATTCCATCGATCAGGGATTTTTCCGTAATAAGGACAATACAGATCAGCGCAAGGACGATGATCAGAAGGATGCTCCCCACTGCGGAAAGATACTGATTGGAAAAGTAAGATACGATACCGGCAAGAAACCCTCCGCCATTATGGGCTGATGCCGCATCCGCGTAATAAGAAAGGGGAGTAAATGTCTCCGCCTTCTGGACTCTTCCCGCGATGAACTCACAGATCATCCCCGCCAGAAAGAACAAGGCCGTTCCGGAGATAAGTTTCCTGACCATCGCCTTGTTGTAACGATTGATCACGTGAAAAGAGATGCCAAAGAAAAGTACGATGGGAAAAATATATGCAGTAAGGCCAAAAAGACCGAACTGTACATCGCTGAGCACCTTGCCAAAGGATCCGATGATCCCGAGATTACAAAGAAACAGGAAAACACAAAAAGCAAAAACACCGATCAGAAAGATCTCGTCCTGAACCTTGGGATCTAAGGATGCACTGTTATTCTTTATATTTTTCGTATTTGTAGATTTGGTATTCTTACGGGCAGTACTGCTTCTGCCCGTTTTCTTACCTGAAGCCGGCATAAACAAACCTCTGTTTCAACTTTTTTAATCTTAATCAAAATCGTAATCGTCATTCTCGTCTACTTCGATATCGAAGTACATCATCTCCTCCGGAATTTCCTTCCCGAACTGGATGGGTTTACGAGGTTTCTTTTTAGGCAGTGGCAGAGGATTCGCGAGAGGAGAACCGGGTCTTACCACCGCTTCTTCCACAGCTGCGGGTACAACTGCCGTTTCCTTTTCGGAAGGGGAAGTTTCCTCTTCCTCGAAATCATAGCCTTCCGTATCCGTTCCTACGATCCGGAATGCAACATCTTCCGCCTTTTGACTCTCGGAAGAAGTATCGCTTTCAGACACCGCAACGCTTTCGAAATGACTATCGTTCCCAGCCTCGTTATCGGCTCTCATCTCCGCAGCAGGCTCTTCCTTGATTTCCGCTTCCGCCTTTGCTTCCGCCTCTGCTTCCGCTTCGATCTCCTCGATGTCTCGAACGATCTTCTCTTCGTTTTCCGGCTTTTCCTCTTCTTCAGAGATTTCGGGTTCTCTGTACACCAGCGCGCTTACCCCCATGGCACAAAGCAGGATGAGATAGAATTTCATCAGCTGCTGGGGATCCAAAACGTAACAGGAAAACACTGCAGATGCAGCGATCACGATCAGGGAAAAGAAATAATGACTCATGCGGTCAAACTTTTGCACAACAAACCCGCATGCCGTCCAGATGCAACCTGTCAGCAGGATCAGGGCAAGGATCGTATATCTTACGCTTTCAAAGCCAGCGATCCCGAATGCAAGCTCCGGTGTCCCAAAGTACATGGTAAAAAGCTGAAGCACATAGGCGATCACATCGATACCTGAGACATAAAGAAGCCCCGCCACTGCCAAAAGACCAAGGAGAAATCCGATCAGTTCCTGAAGGATGCAAAAAACCGCCTCACTCTTCTTCCGTTCGGGATCCGTATCAAACAAAAGACTAAGGCCCCAAAACAAAAGAACGAGATTCAGAAGATCAAGATATACCGCAAATGCGATATAAATGCCCGCGAAGATCCAGGGAGCCGCCCGGAAGAATCCGTCGATCTCATTCTTTTTGTAAAAAGAGATCAGCATCCCAACCACTGCGATCCCCAGAACATGAACGAAAAGTCCGAACACGTGGGGAGTCAGACGAAAGATCTCGGCAAAGGTGCCGGGATACACGGCAAGGGCTGCCATGGTCAGAAGTGCCGGTCCAAATCCCGAAATGGTGTTGACCGCGATATACGCGATCAAAAGGATACTAAAATAAAGCACCAGCTGAAAAACGATGCCAACAAACGGATCATTTCCGAAGATCAAAAACAGGGATCTGAGCAGATAAAGATAGACGAAGGACAGACCGTGGGGTTCAAAAGCCAAAGATGCACGATCAGATGTCACTTCCGCGGCGTAATAGTACGTGCCGTCATTAATGACAATGGGGATGTGATGCAGGATATAGACGGTAAGTGCTGCTACGGCACAAAACATCACAAGAATGGGAAAAAGGATCTTCACCCATTTCGGCGCGGCCTGACGAATATGCACGAAAGCCCGAAACACGGAAAAGATCAATATCATAAAAAGCATCCCGACCGCCGTGATCAGGATGGGAAATACAAACCGGTATGCAGCAGGCAACCCCGGCACCTGAAAAAACGCTGTCTCTGTGGTCAATTGGTTGACCATTATCCAGAGGCAGTAACCTGCCAGGGCAGAAAAAACTATAAAGAAGCCATAGCTTATCACACTTTTTTTAGCCTGCATCCTACGTACCTAACCTAAATCCCTGTCGGGTTATTTTTCGTTCAAAAACGTTTCCACGTTGTATCTGGGCCTGTTTTTCACTTCCAGATAGATCTTGCCGATATACTTTCCGATCATACCGATGCTGACAAGTTGTACGCCGCCTAAAAACCAGATCGACAGGATCAGACTTGTCCAGCCGGCCTCAACATGCCCGGTAAAATAGCTCACAAGAGCATAGATTGCGGCAATGATGGAAATAACGATGATACCGCTTCCAACTCCGGAGATCAGATCGATGGGCTTAACACTGAAGGAGCTGATACCGTTAAAAGCAAGTGCAAGCATCTTTTTCAGAGGGTACTTGGACTCACCGGCAACTCTTTCCTTTCTGTCGTATCCCACCGTTGTCGTCTGATAACCGATGAGTGGAACAAGACCTCTTAAGAACAGATTGGTCTCATGATACTTGGAAAGCTGATCCACGGCCCGTTTGGACATCAGACGGAAGTCTGCATGATTGTAGACCGTCTTAACGCCCATGGCCGCCATCAGTTTGTAAAAGCCCTGCGCCGTAGTCCGTTTAAAGAAGGTGTCAGTCTTTCTGCTGTTGCGGACTCCGTATACAATATCAAAACCTTCGTGGAAACGATCGATCATCTCCTCGATCACGTTCACATCGTCCTGTAAGTCCGCATCGATGGAAACCGTTACATCGCTCCACTCACGTGCCGTCATAAGCCCTGCGGTAAGTGCGAACTGATGTCCCACGTTACCCGCAAGCTTCAGACCCTTCACGGTGGAATGTGCCCGGAATTCCTTTTCGATGAGAGACCAGGTCTTATCCTTACTTCCGTCGTCCACAAACAGGATATAGCTGTCTTCGGAGACCTTCTTCTTTTCGATAAGGTTGTCAAGGACTTCCCTTAAAGCCTTTGAAGAGATCTCGATCACTTCTTCTTCGTTGTAGCAAGGTACTACGATCGCAAGTCTGTCCATCAGTCGTTCTCCGCCCAGTTATGGAATACTGCCTGGACGTCATCATCCTCATCCAGCAGATCCAGTGTTCTCTGTAAGTTCTTTACTGCAGTCTCGTCGGTGAGTTCAACATAATTCTGAGGGATCATGTTCACATCGGCGGAAACCATCTTAATATTCTGCTTTTCCAGCTCTTCTCTGACGGTCTCAAGATCATCGGGAGCAGTCAGGATCTCAAAGGAGTCTTCATCTTCCTTCACATCCTCCGCACCTGCATCCAGAGCGGCCATCATCATGGAATCGGCATCCAGATCGCATTCTTCCTTATCGATGAAGATCTGGCCCTTTTTATCAAACATATAGGATACGCAACCGGGGGTACCAACGTTACCCTGTCCCTTGGTAAATGCGGAACGAACGTTGGCTGCGGTACGATTCTTGTTATCGGTAAGGGCATCGACAATGATGGCGATCCCATTGGGGCCGTAGCCTTCGTAAGTAACATACTCGTAGTTTACGTTGCCGCCTTCGCCGGCAGCTTTTTTAATTCCACGCTCAATGGTATCGTTGGGCATGTTGTTGGCCTTTGCTTTTGCGATAACCTGCGCAAGCTTAAAGTTGTTGGAAGGATCGGGACCGCCCTCTTTTACCGCAACCGCGATCTCACGGCCGATGATGGTAAAGATCTTACCCTTTGCTGCGTCGTTTTTCTCTTTTTTGTGTTTAATGTTTGCAAATTTTGAATGTCCTGACATCTTTATTTCTCCAATTCTTGTTCTGTTTCGTCCAGTTTCCGGACAATGACTTTTTCAATCTTGTGGTTCTTCACCTTCATGACCTTGAACTCGTACCCGTCCACCACGGTCGTATACTGATCACCGGGTTCGGGGATCTTGTCCATCTTCGAGATCAGAAATCCGTTTAAGGTATCAAAAGTCTCTTCGTGGAACCGAATGTGAAATCTGTCTTCCAGTTCCTCGAGTCTCGACATTCCGTCGATGATAAACTTATCTTTACCCTTTTCCAGGATCATCATCTCGTCGGCATCATATTCATCCTGAATATTACCCACGATCTCCTCCAGGATATCTTCCATCGCAACAAGTCCGGCGGTCTGACCGTATTCATCGATCACAACAACCATCTGCACTTTATCGCGCTGCATTTCCCGGAAGAGCGCATCTATCTTTTTGGTCTCGGCCGTATACACCGCATCCCGGATCAGGCCCGGGATCTCTTTGATGGGCATGCTGCGGGTCTCTTCCTGACGATACGTCCTGCAAACGTCTTTCAGATTCAGCACGCCGATCACATGATCGATGTTTTCTTCATAGACGGGGAAGCGGCTGTAGCTCTCATCCAACATAAAATTTCTGGCATCTTCAAGGAGGGTGTCGGCGGAGATCCCGATGATCTGGGATCTGTGGGTCATAATGTCCTGCGCTTCCTTGTCATCCAGAGCAAAAATATTGGAGATCATCCGGGCTTCTCTGCCCTGAATGGCTCCCGTCTCCTGGCCTTCATTGACCATGGTCATGATATCTTCTTCAAATTCCTCCTGCGGGGAGGATTTCTTTAACTTTGAGAACAATCCGCGGATGTTCTCTCCGATGGTACTGCGCCCGTTACTGTCTGGGTTACCATCACTCATTTCCTCATCTCCTCTTTCCTAAGATTTCAAAAACATGCCACCTTAAAATATAGCATTTTCAAGGCATACCGTCAAACTTTAGCTCTCCTGGATAAAGACGATCCTGCCGTTCTTCATAAACACTCTCGGGATCCGTTTGTCCAGATCGCAGGCAAGTTCATAATTAAATCGTCCGGAAAGTTCTCCCAACCTTTCCATGGTGATGACTTCATCTCCGTCGCGCCCGATCAGGGTTACCTCCATATCTTCCTTCGCTTCCGGGATATCCGTAACGTCAATCATAAACTGATCCATGCAGACACGGCCAAGGATCGGTGCTCTTTTTCCTCTGATCAGCACATACCCTTTTCCGGAAAGGCTGCGGGGGTATCCGTCACCGTATCCCACGGGAACGGTGGCGATCCGTTTTTCGCAGGGGGTCACATAGGTCCCGCCGTAGCTTACGGCTCTTCCTGCGGGGACGGTCTTTACATAGGTCAGATGGCTCTTTAATTCCAGTACGGGCGCAAGTTTTAGCACGTCCTTTGCCACCTCATCCGAAGGATACATACCGTACAGGATCACTCCCGCCCGGACCATGTCCATATTGGCTTCAGGCATGGCGATAATGCCTGCGCTGTTGGAAGCATGGCGAATGGGTATGCGGATCCCAAGTTCATTCTCTACCCGTTCGCAAAACTCTTTGAACAGACGGAATTGTTCTTTTGCCTTGGTCAGATCCTTTTCATCCGCTGTTGCAAAATGCGTGAAGGCCCCTTCGATCTCAAGCCCCGGAAGGTTACTCACCTGCTGAACGAATTCCAGGCCGCTTTCATCCGGGAAGATCCCAACGCGGCTCATCCCCGTATCAACCTTGATATGGACCTTACATTTCTTTCCGAGTTTTACGGCAACATCGGACAGTTCTTTGGCGGAATCCAGCCGGAATAAAGCCGGACGGATCTCTCCGTTCACAAGGTCGGGATAGCTGTAGGGAAAAGTGTGCCCAAGGATCAGGATCGCTTTTTGGATCCCGTATTTTCGAAGGGTCAGAGCCTCCTCCACGGTTGCCGTCGCATAGCCGAAAACCTCTTCAAGATTTTCCAGTTCTCTGGCAATGGGGTAAGCCCCATGACCGTAACCGTCCGTCTTGATCACCCCGAGGATCTTTGTCCCCGGTTTGATGGCCGCTTTGATCTCGTTCATATTGTGTTCTACGGCATTCAGATCGATGGATGCGTAGACTCTTTGATATTTTTCTAACATATTCTTCTCCTCAAAAAAGCTGAGCGATCAGCCCAGCTTTCCGTTACTTCTTTAATTTCGGCGGATTGACCGACGGATCATATTTCATATCAAACAAAGCCCTTGTCTCGTCTCCGAAAAAGCTTTGCATAAACATGAACAGACCATAGTTATCGATCTCTCTGTCTTGTTTTTTCACGATGTTCTGCCGAAGTTCCACTTTGATCCCACGGATCCACGACTCGATCTTCGCCATCTCCTCCTGGTTCTCGGCAAATCGTTCCCGACAGGCCTCCATACTGGCGACCATCAGTTCCAGGTTGGCTTTGTTTATCTCTCTCGGAAGATCCATCTGATCATCCCTGAGTCTTTCCATCTTCTCATTGCATTCGTTGATCAGGCGTTTGTTGTCTTCGATCTCTTTGTCCGATGCCTGGTTACCTGACTGAAACTCGTCCGTTTTCGTCACGATCTTATCCATCAGACTCTTTTTTAACGCATTGATCTCACGAAGTTCCGTGTTGACACGGCCTTGCTCTTTCAATAAGGAGTTCACTTTTTCTTCCAGCGCCTGGATCTCCGGAGTGGTCCGTCCCTGGCTGAACAGTCTGTGCCAGTTATGATCCAGAGTCAGGATGGGAATGTTCTTTCCTTCCAGAGCTTTTAAATAATCCTGCTCATCCGACATGTGATTGCCTCGTTACGCTTTTTTATCGGTTCTCATTCAGATTATACGACAATTTGATCAGGCTGTCCGATAAATGTACATTTTCCACCACGATCCCCTTGGGAACGTTCAGATCACAGTGAGCAAAATTCCAAAACGCCTTTACGCCGCATTTCACAAGTTTATCGGCAATATCCACCGCAGAGGTTTTGGGGATGCAGAGAACGGCGATATCGATGGTGTTGTTTTTGACAAATTCATCCATCTCCTCCATCGGCTTTACGGTAAGGCTTCCGACCTTCTTACCGATAAGATCAGGATTTTGGTCAAATAAGCCGGCGAAATAAAACCCACGGCGTTCAAAATTTGCGTAATTGCAAAGAGCTCTTCCAAGGTTACCGGCCCCAACAACAATAAGCTGATGCTCTTTATCAAGGCCAAGGATCTTACCGATCTCCTGGTAAAGATATTCCACATTATAGCCGTATCCCTGCTGACCAAAGCCACCGAAATTATTGAAATCCTGACGGATCTGGGAGGCTGTTACCTGCATCAGCGTACTCAGTTCCTGGGAGGAGATCCTCTCCACTCCCTCATCCTTTAATTCTCCGAGATAACGGAAGTATCTGGGAAGTCTGGCGATCACCGCCTGAGATATATCTTTCTCTCCCATGCCTTCCTCCTTTCATCATTACGGAAAACCAATATCCTATACTGTTTTTC
>JAEEGL015087483.1_pt1 | contig 10257 bp, 4 predicted proteins | sample 9134231 | NCBI WGS metagenome assembly JAEEGL01 (sample SAMN16246548, study PRJNA631951) | gut metagenome | biome: gut microbiome; feature: rumen; material: fiber-attached | host: Bos | place: Iran: Karaj | collected 2018-10 | reverse complement strand
CGGCATGAACCACACCTACAACGAAATCAAGACGTTGTTCGACGAAGCCAATGTAGAGGATCTTGAGCGGTTGCCATCTGACACGGCCATTCGCGGGCAGTTCGCCAAACTCTTCAAACGCTTCAACGACTATCTCGACGCCGCAAAGGTACAGGGTTTCACATGGAAAGAGGCAGCCTATACCTTCAAGCACGATGGCGAAGAGGACACGCTTGTGACGATGGTTGTAGATGAGCGTGTATACGGAATCTTGGCACAACGTTACAAGGAGCTATCCCCTGGCGGCGGAGGCGGCGGGAGCGGCGTGGGCGAAGACGTCCCGTTCGACATCGTGCCCTATCTGACGGAGATAGACCTCGGAATGATCAACGCGGACTACATGAACACGAGGTTCATTAAGTGCGTCAAGAGGCTGACGCAGGACAAAGTGACGCCTACGGAGCTTGCGGCAATAAAGGACGAACTGCACAAGACTTTCGTCGGACTTTCGCAGGAAGACCAGAAATTCGCGGAGCTGCTATTGGACGACATTGCGCAAGGCAACATTACACTGGAAAGCGGAATGACCTTGCAGGATTACATCACGCAATACAAGACGAAAGCCCTGAATCGAGATATCGATCTGGCTGTTAATGCGTTTGGTCTAGACAGGTCATTACTTGTGGACATCCTTAGTCATGGTAAAGTGACGGAGGCCAACCTCAACGAATACGGACGATTTGGGAAACTCGTCGATAGTGTAGATGATTCCAAGGCGAAAGCGTATCTTGAACAGGCTCTTGGCATGACGTTGGGGACGATTGGTTATCGTACACGACTTAGTACCGTCCTTAAAGAGTTTCTCATTTCGGGCGGCAAGGGTGAAAAGATCCCGAAGGTAGAGCAGCCAGAGGTGGCTCTTGAATGGGGAAATGACGAAGAATCTCAATACCTGATGGCCGCCGAGGGCGAACAGACGGATACGCCTTGAAAAGGGAGGAAGAACGCGTGCCGATTTTTAGGGACATAGGGAAGGACTTGCAACCGCGCGAAAGACTGGAATCGGTTGCCAGCATCCTTGCGTTGAGCGACGAGGAGTTGCTAGGCCTCATCATACGATGCGGTCGCAATGGGAAAAACGCCGTTGAGGTCGGAAAAGATCTGAAAGAGGCATTTGGCTCAATCAGAAACATGGTCTATGCGGACTGGAGGCAGATTGCGGGCAAGCGCATCCCGGGTGTCGGCAAGGCTCGCGCCAAAGAACTTGCAGCGGCATTTGAGCTGGGACGGCGCGGGGCGAAGCTTTCCTCCGAGGACTACCAGAAGCCTGTTGAGAATGCCCATGACGTGTTCGAGCATATCCGGGCGTTAGGCGTCTCCGACATGCAGGAACATTTCTTCGCGCTCTACCTTGATCCGAAGAAACGGCTTCTGTGTCCGCCGAAGGTCGTAACGACCGGCCTTGTGAACGCTTCGCTGCTCCATGCGCGGGAGCTCTTCCGCGAAGCGATTCAGTGGGGCGCGACATCGCTATACGTGGCGCACAACCATCCAAGCGGTGATGCCACGCCCTCAAAGGAGGACGTAGAGATCACTGTTACGCTTCTAGAGGCGTCAAAAATCCTTGGCATACCCTTACGTGATCACATAGTCATTGGTACGGAAAACTCGCCCGGCCCTGCCTATGTCTCGATACGCGAGAAAATGAAGGTACAGCAATTTTAAAAGGAAGGAATAACATCATGAAGAATACACTGAAGTTCTTGTTCTCAGTCGCGAGAAACAATAGTCTATCTACACGCGAAGAGCTTGCCGCCCATGCGGATGACTATCACAACTTCAATATATTGGTGGAAATAGATCAAGGTGCTCAATGGCTGGCTCATATTCAAATGCCAGGTGTTCAGATTTTGCGATTGGCGGAACTGACGTTAACGCCGGAGGATTATCTTTCGGTACTTGCCGAGGCGTGGCCTTCGGAGCGGCATTCATTTTTTGATCGATATGTACGGTTGCTTCACGATTCAAGACCTGATGATGCCGTTAATACTGAAGATGTCGAGCATATGCGAGAAGATGTCGAAAACACCATGAAGAGGATAAATGATGTTTGCGATAGTAATGTAAACAGTGCGTCACGTGCGTATGGGCTGGTCGTTGGTCGTGTTCAATCTGGTAAGACACGTAATTACATAGGTCTCGCTATTAAGGCATACTCCGAGGGATGGAACTGTGTAATTGTGCTGACGAGCAACAATACCGCACTTGCTTTGCAGACGAGAAACCGCATGATTGATGAGTTTCGTGATGTTCAGTGCCCTATAAGCTATCTTGATTTCCTCAATGGTGTTCCACAGCAGCATTGGGTTAATGGTACATGTTATTTTGGAATTGCCCAAAAGGAGCAAAATCACCTTGGACGAATAAAGGATTGGCTTGATAGATGTGGTGAATTGTCAATCGGCCAGATGAAACTGCTTGTCATTGATGATGAAGCAGACAATGCAACGCCCGATACGCAGCAGACGTCTGCTACAATTTTGAGTGATGCCGATGTCGAAAATCTAGCACGTAATGTCCGTCGTGAGGATAACGATCCAGTTTCTGCTTGGATTGAGTCTCTGACAAATCTTGATTGTAGAGAACGGGCCAATGAGATCGGCCTAAATTATGAAGAAACGCAACAAGCCTTGCAGAATGCGACAACTCGAAATGCGATTCTTACATTGTTTAGGGATGTAAACGGACCTGTTTGCCGCATTCTAAACCTTGACGAAGAGATAATAGTAAATGGGCAGAATTATATATTGGCAGAACTTGTTTCCCAACGTTTCTCAAACGCAGCAAGACGCAATGTCGGCGTTGAAAACTGGAAAAGCCTTCGCGATCTTGCATGGTATGCGTTCGAGACACGTCCGCTGCGAAGCCGCATCAATCATCTAATTACACAGTTATTCAGCCGATTCGATAGGACAAGCGCCTACGATTATGCATTCGGGAGATTTGCGTATGTAGGCTACACAGCAACGCCATATGCGAACATGCTCAATGAACATCCCGATCAAGATCCTCTTGCGTCAGACTTCATGTATCCGATGAGGACGTCCCGTCATTATTTCGGGCTTGATCGCATTTACGGCGCTCCCCAAATACAAGGCGACGCCAACGCGAACATGAACATAGTACGTGCCATCGACGAGGAGCAAGCAATTGTAGATGGCGTTCGCGAATTGTCGGAAGATCCTTCGCTAGGGGAAATCAACGTAGATAACGATTTTATGGTGACAATCAGCCGTAATGGCGAGGATCCGGTGACTGTCAAGTGGAATACACTTAAGAACGCTATGGCGTGGCTGTTTTGTGCAGCGGCATCCCGGCGTTTTCAAAGGTTGTCGAATACAGATGCAAATGTTCGAACAAAAAGGTCATATCGATGGACGACAATGCTTTTCAATATTGGATCGGAAACGGCAACACATGAACGTCAACATAAGTTTGTCACAGAATTCTTGAATCGTCTTGGTGACCCCAACATGCAAGAATTCAGGGCTGACTTCCTTGAGCTATGTAGATTCCAATGGAGCGAGCAAGGCGAACGAGGACTGTTCAATCGCCAGCAATTCAATCTCGTATGCTCTGACTATGGCACTGACGTTGTGGTGAGCCCTGATGCGTGGGCGCAACTTGAACCACATATACATTGGTTCTTGGATCGTGTTGCAAACGACAATCGTGTCCATGCGATTGTGGTCAATTGCACGCCCAAAGGGAAAGAAGGTCTGTTGCAGTATCGAGACGATGGGGGGGGCTATGCAGGGAACGATGATGACCATATATGGATAATATGTGGCGGAAATACGATTGCTCGTGGTCTGACGCTTGACGGTCTCGTAGTCTCATACTTCGACCGTGCTCGCACCAGTACTTGTGTCGATACACTTGAACAAATGGGGCGTTGGTTCGGCTATCGCGAGGGATATGAACTTCTACCGCGCATCTGGATGACTGCAGCGCCAACGATAGAGGTCAAGCGCATGGCGAAAATCGAATCAGTTATGCATGAAGCACTGCGAGAGGCGTTTGATGCATATCCAGAATTCACGCCGAAGGATCGCGGCCATTATGCCCGGATAATGCGCTTTGGGCGTGATCTCTCCGGACGCTCGGCGGCAGAAATTAACCATGTCGCTTCTGGCGGGAACTTTGATACCTTTGGAACGGTGTCTACTGTCAATCGACGTAAGGTACTTGACCGGCTATCTCGCTTTGTTGAGGATTTGAATCGGCTGCCTGGTCCTTTGCAACGTCCTGCCGCCCAATACCGCAACCAGACCCCACAAGGAGGTTTCCATTCTTATCCATATTGGCGAAATGTTACTCCTCAGGCCATTAAAGGTTTTTTGCAGGATCTTGCCAATCAAACTTCTCCTGAGGGTGCCCAGAAAATATTGGCTCTGGAGCGCGAAATAGCGACGCGGGAGTGGGATGTGGTGCTTTCGGACCTTCGTCCGAGGCAAGATGCTGACGAGACGTGGAATGTCGGCGGAATAGACGTCCATATCGGTCATTCGCCTGTTACGAGACAAGATACGAGCAACTATACTGTGACATTCGGCAAGTTCGTTGGCGACAACTTCGCATTTTTTTCTGGAGTTAAGACACGGGCGATTGTCAAGGCGGAAGTTGATATTCTTACGGAAAAACTGAAAGATCCGTTTTGGGCGCCAAATGGTGTGACCAGGGGAACTTGTCAACAGGCCGCTTATGTGGCGAATGCTGATGGGTTCTTGCATATGCTTCCACCAGATGTTAGAGGTGCAATTGGTGTGGGGCGCATGAGTGGCATTGATTATAGAGATCGTGTGTTTTGTAAAATTGATTTGCAGCATCCAGAATTTGAACGACCCAATCCTATCCTACAAATATCCCTTGTCCGACCTTCTGGTGGAGAAATTAACGATGCCCCATTTGTCTTGGTTTCGTTTTATTGGCCACTCCACGATGACACGCGATATGTCTGGGCTTCGGTCGGTTTTGATGATGAACGAAATTCCATAACCAGTGATGATATTCAGGATGTGGTCAATTCCGTGCTTTACGACCAATCATTCCTCTGCCGTCATGTCTTAAAAGCTCTTGTCGAGAGGCAACTGGGGTCTCCTGATATCTCGGATGCGGATTTCAATGCAGCACTTAAATCCCCAAGATCACAGTGTAAGAACCTAATCCCCGTATCGTCACGGATGTTGCCCAACACTTGGATGAGTGAAAGGTGGTTAAGGCAGTTGGAAGATCACGATGAAGATCGTAGTGTGCGTGTGCAGTTAGAGGTTGAGGCCAGAGAGATGCTTGACGATTATCAAGCAATAATCCCGATTGATAGATTAAACGCTACTTTCTTGGCACGATATCCATTTCGCACTGGCATAGTGAACCATGACAACTTTGAGGAGCTTTTTACAGACATGGGAACAAATGGAGAACTTGAACGCATTGAATTGACAGATTGTGGCTGGGCCGCGCGATTCATTGTTGATGACGATGATGATTTGAACGATGATGATTTGGACGATGACGCTGATGCCTAATAAAGAGTGTTTGCTATGGACAAGACGCCAATGACCATAGAAGAAGCCGAGGAATACATTCGGTGTGATTTCAAGTACGACCTGAGGTTGTGGTTTACGTTTTATGGTTCGTATGCGGGATGTCACTTCATCCCGCACATGGACGATCACTTCAATCCAGGTCGCCCATACAACCACATGATCAATAACGACGCTCGCAGATCGCATATTTTCGCGGCGGCGTTTCGCGCAATGATTGAAACCACGCAGGCGATCTGGAACGGCGAAGGTGGCGAGAAGGCTGCAATCCTGTTCTGCGCAGAAAAGGGGTTGCCAATTTGCAGTGCTGGCATGGGCGGGCCGTTGCTCCCGGCAGATACCATGGTTCGCGAGGCAAAGCTGTTGCCCGAAGAGCCGGATTCAAGCAATGCCAAGTTCTACAATGACGCAGTGGCATTGTTCAGGGAGATACTGACAAAAACGGAAAGGAACGTAAAATGACCATCACCGTAAATCAACGGGAGTAGATAAACGCCGTCGGAGGGCAAAAGATGGAGTTCAAGACGTCGGCGTTCTACACGCCCCGCAGAGTCTGACAACTTGTTCGTACGAAGGAACGATTCCCAAAAAGCGGACAAATTAGGAGAAAAAGAAGTGAACGTTGACAATCTGAAGACCGTCAAGGAATGTGACCAGTGCATCGATTCGCTGAGAAAACTTGGCATGGATGTGCCGGCGGAGCTTCTTGCGAAGAGGACGCTTCTTGCCGAAATGGGAGTTTCCGTGTATGCGGATTTCCAGGCGAGGAACAGGCCGACAAAGGAGTTGACCGACTGCATTGAGCGGACGGCGGACGCGTTGCTTAAGCCGGGACTTCCCGCCAGCGAGGCGTTGAAGCCCGTCATGCTGTACGGGAAGATACAGAGCGGAAAGACGCGTGCGTTCGTCGGCGTGATGAGCATCGCATTCGACCGTGGCGTTGACGTTGTCGTCGTCTACACCAAGGGCACGAACGCGCTTGCGAAGCAGACCGTGTCGCGGATGGAGGCGGAGTTCGACAACTTCAAGCCGGACAACAGTCTCATGCAGGCGTATACCATAACCGTGCACGACGTGCTGGATCTCAAAGGGCAGGCGTTCACTCCGTATGAACTCAACAAGACAAAGCATATCATCGTCTGCAAGAAAGAGGCGAACAACACCAGTCGCCTAAAGGATATTTTTGCCGCCAACACGCTGCTGCGGCAGAAGAAAGTCCTTATAATCGACGACGAGGCGGATTTTGGCGGAATAGCATTCTACAAAAGCAAGCAGGCCGGCGGTGTAGGCGTTGGCGCGAACGCCAAATACATCACGGAAACCGTGAAATTGATTCCGGACTGCCGAAACATGCTTGTCACGGCAACGCCGTATTCGCTCTATCTTCAGCCAGACGGCATGACGCAAGTCGTCAATGGCGAGGTGCGCCCCCTGAAGCCCAGGCATACGGAGACGGTTCCGGTGCATTCGCATTACGTGGGCGGCAGGCAGTATTTCATCGAATCCGTACGGGAAGATTCGATGTTCCACTCGGTATTCCATCCGCTGTCGCCGGAATGTGTCAGGGTTCTTGGGAAAAAAGACCTGCGATACAAGAGAAACATTGCGTCCTCGCCCAACCTTGCGGACTTCCGTTATGCGGTTCTGCAGTACCTGGTTGGCACCGCCATACGTAGCATACAGGAAGCGCGGAGGGGAATCCTTTTCAGATCAAGTTTCATCATGCACGTGCAGATTGCCAAGGCCGCGCATGATTGGCAGTACGAATTGATGGATGCATTTAAGAAGTATCTTGGCCAGCACGTATTCTGTCAATTGCACGACGATGCGACGTTCGATGGTGTTATTGGGACCATATACGACGATTTTGCCACAACCAGAAGAAATGGCGCAGCTGAACATCTGCTGGAAGAAGGCGAGATGCCGTCGATTGAAGAAGTCTGGGCACGGATATGCAAGCTGTTTAGCGATGAAGCCATCCATGTGCAGAAAGTCAATTCCGATGCAGACGTGGAGAACCTGCTCGACGCATCTGGGCAGCTGGAACTCAAGCACGAGGCAAACATCTTCATTGGCGGGAACATCCTCGACCGTGGCATCACCATCGAGAACCTGATCGGTTTCCTGTACGGCCGTTCGCCGCAGACGATGCAGATGGACACCGTTCTCCAGCATGCGCGGATGTATGGCGCGCGAAAGATGGACGACATGGCCGTGACGAGGTTCCATACAACGAATCAGCTGCACGACCGGCTGCGGCGCATCAATGACATGGACGATGCCCTGCGTGCGCAGTTCGAGAAGGATATAGGTGCGGGACGCGATCCGGAACATGAACTGAAGAAGGTATTCGTCTGCCGTGACGCCAAAGGTGGCATCGTGCCCTGTGCGCCGAGCCGGCTTCTGATAGCCTCCATATCCTCGATCTTGCCGCAGAGGCGTTACCTCCCGGTCGGGTTCCAGACAGATTGCCAGACGAACATCCACGGTATTGTTTCCGGAATTGACAATGATGTCCTTGGTTCGCCAGATTACAAGAATTGCGATGAGAACGGCATCTTCAAGATTGATCGTGACCTGGCGGTTGACATATTGCGGCGCATCCGCAAGACATACATCTACAACCGTCCGGAAGACAAGAACAAGGGGCTGGAATGGGATGTCGAAGCGATGATAAGCGTCCTTGATTGGGCGCTTGACGGAAAGCGCCGTCTTTACTGCCTGCGCCGCGAGAACCGTGAATTGAGCAGGATTCGCCGGGACAATGGCGGGTTTGTTGACGCGCCGGACGACGGCCATACCGATTTGGCCCCCGCGCGCGCCAAGGCAATCGACCTTCCGCTGCTGATGCTGATCAGGGAAAATGGTGCCAAGGCGAAGGGATGGCGCGACGCGCCGTTCTATTGGCCAGTCCTCCTGGTTCAGCAGAATGTCCGTCCCGCTGTCTATGGCAATTCGGGAAAGTGAATTCTGGAAAGACCTACTTGTGGTCTGCATTGTTGACAGATGACGTGGCAAGCGAGGCGCCGGTATGACAAATGAAGAGATTGCGCTGAACGCGTTCAAGGCGAAGAAATGGGCCGAAGCCATGGCGGCTGCGGCGCAGACGGATATGACCAACGCTGAAATCCTGCTGTGGATGGGGTATTGCTACAAGCGCGGTTATGGTGTTACCAAAGATATTGTTCAGGCGTTTGCGTGTTTCAAGAAATCAGCCGAGGGCGGGAATGCGCCGGGGATGAATGAACTTGGACTTTGCTATGAATACGGGTGGGGGACGGAAAGGGATCTAAAATCTGCGTTCAAGTGGTATTTGGAGGCCGTGGTCGGGGGGAATGTCTCCGCCATGACCAATGTCGGCGGCATGTATGAGCATGGGAAGGGTACTGCACAAGACATAGCCAAGGCATTCAGATGGTACAAGATGGCGGCAGAAAAAGGGCATGTGAGGGGGGCGTATTGCCTGGGACGGTTCTATGAGTATGGCAAGGGGACGGAGAAAGACATTTCGCAGGCGTTTGTCTGGTACAAGAAATCGGCTGAAGGAGGCCACAGCGGAGGGATGCTTGCGCTGGGGCGCTTCTATGAAAACGGCCTCGGAATCAGGAAAGATTTTATTGAGGCGAAGAAGTGGTACCAGAAGGCTAAGGATGCGGGCAATGACGATGCAGAAGAGGCATTAAAGGAACTTGAAGAAAAGCTGAAGCCCGCCCCGGGAACCAAGGTGACCCAGACGCCGGACGGCAAGACGGCGGCAAGTGTTGAGGGCGTCTTGAATGAACTAGATAGCTTGACAGGTCTTAAAGCTGTAAAGGACGAGGTGAAGAAACTTGTAGCCTTTGCAAATGCGCAAAAGCTCAAGGCAGAAAATGGTCTCAAGACTGTGACCATTTCCAACCATCTGGTGTTTACGGGAAACCCCGGGACCGGCAAGACGACAGTCGCACGAATCGTATCCAAGATTTTCAAGGCGCTAGGAATTCTCAAGACGGACAGGTTGGTTGAGACGGATCGGGGAGGGCTTGTCGCAAAATACATTGGACAAACTGCAGACAGGACAAACAGAATCATCGATTCTGCGCTGGACGGCGTGCTGTTCATAGATGAGGCATACGCCTTGGCCGAAGGCGGTGACGAAGACTTCGGCAAGGAGGCGGTGGATACGCTCCTCAAGCGGATGGAGGACGATCGCGACAGGCTTGTTGTAATCGTTGCCGGCTACACCAAGGAAATGAAGAAGTTCCTGAAGATGAATCCTGGGCTAAAGTCGCGTTTCACGCGATATATTGACTTCCCGGACTATTCGGCAGACGAGCTGACAACGATCTTCAAGGCAAAGGTGAAAGATGCCGGTCACATAATTGGCGACGACGTGGAAAAGGCTGTTCGCGCCGAGATGGAACGCGAACTTGCCATGCGACAGGAGACCTTCGCGAACGCCCGCTTTGTCCGCACGTTCTTCGAGAAGACGCTGGTGAACCAGTCCGTACGCATCGGGCAGATGAAAACGCCTGGCAATGAGGGCCTTCAACAAATACTTGTCTCGGATCTTCCTGTGGAATCTGGTCTTGAAGGCAAAAAAGAGGGTATAGACGACTTACTGAAGGAACTTGACGAACTGGTTGGCATCGAACCTGTCAAAAAGGAGATCAACACTCTTGTTGACGCCTTG
>JAEEGL014343983.1_pt1 | contig 10257 bp, 8 predicted proteins | sample 9134231 | NCBI WGS metagenome assembly JAEEGL01 (sample SAMN16246548, study PRJNA631951) | gut metagenome | biome: gut microbiome; feature: rumen; material: fiber-attached | host: Bos | place: Iran: Karaj | collected 2018-10 | reverse complement strand
GCTACTGAAACGTGTATATGAGATATAATATGCTCTTGTAATTTCTTTCTGCCCGAAGTAATAGGGTCCATCTACGTTTGAGGTTCCTGAATATTCCATATATTCATATCCTTCGGGAAATACTTTTTTTAGGAATTTTCTGAATATTTTTCTGCATTTCTTCTTGGAAAGCTTCGCTGCTTCGCGCAGTTCTTCCCCAGACCTTTCCTCTTTCGGTCCGGATGACGAGTAATACTCGAGATTCCCTGTTTTCGCATTGACTACCGCTAAATAGTAGATTCTTTTTGGAGTGTTTATTGTAAAATATAAATGTAGGTTGGGGAACAATCATTCATACATATCAAACAGCTCTGTCATAAAAAGCCTCCACTATGTTAGTGAACTACTCCGACTTATAGAAGTCGGAGCTTCCTGCTTCAACCACTACTGCATTGGTTACGACGATACGCAACTCAACGTCTTACACAATGTCCACAGGCGTTTAGTTTGGGCTATTCCATCCCTACTGAATATTCTGTTTCAGGCTGTATTGAAAGACTCGTTCAGTATACGTAATCCTTCGTTCAGTATGTTGATAGCGGCATTCCGGTCACGGTTTATTGTAAGACCACAATCACATTTCATTGTGCGGATAATGAGATTTTTCATCTCAGGATGAATGCTGCCGCAGCTATGACAAATTTGCGATGACGGAAACCACTTGTCTACCTTGATAAGATGCTTTTTCCTATCTGACAGCTTATACTCAAGCATGTTTAGGAACATGCCGTATCCGTTATCCAAAGTAGCTTTGCCGTTACGAAAACCTTTATTTGACATAGACTTCATATTCAGGGATTCTACACACACAACATCATACTGATTGGCTATCTCAGTAGATATCTTATGCAGATTGTCTGATCTCTGATTTGCGATATGTTTATGGATTTTATTCACTTTACGAAGTTGCTTTAAGTAATTAGAAGATTTAACCTCCTGCTTCTTAGAACCATACATGCGCGATAGCCTGCGTTGTGCTTTGGCAAGCTTATCATGGCTCTCACGGTAGTATTTGTGATTAGTGCCAACGTTACCATTATTATCAACATATAAGCCGTCAGAAGCGTAGTCCAATCCAATAGCGTTAGTCCTGTCCGCTACGTAGGTGTTTACAGGTTTTTCATACTCAAAGAGCACGGAAACATAAAACTTACCGTCCGAATCTTGCGATATGGTAGCAGACTTGATAAACCAGTTACTATCAGGCTTACGATGGAGAACAACTTTCACAAGACCGATTTTAGGAAGCTTGATACTGTTGCCCGTGAGAGCAACTGTTCCATGCTGATTGTTTGTCGTATATGATTTACGGCAGTGTTTAGCAGATTTGAATTTAGGAAATCCATTTTTCTTTTTACGAGATTTACTAAAGCGGTTTTTGAAAGCACCCTGTAAGTTTAATTGTGTGTTTGCTAAAGCAAGGCTGTCCACCTCTTTGAGATACGGATGATCGGCTTTGTATTTAGCAGGAGTGACAGTAGCAAACTTACCGGTAGACTTATAGCTTTCAATTATATCAGAAAGCATGAGATTATAGACCTTACGACAACAACCAAAGGTCTTGGCAAACATAATTACTTGTTCGTTTGTAGGATATAATCTGTACTTAATTGCTTTGTTTACCATCTTTCCTGCCTTGGGATTGTATGTATTGTTTGATAATATCTACGGTAGCTCCGCCTGTGGTAAGCAGACAAAAACTTTGTGACCAAAACATTTCTTTCCAAAGAGATTCGCGTATCTGAGGGAACTCTTTTTTGATAAGCCTACTGCTCGCAGATTTATAAGCATTGATAAATTTACTTATTTCTGTATTTGGCTGTCCTCGAAAGAGAATGTGTACGTGGTCAATATCATGATTCCATTCTTCTAACGTAATGTTATAAGGAGGAGCTATCTTCTCAAATATCTCTTTCAGACGATTTGAGATTATGTCATTTATCACCCTATTGCGATATTTCACACACATGATAAGGTGGTAATGCAACATATATACCGAATGAGTATTACTGTCTAATTTCATAGTATTTATAACCCTTTGAATATTTGCGACTGATCTACACTTAGATTATACTACCATAAGAAACAAAAGTCAATAAACGCCGTGTTTATCGCAATTCATCCCACCACCTATAGAGGTGGGGGATTTCTTGCTCACGGCGTGTTAAAAATACTTTCATCTATGGGTATTTCTTTCTGATCTTCATTGCCCTCTTTATCAATTTGGAACACATTGATGTTCCCGGTCAACAGAGGTTATTTCCACTAGTTCAAAAATCTTTTTCCGACTTTTCGGATTGACAAATCATCTGGTCTGTTGTAATATAATCTCATAAGAGACGGGTTTTCACCGTACAGTCTATGACTCAAGCGGGCTACTCGTTTCTTTTTTTATGGTTGTAAGATCATACAAATATTTTTTCCCATCTTCATCATGTCTCACGAGCATTATTGCAGTATATATATTGTATCTTTCAAGATCGCCGGAATTGCTATATATAGGAATACCAAAACGTATATTGTATCTATACCACCCGTTTTTCGCATCCTTAGAATGCTTCTTTTCTTTATTTTTCTCCCAATTTGGTTTGGTCGGAATAGCTATCTGTATAAGCTCAGGAATTGCCTGCGCGGCATTAGCCTTGGCCACTCTTCTGGGACCTTTAAGAGCAAGTCGGCTTTCTGAATTTGCATATTCATCCGGGAAATCCGTATCAATAAACACTTTCTCTGCACAAAAAGCAATCTCATAATAATTTCCCACATACTGCATTAAATAGTGCTCAACCTCTGCCCAGTCATCTTTTGACAATCCTCTGAACTTCTTATCATTTATTAATACAATTCGATTATTCTCTTCGTCAGTAATAATAGATACCCTTCTATTGCTGCTTCCGGATAAATAATCTCTATTGTCAAACCGATCAGATAACAGTTCATAATACTGAAGCAATCTTCTCTCAGTACTTGACATTTCATCACAAAGCAAATCCACCAACGACATCTCAAGTGCCTTGCAGATACTCACCAACTTATCCGACTGTGGATTGATTCTTTTCTTCTTCCAGTCGCAGATGGTGCTTGTGGCAATCCCGGTTCTTCTTGATAATTCAAGTTGTGAAATATTTAATTCATCCATTCTGACGAATATTTTTTCATATATTTCCATGATACAATCCCCATAAACATATCCGATTTTTCGGATATTGTATCATGTTTTTCATAGAAAAACAACAATGTACCATCATCAATTACAATTAGGTTCATCATAATGCGCAAAAATAAAGCCCCCGTGTTCACTGTGCGCTCACAAAATTGTCCAATAACAAGGTCAAATCCCGCATACGCAGTAAAACCAGCCCTTATTTGCAGTTCAGTTAATTGTTAATTATCGGAATTGTATGATCAGAATATATCAAGTAGTGCCTTCCTCAAGGCTTCATCACAAGCATATATGCAGAGACCGTCGATACCGCGGGTCAATAATATCCATAATTCGTTTGAAATCAAGGTTTTAACATAGTCTTCCTGAGTCTGTGCACTATCTGTCCTTTGTCCTTTATCAATTGTTATTTTGCCTTCTTTATACGAAAAAGCTCCACCTATAATAACTCCCGCATACTTTAAGTCAAATCCCTGAATGTCGTGGTATGCCCCCAGTTCAATGCGATTCGTAAACTTCTGATCGTAAAGCGTACCTGATTTTATCCAAATATCGCTGTTCTGACCACCTGTAACATGCCACATGAATTCCTTGTTTTCGTACGGAGATACTTTAAACGCGTTGCGCACATTTTTGTTATTAACTTTTCTTGTGTATTGCCAGTTATATGTTGCTAATATCTTAGCGGGTATTTCTCCTTCTGCAACTTTGGCATAAACTGTGTCAATCAACTCTGAAACACTTTCACAAACCTTAATCTCATATACTTTTTCTGCTTTCTCATTCTTTTCGACAATCAAATGTTTATCCCTATCAACACTATACATCCGGGAATCTTCAACGAAAGACCTGACACTCTTTTCCGATGTACTTAAATCATGCAACCAGTTTAGCGTATTATCCGAACACTTCATTCTGAATTGCTCTTTTAAGATATTCGAAACCAGAATTTCTACGGAACGCTTATCATCATCTTTATCATCTTTTCCAGATGCTTCTTTAAAGCGTTGTTCCAGGTACTCTTTAACGTCTTTTAATTCTATTTCCTCTCCATTGCGAACAGCCTTCTTGTTTACAAACTGCTCCATATCCAATACTACAACAGTTATTTTAACCTTATTAACGATATATGCCAATTGATCTTCCGACGCTGCTCCACCGATACCTCTTCTTGCAACAAGATGACCTTCATCGATTATTACTACATCCGGAACTTTTATTTCAGGTTTCTTATTGACTGTATTGCATATTTTCTCTATTTCATCTCCGGTAAATTTTATCTTTTGGATTTGTTTCTTAATTTCATCATCAAGGTCATCGCTTTTGTTTTCTTCACAATCTTTATAAGAAGAGAAAACTTTTCTGATAATATTGAGTTTTGTATCTCTATCATACTTATATCGACTTCCAAGCAATTCAGCCAATTCCCTATTTATTTGTTCTTTTCCCTCTCTGCTTACATGGCTTAATGCAGCATCAATATACTGCGCTTTTATGCTATTTATGAATTCTGCCGGTTGTTGTACCGTTTTTATAAAATCAGCATCATTATACTTTGCTGCAATCTGAGTATTATAACTTGAATGCAATTCATCCTGATTGACCAAAAACTCAACATCTATGTCAGAATCCAGCAGATCAAAGAAAAGACTCGAAGCTATAACCGTTTTGCCGGTTCCCACGCCACCTTGAATCACATAAACAGTATGATCACAACTTTTCGCCTTTTCTATTAAGCTATCCTTCACTTCATCTTTTGCCTTTCTCTGATCTTCAGATAGAAACAATAAAGGCGAAGCCATAAAAATAGATTTCTTTTTAATCTCTTCAAGTGTCTCAAATCTGCAGGAAAATCCGTTATCCTTCAGCCAGTCATTAAATGCTTTATCATTTCCGGACAAATGACCTACCAGCTCTTTATATATTTTACTGCATTTTTCCATATTGCTATACCGCTTCTGTGGATTTGTCCTTCCGTTTTGCGAACATATCTTTCCATTACTCATAAACCCCTGAATGATTGAATAGTTGATCAGGCGGTTCTCCAAATCCAATGTCAGCGATTTATTCATTTCCCCACTTTTGCAGTATATGAACATATATGCTCTATTATTTTTAATTGCCACTTTCCATGCTTTTCTCCAATCATCCTCATTTTTGTCGTAAAGGATTTTCCTTTGGAGATCAATCCGATAATCTTCCTTCTTTCCGTCAAAATGCTGCTGCGTTCTGACAAGAATATCATTGGCTTCTCCAACATAAACGTTCAGGATATTGTTATTATCAATCCAAACATGAATATATACTACAGGATACTCTTTGATTGCCTCAATCCCTTGCGCTTCTAATCTATTGATCAAATCAGGAACACCTAAAAAAGGCTGACTGTACCAAACATCAACAGGCTTATATTCCGTATACTTGGTAAGGCAACTATTACATACAACCGAATAATCCGGCAATTGGGGGACAATTGTTTTTTTAACTTCCTCATAAAGCTCTTTGACGATAGCATCACGCTTATCTTTATTATTGTAATTAGGCTGTTCATTCCCTCTGCTGTTTGCAACACCGCAACCATAATTACAAAATAGATTGTACAAGGAATCCTCTATGTCAAGACTGAGCGATTTATTCATATCACTGCAGCTAAAATATAAAGAATATCTTTCTTTTCCCGCTTTCCATTTTTCCTGCCAAATTCTCCTGTTTTGCTTATCCTGCTCCGCTTCTTTATGCTGCTTAGTCCGATTTACAAGGTCTATAGTTTCTCCGACATAAATATGGGGCTGATCTTTTTCATCTTTCCATGTGTGAATATAAACCACCGGATAATTGAGCAGGGTCTCTCTGTCCGCTTCGCTTGACCTATTTTTTATCTCGCTCTTAGCGTGATTTTCTGCATATTTAATCTTTTCGTCATTAAATTCAATCCAAATATACGCCATAGTGATTCCTCCGATGTTTGTTAACAAAACTATTCATATTAAAAGTACATATGAATAGTCTAAACATATTATAGCAAAAGAAACCTTTGACAATAGCACTAACTGTCCCCGTTGTTATTTATGATACGGTTCTCCGTAATGCGATTAAGCTAAATGAAAAACTCTGTGCACTTTAAAATGCTTTTTACACAGAGTTTAATGATTAACCAAATAATTGTGTTATGCGGAGTAAACCTTCCAAGGCTTCACCTCGGATTTACCGTTCCTATGCCGCCTTGGAATAATCAATAACCGCTATTTCCTGCAATACAGACTTAGCAGAATTCACCAATCTTTCCAAGCATTCCGAAACTTCATCGGATTATTAACATTAATCTGCACAAGTACGCTTATCATCTAACTGCTCTGTAGTTATTTGATGTGTTTTGTCATATTTGTTATGGCAATCCTGGCATAGGAAAAAGAACACTTTTTTGATATCTTTATGTACTTCTTTGAATTTCTTCTCAAAATCCTCCAAAGGCACCTTATATATGCCTTCTTCATCTGTTTTATAATGTTTGTCGAGTATACTTACAATAATATCTTTAAACTCCATTCCTTCTCGGTGAGCAGATTGCAATTCCCTCTTATTTCCACACCATTCGCAAATACTGTTTCTGTTTTCTCGTGCCGGTTTTGCCCAAGTGTTCACCTTGTTTCTATATCCTGCAGCAATATAAGTCTTAAAGTTCTGTAAGTCTCCGCAATAATAAGACGAGAAATTCTGTTTTTCCAAATCATCTGTATCATTGTTTTCCTCTGATATCTCTTCATCAGCATAATAATTATTCGCTTCGGTTTTAACATCAGTTTGACTGCAATTCAAATATTCAACGTACAATAGTAGCGCACTTTTCAGAGTAGAGAGTCCGGTATAATAATCACCTTTAATCTCAATATCAATCAGTGGATCTAATCCTTTTCTGACATCGTCAATTGCATCATCAATTGTATCAAGAAGGCACTGCAAACCATCAGAACGATATCCGGCATCCAAATTATACTCTTTATCTATTCTATTTACATTTGACACGCGTGAATTCGCAGTATTGGTTTTGTACTTTTTGTGCTCAATCAACCATCCTTTGAACTCTGTTCTATTCATGATTACATACCTCTAAATCAACACTTCTCAAGTTTAATCAGTTTTTCTTCACTATAATAAAATACATTCAAAACATCACCAAGCTTTAAGTCATTATCAGAAACCAATCTACTCATCTGTTTATTAAAACAGCCTTTACTCTTGTCGCTGTTCTTTGATGTCGTGTTATATGTTTTGCCATTAAATGAAATAGTAATATCTTCTCCCATTCCCACATCAAAAACCGTTCCTAATTGAAGCTCTCCATAATCCAACAAACTACTCTTAACTGTATAAGTACCTGTTTTTGTAGGTTGCTTTTCCGAATCACCATATTTCTTTACGATGTCTTGCAGATTTTCATTCATTTTTTTGAGGGTAATATCCATATTGACGTAATAAGTATTACCGTTACACTCACATTTTTCTTGACGTTTTCTACTACCTTCTTTGGCGGTACTATATATTTGACCTATTCTCCAATTGTCAACTATACCGGGGTATCTATCTACTAATGCTTTAATCCTGTTAAGATAGCTCTCACCGGACTTAATCGTTTTAGCCTCAGTCGTTTCGGACTCAATCGTTTTAGCCTCAGTCGTTTCGGACTTAACCGGTTCGAACTCAGTCGATTTAATGATAAAAGTTGGAATTGATTCGTCTTTCCAATCATCGATAAACACTTTATAATCTTTGAGTTTATCATAAATCACTTCTACGAAAGATTTGTTCTTTCCATCATTATCGTTACAATCAGGCATAACCGCACTCATAATTGCACGGCACTGCGACTTCTTTAAAAATATCTTTCCATATTCATTTTTTGAATTGGTTTTTTCGCCATACAGAGCCGGTTTATCCTCTTTGTAACGTCTATAAAGATTACTGATCTTATAATTATTTTCTACCAGTTCACTAAACAGTTCATTAAAAAGTTCCAGTTCTTTACCGGCGTGATTGTTAATACTTCCATCGGCAAAACGTTCTGTTCCGAGTCCGGTATTTTCCTCTAGTTCATCCTCATTAAGGTCTTTGATTGTTTCCAGATTGATCGATAAAAATGTGAGTGCACCGTTACAACCGCCCGCCAATGCCGTCCTGCTGGCCATCAATTCCATAAGTGTCGCATAGCTGGAAAAATAATTATTATCTATAAATGCAATAAATGCTTTACAGTATGCAGATGTCATATTGTCATAAAACTGATTTATCCAAGAATCCGTATTATCATCAAAAGCTGTATCAAAATAGACTTTCAAACCATATTTTTTACACGCCTTAAAAACAATGTCGTCAAGTACTTTTTCGTAATTGTCAGATTTATAGCTGATAAAAACATAGTTTTCCTTACTGTCCTTTGTTCTCAAACACTTATCTTTAATCCATTTGATGTGTCCGCTTTCGGCGGATTTTTTTCGCTGTAATTTCTGCTCATCTGTCATTTAACGACTGCCTCCATTTTTCTTATCTGTACTCATCGATTCGTATTCCATCAAACTCTCTAAGCTTAAGCATCATAGTATATTCTTCTGTTTTAAATTCGACATTCTTAGCTTCATTTATTGTAGTGAACTTGCTATACAAAATCAATGATATTATTGGTGAGCATCGAAATAACACATAAATACAATTTCCGATGCTTTTCAACCCTGTCAACAAGATTAGCATACATCGGAAATGAGAAAAACTACTTTTTCCGATGCTTTTGCAATTCTATATGCACATAAAATGAGCCCCGGGGACGGGGTTAGAGGCTCATATCGAACCGCCGGTTATTTGTGGTACGGTTCATTCCGCATGATCCTGAATGCCCTGTAGATCTGCTCAAGCAGGATCACACGCATCAGCTGGTGCGGGAAAGTCATGTCCGAGAAAGACAGGAGCATATCTGCCTTTTTAAGGATCTCCCCGTCGAGTCCGAGAGATCCGCCTATGATGAAGGTGACGTCACTCCTGCCGGTGAGCCCAAGCTCTTCGATCTTTTTCGAGAACTTAACCGAATCAAGTTTCTTGCCTTCAATGGCAAGCGCGATAACATAAGAATCAACGCTTATGTGCTTTGAGAGACGCGCTCCCTCCGCCGACTTGATGATCCCCTCGTTTCGGGCGCTTTCAAAGCCCGAAGCCGGCTCGTCATCAACCTCAATGATCTCAAGACGGCAATACTTTGAAAGCCTTTTTGAGTATTCTTCCACAGCTTTTACAAAGTAGTTTTCCTTTAGTTTACCAACACACAATACTTTAATATGCATTTTTTCTTCCCTAATGTTAAACCGATGATTATCATTACCATCTTTATGGCGGTCGTTTGATTACATGTAAAAAACACTCTGAAAAAATCACGTTTTGCAAATATGCTCAAAGTCCGGAACTATATGACCCCTACTTTTTTTCTGTATTTGTGAGCAATTCTAAACTACAGTTCACAATTTATTATTTAGTGGTTAATAACGAATTCACAAAATGTTTATAAATTCGTCACAACTTATTCGGCAAGATGTGTTATTATCTTGTTTAGAAAGTGTTAAACGCTTTCTACTCCCACCCTATTATACGCAACAGGTAACATTTTAGTCCTTTGTTGATTGTTACTGACGAAAAAGCAGTCTCACCCGGCTGCTTTTTCGTTTTGTATCCATTTTCAATTGTTTTAATACGACCTCTCGACTCTTCTTCCGATATTGCATGCGAACTCGTAATTAAACGACCCCGACAAATCGGCCGGCTCTTCGATCGGAATGAATGCCTCACCATCGCGTCCCACGAGAGTGACTCTGTCGCCCGGCTTAACGCCGTCGATCCGCGATACATCCACCATGAACTGATCCATGCAGATCCTTCCGAGGATCGGTGCCGACTGTCCTGCGATAAGGACGCGTCCCTTTCCCGAAAGCGATCTCGGGTACCCGTCTGCGTAGCCGACCGGGATCGTTGCGACCCTCATCGTGTGATCCGCCGTAAATGTCGCACCGTAGCTGATG
>JAEEGL014272562.1_pt1 | contig 10257 bp, 13 predicted proteins | sample 9134231 | NCBI WGS metagenome assembly JAEEGL01 (sample SAMN16246548, study PRJNA631951) | gut metagenome | biome: gut microbiome; feature: rumen; material: fiber-attached | host: Bos | place: Iran: Karaj | collected 2018-10 | reverse complement strand
TTTCATAATTTATCCTTTCTTTGCCCGAAGTGTATATCAAAAAACAAGATATTTCAATACTTTTGAAATATTGTTCCGGTTATGATATAATTCCCAGCATGATAAATGAAAACAAAAATATCTTGTTCCTTATTTTAACAAACTGCATCAATAAAGTATTTGATGTCTTTATGGCGGTCTTTGTTATTTCTTTTCTTTTTAACCATACAGATGACATTGTGCAAATTGGCATTTACAACATTGTATGCGGGTTGGTCGTTGGTGCATTGGCATATTTGACCGGCAATTGGTTAAAACGTGGCAGCCGTTTGTTGATGTATAAAATTGGCATTGTGGCGACTTTCTTGTTTATGTGCGCATTTGTGTTCTTTCGTGATGCCATAGTATCGCATCTTGTTTTATTCGGTGCTTTGTACGGTGTTATGATGGCATTCAAATCTTTCCCGAACAATCTTATTCGGGCGGAATCTATATCTGGCCCGAATTTGATTAAATTCCAGGGTTATAACGAGGCCATGAAGAACATTGTCCGCATTGGTGCGCCGGTTGTCCTGGGTTTCTTTTTGACAATGGATTCTTATTTCCGGACGGTTGAATTTTTGGCGATTTTGGCTTTGGCTGAATTTATCGTTTTTTCACAAATTAAAATTATGCCCCAGAAAACAAACAAACGGTTTGAATTAAAAAAAGTTGCTAACCAGTGGCGAGCTATACCGATTTTAAAGTATCTTGATTGGGCGGAGTTTTGTCGCGGTGCAACAGTTGATGGTGCATTGGGTACATTGATAACCATTTATGCAGCATATTTATTCAAGACAGATTTGAATTTGGGAATTTTAGGTTCTGCGTTCTATATCGTATCAATTGTGTTAAGTTTTCTGTTTGGCAGAATCTGTAAATCACATCATTTTGTTAAGATATTACTGCTGTCCGGTGTGATGTCTATTTTAAGTGTTTTATTATTCATTATCGTGCCGGATATGGCATCGTTTATATTTTATAATTTCTGCTTTACTGTGGCGGTTGCGTTTGTCCGTATTATTGAAGACATCAATATAATAAAAATATCATATTTACCAAAGATTGCCCCTCGACGTGTTGAATACTTTGCTATGCGTGAACTTATATTGTGTTTGGGACGTTTCTTTGGCTATGGAATAATGATTATCGTTGGTATTTTTGGCAGTTTTGTATTGTTGAAATACTTATTGTTGGGGTTGACTTTATTCTTGTGCATAATGTGCATCAGTTGCGCCCGTATGAGCTACAATATCGCCGACAAATAAACGCCCCACAAATTGGCGAATTTTGTGTAGTAATTGGTAATTATATGGTTACTCGACTCAGTTTTTTTAGAAAATACTTGCTTTTGGCGTGGTTTAAACTATAATTTTAGCGAAAATATAAGATATATGAGTATAAAAAATGGTTAATACAGCAGGATTAATAGTTACGGTGGCCAATATGCTACGCGAGCTAGAGGAAGGAGAGCAAACACCAACGAATGAAGAAAAACATGGTGATTATGAACCATTTGATGATTACAAACCAACGTCTAGATTTGAAAAGATAAAAGACAAGGTCTTTTGGTCTTTTGCGTGGATTTTAGTATTATCTTGGGTGTTCGCTATGTTTTATTTGGTGTATAATACTACTCCCGTTGCACAGCATAAGGATGCAAAAAAACAAGGGGTTAAACAAATATTAAATTCGGCACATTCTGATGCTATAAATTCCGCAGATACAATAAATCTGGCGGATTATGAAACAGCATCTAAATTAAAGGCAAAATGTGATTCTTTATATTATGCGAAAAGAATATCTCACTTTATTCATTTTAATGGTAACAAATTCGTAAAACCCAAACCAATAATCCAAGAAGTATACGGGAGGCGTTATGTTGTTGGGTATGATTCAGAGATTGACCAAAACCGTATACGCAAAGACCCAAAATTCAACAATCTTTTAACGAATTATAAAAAAAGCATACAACAATTGGCTGTGCTGCGTCGTATAAATAATCAAAGATAAGCGATAATAGTTGAAAATGTTTTTTTGTTTTTTACATGTTTATTTAGTAAATGCAATATATTTTCCGTCACAAAATACAATATTTAACTAAAAACGAGTCGCGTATCTATATAATTACCTAGTAATTTATTGACACTAGCCAAAAGTATGCTATTCTGTCCTGTGCTGGAGCAGAGAGTGTAACAAAATAAATATACAAAAGGATGCAAGGTGCAGTTACAATCGTCTGTTTATTATGATATGTTTTCCGAGCTGTTTTATTTAAGAAATGTATTGGGCAACACAGGAGAGTGGCTGTTGACACCGTCATCACGCAGAGATTCGATATCTGCGCAATCAAGTGACGGTAAAATAAAACAAACCCCAGAACTGATAGAATCTGTCCGCGATTTTTGTTCGCGTATTGCGACATGTGCCAAAGATTCCTTTTATCTGGACAAACTAACATACCTCGTTACATTGTGTCGTATGGTAAAAATTTCTGATGCAGATGATAAAGTGTATTTCCAAAATCATAATTTTAATGGTGGCAATTTTAAATTTATACTGGCTACAAATGATAAATTGATATACCCACACGATATTGAAAGGGTTCTAGTTCTAGAAGAATCATATTTTGATAGTACTAAAGAATTACCAGCGGATACCCCAGTATATATAGAAGAATATGACAAACATCATGCCGTCGTGCGACCATTGACAATGGAAGATCGGGTTGTTGATAAAAATCTGAATCAAATTTGGCCAATGGCAACAGGACAAATACCAGTTGGGTTAAAAAAATTGCTGGAACAAACAACCGAAAAAGTGAGATAACAAATACGATAAAAATAAAAAAGGATATAAAACATGAGAAATAATAAAATAAGTGATGGAACGATAGCCATGGGCATAGTGGTCTTAATGTTCCTTAGTTATGTGGTTACGGGTGTTGTCATATGGGCATTTTCTGTAAAACGAGATAATATAAAAACGCGGCATGATAATTTTAAACCAATAAAAGATCTTTCATATTATAGAGATTCATTGGTGTATGCCGCTAATGATTCTGCACTTGGTGCCGTCAAAGCAAGGTATGATTCATTGGTATATGATTACAAATATGCTTTTGATGAGATGTTTGATAACAAAGAAAATCCCTTTCGAATATATCGTGATTTTGATAAGGAATATATTTATTCACAATATTCAAAGGAAATTGGCGTAAAGAATTTGCGGCAGTATAGTAGATACCTTGATAAATATGAACAAGATTCTCTGGCACCAATATACCGCAATGTGTACAGAGATAAAGTCGTGCCTTTTGTACGGAATAATACACGCGCAAGATAAAGTTTTTATAAATGAAAAAGGATATAAAATGACACAATATATAGAACACCCACAATCTGTTACCCTGACCAACAAGCGAAAAAGTTTAGAAAAGCCAGAAACAATAAATTGTGGTGAAATACCTGCGGAACGGTTAGTAAAATTCTTTGAATCACTCATGTTATACGATCCGAAAACGTCGGACGGGGACAACAACTGTTGCGGTTTTAATGTCTATTATGGTGGTTTGAGTTGTCATGCTATACCATATTCCATAACAGAACTGCATACTTATACTGTACCATGTTTTAAAGAAGACAAAGAAATAGTTATAGAAATGGTGCCACTTACCACCCACAAATGTGGTTCATGGGCGAATTATCATTGCCCAACATGTTTGAAAAAAGGGGAATGCGAATCACCATTCATCAAACAACATGTCGGTATGTTATTGTTCCCGGACAAGTATAGCAAACAAAGATAATAAATTAAAAACATAAAGGTTTTATTTATGGGGGCTAATTTTTCACATTACCAACTGGAACATCGCAAAGAATATATCAAACATGCTTTTACGGACAAAAAAGAGTATTTCTATTATCGTGATTTGCGCGATTTGATTAAACGTATTTTGGAATATGGTAAACAGGAAGATTTTGATTTCCGTACCCAAAAATTTCTTGGCGTTTATCGCAGGTTGGTTGAAAAAAACAAACAGGAACGCGCTAAAAATCCTTGTAATGATGTCGAATGCTGTGGGGGCATCTATGTTATGGAAACTATGCGAGATGATCCAGATTTTCAACAAGAATACAGGTCTTTACAGTCATTTTTGGTTGGCCGTATAGAATCTTGCCACAAAAAAACAAATCCCGCAGAACAAATAATGACCAACGAAGAAATAGAATTGGTTTTATTTGAAAAACCGGGGCTTATCAGTCGCTGTGCCAATCCATCCGGATATTTACAACTTATAGCGTGCAGAAAATCACCACGTGTCGTACAATTCATAGACGAACCCGACCCAGATATTGTTGATGAAGTTATTCGTCGTGATATTAGACATATATTGTTGATAAAACCGGAATTTAGAACATTGAATTCCGAAATTCTTGCGTTGAATGCTGGGGTGTTAAAATTAAATCAAATTAGCGCTGAACACAAAAAGCGTATGATTGAATTTGACTATGACAGCAAAGGATATTGGGGCGAACATAACTTGATGCTGTTGGTTCAAACCATCGAGTCTCAATCATCATCATTGACACCCGCACAATTAGAAACATTTCGGCTGAATGCCGTTGGCTGGCATCAGTGTTCTACGGTTGGACAGATGCATAACCCAAGCAAAGCCGTCAAAGAAAAAGCGGTTCGTTGTCGTCCAGATTGCATTGGGGATATCAGATTTCAATATCCCGCGTTGCAGGAATTGGCTTTATTCTGTGCCTTTGCAGAAATGTGTCACGAAGCAAACTGTATAATATCAAATATCTCTTTGGATTCTGTATATGAAAAATTAAAAAATGTTATGCCACAAACAACGCAGCTTTATACACATTTGACTACTTTATATCGTAATTTTCCGGATATCAAGAATTTGAAATACCAAAACGATTACGTTCATATGGGATTGCTAGATTTGGCAGATGCAAAACGAGTTGACGCACAAAAAGTGTTTGCTTTGTTTCAAAATCCATCAAAAAGCGTAGTCGAACACTACGCCTGGGTGCTAAAAAAACAAGCAGAACAGATTGCCAGTGAAATGCGCCGGAAAGAATTTGAAAAAATATTTGGTTTAGGTTTATAAAAACAAAAAGGATGAAACTATGACAAACACTACCGAAAACCCTATGCAAAAAATTATGCGTGAAAAAGCGCGACAAGAACACAGACAAATTGTTGAAGATTATGCCAAGAAAGGTTTCCACAAAGGTTATAATTTGCGTTCCTATATGGAGATGATGGATATGATTGGTGGTCCAAAAGATGCCGAAGAATATACTGAAATTTGCGAAGATTTTATAAATGGTACGGCTGCAAATATTTTTGCACATGAAAATATTGTATTTGTTGATCCTGTGAAATACGGAATTAACAATGAACAATATATCCGTATTTTTAAGACACCATTATCGCGTGAGGGTGAACTCTTCGTTTTAGTAAAACCAATCGAACATAAATTGTCCAAGAAAACATATTATGAATTGGCAAAAATAGCGGTAAGTGCGGAACATTATTTGGCACACAATGGTGTTGATGATACTAGAGGCCCCGTATATGCACGACAAATGGCATTGGTTGATCCTAAATTTTTAGAACCAGGTAAATATAAAGAAATTTGCATTTATGCGGCCAAGGCAAACTATCGTGCATTAAAATGGATGCAATACGGTAAATTAAGCAAACAAGATTTTATTGATGTCTTTATGGCAACGGCAACCCATTGGCACGCATATAAATGTAAAGGGATGAATCCGGCTGTGTTTAATTTGTTGGACAGTGATTGCCCTTATAATCTGCGTGCTGATTGTTATCTGACATACGCAGAAAAATACGGCTTTGAAGCATTGGAAGGCGATTACAAACGTTTTACAGATGGGACGAATGTTATTCCAAATGAAATAGATCATGGAATGTTGAGCAATGTTAAATACAACCTGGGTTTCAAAGAAAAACCAAAACCACAAGAAAGAAAATTTACGATTACGCAAAACGATGGCCCAGAATGGTTTGAACTTTGTGTTAAATGTGAAGCCAATGTGGAAGATTGCCCCGCATATAAATATGCAAAAAAAGAAAGTTGCGACATTATAAATTGGAATACAACTCGTGTAACTGGTGTTAGTCGTCCAATACCACAAAATTCTGTGGACGCAAGATTGCCGAACAAAGCCGATTTAGATGCATGCAAACGTAAATTGACCGACCTATGCGATTCATGTAAGCTTGGTCATAACAGATAAAGGGAAACAAAATGAAAAACAAAGAAATCCAAGATAAAATTTTCAAAATATTATGTGAACATACTGGGGTTGTGCCGTACACCATAGAGACAACAGATGATTTGACGACCATAATGGATTCTGTTGATATTGTGGCATTTGCCATGGATATAGATAAAGAATTTAAACTGAACAATGTTTCAATTGAAGATGTGAAACCATTAACAATTAACACGATTGTGAGAACAGTTGCTGAAAAACAAAAAATACCTGTTGTGGCTGGCAAAAACGTCAGTGTGAACAATCGTCAATGTGTTGCGGATAAGAAATGCGATATTGAATTGGGTAAATGTCCAATGATACGTTACGCGATCACAAACGGATATCATTATAAAACAGATGTAGACCAAACCGGAATTCAACGCATAGTATTCAATCTTGGCGAAAAGCACGAGGATAGAATCCAGACATTATCAAAAACTTTGCAACAGATTCATGCAAATTGTAAAAACAAAGGTTCACGTTAAATGCAAAATAACCAGACGATTATTTCTAAACAGGAAATAAAAGAATTGATTGTTTCACTAAAACAAACCGGTGTTGTTGTTAAATGTACCGAAGATGGAGCGTTTTCTGCATACAAGAACAACCAAAAAGAACCGTATTTTTCAATGCGAATGTGGTTGATGTTTAGGGTAGGAAGAGGATTTGATATAAGTTACAACGGAAAAAAATACATAGTTGGAACCAGAAACAAAACATATACTATCGCATATAAATTATTTGGGGTATGCGCATCTTTGGCTGATGGCGATACTAAACGAGCAAATCGAAAAATGTTTCCGTATGTCGTGCAATCAAAATGCCGAATGTTTTTCGATAAAATTGCCCATCAGAGATAACAAAGGATCAAAAATGATGAACGAAATTCGGGAAACTGCCCAAAAATTTGACAATAATGTTCGTAAATCCGATATTCCAAATACAGAATACATAACAATAAACGCCAATGGTATCTTTGTTGGTGGTAAACTTACGACACATTATCGTGGTGAAAAAATAGAGTTCTCGAACTTTGCAATTAACATTTTTGGTTCCATACAAAGAGAAATCAATCCAAATGTTCAAGAATTACATGTTTTGTCATCTAAAACCAGGGGGCGTCGCGGGCAAACTGGAAAACCAAGTGCTGAACCTGGCGAAAACGCGTGGTATCGTGTAAAGTTTAATGATGGAACATCTGATTGGGTTTTTCTTGCCTCACAAGGCAGTGGCCCAAGTTGTGCACGAATTTGCGCATATATTTGTGCGGATGATGCCCGCTATTCCCATCAGTTTCGTCCTGTGATATTGCCAAGTAAGTCAGAAAAGCCGGAAGAAACGCTGTCTGTATACGAAAGAATAAAAAGATTTTTTGGTGAAAAACCAACCGAAAATTCGCGATAATAAAAAGGCAACAAATGTCGAATTCGTATGATAAACATGTCTATAGGGTTAAGTCGGATGAAAAATTGGCAAGAATCGCGGCCAAGGCAGAGGAAGAATTTCGTGATCAACAAACGATCGAACTGTATAAAGAATTAGACATGCACAAATCCGAAATCGACCAATTACCGGAAATATTTCGTGTCCGAATTGGTGCCTTGCAGGAAGTCAACCCAGAACAATTTATGGCTTGTCCGGAAATTATCTTGGCCAGTTTGGCGGCCGCACGCCTGGTTCGAACGGTGCCTGAAAATTTTCGTGATATTCCGAACACACATTATAACGAAGTTATTTTTAAATATGGGATATTATGGGACGTTATTAAGCCAAACGAGATACCAAAATTATTTTTTGCGTATCGCGATGATGTAAAAAGTGGCGCAATTGATAAAAATGGCGGGGTTAAAAATCTGGCAAAATCTAAACTTATGACACTTTGTCACGATTCCGAAGAATATGGCCGGCCCTGTGATGCCAATGGTGTATATGTTCGGTTTAATTGTAAAAAGCCAAAATCGGGAATAACCCTTAAACAAATTATTCGCAGTCATATACAACCATACAAATACCGCTCTGATGGTAACAAACTGGTTGGAACATATGTTATGCATATGCCAAATGGGTTTGATGGTCAACCTTATACCAGTATAGAATTTACCCCAATAGTTGGGACACATATCGAGACTGCAGTCGATGCCTTAATTCAGATATCGTACGATTATAAAACGAATGTTTGGATGAAATTCAGTGGTGTGCCAATCAATGTACCGTATAAAACCAAATCCAGTGAGATTGAGAAAATTGTTTATAAATACCTGGATGCATGGCGAGCATTGAGAGTAGTACAAGGTTGTCTTTTCGCCGCAGATTATAGCGATTAAACCATATAAAAAGGACAATAAAATGATGGATAAAACAAATTCAAAAACAGTTCCAACACCATTGTTCGAGGCATCTACGGCATACAAACGTCTGGTCGGATTGCAGTGTGATATTAAAAATAATAGTGTATATGGCCTTTATGTTTATATGCGTGGCGATGGCGTTTTGTTGCAAAACAAATATACTGATTTGGGCGTGGAACAATATCATTTGTCCAACGGCGATTATTGCAATAAATATTACAATTTGTTATGTCAAATCAAAGATTATGAAGAATTCTTGATTTCCGAAGTTAACGATAATGCAAAAATATCAAACCTTATGACCAAAAACATTGATATATTTAACAAAGGATATAACCCAAATGAAACAACATCGTGGCGCAGGTCGCGTTGCACTTTTCGATTTGGTAAAACAATTGATGTACCATTGGATGTATTTGGCGGATATAATCCAATAGTTATACAAAAAGATAGTGACAATTTAATTGGGGTTGGTGGTTGTGTGCCTGTATTCAAAACGATAACGGTTTGTAAAAATCAGCCAGATTATTATGTTTATCTGTTGAAATTGATTGATTCCATTCATGCTGGGGCCGGCACTTATGCAAAACGCCCCTGTATTCACATTTCATTATTCGATAACAAGGAAAATGCGGATGCATACAAAGAATATATGGATTTAGAATCTGAAAAATTCCAAAATCATCCGATGTATCCGGATATTGAAAAACAGTGTTATCCCGCCCTGCAACGGTTCAATAAATATATGGGCAAATCGCGGTAAAAAGGTTCGTAAAATGCAAAATAACCAGACGAAATCGTTGAATGCTTGCATTGTGGAAACCGGTTTCCATTTAAGGAAGTAAAGGTTAGACGATTGAAGTCCGAGTACAACAATGGCAAAGAAGATGATTTTAAAGAAATTGTATGCAAACACTATCCGGAATGTAATGGTAATTTACTAGATTTAATACCGGTGGAAAAGCTTGATGTGAAAGGAGGTGATGAAAATGAGGAATAAATTTGCATCTTATTCTCGCAGTACGTCAAAAACATATACTAATGCCAATGGATATAGAGTGTACAAAGATTCAGGGCAGCTAGTTCATCGTCATATTGCAGAATTAAAACTTGGCAGACCTTTGCAATCTGGTGAAGTTGTGCATCATATAAACCGAAACAAACAAGACAATCGTCCATCAAATTTGTATGTGTTCCATGACCAAAAAGCTCATTGGGCGGCTCATAAACAGGATGCCCAAAATTATGGAAAAGATTATAGTTTTAAAGGCAAAAATCATTAAAAGTGCCTCAACGAAAATGACCAAAATATATCAATGCGTGCTATTTGGGCTGGTTTGATAAATTTGGCGATATACATTGGAAATATCGTGGGTAAAAACTGCCGGAAATGGGGCGAAAAAGAACATCCCGCGGAATTACCACGGGATGCTCAATATTACTGGCGGATGGTGAGGGATTTGAACCCCCGAAGGTCTTATTTCATACCTTGTCCGATTTCAAGTCGGATGCATTCAACCGCTCTGCCAACCATCCGGATTCAATTTCAGGGGTACATAATACAGCATTTTTTCCAAAACGCA
>JAEEGL014256710.1_pt1 | contig 10257 bp, 4 predicted proteins | sample 9134231 | NCBI WGS metagenome assembly JAEEGL01 (sample SAMN16246548, study PRJNA631951) | gut metagenome | biome: gut microbiome; feature: rumen; material: fiber-attached | host: Bos | place: Iran: Karaj | collected 2018-10 | reverse complement strand
TCATATTTTACAATCGCTAGGCCGGCTTTTTTGTCAGTTAAGGTTATAGTTTTAATGTTGCTGACACCGCTGATTTTTGGAACCGGTGTATATTTGTATTCAAAGCTAAAATCGCCAACACTTTTGCTTACAACACCTTGGCAATTTTTACTATTTGCTTCGCAATCAGCATAATCGCCGGGAGCACCTTTGCAACCGGGCTGCATATCAGTAAATGAGGTTGTCCATTCGCGGCCGACAAGTTGTTTGTTGGCTCCTGTTATCATGCCTTTGAAGCTGCCTTCTGTGGGATCACTAAAGCCTGTTGCTGCTCCAAATTTAAAATAGTGGCTGTTCGAAAGCGTTATTTTATCGCGATCGCCATCAGGAACTAAGGATTTATTGGTAAACTGTTTAATATTAATCTGGTCGGTAGAAAGGCAGGATGATGGGGCATTAAAGTTCTCATCCATAATGCGGATTTTGTAAGTCACCTGGCCGCAAGCACACATATCAACCGCTTCACTACCGGCAGTGCTGATACCATTATCAACAGATACTAGAGATATAGCGTAGTTATCGCTTCCTTCTTCCGGGTCGCCGGTGAGTAAAATTCTGGTAAAGCGGCCGATTGTCAAATCGCCGTCCCATTTGCCGTTAGGATTATCGCGGGTGCCATTGCCGTTATCATCGGCAAACCAGTCATGGCTCGGCTCTTCCGGCCATTGCTCTTCCTGGTAGAGACCATCGTCATCAATATCGAGGAACGGCTCACCTTCATCATCAAAACCGGCGGTTATATTACATTTGCCGCTATCGTTAAATTCCGCGCAATATTCTTCGCCGCGGGTATAAGCAACAATAGTAACAAGCCCATCGCGCGGGTTTTTACCATCGTTACTTACCAGGCCAAGTTCGATTTCATCCTGGCTGGGCTTGACATTAGCCGGCTTTTTAGAGCCTGGGTGATAAGTATAATAAAAAGAACGCGGTGCCTTAGCGGTTGCTTTTACTTCTTTAATTTCGCCGGCTTCGGCTTTGAAGCTTATTTTAGCATTGGGCAAATCAACACCATTGCGATCCTGAGCAACAACATGGCAGGGCACGCGGAGTTCCGGAGTAACAGCGCTAACCGCGCTGGAAAAAGCTCCTACGCTTTCGAAATCACAACTAAAACTGAAATTGCGCGATGAAACGGGCGTTGGATTTGTAATTAACAATTTACGCGATTCAGAAATATTTTTTTTGTTTATAGTGGCGCTGGCCGTAATGGTGTATTCGCCGGGAGTTGTTCCCGGGTAGAAGGGCACAGAGGCCAAACCGGCAACGGTTTTTCCATTTATATTGAGAACATTTTTCCATTGGGTAAAAGTTCCGGCGGCCGAGCTCTCAATAGCAAAACGAACTGCCGTACCATCTTTAACCGGGTTACCGCCTTGCGCAACCATAGCCTCAATCATAATGGTATCGCGCCCATCGGCCGGCACTGTTTCTTGAGAAAATGTAAGCTCAAGTGGAACATCATTATTACAAGAGGCCAAAAAGAAAAGAGCACCGGCAAAACCGGTTAAAATGGTACGTTTCATCTTTAAACTCCTAATGCTAAGTTGACCGCATACACGGACAACAACGCTGTTATTCTAGCACCTGGCAGCCAATTTCTCAAGTATTCTTTGCGAGAAGAATAAAAAAGAAAGACTATATTTTGCGGAGAAAGTTTAAGCAGAGCCTTAGCAGCTAATTAGCGAGAATTATTACATTTGATTCAAGACATAATATTTGCCGTTTGCTTTAGGATCGGCAATAAGAATCTTGCCGCTGTACTTGCCAGCGGTAATATCGGCATTGGAAATGGCAATGGAAGCACCGGCTAGGGCTTTGACATCTTTCCAAACCTCTCCGCCGCCCCAGTGAGAGATGTGGCTGGCGCCGATACTGTTATTTAAAACAAATGTCTGACTGTTCAGGCTGTTAATGGAAGAGAAACCGCTCTTAATCCATTTCTTACCATTTTGCGCAGCTTTGCCCATGAGCGTATAAGCTGTTCTCACTACATCAACGGAGTTTTGGCATTTTTTGTAAGCGCTGTTATTGGTTTTCCAGCCGATAGCCGGAAGCCAATGCTGAATATGGGCTGCTGCCTGACAGGCTTCGGGCTCCCAATTAGCGGCAAATCCCGGGATAACACAAGCGCCGTCAGTGGAAAGCACTGTATATTGTGCATCAATAAGCGACTGAATATATTCAGGATCTTCGCCAATATTAACAAAGAGATATTGCAGCTCAATATGCTCTTTAATGTATTGGTAAGCCTCTTTATCGGTTACCACTTTACCTTTTTCGGTATCCACAACCTGGATATGCGTACCATTAAGAGTCACACCGTATTTTTTAAATTCGTTAGCAATATTATCGTCTTGGAACCACTCTTCCAATAGCTGCGGTAAAGTTCCGAAAGCGGCAAAACCGCGCCCGAAAGTAAATACTTGGTTGTCATAAGTATTGATGGAAGTCCAGCCGCCTTCGCTCGTTAATTCGCTGATGACGGCCTGTTGCTGTTTGGAAGCTGTACCATCGGTAACGGCAGTTGGGGTGCCGGTTTTAATGCCGCCATACATATTGCCATTTTTTCTCACTGTGCCGCCGTATGTTACATCGCGCTTAATGGTAACACGGGTTTGGTCGATGGTAGCTCTATTGGCTTTGATATCGGCAATAAGTTTTTTGGCTGCAGTGCCTCCGCCGGCAATAACATCCATAATATTATCATCCAGACACACGACATTGGAACCGGAAATCGAAGCCGGATTGTCGGCGACAGGTTTGGTTTGGCTACTGCCGGTAGCCGGTTGGGCTTGGTCAGCGCCTGCTGCCGGTTTTGAGGCTACTCCGTCAGCAGAGCCTTTTAAATATTTTCGTAAAATATTCAACGCCTTGCCTGTTTTTGTCAGCTCATTTGCCCGGCCGTTTAGATAATTGGTCTCGATATTTACTTTTTGATCTTTTTGGCCGTCTAAGGTATCAAGCATAGATATAAGCCCATCCATGCTGCTGCTCTTACCGTCACAATATTTGGCGAGATCAAGCAGGTTGACACCCAAAGCGGCAAGATGCACGCAGTCCATTATGCCAATATCGCTCATTTTTATGGCACCGCCGGCAAACTCGGCCTTTAAAGCGCTACCGGCGACATCCACGCGCCCGGCAAAATTATCTTTAGCCACATTTAGAATCTCGCCGGAAACAGTACCTTGTTCCTTACCTGCTGTGGCGGTGCTGACAGTGAAAACATCGTTTTTCGAACCGTTATCGTAGCTCTTAATTTCTTTAAAAAGCTCATTTAATTCAGCACCGGAAATTTTGCCGTTAATACCGGCAATAAAGGCAATATTTTTGCATACTTTGGTGCGTTCAGACACAGAGAGACTGTAAGGTTCGCGCCCCAGAGCCTGGAACAAATCGGCCAACATTTTGGGGCCGACGTTTACCTCGCCATTGCCAAATTCTTTCTGAAAATCGGCTACAGAATAATTGGTGGTGGTAGTGCGGTTTTGTAAAAGGGTATCAACAACATTTCCGCAAAGAGTTTGCGAAGCGACACCGCCAGCCGATTTTTTTAACAGGAAGGAAGAAGAAGAGCCGTTTTTATCGTGGCCGTCTAACTTGGTGAAAAGCTTATCAAACTCTGCACCTTGAATAATTTTGTCTTCTCCGGCTACCTCAACCAATTCTTTTTTTACAGTAGCTATTTCCGTCTGTGATAAGCCGGCTTTTGACATATTTTCGCCAACTTTATTCAGCAGATTATCATCTACGGCGATGGTGGAAGCCGAAAAATCGTTTAGAAATTGCGTTTTGGTATAGGTTGAAGAAATAGAGCTCATCGTTACCTCCTTCGGTAAAAATACCCTGAGATGATATATCGGCACATTTTTGCTAAAGTTGCTAATGTTTTTTTCTTTTTTGGCTAAGAGGATGGCTTTTATTTACCACACCGCGCAATTCTTCACTGGAAACATGGGTATAAATTTCGGTGGTGGTAATACTGGCATGGCCGAGCATAGTTTGCACCGAACGCAAATCGGCGCCACCGGCCAGAAGAGCGGTAGCAAAAGAGTGGCGCAGAAGGTGCGGGTGAACATTTTCCAAAAGTCCCGCACCTCTGGCATAGCGTTCCAAAAGTTTCCAAAATCCCATTCTGGTGAGCGCTTTACCTGATGGATGCACAAAGAGTACCTGGGTCTTATTAGCCGGATTTTTCAAAATACTCCGCCGCGCCACATTCATATAATTTGTTAATGTTTCTATGGCCTTTTGCCCTACAGGCACCAAGCGCTCCTTGTCTCCTTTGCCGCGCACTAAAATAAAGCCTTCATTTAAATGCAAGTCGCCTATGTGGAGATTTATCAATTCACTGACTCGCAATCCGCAGCTAAACATCAGCTCAATCATGGCTCTATCGCGCTCAAAACGCGGTCTTTTAGCATCAGCCGGGATGGCAGCCAGAATTTCATCAATTTGGATCGGCCGCAACACATCAGGTAGGGTTTTGGGAAAAAACGGGCTTTCGATGGTAGTCACCGGACTCTCATCCAACCATTTTGAAAGGCGCAAAAACTTAAAAAACTGGCGGCAGGCCGAAAGGGCGCGGGCTCTGGAACGGGCGCCGATGCCATTAGAATCCAGGAGTTTTAGCCAGGCAATAATGTGCTCTGGTTTTATCTCGGTGATTTCATTTATCTTTTCGCTTTCCAAGTGGCGCATAAGGCCATTTAGGTCGTTCATGTACGCCGCCACAGTGTTGGCAGATAAATTACGATCTATAGCTATGTATTCGTGAAAACTTTCCAGGGCTTCGTCTATTTGCATTTGCTTTACCGGTTACCGGCGCCTTTCTTGCATAAAGCCAAACAAGAGGTGGCTACCAAACCATTATAGCGCTGTCAATTAAATATCTTTCTTGGTGCTCTTCCGCGGTTGACCTGGCAGCTCATTTTGTATTAGTTTGCCGTGGTCATCTTTTGTGAGGTGCAGGATGAAAAAATGGCCGCGTAAAATAAAGCAATTTATAATCACCAACTGGTCAAAAATTGCTGCTTTTTCTATCTTTTTTGCATTCTTCTTTTATGCTCTCGACGCTCTGGCCAGAGCCGGTGGCGGCCATTCTTACAGCAGCGGCGGTAGTAGTCACAGCAGTAGCAGCAGTGGCAGCTATAGTAGCAGCAGTGACGGCGACCGCCTCCTGGCCGAACTTATAGCCCGGCTTTTGATTGAACTTCTCTTTGAATATCCGGAAGTTGGAGTGCCGCTATTAATAATTGTTATTATAGCTTATATTTTTAGAAAACCGCTGAAAAAACTGCTCAAAGCGCTTGGCATTATTTCCTCTATGAATCAGGCCCAAAAGGTCGATTATTTGAGCGCCGCAGCCAAAAGCGCCTCAAAACATCGGCGTAATTTGACTACCATAAAGAGTGATGATCCGAATTTCAGCGAGCCGCTCTTCTTTGATTTTGCCCAGTTGCTCTTTGTGCGTACTTTGAGAGCGCTTAATAATAAGGATGAATTAAAAGTTGTAGAGCCTTATATCAGGCCGGAAGCGCTAAAGATGATGAATAAAAATCTTTTGGCCGGCGGCAAGGAGCTAAAAGATGTGGTAATCGGCTCGTTTGCCATGAAATCGGCGCAAAAAGATACAAATAAGAGCGTAACCAAGATTAATGTAGTTTTGGAAGCCGATTATACCTGGAAGGGCATGGCCATTGTCGAACAGCGCTATTATGTTAATTGTTCACTTACTTTTGAAAGAAAATTTGGGGTGCTTTCCAAAGGTCCGGCGGAAATTACCGCTCTCGGTTGCCCGAATTGCGGAGCCACAGCCGGCATTACTCCGGCCGGCCTGTGTGCCCACTGTGGTTCTGCTGTGAATTCCGGTGAATATCAATGGGTTGTGAGCTCCTTTAATATGAATAAACAAGTGCTGATTCCCTTAAAACCGGGCTCTGAGCACGTGGAAGAGGAGGGCACTGATTATCCAACTATTACCGATGAATATCTGGCTGCGGATCTTGCCGAGCTCACTTCACGGCACCCGGGCTTTGATTTAGCGCATCTGGAAGAGCGCGTTAAAAAGGCCTTTCTCACTATTCAAGAGGCCTGGTCCAGCCAGAGCTGGGAGCTCGCGCGCCCATACGAAACCGATTCCATCTTTGAAGTGCACCGTTTCTGGATAGAAAATTACAAGCGGGCCGGGCGCAGAAGTATTTGCGAAAATGTAAATGTCTCCAAAATCGAGCTGGTAAAAATTGCCACCGACCGTTACTACGAAGCAGCCACCTTTAGAATCCACGCCTCTATGCTGGATTATGTGGTTGATAGCCGCTGGAATGTAATCTCCGGCAGCAAAACCAAACCGCGCCCCTTTACCGAATACTGGACTTTTATCCGCGCCAAAGATTTTAGCGAAAAAGCCTATAATTCTGAGGAATGTCCGTCCTGCGGCGCGCCAATTAAGCTGAATCAGTCCGGCAAATGCGAATATTGCGGCACAGTGGTCACCGGCGGCAACTTTGATTGGGTCTTAAGCCGCATCGAGCAGGATGAATCTTACTTCGGCTAATTTCCTGCACACATAACTCACGGTATTTTAATAAAAATTAGTTTGCTTAATTTTCCTGGCCACTTTTTTGCCAAGTTTGGAACTTTTTGTTAAGTTGCCCGCCGTGGTTCTCTATCTGCTCAGATAAGGAGAAGCTTAATGAGTGAGAACATAGCTAAAAAAATAATGGTTACTATTGATGGCGAAGAACATGAAGTTCCAGCTAACTTATCGATATTACAAGCTTTACGTGAGATTGATATTGAAGTTCCAAACCTCTGTTATGATGTGCGCATGGAGCATCCCAATGGTTCGTGCGGCCTTTGCATGGTGGAAGTTGAAGGTGCCGGTGATGTCCGCGCCTGCCAGACACCAATTGCCGAAGGCATGAAAATCATTACAAAAAGTGACGCACTTAGCACCTATCGCAAAATGCGGCTGGAACAACTTCTGGCCGATCACAACGGCGATTGTGTGGCTCCTTGTGTAAACACTTGCCCGGCGCACATCGATATCCAATCTTATTTGCAGGAAGTAAAAAACGGCAATTACGAACAAGCACTGAGAATTATTAAAAATAATAATCCATTTCCCAGCGCTTGCGGACGGGTTTGCCCCCACACCTGTGAGGGAGCCTGCCGGCGTAATTTAGTTGATGAGCCGGTGGCAATTAACAATGTAAAGCGTTTTACCGCTGATTTGGATGCGGCAAGCGCTGAGCACTTTGTGCCGGAAGTAGCAGAGCCCTCTGGCAAGAAAATCGCTATTGTCGGCGCTGGTCCCTCAGGCCTTTCGGCGGCTTATTACAGCGCTATTAAGGGCCATGAAGTCACTGTTTTTGAAAAAGAGGCTCATTCCGGCGGTATGATGCGCTACGGTATTCCGGAATATCGCCTGCCCAAGGCTATTTTGGACAAGGAAATCGGCACCATCACTGAGCTGGGGGTGAAAATTGTCAATAATAAAGCCCTCGGCAAAGACATCACTTTGAGTGAATTGCAAGATGATTTTGATACCGTTTATCTGGCTCTCGGTTCTTGGAAAGCCTCGCCGCTCAAAATTGAAGGTGAGAACAGCCCGGGCGTGATGCTTGGTATCCACTATTTGGAAAAAGTGACCAACGGCGAAAAGCTGAATCTGGGCAAGCGGGTAGTAGTCATCGGCGGTGGCAATACAGCCATTGACTGTGTGCGCACCGCCCGGCGCCAGGGGGCCAGCGAGGTAAAACTCATCTATCGCCGCACCAGGGCCGAAATGCCGGCCGAAGAGATTGAGATTGAAGAAGCTCTGGCCGAAGGAGTGGAGATGGTCTTTTTGACTGCGCCGCTCAAAATAAGTGACGGAGCCGACGGAAAAGAGCTGCTTTGCACCAAAATGGCCCTTGGCGAACCTGATAAATCGGGGCGTCGGCGGCCGATTCCGGTAGAGGGCAGCGAGTTTGTTATTAAAGCCGATACCATTATCGGCGCCATTGGCCAGGCCACCGATACAGCTGCCATTGCGGCAGAAAGTGTCGGGGTGGAGCTCACCAAATGGGGCGACATTGTTATCGACGGTGCTACTATGCAGAGCTCTAATCCCAAGATTTTTGCCGGCGGCGATTGTGTAACCGGCCCGGCCACAGTGATTGCCGCTGTGGGCGCCGGTAAGCGGGCCGCCGAAGCCATGGATAGCTTTTTGAAATATGGCGTAGTAGCCAAAAGTCAGGAGGATTACAGCTGTTCACGCGGCAGTTTGGAAGACCTCCCGCGCTGGGAATTTGAGCCCATGCCCAAAATGGCGCGTGTAAAATACAAATCTTTGCCTATGTGCGAGCGGCTCAAAGACTTTTCGGAGGTCGATCACACAATTTCAGCGGAAGAGGCGCGCCGCGAAGCCGAGCGCTGCCTAAAATGCGGCTGTGCCGAGCGCGAGAGTTGCAACTTGCGAAAGCTCGCCAGTAAATATGGCGTAGAGTATCACAAACCGCTGAAAAAGCTCGATAAATTACCAATACTCGATGATCATCCGTTTATTGTGCGCGACAGTAACAAGTGCATCGCTTGCGGGCGCTGCGTCACTGCCTGCGCTGAGCTGGAAGGGCCGGGGGTACTGGCGCTCACTTACCAAAATGGGCGTGAGATTGTCACCACTAAATCGGGCAAACCGCTCTCCTTCACCGATTGTGTAGGCTGCGGGCAATGTGTAAACAGCTGTCCCTGCGGCGCACTCGATTACAAGCGCGAGCGCGGCAAAGTCTTTAGGGCCATCAATAACCCGGATATGCATGTTGTGGGCTTTGTGGCGCCGGCTGTGCGCAGCTATTTTGCCGAAGCGCTGGGCCTCTCTTACGACAAAGCCACCCCAATTATTGCCGGCCTTATGCGTAAGCTGGGCTTTGACAGCATCTTTGATTTCACTTTCACGGCCGACCTCACCATTGTTGAAGAAGCCAGCGAATTTTTAGAAAGAGTGCAAAAGGGCGGAGTTTTGCCGCAATTTACCTCTTGTTGCCCGGGCTGGGTAAATTTTGCCGAAAAACGCTATCCGGAAATTTTACCCCATCTCTCCAGTTGCAAATCGCCGCAGCAGATGATGGGCGCGGTGGTGAAAAATCATTTTGCAAAGCGTATGGGCATAACTAAAGACAAGCTCTTTGTAGTCTCGGTTGTGCCTTGTATTGCCAAAAAAGGGGAGGCCGCGCGGCCGGAATTTGCCCCGGACGGCATCCGCGATGTGGATGCCGTGCTCACCTCCAAAGAACTCTTGGAAATGGCCGAAAAGGCGATGATTGACCCGCATAAAGTGGCACCGGCCGAATTTGATACGCCTTACAAAGAGGTCAGCGGCGCCGGTGTTATTTTTGGCAATTCCGGCGGTGTGGCTGAGGCCGCACTCAGAATGGCTGTAGAGAAGCTGTCCGGCGAAGAACTAAAAGCACTTGATTTTAAGGAAGTGCGTGGATTTACAGGATTAAAAGCAGCCACTTATGAGGTAAACGGGCAAAAAGTGCGCGTGGCCGTGGCTTCCGGGCTCAAAAATATCGAGCCGGTTATCAAAAAAATTATTGCCGGTGAGGATTCCGGCTATGACTTAATTGAGGTAATGGCTTGCCGTGGCGGCTGCATTTGCGGTGCCGGCAACGGCGTACCCAAATTGGCCGGCGATCAGCAAAAGCGGGCCGATGTCCTCACTAATCTTGATGAACACGGTGTGCTGCGCAAATCGCAGGATAATCCTGATATTAAGCGCCTTTATGAGGAGTATTTCAAAACTCCCGGCTCAGAACTAGCTCACCATCTATTGCACACAAAATATGCCAAAAAGCAGGGCGACAGTACTGTAAGTGGGCTGGTGGGCTTTATCCCGCCGCGCCTGAACGGCAGTGTGGATGACTAGAATTCTCGCCATTACCCCTTACCACAATAAATAGTGGAAATTATTGGTGTCTAGCCCATCTGCCTGCGGCGCCCTCACCCCACAAGTAGTGGAATTTATTGACATCTTGCCCTCTCCATTTTTTACAAACAGAGAGGGCATCCGGTAAGTGACGTGGTGTATTTGATATGAGCAGATTGATTGAATCAGTGGCATAGTGGGCAGCTGCCACGGCGCCCCGGAGCTCAGCAGCTAAATACTGCTAGGTCGCGATCCGCCTTACGTCGGAATAGTTTTGGCCGGCGGCCGCTGCGGCTACGCTG
>JAEEGL013500615.1_pt1 | contig 10257 bp, 10 predicted proteins | sample 9134231 | NCBI WGS metagenome assembly JAEEGL01 (sample SAMN16246548, study PRJNA631951) | gut metagenome | biome: gut microbiome; feature: rumen; material: fiber-attached | host: Bos | place: Iran: Karaj | collected 2018-10 | reverse complement strand
GGGTTCCATAGCGTCAGGCACCGATCATGGCATGATGATACGTAGATATGGAACAGGTTGAGCTATTGTCGCCGGCGGGCGATTTCGAGACTGCGCTTGCGGCGTTCGCCGCAGGGGCGGACGCAGTGTACTGCGGCCTTGCGGACTTCTCCGCGCGTGCTTTCGCGAAGAACCTGTCCGAGGACGAGCTGCGCTCGCTTGTGGCCTATGCGCGCGCGAAAGGCCGCAAGGTGTACGTCACGTTCAACACCGTGCTCGACGAGGACCAGATCGGCGATGCGATCAGGACGCTTGCCCGCCTCGACGACATCGCGCCGGACGCGCTGATAGTCCAGGACCTCGGCGTCGCCCGCATCTGCAGGCGCCACTTCCCCTCGCTCGCCCTCCACGCATCCACCCAGCTCGTCGCCCACAACCTCGAGGGCACGCTTGCCCTCAGGGACCTCGGGTTCTCGCGCGTCGTCCTCGCCCGCGAGCTTTCGCTTGCCGAGATCGCGTCCATCGCGAAGCGCTGCGGAGGCCTTGAGCTGGAATGTTTCATCCACGGCGCGCTGTGCTACTCGCTTTCCGGGCTTTGCCTCTTCGGCGCAATGGAGAAGGGCCGCAGTGGAAACCGTGGCAAGTGCCCATACTGCTGCAGGCAGGCATGCCAGGGACGCTATCCATTCTCCATGAAGGACCTCCGCCTCGACGTGGACGCGCGGAGGCTCGCGGACGCGGGCGTCGCCTCGCTGAAGATCGAGGGGCGGATGAAATCCCCGCTGTACGTCGCGAGCGTGACGAAGCACTATCGCGAGATACTCGACGGAAGCCAGAGGACAGTGACGACTGCGGACCTCGAGACGGTGTTTTCGCGGCGGACGACGGAATTGTACTTGAACGGACCTGCGGCGGACGTGATTGATCCGGTTTCGCTCGGACATCTTGGAACTCCCATCGGGACCGTGAAGCGCGTCACGAAGGACCGCGACGGACGTGCCTGGCTGAGGTTCCACACGATGCGCGCTTTGGAGAGGCACGACGGACTCCAGTTCGCCGCGCCGGACGGCGGCAAGCCGATCGGGTTCGGCGTCGGCGAGATGCGGCAGGCGATTTCCCGCGCCAACGTCTTCGAGGTCGCCGCAGGGACGGACGTCGAGGTGCTGCTCCCGGCGCAAGGGCCGGACGATGCAGCCATCACGCCGGGGATGACGGTTTACTGTTCAATGTCGAACGAGGTCAAGAGGCGGTTCCCGATTCCGGCGTTCCGTCCGAGCGACTATCCCGGCGGCAAGCCGGTCGATGTCCGTGTCGTCCTTTCGGCGGACGAGATCGCGGCCGCTGCGACATACGGCGGAATCGAGGTGTCGTGTTCGGTGAAGGGCGAGTTCGGTCCGGCGAAGAGTCTGGAGAAGACATACGCCGCCGTGGAGAAGGCGTTCTCCAAGCTCGGCGGGACGGACTGGAGTCTCGGCGGGCTCACGCTCGTGGACGCCGATCGGCTCTTCGCCCCGATGAGCGCGCTTAACGATCTTCGGCGCGACCTCGTGGAGCGTCTCGACGCCGAACGCGGCAAGGCGATGGACTCCAGGATCGAGGCGGCGAAGGAGGACGAGCCTGTGCCGGATGCCGATCCGTTCGCAAAGGCGATACGCACGGTGAAGGTGCGCATAGGGCAGAGGATTCCGGCGGGAGACTGGGACGAGGTGATCGTCGCGGTCGGGTCCGGTACGTCCGCCGAGGACGTACGTGGGACGGTAGGCGATTGCGCGTCTGCGATTCGCCTTGCGCTGCCCGTCTACAATCCCGAGCCGGAGTTCGGACGATTGCGCGTGACCGTCAAGCGCCTCGTCCGCGAGGGATTCCGCAAGTGGGAGGCGAGCGATCTCGCGACGCTGTCCCTGCTGAAGGCGGCGGGGATCGATCACGTCACGGCGGACTGGACGCTCTATGCGTTCAACACGCGCGCGCTCGCGTCGCTTTCGGAGCTTGGCGTCAGGCGGTTCGTGGCGAGCCCCGAGAACGGACGCGAGAACCTGCGGCGTCTCGCGGAGAGCGGATACCCCATCGAGTTCCTCGCGCAGCAATCGACGCCGCTTTTCATCTCCCTGACGCAGCCTGCGGTGGAGCAGACCGACGGGCTCGCCGTTTTCATGCGCGACGGGCTGTGGGTCACGACAAGGCCAGTACCTCGCACGTTCGACGTCCCCGACGGCGCATCCTCGCGCCTTGACCTGAGCTGGAACCTGGAATGATAACGCGCGTGCTAAAGAAGGTCGCGAAGGCGGCATGGTTCCTCCCGGGGTTTCTGCTCTGGGCGTCGTTTCCTCCCATGGCGGAGAAGATGGACTGCTTTTTTGCGCTTGCGCCGCTCCTGTGGTTCGCCCGCAACAGGGGGGCGAGGGAGAGCTTCAGGCTGTGGTTCCTGAACGGACTCCTCTTCTGGTTCGCGACGCTCTCGTGGATGCCGGCGATAGTGAAGAACGGAGGTCCCTGGCCGCTCGTGGTGCTGGGGTGGGGCGCGCTCTCGGCCTATTGCGCGCTATACTTCGGCGCATTCGGGTGGCTTTCGTCCAAGGTATGGGCGTGGGCGAAGGACGAAGGCTGCGCGTGGCGTCCCGCGCCGCGCTGGCCGTATGCGCGGCGCATTGCCGCGATCCTCGTGGCGGAGCCTCTCGTCTGGTGCGGGCTCGAGCTTTTGCGCTCGCGGCTCCTCGGCGGGTTTGCGTGGAACCACCTCGGGCTTCCCCTCGCCAACGCCAACTTCGGCTCCCCTGCCGCGATAGGCGGGGTTTACGCGCTGAGCGCCGTGGTCGTCCTCGTCAACGGGACGATCGCCGGAATCGCAGAGCGCATGATGCGGCGCGCTGGGCGCTGGGCGTTCATGGAGACGCTCGTGCCGTTTGCCATCATCTGGGGCCTCTATGTCGCCGGAGGGCGCGCGGTTGACCGCGCGCGGTCCCCCGATGGCGCGCGAGAGATGTGCGTCGCGATGGTCCAGAGGAACTTTCCTTGCGTGTTCCAACGCGACGAGGCGGAGAATCCGGTCGAAGTGTACTCCAACCTCGTCTCCGCCATATCGCACACGAGGCCGGAGGTCGTCGTGCTGTCCGAGAGCGCGCTGTGCGAATTCGGCGCGGTGGACTCCCCGCGCGCGTGCGCGTTCGCCCGCTGGATCGCCGGGCTCGCGGGCGCGGAAGAGGTCATCGCCGGCGGCGGGCGCCGCGCCGGCGGCAAGGAGTACAACTCCGCAGGGCTGTACCGGGCGGGCAGAATCGCCGAGACATACGACAAGGTCCATCTCGTGCCGTTCGGGGAGTTCATACCCGGCGACAAGTGGATAACGGCGCTGCAGAAGCTCGCGCCCGTGGGCAGCTGCACGCCTGGCGAGCTGAAGCTCCTTGGCGGGTGGGGCGTCGCGATATGCTACGAGGACACGGATTCCGCGCAGATGCGCGCGCTTGCGCGCAAGGGCGCGAAGGCGCTCGTTTTCATTACGAACGACAGCTGGTTCTCGCGTTCGGTTGAGGCCGAGCAGCATGCGTGGCACGCGGTGCCGCGCGCGATAGAGACGGGCCTCGCCGTGGTGCGCACCGGCAACAGCGGCGTGACCGGCACCGTGTCGCCGGACGGCAGGGCGAGCTGGCTTGCGGGCGCGGACGGCAGGCCGACGGTTGATGCGCGCGGGACAATCTGCGACAGGATACCGGTTTCGGGGGCCCGAAGGACGCCCTACCTCCTCTGGGGCGACGTTCCGCTCGCGGTCGCCTTTGCCCTTTTCATCGGGGTGGTAATTTTGGTAAAATATAGGGACAACCATGAAAAGCGAAGATACCTGTCCATGCAATAGCGGCAAGACCTTCGGGGAGTGCTGCGAGCCCATAATCAAGGGTGCGGCCAAGGCCGAGACTCCCGAGGCGTTGATGCGCGCGCGCTACGCGGCATACGTCTCCGGGGAGGTGCTGTTCCTCAAGGCGAGCGCCACGGAGGAGGTCCAGAGGGAGTTCGACGAGAAGTCGTCGAGGCTCTGGTCCAAGGCCGCCAAGTGGCACGGCCTCGAGATACTGTCCACCGAGCGCGGCGGTCCCGACGACGACGACGGCGTCGTGGAGTTCCGCGCGCTGTACACGGCGAACGGCGAGTTCTGCAACCACCACGAGGTGTCGAGGTTCGTCCGCGTCGGCGGCGAGTGGAAGTTCTCCGACGGGGACCTCGTGGGCGAGACGCCCATCGTGCGCGAGGAGCCCAAGATCGGGCGCAACGACCCTTGTCCGTGCGGATCGGGCAAGAAGTTCAAGAAGTGCTGCGGTAGGGAAAAGTGAAGCCGGCAGCGTTCCTCTTCGACCTTGACGGCACCCTCGTGGACACCGAGTCCGCGTGGGCTAACGCGATTGTCGACTTCATCTTGCTCCGGGGAGGGAAGACGACGTTCGAGGAGATCATGCCGATGGTCACGGGACGCAACTGGCACGACATATACAGGATGATGCACGAGCGGTTCCCGGAGATCGGCGACACGTCGCGCGATGAGGATTCCATCGAGCTGCACAAGTGCTTCGCACCGTACGCCACCGACCCCGCCGCGATGAGGATAGAGGGGTCTATCGCGTTCTTCCGCAGGGCTTCAGAGATCGCGCCGTGCGCGATAGTCTCCGGCTCGCCGCACGACGACGTCGTGGAGGCTGCGAGGATGTGCGGCATTGATGACAGGGTGTCGCTCGTCCTCGGCGCCGGCGAGTACGCGGAGGGCAAGCCGAGCCCGAGCGGGTTCCTGAGGGCGGCGGAGCTGCTCGGCGTGGAGCCAGCGCGATGCGTCGTGGTGGAGGACTCCACCGTCGGCGTCGCGGCAGGCGTCGCGGCGGGAATGAAGGTGCTGGCGCTCGACAGGGGCGGGCCGGTCGCGGCGGACTTCACCGGCGCGGAGTGGCGCATCGCGGACCTCTCGCAGTTTGACGTCGAAAGGGAGTTCGCCTGATGAGCTCTAACCCAGACTACGACCGCTGGTACGCGGCGCGCATGACGCGTATACTCCTTTCCCCGTCCCACAAGCTGGAGACGTTCGGGAACACGCTTGTCAACTACCATCTCATTTCCGAGCTTGACGACCACCCAGGCAAGATCCGTGTCAGAGAGGGCAGGCTCGAGGCGCACCAGCCCCTCGTCATCGCCCCGCACTTCTCCGAGATCACGACCGAGGGGTTCGGCGACGAAGCGCGCGCGTACGTTGAGTGGCTCAAGATGAACGAGGACAACATGCGCATCCTGCGCTACGGATACTGCCTTAGGACGGACAACTTCTCCGAGCAGGTCGTGACGGACAGCCTCGCGGCGGTGACGGAGCGCGTGAAGGCGGAGGTCGTCGCGTCGCGCGACGGGTTCGCGGCGGTTCTGCAGGGGGTGGACGATCCGTGGGACGTCGCGCTCGTCGAGCTGTGGCGGCGCGAGGTGGACCGCAGCGCGGACAAGAACATCCGGGAGCTCGACGAAAAGGGCGGGCTGTTTTGAGAATCTGGAGGTCAAGCAAAATGGAAAGAAGGACGAAGGTAATAGCGATCGCGAACCAGAAGGGCGGCGTCGGAAAGACGACTACCGTAGTGAACCTCGCCGCCGCGCTGTCGGCGCGCAGGCGCACCGTCCTTGTCGTGGACCTCGATCCGCAGGCGCACGCGACGCTCGGCCTCGGGCTCGAGAAGCAGCCAGGCGTCTCGATATACCCTGTGCTGCTTGGCGAGCGCGCGGTTGCGGACGTAATCCAGCCGACGAAGTGGAGCAACCTCAACGTCATCCCGTCCGAGGTGGACCTCGCTGGGGCGGAACTCGAGCTTTCCATGCGAGAGGACAGGCTTGAAATGGTGCGGAACGCGCTCGCGCCCGTCAAGGAGTCCGGTGCGTTCGACTACATCATCCTCGACTGCCCGCCGTCTCTCGGCATCGTCATGACCAGCTCGCTTGTCGCGTCCGACGGCGTGCTGATTCCGATACAGGCGGAGTTCCTTGCGATGGACGGACTCGCGCTGATCACCGGCTCCATCGAGCGCATCCGCGCGGCGGCGAATCCGTCGCTTGAGCTGAACGGAATCGTCTTCACGATGGTGAACTCCGTCGCGAAGCTCACCCAGGACGTCATCGCCGAGGTCCGCGCGCACTTCGACGACAAGGTGTACGAGACGCTGATCCCGCGCAACGTGCGCGTGTCGGAGGCCCCGTCGATGGGCGTCCCCGTGGTCTTCCTCGATCCACGTTCCAAGGGTGCGGAGGCGTACAAGGCGTTCGCGTGGGAGTTCATGGCAAAGAACCCGACGCGGTTCGAGTCCCAGCCCGCGCCGCAGCCGGAACCTCCGCCGGCTCCCGCCGTCAATTCGTAATTCATAATTTCCTCATATGAAACTGACTGTCGTCATAACGACGCGCAACGAGTCCGCGAACATCGCGAACTGCATCCGCTCGTTCGACGGCTTCCGCGACGACGTGGAGGTCGTCGTGGTGGACAACGCATCCACCGACGACACGAAGGAGATTGCCGCATCGCTCGGCGCGAAGGTCCTCGACAAGGGGCCGGAGCGCAGCGCGCAAAGGAACCTAGGCTGGCGCACGGCGTCCGCGCCGTGGGTGCTGGTGCTCGACGCGGACATGATAATTCCGCGAGAGACAATCGACGAGATCCTCGCGCGGTGCTCGGCGGACGAGGGGATTGCCGCGTACTGGATCCCGGAGGTGCGCACGGGGTCGGGGATCCGCGTCAAGGCGAGGAACTTTGAGCGCTCGTTCTACGACGGCACTTGCATAGACGCGCTGAGGCTGTTCTCGAAGGGTGTGCTTGAGAAGACCGGCGGATACGACGAGAACCTGATCGCGGGGCCGGAGGACTGGGAGCTCGACATCCGCGTGCTGGCGACGGGGGCGAAGTGCGCTGTCCTCGGACGGCACCTCGTCCACAACGAGAAGCGCCTTACGCTGCGGCGCATGCTCGCGAAGAAGGCGTACTACACGAAGAGCTTCGCGGCGTACAAGGAGAAGTGGAAGGGGCATCCTGCCGTAAGGCGGCAGTTCTCGCCGTTCTACAGGTTCGTCGGGGTGTTCGTCGAGGACGGCAAGTGGAGGAGGCTCCTCGCGCATCCGATCCTCGCGGCGGTGATGTACTTCGAGCGCGTCGCCGTAGGCGTTACCTATGTCTTTTCGTCGATTTTCGCATCTTCAACACGGGAAGGGAAGGAGAAGTCCAGATGATCATAATACTGAAGAAGGACGCGCCGGAGTCGCAGGTAAGCGGGCTCCTGTCGCTGCTAGAGTCGAAGAACATATCCCCGCACGTGTCGCGCGGGTCCATGCAGACCATCATCGGGTGCGTCGGCGACGTCAGCCATGTCGATCCCGGGATCATAGAGTCCCTAGACGCGGTGGAGTCCGTCCAGCGCATCCAGGAGCCGTTCAAGGCGGCGAACCGCAAGTTCCATCCTGACGACACGGTCGTGGACTGCTCCGGAGTCAAGATAGGCGGCGGTGCTTTTGCCGTGATCGCGGGTCCGTGCAGCGTGGAGTCGGAGGAACAGATCGTGGGCGTAGCGAAGGCGGTGAAGGCGTCGGGCGCGAAGATGCTGCGCGGCGGCGCGTTCAAGCCGCGCACGTCGCCGTACGCCTTCCAGGGGCTTGGCAAGGCGGGCATCGAGATGCTGTTGGCGGCGAAGCGCGAGACGGGGCTGCCGATCGTGACGGAGCTCATGGACTTCAAGGACATTGATCTCTTCAACGACATCGACGTCATCCAGATAGGCGCACGCAACATGCAGAACTTCCAGTTGCTGAAGGAGGTCGGCGCGTACACGAAGAAGCCCGTCCTGCTGAAGCGCGGGATGTCCGCGACGCTGCAGGAGCTGCTGATGAGCGCGGAGTACGTGATGTCGAGCGGAAACGAGAACGTCATCCTGTGCGAGCGCGGCATCCGCACGTTCGAGACGGCGCTAAGGAACACGCTGGACCTCGGCGTCGTGCCGTACCTGCACGAGCGCACGCACCTTCCGGTGATCATTGACCCCTCGCATGCGACTGGCCACGCGAGCCTCGTCGAGCCGGTCTCGCTTGCTGCCGCGGCGATAGGCGCGGACGGGCTCATCATCGAGGTGCACAACGACCCGCCGCACGCGAAGTGCGACGGCGCGCAGAGCCAGACGCCGGCGATGTTCGACTCGACGATGCGGGGCATCGCCCGCATCCGTTCTGTGGTTTCCCCTTGTCAAACCCCTTGATTTCCGCACGGCATGTGTAGAAGGCCGAGGAGCTCGGATAGTATCTTCGAGAGTGCGTGAAGGAGTTCGTCGAAATCAACGGAGTTCGGGCGGAGGTCGCAAGGACGTTCTGGCAGCGGTTCAAGGGCCTCATGGGGCGGAAGTCGCTTCCGGAAGGCGAAGGGATGCTCATCTTCAGGTGCAATTCCATCCACACGTGCTTCATGCGTTTCGCCATCGACGCGACGTTCCTTGACCGCGACGACAATGTCGTGAAGGTCGTTCGCAACATACGTCCTTGGCGTTTATGCGTGTGGGGCGGCCGCCGTGCGGCAAAGGTACTGGAGACGGCGTCCGTTACAGGGAACAGGGAGCCATAGGCGGGAGAAAGGCAATGCCATTCCCTTATGAGGTGCAATTTATGATATAATGTCTGCATTGGACTTGTAACATACATCAATAGTTCTTGTGTCAACCGATGAAGAAGGAGAAGAAACAGCACGGACTTCCCAATGCAACATAAAGAGGAATCGTAGATGAAGACAGTAATACTGGCAGGCGGGCTGGGAACCCGCATAGGCGAAGAGAGCAGGCTCAAGCCGAAGCCGATGATCGAGCTTGGCGGGATGCCCATCATATGGCATGTGATGAAGCTGTACTCGCATTACGGCTTCGACGAATTCGTGATTTGCGCGGGATACAAGCAGGAAGTCATAAAGCAGTGGTTCGCGGACTACTTCCTGAACCGTTCGGATGTCACGTTCGACTTCACGGGTGGCGGGAACGCGATGACCGTCCACCGCAGCGCGTGCGAGCCGTGGAAGGTGACAGTTGCTGACACGGGGCTCTCCACGATGACCGGCGGGCGCATCGCCAGGGTCCGCGAGTACATCGGCGACGAGCCGTTCATGATGACGTACGGCGACGGAGTGTGCGACGTGGACATAAACGACCTAATTGCGTTCCACAGGGCGCACGGCAAGATCGCGACGCTGACGGCGGTCGTCCCAGAGCAGCAGAAGGGGATACTCGACATCGGCGAGAACAACTCCGTGAGGGCGTTCCGCGAGAAGTCCGCCGCCGACGCCTCGCCAATCAACGCCGGATTCATGGTGCTGGAGCCCAAGGTGTTTGACTACCTCGGCGGCGACGACTGCGTGTTCGAGCGCGAGCCGCTTGAGCGTCTCGCGGCGGACGGAGAGCTGAAGAGCTACGTCCATCGCGGCTTCTGGCAGTGCATGGACAACATGCGCGAGCACGACATACTCGAAAAGCTGTATGCCGAAGGAATGGCACCGTGGAAGGTGTGGAATTGATGAGAGAAGAATGTTATAATGGAAAGAGGGTGCTGGTGACGGGGCACACGGGCTTCAAGGGCTCGTGGCTGTGCGAGTGGTTGTCTGCACTGGGGGCTGAGGTTCATGGATATGCGCTTCCTCCGCCTACGAGGCCGAGCCTGTTCAGCCAGCTGAAGCTCGCGAAGCGAATCAAGTCGCACACGATAGGCGACGTGCGCGACCTCGATTCCCTCGTGCACACGATGCGCCGCGTCAAGCCCGATTTCGTTTTCCACCTCGCGGCCCAGCCGCTTGTGAGGCTTTCGTATGAGAAGCCGGCCGAAACCTTTGAAACAAATGTAATTGGCACGGTGAATGTGCTGGAGGCGGCGAGGCAGATTGGCCGAAAGTCCGGACGTCAAATCTCGGTTGTGTGCATCACCACCGACAAGGTTTACGAGAACAACGAGAAAGGCCGTCCATTCAAGGAAACAGACCCGTTTGGCGGGCACGATCCATACAGCGCGTCGAAGGGGGCGTGCGAAATAGCCATATCCTCCTATAGGCGTTCGTTCTTCGGTACGCCCGATTCACCAGTGTGGTTGGCGTCGGCGCGCGCGGGCAATGTGATCGGCGGAGGTGACTGGGCGAAGGACCGCATCGTGCCAGACGCCATGCGCGCGCTCGCGAAGGGTGAGGTTATACCGGTGAGGAACAAGTTCTCGACGCGGCCGTGGCAGCATGTGCTGGAGCCGCTTGGCGGATATCTCGCCCTCGGT
>JAEEGL013193017.1_pt1 | contig 10257 bp, 8 predicted proteins | sample 9134231 | NCBI WGS metagenome assembly JAEEGL01 (sample SAMN16246548, study PRJNA631951) | gut metagenome | biome: gut microbiome; feature: rumen; material: fiber-attached | host: Bos | place: Iran: Karaj | collected 2018-10 | reverse complement strand
TTTCGGCGTTTCCGTGGCCATGATGCTGTTGCTCCGTATGCGGTAATAATAGAGCCCATCCGGAATAAAAACAGCTTTCCGGCAATTCCAGAGCACATGGTGGATCGCAAAATCATCCTCATGGATTTTCCCGACGGCAAACCGCAGCTCCGAAAAAATGCTTTTGCCGTAAAGCTTATTCCACGCGGGCACAACGCGCCAGTTTTTCATCATGCGGGCAAATAATTCGCGCCGGTCTTCGACGACACAATCGTAAAAGCTGTGCTTTTCCTCAACGATCTCTTCCGCGTCACTCACCCGGACAAAATCGCAGATCACCAGATCCGCCGCTTCTTTCATCGCTGCATTGAACAAGCGCTGAAGGTAGTCCGGATGGAGATAATCATCGCTGTCCACAAAGGCCAACCAAGCGCTGTCGCTGTGCTCCATCGCCCAGTCGATTCCGGCATTCCTCGCATCTGAAAGGCCGCCGTTCTCTTTGTGGATCACGACAATGCGCTCATCTTTTTCCGCGAAAGCGTCGCAAATCTGCGGACAGGTATCCGGCGAGCCATCGTCCACAAGAACCAGGTCAAAGTCATGGAACGACTGCGTCAAGATGCTGTCCACGCACCGATTGATATACTTTTCAACTTTATATACGGGAACGATCACCGTTATCTGTGCCATTCAATTTCTCCCAAACTGCTTTTGTCTTTAATATCCGGCAGCAAAGCTGCTCGTCCCTGTCCAATCGTCGGATCATCCGCATGCTTCGCGAATTATTTCATTCATTTTTTCAAAATAGGGCATCAGCGGTGTATTGTCGTACTCGCAGTTTTCCATGGCAAACAGCTCCGGAATGCATCGCGCCGCCTCCTCCAACGTCTCTGAATATCCGATATAAGGAAGATAGGAGATCCATTCGTAGGAGCTTTTCACCTTGTGATTATTGTTGCTGAATACGACACAGGGCGTCCCAGTCAACGCTGCAAATATCATTCCGTGAAGACGGTCTGTAATGACCAGTTTTGCGCCACGGAATTCCTGCAATTTATTTCGGACGATTTCCGCCCGGGTCGTCATGCTGATGATTCTTTTCGCGTCCATATCGGTTACACGATAGCTCATGCCCAACTTGTCAAGCTGAACCTTCAAATCGTCCCAAAAATCATCCTGGATGCTTTTTTCGGCATCGTTTCTAAGACACATCAAAACGCCGTCGCGCGGCTGGGGCCTTACGCCAAAATCCTCCGCGCTGCAGGACAGAACGATATCCGGCATCAAATACAGATCCGTGTCTGGATAGAGCGACTTCATAATATCATACGACGTCTGCTCTCTTGCCGTCAGCGTAAGCTCGGTTTTTCCGTTATAAAACGGGATGGACGCTTCTGCGTGCCGCTTCCCGGTCTCCGTATCAGAGTAATAAATCGTCTGGGGAAAAGAAATGATTCGTTTCTGTTGGAACAGCGAAAAAGCATCCCTGCGCAGATACTCCTGATCGAGCCAAAGATCACCCATATTCCCGCCGCCATGCCAGAAAACCGGCAATTCTCTGCTGTTGAGGATACTGCGCAGTGCGAGCTTCTTGTGCTTGCAGAATGCGTCATCCGTGAGTTCGACCAGCTTCAGTCCCTGCGGCAAGGCTTTTTTCAGAAATGCAATCTCTGCAAGAACGATCGCGCTGTCTCCGATATTCGGATGGATCGGTGTCCCGACAAGAAAAACGGAATGACGTGCACTCGTTCTTATGATTGCTCTTTGCCGCAGTTCCTGCTCAAACGCGATCCGATCCTCATGCATCTGTCCGTGAATCTTTCGGATCCTGTAAAAAACGTCTCGTGACATAAAACAAACGTAACCTCCCCAAAGGTAATTCACTGCGTTATAAACTGAATTACCGTGGCTCGATCGTCAAGTCATCAATTGCAAGATGGCCCCACCACTGCGTGCTCCACGCCGCGCCGTGATTAAAGCCGGGACATGCCAGGATCGAAAAAGAGTATATATCGCTCAAAACGTCAACGTTCGAGCCAAAACCAAGCGCTCCGCTTTCCACCAGAGCAAAGGAGAGAGAGTATCCTCCCGGCACAACCCGGGACGTGTCAAGACAAGTTTTAATCGTACAGTCGTCCAGGGCCGGGATCGTGATTTTCTGCGGCGTCGTCGCCATTGTAACAGCAACACCGCTGTTTGTCCTGATTGCGATGCGAAAATACAGCCGGGCGTCTTCATTTTTCCGATTACGTATCCTTACTTGAAAACGCAGCTTTTCGCCAAAAGAAATAATGCCGTCAGAACTCTCTGCCATGATTTCCTCCATGGAAACCGGCGGATCCGGCCAAAGAGGATCTCGCATATTGGGATTGACCACAATGCGGGAGGAATACTCCTTGCTGTCATGCCCCATGTAGATCGCAATGGCTTTTTCAACATCACCGTCAAAAACCAGGCGGCCGTGATCCAACACAATACATCTGCTGCATAGTTGACGAATGGTATTCATATTATGGCTCACATACAGAATTGTTCTGCCTTCGGAAATGGAAACCTGACTCATTTTCTCGATGCATTTTTTCTGAAAAGCCATGTCGCCGACAGCCAGTACCTCATCCATGATCATGATCTCGGAATCCAGATGCGCCGCCACGGAAAACGCCAGCTTGACATACATGCCCGAGGAATAGCGCTTGACCGGCGTATCGATAAACTGGCGGCATTCCGAGAAGTCGATAATGTCCTCGATCTTTTTGTCGACCTCCGCCTTGGTCATACCGAGGATGGCGCCGTTCATATAGATATTCTCCCGTCCACTGAGCTCCGGATGAAATCCTGTGCCAACCTCAAGCATCGACGCGATTCGACCGTTCATCTCAATCTGACCGGCGGAAGGCGCAGTAATGCGGCTGATCAGCTTTAGCAGGGTGGATTTCCCCGCGCCGTTATGGCCAATGATACCAACACGCTCACCCTGAAAAACAGTGAAGCTGACATCATCCAGTGCCATAAACTCTTCGCCGATATGACCTTCAGACTTGTCGCCGATCTTCTTGGTGGGATCTTCCAGCCCTTTGCGCTTTGCGCGTTTGCGCTGCAGCTCGTCCCGAAGCGTTGTACCGCCGATCATTCCAAGCCTGTACTTTTTGCTGACATGTTCGATTCTTAATATTTCTTCTGCCATTTTTATCTCCGCTTATTCTGTCATCTGCTTTCACGCGCAGAAATTAAACCGTATCCATAAAGGTGCGCTCGACCTTGTTGAAAAGCAGCACGCCCAGCACAAAAATAATGCATGTAAAAACCCATGACCAACCGTATGACAGCCAGTCAAGGGATCCCGCATCGCCGCCGAGGAATCCATAGCGCATCATCTCGATAATCGGCGACATCGGGTTCACGCGGGCAATCAAGTTCAGTACTCTGCTGCCCCGAAATAGATCCATAGAATACGCAACCGGTGTGGCATACATCCACAGAGAAACGCCAAAGGAAACCAGAAACTGCAGATCCCGGTATTTTGTCGTTGCGGAGGAAATAATGATCCCGCAGCTCATGCCGAGAATTGCCGTTTGAATTATCAGGACCGGCGCCATTAACGCAAAGACATTGATTTTGATCTCATATCCCGGAACAAACAGATAAATGATTAAAAACACAAGGAACATGGAAGCTTGAATCGCCAGGCTGATCAGCTGGCTGATCGCCGTTGAGATCGGCATGCATAATCTGGGAAAGTATACCTTCCCCAAAATCCCCCGATTGAGAATAAAAGTATTTGCAGTTCCACTCAGACAGCCGGAAAAGAACTGCCAAGTAATATTGCCGCACATATAAAACAGAAAGGTCGGTACCGCACCGCAGTTTGCGAGCCCTGCAACGTTGCCGAAGATAAACGTAAATACAACCGTTGTGAGCAGCGGCTGAATAATCGCCCAGGCCGGTCCCAGAATCGTCTGTTTATATTTGGATACGAAATTTCGCTTAACCAGCAAAATGATCAAATCGCGGCGCTGCCAGATCTCCTTAAAATCAAAATGTATGCCTTTTGCCGACGAATCAATTCGTTTGTAATACTTACCCTGTTTCAATTTGTTTCCTTTCCTCAAAAGCGCTAAATTACCATTTTCGATAATCGCCGATTGTTTTCTTGATCCCGTTCGCGATCCCATGGCGGACAATTGATTTTGTTTTTCTGATCAGCAGATTCGTAGTTTTTCTATTGTACAGCAATTGCGCATATTCATTGGTCTTTATCAGGTCAAAAAACGCATGCGCGTCAATCCAATGACGGAAATCATTGCAGACGGTCTCAATGTCCGCTTTTGTTGAGACGCTGACTTTTTCCCGTGCGAGTATCAGATACAGCGCCGGCAGAATTCTGTTTTTGTCTTTCTCTTCCCCAAGGGCCTCTTCGATTTTATTCATCAACTCCGGCAAATGCGCAATCCTTTTCAGCCTTCGGCCGGCGTTTCCGCCATCTTCCGACTGCCTGTAATGGTAGATCGCCTCCCGAAGAAAATAAACACTGTCGCACCGCTTCAAAGCTCGGAGAACAAATTCCAGGTCCTCATACAAAAACATTTCTTCGCGAAGAAGCGTATCCATCCCCGCGATCACGCTTCCTTTTGTAATTCTGTTCCACAGCGCGCTCAACGAATTGGTCCGAAACAGCTCATACAGCATATCGCTGCAGTCTGATGCAGACTTCATTCCCTCTGCCGGCGGCAAATACTCATCGCTTCGGTAACATCTGCTTTTATGATAATAGTCGAATCGTGCGCCAAAGACGAGCATATCCGGAGAAAGATCACGAAGAACCTCTTCCACCCGGATCATCGACTTTTCCTGCACGCTGTCATCCGCATCAAAGAACCAAATGTACTCCCCCCGCGCTTCGGCCACGCCCCGATTTCGGGCGGCGGAAGCGCCGGCATTTTTCTGGTGAATACAGCGAATACACTCATGCCGACTTGACAGTTCATCGCAGATTCGGTCTGTTCCATCCGTCGACCCATCGTCAACAATGATAATCTCATAGTCTGTTAAGCCGGACATAAAAATGCCTGATACTGTATCGCGAATCGTACCCGAGCAATTATAAGCCGGAATAATTACACTTATTGTTATCATAGCTTTCAAATCTCTTTATCGCTGCCATAAAAATTTATAACCTGAATACTCCTCTAAGCTGGACGCGATCGAAAGAAATCTCCATATCGAAAAAGTGCAGAAGATCAATGTAGAAGCCTTCTTGATATTCCTCTCAGTCGTCAATTCCAAATAATGCTTTTCCAGCTCGCAGTTTTCAAAAACAAGGGGAATCAGTATAATAGAGGTGTGAAAGTAATAATCTGCAAGTCGTTCAAAAATATTATTGTATCCGCAAAACGTCTGGAACACAATCGCAATTTCCACAAATACAAGACACGCGTTGTAAACCGTATCTTTCTCCGTGGGTGGGCGCAGGATCACCGCGGTAATAACAATCACAATCATAACAATCGCTTTTGTACGCAGAAAGCGAACGCCCGACAAACTGCCCTCGATCTCACTTTCACTGTACGCATTGAGCATCATATTCAGCAGCTGCTCCCGGAAAATAAACGTGATTACAAGCAGAACGGCAAGCAGGATCAAATACCTTTTTTCAAGTCTGATTCTGACGATCCAGTACGCAGGCAGAAATATCAGCGCGGGGAAATGAACCAGCGACGCTATCGCAACAATTAAAACAAACTTGACCGGTTTTCTGTCAATGATCGCATCAAACGCAAATAACAGAATTGCCATGGCGACCGCCTGCTTTAATGCGTCAAACAGGAAAAAGAAATACAACAATCCCAGAAAATAAAGCACGCTCTGGATCGGTACCGGCGAATATTTCCGGATAAATCTCAGGTACGAAAGCAAAACGAAAAAGGACAAAATGGTAATGAACATCTGGTAGTCGCCGTTTGTTATTTCGTAGATGCCCTTTTCGATGTATTTAAAGCCGAGATTATAGTTTCTTCCGCTTTTGCTCGGCAACTCATTCCAGTCCTGTTGCCCGATCTCCTGGTAATTAATGGGATAGGAGCCATTCGTGCCTGACGCATCTGATCCGCCGGTATTAACATCCCGCAAACCCATAACCGCAAAAAGCAGAAGAAAAGCAATGATAATGAATAGTTTACTTCCCTTCTTATTACCTCTTGCCAAAACGGCTGCCAGCAATAACAAGACAACCAGCCAAGTGAAAACAGTCATTTATATGCTCCCATCAGTTTTTTCAGCTCTGACTTAGCAGGCTTGACAAATCGTTTGAACAATAACGAACATCAAGATAATAATGTTCAATCATTCCGTGAGACAAATCTGATTCGGGTAACTATGATGGTCATTCCCCAACCAGACTCACAAAAAAACTCTCGTTCGCTTTCACAAGCGTCTTTGTAGAGAAATCACGGCCTCTTTCTTCCGCTTTCGCTGTGAATTTCTCTCGAAGCGATGCGTCTGTCAGCATTTTTCTCATCCCATTCAGAAGGGCTTCCTCATTATTCTCAACGATCATCCCAAATTCCGAGTCTCCGAGAAGCTCCTGCATCCCGGAACAATCCGTGGTGATCACAGGTTTCCCGAGAATCATTCCTTCCGTTACAAAGGTACTGAAGCCTTCGTAACGGGAGGAGCAGACCAGCAGATCCGCAACACGAAGGAATGGATAGGGATTCTCGTAAAAACCCGGAAGCCAGACGGAATCGTTCAGCGCATGCTCATCGATATACGATTCCAACTTGTGGCGCCGTTCGCCTTCGCCAAGAATCCAAAGGTCATACGCCAGGCCCTCCTGGATCAACCGGGTATGCACACGCAGCAACCGGTCATAACCCTTTTCATCCGTCAAGCGACCGAGCGTTACAGCCGTCAAACGACGTTTTTCCGTCCGTTCGGGCATCGCCGCTTCAGCCTTGCGCCGAATTGAGGCATCGTCAACGGTATTGTAAATCACAGTTGTTTTTCCTTTACAGTCAAACAACTCCTCAAAACTTTGCCGCACATTTTCTGAAACGCAGACGATCCGATCGAATCGATCGTACCATTTTTCCGCTTTCCGAACAAACGCGGCGGGTTCTTTCATCTTTTTTTTCAGATCACAGTGGACCCACGCCACTTTTTTTGCTCTTTTATTTGTGGAAGCCGCCATAATCTTCGTGGTGCCGCATTCAAGATAGGCAACCTCTATATCGTAGTCGTCCCTGATATGCAGACGATAGGTCAAGCCAAGCGCGGCCTCAATACGGCTGCGGTAGTTGGTTCGGGCGTTCTTCTCGCCATAACAGTAACGATACCGTATCCCCGGCGCCAGGAATCTGTCCGGGTTTTCTTTCCAAAGCGTCTGCACGGTGATATCGAATCTGCTTCGGTCCATGGCGTTGACCAGGCTGCAGAGCACCTTTTCCGCGCCGCCGCCCATAAGGTTTTCAATAAAAAACAGTATTTTGATCACGATTATTCCTCATTCATCGCGTCCTGATATAATCGGCAGATCGTATTCGCAAAGTGCCATGTATCAAAGCCCTTCATCTCAATGGCCTGCTTGACCGCCTCACGCGAAGGTAGTTTCTGTACAACCGCCGCTTCAATCGCATCAGCCCAAACGCTCGCTGATTCGTCCAGTCCTATCCATCGGATCGCTCCAACGCCGAAATCCACCTCATGCGAGAAAGTATCCGCCACGACGCAGGGCAGGCAGGCCGCCTGCGCTTCGATCAGTGTCAGAGGCATTCCCTCATATTTGGAAGGAAGGATAAACGCGTCTGCGTGCTTCATCAGTTCGTTTACATCTTTTCGAACACCCAGGAGCTGAACATGGTTCTGGAGCTGACCGGCTTCGATCCGGTTCCTGACTTCATGCTCAATCGGATTGTTCTCTCCGTTATTGCCGACAAACAGGAAACGAATACGATCTCCACGATTTTTGCATGCTTCTGCAATTTCAGTGGTAAAAATGAAGTTTTTCTCATCTCTGAACCGGCCTACCTGAAGTACGGTTTTCCACCCGTTCTCAGATGGTTCCCGTTCGGTCTGATTCGTCTCGGGCAAAAAACGTTCTGTCTCGACGGAATTGACTACCAGATGATACCTTGGATCGGAAAGGATCTCCTCTCCATAAAGAAACTTTGCCGCCAGCGTGGAACAGGCCAGGAAGCAGGTCGCATTGCGTTTTATCAGAGCGCGCATGACACGGGTATATGTGAGCCGGATCAAATTCCGGCCATAGTCCTGATTGCAGCTATGCGCGTGGACGAATCGATGTTCCACGCCCGCAAGCCTTGCCGCCAGCAGAACCACGCCGCTGTGAAATAATTCATTGGAATGGACAATATCATATTGTCCGCTGCGCATAATTCGGTAGAGCGCGCGAATCTGCCGGAAAAAGCGTCGGCCGTCTGTCCCTGGAATGCGAATGCACTTTGCCCCCAAAGACAGCATCTCGTCCAGAAAGTACGGGTGTTCCTCGGTGGTGGTAAAATCGATCTGAAACCGATCCTTATCCGCGTGCCGCAGAAGATGCATCAACTGGTTTTCAATGCCGCCAACATTCATGGAGCCGGCTATAATCAAAACCTTGATCCTGTTCATTTTGTCCCTCAATGTGTTAACTTCCATGCAATCAAATCGATGACAGGCGTCAGGTTAAGGCGTACAGGCAGTGTAATCAGCCGGCAGTACCGGGTCCCGGGATAGCGCATTTTTTGCCGATTGATTTCTGCACAGCACTTCCGGAGCGCCCGCAGGCGGGCAAGCCATCCGACCCCATTCCGGTGCAGCTCCTTTGCGTCCCGATAGACGCCTCTGCAAACGCCGAAATTGACGGCCCTGCGATACGCTTCCTTCTCTTCCTCTGAGATGCCCGCTTTTTCGATGGCTTCTGTAAGATGCCCGTCTGCAATCTGAAACTGCAGGGCCAGGTCTTCATGCTGTTTCCGGGAAAGAGAATCATCGTTTTGGGTGTTTACATAATATAGCGCTTGGTCACTGACCTGGTAACTGTTCACATGCAGGCTGTAGCTGATGTTGAACGCCCGGTCTTCCGCCATGGACGCGCCGACCGGGAACCGGATTTGATGCCGGTCAATCAGTTCCTTCCGATAGACCTTCGCCCACGGGCTGTTCAGCGTTTTTCTGCAGATATCATCCAACAGTTTTGGAAGCGCATCTTTCCGGGTCTCAGCGGAAAACCCGGCCGACCGTCTTTCCTGAACGCAAATCCCATCGTCAACGCAATAAGAAAAGCGAATCAAGTCCCATCTGCCATCGGATAACGCCCGGCCAATTTCGGAAAAATAGGATGGACTGACATAATCGTCGCTGTCCACAAAGCATACATATTTTCCCCGGGCCGCATCCAGGCCGGCATTCCTGGCGGTCGAAACGCCGCCGTTTTCTTTTTCGATCAAACGGATCTCCGGGTGCGCCTTGGCATATGCGCGGCAGATCTCCCCGCTGCGGTCCGGAGAGCCATCGTTAACCAGAATGATCTCGGCATCGGAACAGTCCTGTCCAAGCAGGCTGTCAATGCAGCGATGGATCGTCTTTTCGGCATTATATATGGGAATAATCACGGAGTATTTAATCAATTCATACTCGCTCCTCTCCATCACGCAGTCTATCCATCGCCGTTGAAAAAGGTCGTTTGATCAAATTGTGGCGTTCGTTCCTGTCCTGTTTATTATTTCTGTCCTTCAATCGTCTTCCACTCAAAATCCTCCCATTGGCAATTCGAATCAGAAACCCATTCCCGCTCAAAATTAACAGCCAGGGAAAACCTCGGTTTTCTCTTCTCTGCCGGAGGAAGCTGCGTATAATCCTTGTACAGGATTCTCAGATATGTATCATAGCCCTTTGGAACCGGATAGTAATCATCTTCAAACCACATCATTTCATCCGGTTCGTCATACACTTCACGGGGGATCCGGCGCGTCACTGTCGTCCATACAAATGTTACGTCCGGCGTGTTTTGAACGCGAAAAACAAAACGGAGCAGGAATTTCCGGATCTTCCAGCGAAACTTCTTCGGGAGCGTTCGCGCGAGGACAACAAGCATATACTGAAAAAAGCCGGATTTGCTTTTGAGCCATTTTCTGTTGAGATCAAAGGCCGTCTCATCCATTCGCAGGAATGCGGCAGTCTTTAGAAGCAAACGCTTTATTCGATAATCACGGTCTCCACCTAAATCTACCAGAGGAAATACATCAATCGAAATCCAATGATTCCCGGGGATGATTTTATCCC
>JAEEGL012684127.1_pt1 | contig 10257 bp, 5 predicted proteins | sample 9134231 | NCBI WGS metagenome assembly JAEEGL01 (sample SAMN16246548, study PRJNA631951) | gut metagenome | biome: gut microbiome; feature: rumen; material: fiber-attached | host: Bos | place: Iran: Karaj | collected 2018-10 | reverse complement strand
TTCTTTGATGGATTGCTTAAAACCTTCATATTGCCCGAACCGAAAATCTACGTCAGTTTGTTTTACAGACAGGTACAAATATGAAATGAAGAGCCGTATGCGTTAATAGCGCACGTACGGTTCCGTGAGGGGTGTGGGGTGCAAACCCCACATCTACTCGAGTAGGCTTGGTAAATCATTTCTATTTTGGAAATTACAAGGGAAAATTCAAATTTCAAATCCAATATTTCTCATTCAAGTGGCTGTTATAGCTATTCCGTGAGTTTAGAAATATTATAACAGCCAATCGAAAAATTCACAATAGCTTTATCCAATGTTTTGTCAGTGAGGTTAGTTTGCCATTTTTCTGCGATTAGGATTATCCAAAATCACCGCTGTTGATAGGATAATCCTTCACAGAAATAATGTCAATAGGGCTCCACAGAAACTCTATTGCTCTGACCAGATTCTCTATTCATGGGTACATCTTAACAGACAGAGAATGAAATCCAATATGCGAGGGACATTTTGCCATCGACCTCATCGTCACTGGATGCCTGAAAGAAGCAACGCCCTTTTCTTTGTTTAATGCGACGCAAATTTTGAATTCCAAAAATAACAGACCAAGCACTTGCAGTGACGACGTATTGTCACTCCCATGCGTGATCTGCTTATTATATGATTTTTGCTCCGCTATCATTGATTTGTCTGCGGTGAAACGATTTACCGCTTCCTATTTTTGCGTAAAACGTATCACGCGGCTGACGCTGTCAGGGGACTGAAGGCTTTCTTCGGCCAACGCGATATATTTAGCAATGCATTTGTCGTTGGGATTGGCTCCGGCTACCTGACGGAAACATTGGAGCGCTCCTTCGCAGTTGCCGAGGTGGAGCTTTTTAACACCGTTTTCAAAGACGTCTTTGGTATTGGTTCGGGCCATGCGTTCCCGGTCGTCCAGGCAATCCAGCACCTCATAGAGCGCTTTGATTTCATTGACGCCAGCCACCTGTACCATGCCGAGAAAGCGAAGGTTATATTCCTCGGCATCTGAAAGCCTGTCCAGCGTATCTTTGGAGATAATCATACCGGTGGCATATTGTTTGGTCAGTGATTCCAGCCGTGAGGCAAGGTTGACGGTGTCGGAAATGACGGTGCTGGAAAGACGTTCCTGTTCACCGATAATGCCCAGCATGGACATACCCGAATGAATACCGATACCGATACGGATTTCCTCTCCGCCAAACTGGAAGGTGCCTCTGTCCAGCACAATGGACCGGTATAGTTCAATACCCGCGTCCACAGCGGACTTCGCATCGGTAAAAAGCGCCATGACCGCGTCGCCAATGTATTTATCCACAAATCCGCTGTACTTGCGGATGATGGGTCCGGCTGTTTCGGTGATCGCGTTGACAAATGAAAAATTTTCTGATGTGGTCATCATTTCCGATTTTTTGGAAAAGGCACGTATGTCAAAAAACAAAACCGTAATGTCTGTACAGACCGCATCTCCCAAATGAATATCGGTGATGGATTTCTTTTGCAGAAGCTGCATGAACTGTATAGGAACAAATTTAAAATATGTGTCCTTGAGCTGCTCTGTGTTGCGGAAGGAAACCGCGAGCTTTTCCGCCATCGTATTCACGCCGCGCCCTATGTCGCCGATTTCATCATGTGACAATCTGTTAATGCGGGCATTGAAATTGCCCTTGGCTATCTCGGATACCGCGTCGGAAGTTTTTCTGATCTGACGCAGGGTCAACAGTGCCACCGCTACCATGCAGAAAATAAAAATCGGGAAAAACAGCAGGAACTTACCGATGGTTTCCCAGATCAGGTTTTCCGTCATGAGCTGATAGGCGTTCAGATCGGCGCCTGTTTCCAGTACGGCAACAATTTCACCGGTAGAATTGTAGATTGGCGTCTGCGCATATACCCAGTCGCCTTCAAAGTCCGAATAGGTATTGACAAAGCTCTGCCCGTCATGAAACGCATCCCATTCCGGCGCAGATTCGTCAATGGTATCATAATAGCTGAAATTCGGAGAGGAATCGTTGCTGATAGCCAGCAGATACAGGTCGTATCCGCGCAGCAGATAAATGGCTGTGTAATAGGATTGGTTCCATGTGTCCTTGTTATCGTTGAGGATTCCCTGCAGGTTGGCGTGCATGTGATTGAATTCATCGGTGTTCAGGCTGCTGTAGCCCGTCAGCGTTTCAATTTCATCTCCGTTGAATTTGTCCGAATTCAACACGGTAAACCCCATGACCCGATTTTCCATATTCTCCATGAGAATACGCATGACGGAGCTGCTCACATAATTGAGGCTGATGGCAAGCATCGCCAATATGATGGGAACAGTGGCCAGAATCTGCTTGACAAAAATAGAGAGCCGTATGCCGTTTCCCTTTTGCTTCAAAAGAGAAATCAACACGCAGCATAACAGGCACAGCGCGGCCACCGCGCAGCCCAGCGCAAGGTAGGACGGAATATACAGAATCGGTTTTTTGACAAAGACCGGTCCCTTTTGCTGACAGTCTCCGTTTTGGGAGATCATCAGCAGCGAATCCCCTGAAATATTGGTGAGCATCCCCTGACAGAAATATAGTCCGCTGCACGTAAAGTCGCCGGAAATATTTTGGTATGTACCGTCGCTGCCAACCAGAAAGATGGTCCCGCCGCTGATGTCATTGATATAAATATGTTCCGCGTCTCCCGCGATATAATAGGGCTGAATGCCGCCTCCGTCAACGGAATAATCGAATCGGTGCAGAACGGTTTCCTCCCCGTTTATCCGGCCGAGGCCGACGCCGCCGTCCGCTGTCGTAAACAGGTATTGATCCTCAGAAATAAACCGCGCCAATAAATGCATGAAGGCGGCATCCTCCGCATTGATGCGGCCGGTTTCAAAGGCTATATTGACATTCGGATCGACTGACACAATGGAAATATCCGTTCCGCTCCTAAGCATCAGCATCAGCTTGTCGCCTATGAGCGTCATTCCAAAAATGCTGTTGTTGCGGTGGGGTGGATTTTCCGCATTCTGATAATCCATACGGAAAACCTCTTTTTCCAGCTTTCCGTGGGAATTGAATTTGCAAATGGACTCGAATTTGGTTGTATAGGATTCCGTATTCTGAAAAAGATACTGCACGTAGCAGCCGCCGTCTCCGGCTGGGACCATATCCGTGACAAAGCCGATACCTTCAAAAGGAACGTCGGGGATGATGTATTGCACCTTTCCGTCCGGCGAAATGCAGGAGACGCGTCGGCATTCGTTGTCCGTCACAAAGAGATTGCCGTTTGCGTCAGAACAGGCATAAACCACATTCCGAAGGGTCAGCTTCGTGGAAGGTAATAATTCTCCGTTGCCCCAGAGCCACCACAGAATGAGGGCTGTTGTGCCTAAAAGCAGCGAAACCGCAGACAATATAAGACGTGTTCTTTTGTTTGATGTTTGTCCATGTGCCACATTAATTCACTCCTTGACTTTATTATATGCTTCTGATAAAATGATACCCATGAAGGGGGCAGGACGTATGTCGTTGGAGGTATCCGAGCAAATCGGGTTTATAGAAAAAATGACCGCTGAAAATATATTTCATCTGCCAGATATTTCGGATTTTGCGGAATTCGAGAAATATCGACGCAAAATCACAATAGGTGATCTTTCCTTTACCTCCTGCTATCTGTGGGCGGAATCTATGCATTATCGCATCAGAACTACGCCGCATGCGATGTTTGTTTTGGGGCTGGGAGCCGATCATGAGATCGGCATTTATGCGCTGTTTGGGGAGAATGTCAGTCTTATAGAAGATGATATTCTCTTTTTGAGGCAGCTTTTTGCGGACGCTCATATTCCGCTCAGGCTGGAATGTGTGAGCGAAAGCGATGTAACTCTGCTGAGAAAGCTGCCTTTTTCATGTGAAGTGTCATTTGACGAAAACTACAGCGATTATATCTATGATAATGCCGATTTTTCCGATATTGTTGGTTCACGGAACAAAACCAGGCGGCATGAATACAACCGTTTTGTCCGGCTTCATCCCGACGCGATTCTGGTGCGGGGTCACTTTAGTGACGCTGCCGTGCGCAGCGACTGTACAGCGGTATTTGACAAATGGTGCGCACGGCACAGTTGCGCAGAATGTCGTTTTGGCTGTGAAAAGAAGGCGTTTGACCGCCTTGAAGAAATCGAAATGCCGAACCGCCACCTGCTGGGAATTGTTTATGAAAAAGGGCAGCCGCTTTCCTTTGGCTTCGGAGAGCTTCTGACAGAGGATTGTGTCTTTTTTCATGTGCAAAAAAACGCGGTTGCCATCGACGGTTTATCTTATTTCCTGCACCGTAACATGGCGTTGCAGATACATCCGGATGTTAAAATTATCAACTGGGGTGAGGATATGGGAATGGAAGGCATACGCCGCAACAAATCCAGATACCGCCCTATCGAATGGCGAAAAAAATACAACGTATTGATCAAAGAGTAATACCGTGGCGCGTGAAAAGTTCAAGCAGAAAATCCAGAGAACGCTTCTGTCCTTCCAGCTCTTTGACTTCGATCAGCATCGACGCGCCCTTCATTTGCTCCGCGTACAGCTTGGCGAATCTGTCCCAGTTGATCAGACCGTCACCTATGGGCAGATGAAGATCGTGCCGCAGATCGCAGTCATTCAGATGAATATGTCTGACATAGGGAGCCAGCGTTTTTACAAATTCATCGGCGCTGTACTCTCCCTCGCCGAATACCGTCGCGTGGGCAAAGTCCAGACATATGCCGAAACAAGATACGCCGTTCAGTTCCTCCCCGAGCCGGAGAAGCAGATCAGGCGTCATATCGAACATGTTTTCCATCAGCAGGTCAATTCCCGGATACTGCTGCGTTTTGGCAGTCCAATACGCAGCGTTTTTTTTGACCCAGTCATCGCAATAGGCCTTGTCATGGAAATTGGGAATGCTGCCGGAATGAAAAATCACTTTGCCGCATGACAGCGCTTGGGCGGCGGCAATACTCTGGTTGATCCGTAAATCGGACACTTCACGGATACGCGCGTCGCTACTGTGTACTGTTACGTCGAGAAAAGCGCCGTGCAAGCTGCGTACCCGTGGCATATCGTGTGATTGATAAACGTCGGTAAGCCTCGCAATTTCATCTTCATTGTCAAGTACGGTGGGAAACATAAAATCATTGAATTCCCAGCCAAGATGATACTGTGCGGAAAATTCGATGGTTTCCGGGAGACGGGTCACATCGGGAATAATAGAAATCGGCATATTTTGCACCTCACTCAATAGTTTTCTAAATTTTAACATTTATTTTCAAAAAAAGCAATATAAATGATTAATATTTCAATATACTCTTGCATAAAAAGGGAGGTTCATGTATAATACTCTTGGATTATCAAGGGGGGTATTACCATGAAGAAGCTCATCGGACGTCTGACGTCTGTGAAATTTATCTTGGTCATATATATTATCACAGCGTTTTGTGTGCTGCTTGCTGTGAATTGTTACCGAGCGTTCAAAATCGGTCCTTTTTCACAGCAATATGAAATATCTGACATGTCGGGGTATTTCTGCGCGGGCGATGCTCGGTCTTATTTCATTGAGAACAGCGGTCGTACTGTCACGGCGGTCAACGAAAAGGGCGAATACATTTTTTCAATCGACGGAGGAAACCGGAACGACGGTTTCTTCCATGCCAGAGAAATCGCCTGTGACGACGACGGCAATATGTATCTGCTTGACAAGGTAATCAATACCAACGGCAAAGACGTAGACAGCGAGCGTATTCTGAAATACGACGGGAACGGCAAACTGCTTGGCTGCCTGCTGGAGGAAACCGAACTGTCCGGAGAGAATCTGATGGGTCTTGCTTTTTTGAACGATGCTCTGTATGCGGCGTTGATCAGTGACAACGACATACAGATTCTCCGCATGACTTCTGATGGAGAACCCAAAGTACAGAAGCAATATTCGTGGGACAACGCTTCCATGACCATACAGGATATTGCGATCAGCCAGACGCTCGATGGGGTGGCAGTCACCAAAAGCGGCAATGTGGTTCGTCTGTCTGACGGTACCGTGATATTTGACGCGGCAGCGCATAACAGTTCCGAGTATTATGCCATGGCGCTCGAAGCGGCTTTTGATACAGACGGAACGCTGTATATCAGCGATATCGGCAACCGTGTTGTTATGAGGTATGACGGGCAGGAACTGACAGAATTCATTGCGCGCGGCGAACCCTTAAAGGGGCTTCCCGATGCGTTCAGTGAACTGCCGATTTATACCGGACTTAACTGCAAGAACGGAACGGTTTCCGTTACATATGCCGAGAATTATTACGATAAGGACTCCGGCGAGGTCATTAATCATTACAATGCCTATGCGGTTTCCGCCGTCAGTAAGACCCTGTTGTTCAACAGCAACACCGTCAGAAAAAGCGCGTGGGTATTTGCCAAAGGAATCGTGTTTTGTGTTACGGCGGGATTTCTGGTCGTTGCGATTCTTTACACGTTGCTGCTGGCTGTGCTGCTGCTGCGTCAGAACCGCGGCGACAGGACATTTCTGACGCAGTTGGGACTGTTGGCCATTGCCATTGTCACCGCCGGCATTGTGGCAAGTATCACCCTGAACACGACCAATCAGCGGTATTTTAATGAGGTTATGAACAAAATGACCAACATCGCCCTGCTGATGGCGAATTCCATCGACGAAGACGATGTGAATGCGCTGGAATCGCCTGAGAGCTTTATGAGCCAATCTTACAATCATATCGACCGGCAGATTAAGTCGGTGCTCCAAAATGAAATCAATGCCGAGGACGGTATCTACTGCATCATTTACAGGGTGCATAACGGGATTGTCTACGAGGCATATTCAGATGAAACGCTTTACGGCACGGGTTATCCGATGCCCGGTGGCTTTGAAGGCTCCGCCGAGCAGGAAATTTATGAAACCGGGCAATATATGTCGTTCGGCAATTACAACGGCTCCGACGGCAGCTATATGTTCGTGCTGATGCCCATCAAAAACGCAGCCGGAGAAGTGACGGCGCTCATGGAAGTCGGCACCGATCTGTATATTTTTACCGCCGAATCCAACCGCCTGTTCTTCAATATTCTGCTGTATGCCGCCATGACCGTCATTATTCTGCTGCTGCTGGCGGGAGAAGTAATGATTTATCTCCAGCTTCGCAAGGACAATTCACACACCGGAAATTCTTGCACGCGCAAGAATGCCGGCCTGATTCGTCCGGTTTCCTTTCTGCTCTTTTTTGCCGCCAATATGTCTACCGCGTTTTTGCCTGTTTACGGTGAAAGCCTGTGGCATGAGGGTTCATTGATCCCAAAAGAAATGGCGTCTGCGCTCCCTCTTTCCGCCGAGCTTTTGTTTGCCGCGCTGACTGCCTTTGCCGGAGGATTCATTGTCAATCGCGTCAGTGCCAGAAATCTCTGTATTTTCGGCGCACTGATGTACGTCGCGGGCAATGCTCTGTGCGGTACGGCGCCGACGCTGGGGATCCTGATTCTGGGGAATTCCGTATGCGGCATAGGCGGCGGATGTTTTGCCACGTCAATCAACTCCTATGTGGCGGAATACGCGGAGGAAAAACAGCGCAACAGTGGGTTTGCAGGTTACAACGCCTCGTATCTGGCGGGTATGAACTGCGGCACCGTGGTCGGCTCCGCCATCAGCGAACGGTTCGGCGTGCGGGAGGCATTTTTGGGAGCGTCGATCGTGGCGCTGGCTTCCGTGTTTTTCATTGTAAAGCACATGGATAAACGCATCGTTGCCACCGAATGTTTGGAGAAATCCACATCCAAACATTCGGTCAGAGAAATGCTGACATTTCTTTTCCGACCGGGAATCCTACGTTACTTTTTCCTGCTGCTGATTCCTTATTTGGTGTGTACGTCTTTCCTCAGTTATTTCTTCCCGCTGTTCGGTGAGGAAAATTCGCTGACGTCTACACAGATTTCATCGGCGTTTCTTGTCAGCGGCGTGATTTCCATTTATCTGGGGCCGATTATCACCGACATTATGATTGATAAATGCGGCGCGAAACTGTCAGCGGTCATTGCTTCGTTTATCTATGTGTTTTCCTTCCTGCTTTTCACGCTTCACCAGAACATCGCGGTTTGCTTTGTCATTGTGGGCTTGCTGGCCATTGCGGACAGCTTTGGACTGACGGCACAGTCAGTGGAGTACTCTTCGCTTGATGAAGTAACCGAAATGGGTGAAGGCAAGGCCATGGGCATCAGCAGTGCCTTTGAAAACAGCGCCTATACGCTGGGACCGGTCTTATTCAGCGGTCTGTTTATGCTGATCGGATACGCGGGAGGCATCGGGCTGATCGGCATCATCATGCTGGCGCTGCTGCTGCTCTATGTCTTCGCTGAATTCCGCCGTTTTCGCGGAAAAAGGGTGTCGTCATGATAACGGTCATTCATCCGCGGGAAAGCATGAAATTCCAGTTGATGCATTTATGGAATACATGCTTTGATCACGATGAGGATTTTTGCGCATTCTTCTTTGAGCGGCATTTTGAGCCGGAAAAGGCGATTGCTGTGACAGACGATAGCGGCGAAGTATATGCCGCGCTGCATTTCTTTGACGGTCTTTTTCAGGACGGCAGCCGCGCAACTCATCCGGTATGGTATGTGTACGGTGTGGCAACTTTGCCGTCTCACCGCAAAAAAGGCTATGCCTCCATGTTGCTGCGGCAGCTGATAGAGGAAGCACGCAGTGAGAACATTGCCATGCTCTACCTGACGGCGGAAACCGAGGCATGGCATTTGTACGAATCGGTCGGCTTTTGCCGTGTGGCGGAACTGAGCCGCACCGAGTGGCAGGTTTCCTGGCGAAAATCAGTCTTACATTGGAAAATCTGCTCATTGGAGAAATTCAAGCAGTTGCGCGGCGAATATACGGATACGCTTGCGGAGGCATTTCTCTGGCGCGGACGGGAGTTGGATTTTATGTATAGCGACGCCTGCCGCGACGGGCAGGTACTTTGCACATTCTTGGACGGACGCGAATATTATGCGGTGGTCAGGCTGCGCGACAATGAGTTGACAGTAACAGAAACCGATTTCCCACGCGAGAAGGGAGATCTGCTCGCGGAGAGCATTGCTTCCCGGTTCAGGTGGAACGGTTCGCTTTACGCGCATGGACGGAAGGGCGAATTTTTCAGCGGCTGTTCTGTGGTGCTGAAAGAAAACTTTTACATCGGGCACATACTGTCGGTAGACGGTACGCTTCCCTCATCGGAAACGTACATGAACCTTCTGGCGGATTAAAATACAAAAAGGACGGTAATACTTATGTTCAACAGCAAAGCAAAAGCGGCGCTTCGCGCGATTGACGAGCAGATGACAGCGCTCTACCAAGAAAAACGGTATTCGCAAACGCTTGCCATTCTGAACGATTTAGGCAGAAAGCTCATTAATTCCGATCGGTGCAGCTTCTGGTGTGTCGATGAAAAAAACGATACGCTCTGGACAATGGAAGCACACAATGTGGAAAAAATCGTGATTCCGAAAGGCTCCGGTCTGGTGGGATACGCCATAGATCACAATGAAGTGCTGATTGTCAATAAGCCTTATAAGGACAGCCGATTCAACGCGGAAGTGGATAAACAAACAGGTTATAAGACCAAATCTATTCTTGTGATGCCTGTCACCAATTCCAAAAACCAAGTCATTGGTGCCTATCAGGCTATTAACAAGCGTCACGGCAAATTCAAACAAACCGACGTCAAGAGCCTGATGCTTCCCGCCGTCATGCTGGGAAAAATCCTTGAATCACAGTTGCTTTATAATTCCGCGGTGGAAGACCAGTTGACAGGTCTCAAAAATCGCAGAGGTTTTTATGATTTTTATGAAACCTATATCAGTTCCAACGAGTATCATAAACATTGCGTGATTATGTGCGATATCGACTTTTTCAAAAAATTCAACGACACTTATGGACATAACGCGGGTGACGCGGTGCTCAGGCACGTCGCGAATGTGTTTCACAGCAATATCCGGGTGGACGATGGCGTCTTCCGCTGGGGCGGAGAGGAATTTATTTTCCTGCTGCCCAATACGGATCTGGAAACGGCTGTCACTCTGGCGGAAAAGCTCCGCAAGACTATTGAGGATTCCGTCTGCCTTTTTGAAGATTTGGAACTTCGTGTCACGATGAGTTTCGGCGTACATACGATTTCTCCGACGCTCAATGTGGAAGACAACGTGAAAGCCGCTGATGAGAAGCTGTATCAGGCAAAGGAGA
>JAEEGL012643903.1_pt1 | contig 10257 bp, 8 predicted proteins | sample 9134231 | NCBI WGS metagenome assembly JAEEGL01 (sample SAMN16246548, study PRJNA631951) | gut metagenome | biome: gut microbiome; feature: rumen; material: fiber-attached | host: Bos | place: Iran: Karaj | collected 2018-10 | reverse complement strand
CATTCACATTACCTGAAACAGGCCCAGGAAAAGGAGGCCATATATTCTCTGGATGGACAGGAAGTAATGGAACAACGCCACAAAAAACAGTAAGCATACCACAAGGAAGTTATGAAGATAAATCATATACAGCAAACTATAATGCATGTTTAGCAGGAACATATGCTGAAGCTGGAGATGAATCGTGTACACCATGTGCAGCAGGAACATATCAAGATCAGACTGGTCAAACATCATGCCCACCATGTGCAGATGGATATTATACAGATCAAACAGGTCAAACATCATGTACACCATGTGGTCCTGGGTATACATCAAATTCAACTCATACTTCATGTGTACCAAATACATATAAGTTAACATTGAATAATCAGAACGCTACTACGGCTGGAACAACCGCTGTGTGGTATAAATATAATATATCAACATTCTATTCAAATAGTGGATGCACCACACAATTATCTAATAATAAAATTACAATACCGACAAAAACAAATTATAAATTTGGGGGTTATTTTACAGGAACAAACGGTTCTGGTACGCAATATATATCATCAGATGGATCATTTGTTAACGAGCCACATAAGCTTGTTTCTGATACAACTTTATATGCTTATTGGTATAAAGTTACACTTGGAGGTGGAGAAACTGAATCAATTATAGCTTCTGACATAGATACATGTAGATGTTGTCATGGACGTAGAAAATTAACGTATAGTGCAACTATAAATAAAATAACTTCTGTTGGAGGTGAAACAATTGCTGAGACATCTTTCAATATTACGGTTTCTAAAAGTGGCGCTATGACGAGTAGTGTTGATGTGGTTGATAAATGGATTTGCATATATGAATATGGAAAATCTAATGAATGTTTGGTTTCTAGTAGATATTCAGAACAAAAATTTGGAGATGCATCAAATACTGATTCTTGGAGTGTCAATAAAACTGTAGTATTAAATATACCTTTAAGCGTTTTAAATACTAATGGAATAGGATTTAAATTGTTTAATAAGAATGATGGCGAATATGATTTTGAAAATACAAGTTATAGTTCTGCAAAAGACAAATGTAGATTTACTCGTCCAAGTAATGACAATCATAGTTCTACTGCATGCTTTTACAATGAAATACAAGGAACACAAGCTTGCACTAAAGCTGTTGAAAATGGTACAATAGCAACAGAAAGCAAGTGTTTGCCAAAAACTTGGAATGGGAAATGCAATAATAGCGATATGAAACATTGTGTATTTGATTTTTATAGCGATTTGAATAATACATATGCCGTTAAAATTACTAATTAAGAGTTTATTTATTAAACTCTTTTTTAATTTAATAAATAATGGTATAATTTATTTGTGTTTGAGGTGATGTTAATGGAAAAGTTAACAAGAAGAGAATTAATTGATAAATACTTAAATTTTTTTGAAAGTAAAGGGCATAAAATAATACCAAGTGCTAGTATTATTCCTGAAAATGATCCTACAGTTTTATTTACAACTGCAGGTATGCATCCTTTAGTGCCTTTTTTACTTGGCAATCCACATCCAGAAGGTAAAAGATTATGTGATGTTCAAAAGTGTCTTAGAACTAGTGATATTGAGTCTGTCGGGGATAATTCACATTTAACTTTTTTTGAAATGTTAGGTAATTGGTCTTTAGGTGATTATTTTAAAAAGGAAATGATTCCTTGGTCTTTTGAATTTTTAACTAATGTTTTAGGTATTCCAAAAGACAAATTATATTTTACAGTATTTGAAGGAAATGAAGATGCTCCTAAAGATAATGAAAGTTATAATGCGTGGTTATCTTGTGGAGTTGATGAATCTCATATATTTTTCTTAAATAAGGATAATAACTGGTGGGAATTAGGAAGTGGTTCTGGACCATGTGGACCAGATACTGAAATGTTTTATGATACTGGTAAAGAAAAATGCTCAGAATCTTGCAATCCATCATGTTCGTGTGGAAAATATTTGGAAATATGGAATGATGTATTCATGGAATTTAATTCTAATAATGGAACATACACTCCACTTGAACATAAAAATGTTGATACTGGTATGGGAGTAGAAAGAACTCTTACAGTTTTAAATGGTGAAAAAAGTGTATATGATACTGAGGTATTTGAAGATGTAAAACTCGAATTAGAAAGATTAACTAATTTAAAATATGAAGATAATAAAAAAGCATTTAGAATAATAATGGATCACATAAGAACTAGTGTGTTTATTCTTGGAGATGATCATAAACTTGCTCCATCTAATACGGGTGCAGGTTATGTCTTAAGAAGACTTATTAGAAGAATGATTAGATACATTAAAGGATTAAATGTAGAAGCATCTATATTAGAGAGTCTTGCTAACAAGGTAATTGATAAATATTCATATGATTATGAAGAACTTAAAAGAAATAAAGAATACATAATTAATGAATTATTAAAAGAAGAAGAAAGATTTAATAAAACATTAAATTCTGGTTTAAGGATGTTTAATAAAATAACATCACATTTAGATAATAATTTAATTGATGGAACAAATGCATTTAAATTATTTGATACATTTGGATTCCCTCTTGAATTTACGGTTGAACTTGCTGATGAGAATAATCTTAAAGTTGATATTGATGGATTTAATGAAAAATTTAAGGAACATCAAGAAAAATCAAGAACTGCATCAAAAGGAGAATTTAAAGGTGGACTTGCTGATAATTCATATGAATCAACTAAATATCATACTTTAGCACATATAACTTTAGCTTGTTTAAAAGAGATGTTTGGACCTTCTGTTTATCAAAAAGGAAGTAATATAACTCCAGAAAGACTTAGAATGGATTTTCCACTTGATCATAAGATGACAGATGATGAAAAAATAACTCTTGAAAATAAAATAAATGAAGTTATTAAAATGGGAATAGATGTTGTAAGAGAAGAAATGAGCTATGATGAAGCTAAAAATAGTGGCGCAGAAGGAATATTTACTGATAAATATGGCTCACTTGTTTCTGTCTATACAATAGGTAGTGTTTCTAAAGAAATATGTGGTGGACCTCATGTTAAAAACACTTCAGAACTCGGACATGCTCATATAGTTAAAGAAGAATCTTCTTCAGCTGGTGTTAGACGTTTAAAGATAGTATTGGAGTAATTATGGAGAGTATATTTAATTATACTGAGGATGAATTATTAGATATACTTCTTAAAAATGGATTTAAAAAGTATAATAAAGATCAAATAATAGACTGGATATATAAAAAGAAAGTTTATAATTTTGATTTAATGAGTAATTTAAATAAAAGCTTAATTAGTTTTTTAAAAGATAATTTTAAAATAAATCTATTAACCATTGAAACATATGAAGAAAGCAACGATACCAAAAAGTATTTATTAAAATTAGAAGATGGTAATAAAATAGAGTGTGTTTTAATGTACCATGATTATGGTAAAAGTTTGTGTGTATCTACTGAAGTCGGATGCAATATGAGTTGTACTTTTTGTGAATCAGGAAGACTTAAAAAAGTTAGAAATTTGACTACTTCAGAGATGGTATTAGAACTTTTAACAATAGAAAATGATATAAAAGGAAGAATAGATAACGTAGTTATAATGGGGATAGGTGAACCTTTTGATAATTATGATAATTTTGAAAGATTTATTAATATTTTAACTAATCCTAAAATGATAGAACTTGGTTCTAGAAAAATAACTGTATCAACTTGTGGATTGGTACCTAAAATATATGAATTTGCTGATATGAAAACACAAGTTAATCTTGCGATTTCTTTGCATGCTCCAAACGATGAATTAAGAAGTAGTTTGATGCCAATAAATAGAAGATATAAAATTAATGAATTAATGGAAGCTATAAAGTATTATTTATCAAAAACAAATAGAAGAGTAACAATTGAGTATGTTATGCTAAAAAATGTAAATGATAGTGTAAATAATGCTATGGAACTTGCTAAACTTTTAAAGGGACTACTTGTTTATGTTAATATAATACCTTATAATGAAACTAAGCATAATAGTTTTGAACGTAGTGATAATGTGCAAATAAAGAAATTTTATGATATACTTATTAATAGTGGAATAAATGCTACAATAAGAAGAGAGTTTGGATCAGGAGTTTCTGCTGCATGTGGTCAATTAAGAGCTACATCTTATAAGGAGGAGTCATGTTAACTTATTATCAAACAGATACGGGAAAAGTAAGAAGTCATAATGAAGATAGTGTAACAATCGTTAAAAATTTAAGTTCAGAATACTTGATGATAGTTGCGGATGGAATGGGTGGACATAAAGCTGGCGAAGTTGCATCTTCTTTAGTTGTAACTGAAATGGGTAAAAGATTTTCAGAGTTAAGTAGTATTGGTACTAAAGAAGAGGCTGTTAATTGGCTTAAAGAAATGACAGATGAAATGAATATGAAAATCCTTAAGTATGCTGAGAGTTATCCGGAGACAACTGGTCTTGGTACTACTTGTGTATGTGCAATACTTACTAAAGATTATTTAATTTTTGGTAATATTGGTGACTCTAGTGGATATGTAATGAAGAATGGTAAAATATATAAAGTTACTAAGGATCATACTTTAGTTAATATATTAGTTGAAACTGGTGAGCTTACTGAAGCAGAAGCAAAGAATCATCCTCAAAAGAATGTTCTTATGAAAGCATTAGGTGCTTCTGAAAAAATAACTATGGATATTTTTGATGTAGAAAACACAATAGATGAAATTTTCTTGTGTTCTGATGGACTTACTAATTTAATAACTTCAGAACAAATTGAAAGAGTATTAAATGAAAAAGAATTAAGTATAGGGGAAAGGGTAGATAAATTAATTTTAAAGGCAAATGCTAGAGGTGGAAGCGACAACATTACTATTGCTTATTTAGTTAAAGAAAGTGGTGATACAGTTGATAGTAAAGGGTTCTAAAATTAATAATAGATATGAAATTATAAAAACATTAGGCGAAGGTGGAATGGCTAATGTTTATTTGGCATTTGATACTATTTTAAATAGAGAAGTGGCGGTAAAAATATTAAGAGGTGATCTTGCAAGTGATCCTAAATTTGTAAGACGTTTTCAAAGAGAGGCTTTATCTGCTTCATCACTTTCACATCCTAATATAGTTGAAGTATATGATGTAGGAGAAGATGAAGGACAATACTATATTGTTATGGAATATTGCCCTGGTAAAACATTAAAACAATTACTTAAGAAAAGAGGTGCTCTTACTTTAACAGAAGTTATTGACATAATGATGCAAGTGACTGATGGTATGGCTCATGCTCATGATGCTTATATTATTCATAGAGATATAAAACCTCAAAATATAATAATACTTGAAAATGGAATAATAAAAATAACAGACTTTGGTATCGCAATGGCACTTAATTCAACACAATTAACTCAAACAAATTCTGTTATGGGTTCTGTTCATTACTTGCCACCAGAACAAGCAAGTGGAAAAGGTTCAACTATAAGAAGCGATATTTATTCTATGGGAATACTTATGTATGAACTTTTAACTGGAGATGTCCCATATAGAGGTGAAAATGCAGTTGAAATTGCTTTAAAGCATTTAAAAGAACCTTTACCAAGCATTAAGAAGTATTTACCTGGTATTCCTCAATCTATTGAAAATATCATATTAAGATCTACAGCCAAAAATCCCAAGAATAGATATAAAGATGCTAGAGAAATGTTTGAAGATATTAAAACAGCATTATCTCCTGAAAGAATAGATGAACCAAGATATGTTTATAAATTTTCAGAAAGAGATTTAGAAGAGACTAAAGTTCTTGATGATGTAATTAAAGAAGTAAAATCTAATGACAAAAAAGAAGCCAAAAAGATAGAAGAAGAAATAGAAGAAGAAAATGTAAAGCAAAATAAAATATTAATTGTGCTTGCATCTATCTTTACTGCTATAGTAGTTTTTGTAGCAGCAGCAGTTACATTCCTTCCTAAATTATCAAAATCAAAAGATTTAATAGTACCTGATGTATCTACAAAACAAGCTACTGAAGCTGCTAATTATTTAACAGATTATGGTTTTATAGTCGCAGAAGAATTTAAATATGTACCATCTGATGAAGTAGAAGAAGGATATGTTGTAAAAACAGAACCAGAAGTTGGTAGAAAACTAAAACAAGATTCTAAAATAACAATATTCTTATCAAGTGGTCCTGAATCTTTTGAAATGGATAATTATGTAGGTAAAAATTATATAGAAGTTCAAACAATATTAAAAGAAAAATATAATTGTAATACAATTGTTGAAAAAGAAAAAGTTGATAAATCAGATAAAAAGAAAGAAAATACTGTTTTAAAAACAGATCCTGTAGCTGGAACAAAAGTAAGACAAGGCAGTAGTGAACACACTTGTTCAGTAACTTTATATATACCAGAAATTGAAGTTACTTATCCTAATTTCTTATCTGGATATACAATAGATGATGTTAAAAAATTCTGCAATGATAATGATTTAAAATTCCAGGTTAAGTACGAGGAAAGAGCTGATTTACCTGAAGGAACTATTATTGCTCAAAGTAGACCAGAGGGAACTGTAGTTCTTCCGGGAATTACTTTTACATTAACAGTTTCTACTAAACCAGAAGAAGTAGAAGAACCAAGTTCAAGTGAAGAAAATGAATAAAGGAATAATAATAAAAATTAACAAAGACTTATATACTGTATCTTCGGATACAGAAGTTTTTGATTGTAGAGAGTCAGGAAAGCTTTTATATAAAAAAATAAAACCAACTGTTGGAGATTATGTTTTATTTGATAAGGATACATTAAGAATAAATGAAATATTACCAAGAAGAAATTCTTTAATAAGACCTCTTATATCTAATATAGATAAATTATTTATAATAACAAGTGTTAAGAAGCCTGATTTTTCTTCTTACTTATTAGATAAATTATTATTAATATCTTTATCTAATAATATAAAACCAATAATAATATTTACTAAAGAAGATTTACTTTCATTTAAAGAAAAATTAGATATTAATAAATATAAAAAGTATTATAAGTCTTTAGGATTTAAAGTATATAAAAATACTCAAATAAATAAAATAAAAAAAGAATTTAAAAATTCAATTATAGCTTTAACTGGTCAAACTGGAGCTGGTAAAAGTAGTCTATTAAATAGACTTAATAAAGATTTAAAACTAGAAACAAATGAAATTTCAGAAGCACTAGGTAGAGGAAAACACACTACAAGATTGGTAACTCTTTATAAATTATTTGGGGGATTAATCGCTGATACTCCAGGTTTTTCTTCATTAGATTTAAATATTACTAAAGAGGATATTAAAAAGTATTCAAAAGAATTTAATATTGACTGTAAATATAAAACGTGCAAACATATTAATGAAGAGGGATGTATTATAATTCCTAAACTTAATAAAAATAAAATCTTTGATGAAAGATATAAAAATTATATAAAATTAATTAGTGAGGTAAAATAATGATATTAAGTGGTTCTATATTATCAAAAGAAGAAAAGGGAATAGATATATTAAAAAGATTTAATAATACAGATATTAACTATATACACTTAGATGTTATGGATGGTAAATTTGTTAATAATAAGGCTTTCTTAATAAGTGAAATTAAAAAACTTAATGATATTTCATTAAAACCATTTGATGTTCATTTAATGGTTAAAAATCCAATTAAGTATATTAATGAATTAGCTATGTTAAATATTTTAACAATAACTTTTCATTATGAAGCAGTAAAAGATATTAATGAATTAATTGATTTAATTAAAAATTATGGATTTAAAGTTGGCATCGCGATTAACCCTAAAACAGATGTTAATGTATTAACACCATATTTAAATAAACTTGATCAAGTTATTATTATGAGTGTAGAACCTGGCGCAAGTGGACAAGCTTTTATAGAAAGCACCCATAATAAAGTAAAAGATCTTAAAGATACAATTATTAATAATAATTATAAAACATTAATTGAAGTTGATGGTGGAGTTAATGATACCAATGCTTTATCTTTAAAAGAAAGTGGAGCTGATATTTTAGTAAGTGCTAGCTTTATTCAAAAAAGTACTGATAATATTAAATATTTAAAAGAATTATAGTTAACAATATAAATGGGGAGGATTTTATATGAAATGGTTTAATAATTTAAATTATATAGTTAAATTCATTATATGTATAATCCTGCTTTTTATTTGTCTTTATTTAGTGAGATTATCTTTTTATAATGAGATTATTAAAACAAAGAATTCTGATTATATAGAATTTACTAAAACAAATATATATGATGAAAATGACAATTATATTATTGATGTATATTATCCTAAATATAAAGATATTGATTTAAATAAAATAGTTACAGATTGGTTATATAAATATATTAAAGATTTTAAAGAGAATTCTAAAGAAAACAAAGAAACATTAGAAATAAATTATACTTTATATAATTTAAATGGATTTTCTAATATATTTTTTGAAATAAATAATTCACTAAATAAAAAAGAAAAAAGAAAAAGTATTTTAATAGATTTAAGTAGTAAAAAAATATCATCAATAACAGAATTATATAACGTGGAAGTATTAAAAGATAAATTTGAAAGAGTTGATAAAAAATATTCTAGTGATATAAGTAATATAATACTTTCATCTGACCCGGATATATTTAATTATTATATTACTGATGATGAATTCATAGTTTATTTTGATAACATTGAGTACAGTGGCTTATCATATGAACCGTTATTAGATTTTTATGAGTCAAAAGAAAGTGCTTATGAAGATATCAAAGATAAGAAAATGGTATCATTAACATTTGATGATGGGCCCAATGGAAATACATTAGAAATATTAGAGTGTCTACTTCTTAATAATTCAAAAGCAACTTTTTTTGAACTTGGAAATAAGATGAAAGCTAATAAAGATATAACTAAAAAACTATATGATAGTGGTATGGAAATTGGTAGTCACACATATTCTCATAAATATTTAACAAGAATAGAAAGAAGTGAAATATTAAATGAAATAAATTCAGTATCTATCTTGTTTAATGAAATAACAAATGATAATATAAAACTATTAAGGGCTCCTTATGGGAGTGTTAATTCAGAAGTTAGAAATCTATCACCATTTCCAATTATTTCTTGGGATATAGACACAAAAGATTGGCTATATAAAGAACCTAAAAAATCTTTTGATATAATAATGAGTAATGTATCAGATGGCGATATAATTCTTATGCATGATATACATAAAGAAACTATAGAACTTGTTAAAATGGTTGTTCCAGAATTAAAAGCAAGAGGATTTGAACTTGTAACAGTTAGTGAAATGGCTAAATATAAAAACGTTAAATTGGAAAATGGAGTAGTATATAGAAAAATAAAGTGAGGTACTTATGGAAGAGTTAAATAATTATATTGAAGTAGGAGTAGGGAAAACAAAGAATAAAAGAATAAAAACAATTATACTTTCTATAATGGCAGGATTTTTAATTGCACTTGCTGGATATGCATCAACTGTTGTGAGCTTTAATATAGAAAATGTTTCTATTTCAAAAGCATTAGCATCATTAGTGTTTCCAATGGGACTAATACTTGTAATTCTTCTTAAAACAGAACTATTTACAGGTAATTCATTATTAGTAATACCTTTAATTAATAAAAAAATATCTATAAAATCATTATTATTAAATTGGTTATTGGTTTATATTGGTAACTTTATAGGAAGTGTTATTTTAAGTTTATTAATATATAAAAGTGGTAGCTTAACAAATGAAACTCTTATTAACACATTTATTAGTATCGCGAATAAAAAAGTATCATATAGTTTTGTAAATCTATTTATATTAGGAATTTTATGCAATATGTTAGTGTGTACAGCTGTATTTTTAGGCGTAACATCTAAAAATATAATTGATAAGATATTTGTAATATTTATCCCTATTTTCTTATTTGTATTACTAGGATTTGAACATAGTGTTGCTAATATGTTTTATTTATCAATCGCATCATTACTTGGTAAATTAAACTTTATAAACTTATTAGTAGATAATTTATTACCAGTTACTTTAGGTAATATTGTTGGTGGAGTTTTAATTGGTTTAATTTTCTACTATACAAAATCAAAATAAAGTGTTATAATAACATTACTTTGATTTGGTTCCTTAGCTCAGCTGGTAGAGCAACAGACTCTTAATCTGTGGGTCCAGGGTTCGAACCCCTGAGGAATCACCAATTTGCTTAAAATCCCT
>JAEEGL012247292.1_pt1 | contig 10257 bp, 8 predicted proteins | sample 9134231 | NCBI WGS metagenome assembly JAEEGL01 (sample SAMN16246548, study PRJNA631951) | gut metagenome | biome: gut microbiome; feature: rumen; material: fiber-attached | host: Bos | place: Iran: Karaj | collected 2018-10 | reverse complement strand
ATCATCATCGCTCAAGAGATGTAAAGGCAGCGATTTCGATCCTGGAAGAAGCGGTAAGAGAATACAGTCTCTCCGGAACGGAGAGCTCAGAGTCCCGCGGAGGTCAGACCCAATACTCCAAAACAGTAATATACCTGTACTGGAGCAAGGTCATTGCCTGTGAAACGGGAAGCCTGTGACTTCAGTCATGGGTAGTTCACTATACTTCCAATCCATTTGGCAGTTCCATCATTCACGCCGTTTTGCTGCCGAAGAGATATCTGATCATACGTCCCGTACCGGCTGAGATATGCCCCGGCATCTCTTCATCGCCCAGGAGTTCTTCCCTTACTCTCTTCAGCATCTCTTCCGTATATGGTATCCCTTCTCCGCACAGAAGCTCCGTTACATCTACAGTCGGTCTGAGGACATCCTGCTCCCTGCGCAGTTTTCTACTCTCTGCGCAAGGCCAGTAGCCCGCCAGTCTGATCCTTTTTGACACGGTGTCCACAATAATAGGATATTCGCTGATCTCCATCAGATCATATATCACTTCATCCTCCTCTTCATCGGATATTTCCATAGATCTCTCGGGATCAGCGCTGCGTTTCATATCACGGTATGCCCTGCAGTCAGTACAGCTGACTGCAACCGCAGCCAGTGCGACCGCTTCAAAGAGCAGATGCAGTTCATCCCAGTTCCTGTAGTAGCCTATGCCGGCTGCCCCGTCTTCGTATCTGACTGTTATCGTTGCTCTGAATGACATTCATATTTCCTCCATCATCTTTTTTCAAAATGCCGGCGTCGCTCCCGTTGGCACGCTCCCCTCGCTGAGGATCTCCGCCTGCTTCCCCCGGGTCGGCTGCGACAGCCGCGCTGTTTTGTTTTCAAGGTACAAAAAAAGACGCTTCACGGATCTCCGTCAGGATACAGGTATCCCGTCTTCCGTAAAACATCCCATTTATTGAATTGTCCTCAGAGAGTGATAATTCTACATTAATCAGCCGGATCTGTCAAACTGTTTTAGACGCTTCTTTATAAAATAAGAGTATAATATTCCTTATACATCATATCAGAAGGGCACAACCATGAACCGATCCAGAGAGATCATCAGAGTCAGCATAGCGGGAATAGCAGCAAACACCATACTTGTCGTTTTCAAGGCTCTTGTAGGCTTTGCTGCAAACTCAACGGCGATAATACTCGACGCAGTAAACAATCTGAGCGACGCACTGTCGTCTGTCATAACTATAGTCGGAACCCGCCTCGCAAAGAAGAAAGCAGATAAGCAGCATCCGTTCGGACACGGGAGAGTGGAATATGTCACTTCATTCATAATAGCTATCCTGGTACTGGCAGCAGGTGTCACTTCATTCAAGGAGAGCGTTGAGAAGATCATAGACCCGCCGGTGACCAATTTCACGCAGCTCTCTCTTTTCGTGATCGCAGCTGGCATCATAGCCAAACTGCTCATAGGGGCATTTTTCATAAAGAAGGGAAAAGAACTGAATTCGACCTCCCTAACCGCTTCGGGCACGGACGCCAACGGTGACGCTCTCATCTCGGTAGCGACCCTGATCTCAGTGCTGGTTTCTATGCTCTTCGGCATAGAGCTGGACGGCATACTCGGAGCAGTGATCTCCGCATTCATCCTCAAGACAGGTATCGGGATCATCACGGAAACAGTCAGCGACATAATCGGAGTTCGCATAGACGCCGACCTCGCCGCAGGCATCAGAGAAGCGATCAATGCGTATCCCCAGGTTCATGGAGCGTACGACCTCATCATACACAGTTACGGTCCTGAAGAATACGTAGGTTCGGTGCATATCGAGGTGGATGACGACATGTCCGTAAAGGAGCTGGATGCCCTTACAAGGGATATCTCTTCAAGGATCTACTCCCAGTTCGGAGTCTACCTGACTATCGGTGTCTATGCATCCAACACCCGCGACGAACAGGCAAGAGAGATCATGACCGCTGTGAGATCTGAGATATCCGATCACGCGGGCATCCTTCAGATGCATGGTTTCTATCTGCGCAAGGAAGACAGGTTCGTGTCTTTTGACCTCATAGTAGACTACGGAGAACCGGATCCTGATGCGCTGATAGCTCATATCAGTTCAGAGCTCAGTAAAAAGTACCCGGACTATACATTCCGAATCAATCTTGACCGCGATATCAGCGGCTGAACAGCTGGATCCAATGAAGTACGGAAATATTTCCAAAGCCATTTTCATCTCCCGTCCCAACCGGTTTATCGCCAACGTCAGGATGGACAGCGGAGAGATCGAAGCGGTCCATGTCAAGAACACAGGTCGCTGCCGCGAGCTGCTCAAGGAAGGCAGCGAGGTCTATCTGTCCCGCTCCGATTCTCCCGGCCGCTCAACACGCTACGACCTGATCGCCGCAGAGAAACCCGGATCGGGTCTGTTCAACATAGACAGTCAGGCACCGAACGCTGCCGTAAAGGAATGGCTGGAGAAGCAAGCTTATGACCTGGTCCGTCCCGAATACAGGTACGGAGACTCCAGGATAGATTTTTACATGGAGCGCGGCAGTGACAGATATCTGCTGGAGGTTAAGGGCTGCACGCTGGAGAAGAACGGCGTCGGTTACTTTCCAGATGCCCCTACGGAAAGAGGGACGAAGCACCTCAGGGAACTGACGGCTTCTCTCAGTGACGGGATAATAGCAGGTATAGCATTCGTGAGCCAGGCAGAACGCTTCAGCGAGGTGCTAGCCAACGAATAGACTGATCCCGCATTCGCGCAGGCACTGCGCGAGGCAGAGAATGCCGGAGTGGACGTCTTTTTCTGCATCTGCCGCGTCAAGCCCGACGAACTGTTCATAACAGAAGTTAGAAAAAAGATTTGAAAGCAGTCCGGACCCGGGTCTGAACTGCTTTCGTTTCAAGTACGTTTCGGATTATACTTTTATCAGAAAGAAAAAACTGGAGGAACCGCAATGCCGGGTTATTCAATCGGTATCGATTTCGGATCCCTCTCCGCTCGTGCAGTGGTGATGGCCCTTGACAGCGGAGAAGTACTGTCCTCCGCCGTCAGCGAGTATGAGCACGGTATACTTACCGACCGTCTGCCCAATGGAGTTCCTCTTGCGGTGGACTGGGCAGTGCAGATCCCTCAGGACTATCTGGATTCTCTGGGCAGTTCTGTGCGGGACGCCGTTGCCGCTGCAGGTATCTCTGCGGATCAGGTCAGAGGAATAGGTCTGGACGTCACCGCCTCCACTATGCTGCCCGTATCCGCCGACGGATCTCCTCTCTGTGAAGATCCGCGGTTTTCAAAAGATCCCAATTCCTATATCAAGGTCTGGAAGCACCACGCTGCTCAGAAGTACGCCGACATGATAGAGAAGGCCGCAAAGCAGAATGGTTCTGATCTGCTGGATCCTTTCGGCGGGCACATCTCAGGCGAACACTTCCTTCCCAAGGCGATGCAGATCGCCATTGAATCCCCGGAGCTGTATAAGGCATCAGACCGCATACTGGAAGTCGGAGACTGGTTGGTCAGGGTGCTCTGCGGCACGGAATCCCGAGGCTACTGCGGAGCTGCCTTCAAAACGTATTATTCGGAAGACACCGGAGATGTACCGGCAGCATTCTTTGAAATGATCTCCCCTGAATTAACCGGTCTGTCGGCTAAGTATCCCGAAAACGTCACTTTCCCCGGAGACTGCGCCGGAACGCTCACGGAAAAAGGCGCGCAGCTTTTGGGACTCATTCCCGGGATCCCTGTTGCAGCAGCGGGAGTAGATGCTCACACCACAATTTACGGCTGCGGCGTCTCAAGGCCGGGTCAGTTCCTTATGATCATAGGTACCTCCACCTGCGAGATGCTGCTCAGCGAGACTCTCAGCTGTATCGACGGCATCAGCGGAGTGGTCAAAGACAGCGTCTTCAGGGACTTGTACACGTACGAGTGCGGTCAGTCCGGTATCGGAGACATGTTTGCGTGGTTCGCTGAGAATCAGGTGCCTGCAGAATACCGCTCCGAAGCAGAAGAGAAAGGCATGCAGATACAGCAGCTGCTGACGCAGAAAGCTTCAATGCTTCGACCGGGGCAGAACGGTCTCGTAGCCCTTGACTGGTGGAACGGCGTACGCTCAACGCTTATGGATTTCAGCCTCTCAGGAGTCATCGCAGGACTCTCCACCGAAACATCCCCTGAGGAGATCTACCGTGCCCTGCTGGAATCTACGGCGTTTGGCTGCAGAAAAATCATAGACACTCTGGAGGAGTCCGGCGTCACGATAGATTCTCTCATCGCCACTGGCGGTATTCCTCACAAGAACCCTCTGATGATGCAGATATATGCAGACGTCATGGGACGGGATGTCCTGATCGTAGAAAGGGACTATACGGGTTCTGTCGGCAGCGCCATTATGGCCGCAGCTGCAGCACAGGGCGGATTCGCCGACCTCGCTCTCCTGACCGAAAGATACGCTCTTCCCTTTACAAAGGTCTATCATCCCGATCCTGCTTCGCAAAAAGTATACGAAGACCTGTACGCCGCATACTGTGAAATGTACTCCTTCTTCGGAGGAAAGAACAGTCTGCTGCACAGGCTCAAAGATATAAGAAAAGAAACAAGAGGTAACTGACATGTTTGTAGACAGCACTGTATACAGCGGTGATTGCAGCTGCGGAAGATCGCACGATATGGTGACAAAAGCGGCGGTCATCGAATCCGGCGCGCTTTTCCGTTTTGAAGAGTACGCGAAGAGATTCGGTCTGTCCGGCAAGCGCTGTGTCCTCTATGATGAGAACACCTACGCCGCGACAGAAGGCAGGCACCCTCTCGGGGAGCAGGAGATCGTCATGTGCCCTGAGAACCTTCATGCCAACGAGATATCGACAGCCTGGGTCCTTGAGAGACTGGAAAACGACGTGGAAGTCATCATCGCCGTCGGCAGCGGAACCGTACATGATGTAGCCCGCTTCTGTGCTCATGAGCGCGGCATACATTTTGTGTCCTGTCCCACCGGCGCCAGCGTAGACGGATTTTGCAGCACTGTCGCGGCAATGACCTGGCACGGATTCAAAAAAACTCTGCCCGCAGTGGCTCCGGACTTCGTTATCGCCGATACCGATATAATCAAGAACGCTCCTCCCGAACTGGTCAGGAGCGGAGTAGGAGATATTCTTGCAAAATATACCGCTCTTGCTGACTGGAAGATGGCTCACGTCCTTACAGGAGAATACTACTGTGAACGCATAGCTGAGATAACACAGCAGGCTGCTGACGCTGTCGTCGAGAGCCTTTCCGGGATCCTGTCCGGAGAAGATGAGGCATATGAGCGCGTAACTTACGCCCTTGTCATGAGCGGCATAGCCATGCAGATGATGGGAAATTCCCGCCCTGCTTCAGGATCGGAACATCACGTATCTCACCTGATCGAGATGGGACCTGCCGGTCTGGATGTCAGATTCCAGGCCTTGCACGGAGAGAAGACCGGTGTCGGTTCTGTTGTCGCGATCAGGGAGTATAAGCGACTTGCAGAAACAGAAGACGTCTCGTCTCATGTTCTCGACTATAATGACATCCCTGATGAAGTGATCAGGAATTATTTCGGAGAAAAGCTCGCAGATTCCATCATCGCAGAGAATGAGAAAGACTGTCTGTCCGCGCTAAGCAGGGAAGCTCTGATAGAGAAGTGGCCTCAAGTAAGGCAGATCGTGGCATCACTCCCTTCCGCTCAGGAAGTATACGATATGCTGGAGATGATCGGGGCAAAGAGATCTCTTGAGGAGATCGGCGTCACCGACCAGGACACCGCTGCCATACTTAAATACTCTCCTCTGGTCAGAAACAGACTGACACTGATGCGTGTCAGAAGAATGCTCGATCTATGATCACTGCATAAAAAATAGGCGGTATATCCGGCTATCCGGATATACCGCTTTTCTTATCGTTAACCGTCAAGGCTCCCTGTCTGCGATCGCGCTCCTTCTGTAAAGGATCCACTTCTGCAGATCCAGCGGATCCACTCCCTTTCTCGGCAGAGCCTCACGCACCCCCTCCGGGCAGGGACGGTACTCATAAAATGCTGAAGAATATACTCCCCTGCCTGAAGTCATGGACCGGAATCTCAGCGGGAAATCCATGCTGGCAGACAGCGGCATCACCGCCTCCATCCGGAACACACCGTTCTCTACCACGGGTGCCTCAAACTCGCCCCTCATATCCACTACGCTTCCGATGACTTTTCCCAGAAGATCTTCTGAGGCAGACATCTCGACCTTTACATAAGGCTCAAGCAGCGTGACACCGGCATCAGTCAGCGCTCTAAGGAACGCTACAGGCGTCGCAACAAAGAAATCCAGCGGATGGGTATGCACGTTGTGACTCATACCGTCAGTAAGCGTCACCAGAGCGTCTGTTACCTCCCAGCCCATGATGCCCTGGGCTGCAGTCTCGTATACGCTGTCTTCCACATGGTGCTGGTATCTCCTGACAAGAACATTCTCCTTTATGGCGGAACGGAACACCAGGCCGCTGCCTCTGGGAAGAGGCTCAACCGTAAGCTCTACTATCGCCCAGCAGGGCTTCGGCATTACATACGCCCATTTTCCGATTCCTGCGGATGCAGGAGTCTCCTTATAGATGATCTTGGGCTCTGTCATAAGGACGTTCAGTCCGTAACGCTCCTTCAGCAGTTCCTCAACGACCTCCCTCTGGATGATGCCGGTGATTCTGATGCTGATCTCTCTTGTGGACGTGTTGTAGTCCAGAGCAAGCAGCGGCTCCTCATCAGTCAGCTCCTGCAGTGCAGACAGCAGCGCCGGTCTGTCCTCCTCGCTCTCAGGCGACACGCCTACCAGAAGCATCGTCTCTGCTATGTTCGTATCCTTCCCCGGAGGCATCTCACCTATAACGTCACCGTTTCTGAAATCAGCGAGACCACAGACCGCAGCGACCTCCCCCGCACCGAAAGACTGTATGTCTTCATGTCTTGAACCGGTATATCTCCTTAACTGCGTGACCTTGTTCTGATCCCCTCCGGGTCCGTTAAGTGTGTCCCTTACGGAGATCCTGCCGCCGAAGAGCCTTACAAAACACACCTTCCCTATGGATGGGTCATGAATGACACGGAATACCTTTCCGGACAGTGCTTCACTTTCATTGACAGATGAGTCGGGAAGGAACTCTGTGACCGCACGCAGCAGATCATCTATCCCCTGACCTTTCTTTGCGCAGGTACAGATGACAGGAACAGCTCTGCGCTGTCTGCATGCGTCAGCAAGCGACAATCTCCATTCGTCGTCAGTGATCTCTTCTTCAGAAAAGAGTTTTTCTTCGATGCTGCCGTCTATTCCCGCGAGATCCAGAAGCATATCTTCTCTCGCCGAGTCTGTCAGGGAACATACTTCGCATTCGGGCTCTCCCTGCCTGAATACGCTGTTTACCGGTACAGTCCTTCCCTCCGTCAGTTTCCGAAGATCAGCCATGACAGAATCCACGTCGCTTCCGGCTCTGTCCACCTTGTTTATTACCGCAATGACAGGAAGTCCCGTCTTCTCCGCAGCCTTCCACAGAACTTCGGTATACGGTTCCACTCCGTCTACCGCCGTGACGACCAGGACCGCGCCGTCGAGAACAGACAGCGCTCTCTCTACCTCCCCGGCGAAGTCGACATGACCGGGAGTATCGATGATACAGATATCATGATCTGCGTATCTCATCTCCGCGCAGGCTGAAGTGACCGAGATTCCTCTTCTTCTCTCGATCTCCATCCAGTCGGTCGTCGCGGTGCCGTCATCGACACTGCCGGCGCTCCTTACAGTACCTGTCCGGTAGAGCATCTGTTCCGTCAGCGTTGTCTTTCCGGCATCGACATGTGCCAGTATTCCGATGTTGGTCCTTTTACTCATTGATCATCAGCGCATTATTTCTATCTGTATAATCATTCATGTATTATACAGTCTGATATATATAGCATTTAAGATACTCCGTGTCCGGGGCGCCTGTAAGAACGGGATGGTCCGGCGACGCACCGCGTCTCTCTATCTGCCTCAGCGAAACTCTTGCCCGATATGCCGCTCTGGTTATGGCTTTACGGAACAGATCCGGGGTCATGAATCTTGAGCACGAACATGTCACCAGGTATCCTCCCCGGGGCAGCAGCCTCATGGCGAGGAGATTAAGCTCCTCATATGCACCATCCGCATTTTTCACCGTAGCCCTGCTCTTCGCGAAAGCAGGCGGATCGAGAATGATCATATCCCAGTCCCTCCGGCCGGTATTCAGTGCGTCTGACAGGAAATCAAAGACATCATGCTTCTCAAATGAGACATTATCCAATCCATTCAGCTCAGCATTCCTTGTGCTCTGCTCCACCGCCGCCTGAGATATATCGATACCCAGCACCGACATGGCACCTGCAGCTGCGCAGTTGAGAGCAAATCCTCCGGTATGCGTACAGCAGTCCAGCACGTTCAGTCCCTTAGCGATCCTCGCAGCCGCAGCCCTGTTATACTTCTGGTCCAGAAAATACCCTGTCTTCTGGCCCTGTTCCACGTCGACCGCATATCTGATGCCGTTTTCGGTGATAAAGACTTCTCTTTTATCAATAAGTTCAAAACCCCGGACCTTCACATATCCGGAGTAATCGTCAAGTCCTTCCAACTGCCGGTTCCTGCCTTCACTTCTCTCCCTGACAGAAGAGATGACTACGCCGGTCTCACTCAAATACTCAAGCATAAGTCTGTATAGAGTATCCTTGATCCTGTCTATCCCCAGACTGTTGACCTCAACAGAGAGCACGTCCCCATAGCGGTCCACAGTAAGGCCGGGGAACCCGTCCGCGTCGCCGAAGATCAGTCTGCAGCAGGAGAAGTCGTCTCCCATCACTCTTCTGCGGTAATCCACTGCCCACCTGATCCTTCTGCGCCAGAACTGCTCATCAATCCTGTCATTGGCGTTCACGGACACCACTCTGAATCTGAGCTTTGATGCGGAGTTGTAGAAACCGGAAGCTATGTATCTCCCCTTTTCGCTGTATGCAAGGCACACATCGCCGTCCCGAGGCTGCCGCTCCGCAGTCACCTCGGTATCGTACGCCCACGGAAATCCGTTCTTTATCTCTTTCTCCGCCCTTGGGGACAGCCTGATCCTTACCAGATCTTCCATCATAATTCTCCGCACTTTATTTATCAGAAAAATCATATCACAAACCGCCGGGCACCGCACCATAGCCTGAGCACCTGGATCATCTCCGGGAAAACTGTTATACACTGTTGACATCAGTTATATACTGTTATATACTGTTTGCGAGGTGAATGAAAATGCGCATTATCATCAACAATCAATCGATGGTGCCGATCTACGAGCAGCTGGTAAATCAACTCAAGGACATGATCCTTAACGGGGCGCTTTCTGACGAGGAAGCACTGCCGTCTGTCCGCTCGATGTCGGCTGACCTGAAAATCAGTTCCCTGACCGTCAAGAAGGCCTACGACCTCCTGGAGGAAGAGGGCTTCGTGACGACCGTACACGGCAAGGGGACCTTCGTCAACGCCGCCGACAGACAGCTGGCCGCGGAAGCCAGAAGAAGGTCTGCGGAAGACGAGCTGTCCGCCGCCGTGAAAAAAGCGCGGTCGGCAGGCATGAGCGACGACGAGATCAGGACCATGCTGGATCTGATTCTGGAGGAAAACAACTGAAATGGTAAAGATAGATCATCTCGTAAAGAGATACGGCGATTTTACGCTGGATGTCTCCATGGAGATACCCAGGGGAAATGTGACCGGTCTGGTCGGCAGGAACGGTGCAGGCAAGACCACCACCATCAAGGCACTGCTGGGTCTCATAAGGGCCGACGGAGGCAGTGTCACCGTCATGGGGAAGGACGCTGCCCTGCTCACGCCGGAGGACAGGAAAAAGATAGGCGCTGCGCTGTCGGAGTCGGGGTTCAGCGGGATGCTGAGGGTCCGGGACGTGGCGGACATCCTGGCTGCCATGTATGACGACGCGGACAGAGAGGGCTTCCTCGGTCTCTGCAGACGATTCGGTCTGCCCGAGGACAAACCGGTCAGGGAATTCTCGACCGGCATGAAGGCCAAGCTGAGGGTGCTCACCGCCCTGAGCCACTCCGCGGATCTGCTGATTATGGACGAGCCCACCGCCGGGCTGGACATAGAAGCCAGAAACGAGATACTGGACATGATCAGGGATTTCCTGGCGAGCAACGAGGACTGCTCGATACTTATCTCATCGCATATCTCATCCGATCTGGAGAATCTCTGCGATGACATAT
>JAEEGL011984603.1_pt1 | contig 10257 bp, 7 predicted proteins | sample 9134231 | NCBI WGS metagenome assembly JAEEGL01 (sample SAMN16246548, study PRJNA631951) | gut metagenome | biome: gut microbiome; feature: rumen; material: fiber-attached | host: Bos | place: Iran: Karaj | collected 2018-10 | reverse complement strand
GACAACATTACGGATCTTGTTACTGGGATAAACCTTCATATTGTAACTTCCTCCAATTATTGTGTATTAGGTGCCTGAGCGCCTTGTTCATATTATAAAAAAATACGGGGTTGTTTGCAAGAAGATTATGCACTATTGCCAAACAAACCCGTATTTTTGAAAAACGTATTATTAACTTTGTTTATTTCTTTATGAGCAGTGATTTACCCGTCATTTCCTTCGGCTGAGGTATTCCCATGCACTCAAGAAGCGTAGGCACGATATCCGCAAGACAGCCGCCTTCGCGGAGCGTATATGCCGGATCGTAGTTTACAAGGATGAACGGCACGGGGTTGGTCGTATGAGCCGTGTAAGGTTCTCCGTTGTCGGGATCTATCATGACCTCTGCATTTCCGTGATCCGCACATACGAACAGTGTTCCGTCAACTTCCTTTATGGCCTCATATGCCTTTCCGACACACTCATCAACTGCTTCAATGGCAGCAACGGCTGCGGGAAGAACACCTGTATGACCAACCATGTCGGGATTGGCGAAGTTTATTATGATAACGTCATATCTGTCTGATCTGATAGCCTTAACGAGATTGTCGCATACCTCATAAGCGCTCATCTCGGGTTTCAGGTCGTATGTTGCCACCTTGGGCGATTTTACAAGTATCCGCGTCTCACCCTGGTTAGGCTCTTCTACACCGCCGTTAAAGAAGAAAGTTACGTGTGCGTACTTCTCGGTCTCGGCTATCCTTGCCTGGGTCTTTCCGAGGCTTGCAAGGTATTCTCCGAACGTATTGTTAACGGCAACCTTCTCAAATGCGATGTATTTGTTCTCAATAAGAGGATCGTAATCGGTGAAGCAGACATATACGATATCAAGCTTCTTCTCACGCTTGAACGAGCGGAACTCGTCATCACAGAATGCATGTGTTATCTCACGTGCACGGTCAGGTCTGAAGTTAAAGAAGATGATCGAATCGTCGTCATTTATCGTTCCTACCGGAACACCGCCGTTTACGATAACGGTCGGCTTAACGAACTCGTCTGTCTCATCGCGATCATATGACTGCGTTACAGCTTCTTCCGCATTGGCAGCCTTTAAACCCTCGCCCTTTGTCAGAGCCAGATATGCCTGCTTAACACGGTCATAGTTATTATCCCTGTCCATAGCATAGTAACGCCCTGTTACAGATGCTATCTCACCGATACCGATCTCGCGCATCTTGCTCTGAAGTTGCCTGATGTAATCGATACCCGATGTCGGGGGAGTATCTCTTCCGTCAAGAAAACAGTGTATATATACCTTTCGAAGCTCCTGCCTTTTAGCAAGCTCAAGAAGGCCATACAGATGGGTTATATGGCTGTGTACACCGCCATCTGACAGAAGACCGTATAGATGAAGTGCCGAATCTTTTTCCTTACAGTTATTGATCGCACGAAGCAGATTCCTGTTCTCGAAGAAATCCCCGTCCTCTATCTCCTTCGTTATCCTTGTAAGCTCCTGGTATACGATCCTGCCGGCACCCATGTTAAGATGTCCGACCTCCGAATTACCCATCTGTCCGTCGGGAAGACCGACAGCCATTCCGCTCGCCAGTCCCTTAACATAAGGATAATTCTTCTTTAGTCCGTCTATTACGGGCGTTTTTGCAAGATAGACGGCATTGCCTTCTTTCTCATCCGAAAGGCCGAATCCGTCCAGGATCATCAGTACTGTAGGTTTCTTACTCATCTTTTTCTCCTCTTGGTATTACTGTTCTTTTGCCTGCTCGAAAAGCTCATGAATATTGAACTTTGACGTATCGTTTCCGGGCATTCCGATGAAGTTTGCACCGTAAACATACTCATTGGCATTGCTGTTGTCAAATCTCACTATATTGACAAGGGCATCAACAACATCTCCTGTCCATATCTTGAGCTGAAGCTTATATACGGAATTCATCTCAAGAAGCTCAGTGCACGAAAAACCGATACCCGAGCCGGAAACATCAATAATGTTTATCGGGACAAGACGGTTCTTTGTGCCGTCAATTCTCTCCATTGCGATAGTAGCTTCAAGAACGAATCTCCTGCTTTTTCTCTTTTCCTGCATAACCCACCTCTCCTTTTCGCATCAACAGTTAGTTAAGCCGCAAATATGATAATACAAAACAATCTTTATGACAAGTTAGCGAATGAACATGGCATCGCCGAATGAGAAAAATCTGTACCTCTCTTTTATTGCCTCCTCATACGCGGCCATGATATTGTCCTTACCCGCAAAAGCCGAAACGAGCATGAGCAGCGTGCTTTCAGGAAGATGAAAGTTCGTGATAAGGGCATCCATTACCTTGAACTTATATCCGGGATAAATGAAGATATCGGTATCCGAACTCTTTGCACTGATATATCCGTTATCTTCTGCCGCACTCTCGAGGGTCCTGCAGCTTGTCGTTCCGACACAGATCACACGTCCCCCCGCTATTTTTGTCTCATTTATCGTTTTTGCGGTATCTTCGCTTACCCGATACCATTCACTGTGCATATGATGCTCAAAAACGTCTTCGACCTTAACCGGCCGGAATGTCCCGAGCCCTACGTGGAGCGTTACGAAGCATACCTTAACGCCCATCGATCTTATCTTATCAAGCAGCGCATTAGTAAAATGCAGTCCGGCAGTCGGAGCCGCAGCACTTCCCTCATACTTTGCATAAACCGTCTGGTATCTGTTTTTATCTTTGAGTTTATGAGTTATATAAGGAGGAAGCGGCATCTGTCCGAGCTTATCGAGTATCTCCTCGAATATCCCTTCATAAGAAAAGCGGACCAGACGGTTTCCGTCATCAAGAACATCCTCGATCGTGCATTTTAAAAGCCCGTCCCCGAATGATACCTTTGCACCGATCCTCAGCTTTTTCCCGGGCCGTACAAGAGTTTCCCATACATTGTCTTCTTTTCTTTTTAACAGAAATACTTCGACATTTGCGCCCGTGTCCGTCTTTACTCCGATCAGCCTTGCAGGGATGACTTTTGTATCGTTAAGTACAAGGCAGTCGCCCTCTTTCAGATATTCCGTGATATCAGAGAAAATCCTGTGCTCAACGTTTCCGGTTTCTTTTGACAGGACCATCAGCCGTGATGATGATCTGTCAGAGAGCGGATCCTGCGCAATAAGTTCCTTTGGAAGATCGTAGGCAAAATCGGACGTTTTCATCTTATGCCCTTAAAGTTACGTTCTTTGCGGAAAGCTTTTCGATGATCTTATCTATCCTTGCCTGAACTTCATCGCCGGTCAGAGTCCTGTCGGGAAGCTCAAATGAATATCTGATGGTTACGGACTTTGCATCGGCGGAATCGTAAATATCTATAACACTGACCTTTGCAAGTTCCGGATTATCTTTCTTATCCCAGCACGACTCGATATTCTCAAACCTTACCCCTTCGGGGATAACGAGTGACAGATCGTAATCGACTGCAGGGAATCTCGAAGGCTCAAAGAATTCAAGATCTGACTCACCGATGGAATCGAACAGATCCATATCGATCTCTATGCATACTACATAGCAGTTCTTCGCGATCTTTTTAAGTGTTGAAGGATGAAGTGTATTAAGCGTTCCGATCCTCTTATCATCCACGATTATCTGTGTCGTGTTTTTCGGATGCTGCCATGCATGTTCGACATCACTCTTCTTATATACCGCTTTCTTATGCTTCGCTTCGGAAACAAGAGTATTGACTATATCAACACCTTCCATGTAAAGCGTTTTCTCGCTCTTTTCCTTACTGTAAAGAACAACGGCGAGCATACGTCTCTCGTTTGCCGTATCGTCGTCAAGCGTTCCGTGAACGATTCTGCCGATCTCAAACATGCCGAAAGTATCGTCAAATCCGCGGTTTTTGTATGTAAACGGAAGAAGACTCTGCATCATTGATGTTCGAAGGATTCCGGTCATCTTCTCCTCGGAAGCCTGAACGAGTTTAACGTTGTCCTCCGGTGTAAGTCCGAGATCCTTGAGTTCATCGGGATCACACCATATACGTGAATGAACTTCGTGAAGGCAGAAACGCTTAACAAGGATATCCCTGGCGTTATTCTCGTTGACCTTCCTCTCTGACATCCTTGCAGGAAGCAGAGGCTCGAAAGTAGTCTTTATCTCGAAGTTATCATAACCGTATATACGTGTTATCTCTTCAACGATATCGGCCTGCATGCTGACATCTTTCGTTGCCCTGAAGCTCGGAACGGATGCAGTGAACTCATCGCCCACTCTTTCAACACCGAATCCGAGAGCGATAAGAGTCTTCTCGATCCGGTCCGAAGAGATATCGATACCGGTATATCTGTCGATGAACTCCTTGTTGAACAAAACCTTGATCTCGGGATATTTCTTAACATACCTGTCCGTGATCCTGGTAACACATCTGATACCGCTATCGGCATCGTGAAGGAGCTTTAAGAATCTCTTGACCGCTGTCATGGTCATCTCGGGATCAAGAGTCTTTTCATATCTTGCGGAAGCATCGGTACGAAGAGCCATTCGGCTCGCGCTCTTTCTTACGGATACAGCATCAAAGTTTGCCGATTCAAGAACGAGAGTCTCGGTATCATCGACGATCTCACTGTCAAGTCCCCCCATGATACCTGCTATGGCAACCGGAGTATCATTGTTGTATATAAGGAGTGTATCGGTAGTGATCTCACGCTCGTTTCCGTCAAGTGTGGTGAACCTCAAAGGAGCCTTTGGCGTATCTACCACGATCTTATCCACCTTTGTGCCGTCAAAAGCATGCATGGGCTGTCCGAGTTCAAGCATAAGATAATTCGTGATATCGGCAAGAAGGTTGATCGCACGGGATCCGCAGTAAAACAGCCTTACCTGCATCTCTTTCGTGCTGACATGCTCCTTTATGTTTTCAATCCTGACAGAAGTATATCTGAAGCAAAGATCCGTGTTTCTGATATCGATAGGGACTTCTTCAAAACCCGAGTAATCGTTTTCCATGACAGGAAGCTCTTTGAGCTTGCGTCCTGTAAGTGCGGCAAATTCCCTGGCTATACCATAGTGTCCCCAAAGGTCGGGCCTGTTTGTAAGCGACTTGTTATCCACCTCAAATATAACGTCATCTATCGGATAAATCGTTTTGATATCCGTTCCGTTAGCGTATGATCCGTCAAGTTCCATGATCCCTTCGTGATCATCACTTATTCCTATCTCTTTTGCTGAACAGCACATTCCGTATGACATTATGCCCCGGAGTTTTGCGGGTTTGATCTCCATCCCGCATACGCTTCCGCCGACTTTTGCAAAAGCCGTCTTGATACCGACTCTTGCATTCGGAGCACCGCATACAACATCAAATACTTCCGTCCCGGCATCAACCTTAAGAACATGCAGATGATCGGAATCGGGATGATCCTCACATGAAATGATCTCACCGACCACAACATCCCGAACATCCATGCCTTTGTATATGATCTCCTCAACCTCTGCCGTTGAGAGCGTGAACCTTTGAATAAGGGACGTTATATCCTCCCCGTCAAGATCCACGAAATCTTTGATCCAATTCATTGAAACTAACATTTATATTTCCTCCGAAACTGTTATATACGATCCGCGTCTTTTATTTAGAAACGAACTGACTGAGTGCGTTAAGATCGCCTTCGTTGAATGTTCTGATGTCCTTAACTCCGTATTTCATCATTGCCAGACGGGTAAGACCGAGTCCGAAAGCAAATCCCGTATACTCATAAGGATCCTCTTCCGTATTGATACCGCCGTATCTGAGAACATTCGGATGTATCATTCCACACGGGCAAAGTTCGAGCCATCCGCTGTTCTTGCATGAAGGGCATCCGTCCCCGCCGCATATAAGGCACTGTATATCAAGTTCGAATCCCGGTTCGACAAAAGGGAAGAATCCCGGACGAAGTCTTACCTTAACATCTCTTTCAAACACTTCGGACAGCATCGTCTTCATGAAATATATCAGGTTTGAAATTGAAATATTCTTGTCTATCATTATGCCTTCCATCTGGAAGAACGTATTCTCATGGCATGCGTCGATAGCTTCGTTTCTGAAACATCTTCCCGGGAATACGGCTCTTATCGGACGTCCTTTTTCTTTAAGAAGCGGTCCGTATTTATGCATGATCGCATTCTGAGCTGCCGATGTATGACTCTTAAGAAGCTGGTTCGGGGTCGTCAGATAATACGTATCCTGCATATCCCTTGCGGGATGGAAAGGAGGAATGTTGAGTGCCTCGAAGCAGTGATAATCATCAACTATCTCACTGTAATCCTCAACATCGAATCCCATTGATTCAAATATATCCTCAAGTTCACGCTGAACAAGAGTGATCGGATGATATGATCCGCGCTCTCTCTTTTCGGGAAGTGATTCGTCATAGCTTTCCGCCGCATTTATAAGGCATTCCTCTTCGATCTTTCTGATCTCTTCCATTTTGGCATCGAAGCGTTGCGAGATCTCCTGTTTAAAGGTATTGATAAGCTGTCCCGCTTCCTTCTTCTGCTCGTTCGGGATCTTGGAAAGCTCCTGCATAAGAACGGAAACCTGCCCCTTTTTACTGAGGAAAGCCAGTCGCAGCTCTTCCAGTGACTTCTGATCCGAAACCTTGGAAAGCTCTTTTGCGAATCTCTCTTTTAGTTCATTGATACGGTCTTTCATAACCTAACCTTTCCTGGAAGCGATCAACTCATTAACAAACGCTCCCATAAACATTATATACATGCCGGCATACAGCCATACACAGGTAACCAGAATTACGGCAAGACTGCCGTACATGCTGTATCCGTTAAATGTCGACAGATAAAAAGAAAACAGTTTGGTAAAAATCATCCATATAAAACCCGCTCCCGCCGCTCCGGGAAGCTGGCTTCTTACGGAAACTTTTTTAGCGGGAAGTACGGTAAACAGGAACATAAAAAGCAGGAATAATACGATCCACATTATTATGCTCCCGGCTTCGATAATTCCCGTTATCCTGTCCGGGATATCTATAACTCTTTCAACAATGCCCTTTATTGTATTACCGAATACGGACAGTACGAGAATAAGGATCATCCCTATCAGAAGAAACAGCGTACATATCGCACTTCTGGCACGAAGATAGATGAAATTCCCGCATTTTTCAATCCCATGTATCTCATTCAGCCCTTTTGTTATACCGAGTACTCCCTTACCACTGGCCCAAAGTGCAGCTACTATCGAAACAGACAATACTCCGATACCGCGTCTGTACAGTTCTTCAATGATATATACTATAAAAGAGTTCAGATCATCCGGGATCATGACATTTACAAAAGATAAAACGTCCTCTTTCGTAAACGGCAGATACTTGATGGTTGAAAGCATGATCAGTGTGAACGGAATGAATGAAATGAAAATAAAGAAAGCCGCCCCGGCCGAATACATATCGAGCCTTTTATCTGCCATGAGCGACAGATATGGGCTTATCTTTTTGTAAAATGCATTATCTCTTATCTTCAAACCATAAACCCGAATAACATTTCCAACCTTAGAATAATAGCATAAATACGGAAAAAATCAAACAAAAAAGACTCTATAGCATGTATAGAATCTTTATCCCCGAAATGCCGATTCCTGTATTTTGACTCCTAGCGTATGTGCCAGGTGGGTAACCGCAACCGCATCTTCTGCCTTCCACTGACAAGGAGGCCTGACATCCGACCGGCAATATAGGAATCCCGTTTAAAGTGATGTAGGTTCAAAATTACAGGAAATGTGCCGTACATTTCAGGTTACTTAAATTATACAGGATTTGAGGAAATATGACAAGAAAAAAGTGAAACGAGGTGACTGTCACCTCGTTTCATTTTACTTACCTGAATATCAATTTCTTGTAGTTCTTCTTTCCTTTACGGATAACCCGGCCTTCTCCGATCTCATCCGGTGTGAGTTTATATGAAAGATCCGTTACCTTTTCCCCGTCAACGCTGGCGCCGCCGCCTTCAACGGTACGTCTTGCTTCGGAACGGGATCCGGCGAATCCGCATACAATGAGCATCTGCTGGATGTCGATGGCACCGTCTCGAAGATCGCCTTCACCTATGACGGCTTCAGGCATGTCTGAAAAGTCCCCTGCAGAGAAAATCGCCTTGGCCGATGATTGTGCTTTTTCAGCTTCCTCTTCGCCGTGAACAAGCTTAGTAAGCTCGAATGCGAGGATCTCTTTTGCCTTGTTAAGCTCTGCACCTTCCCACTTGTCCATTTCGTCGATCTGCTCGAGCGGAAGGAACGTGAGCATCCGGATACACTTGAGAACATCGGCATCGTCAACGTTTCTCCAGTACTGGTAGAAATCATAAGGGCTGGTCTTTTCGGGATCGAGCCATACTGCACCGCTGACAGTCTTACCCATCTTCTGCCCTTCGGAATTGAGAAGGAGTGTGATCGTCATGGCATCTGCCTTCTTCTCGCCGTATTTCTTTCTGATGAGCTCACGTCCGCCGAGCATATTGCTCCACTGGTCGTCTCCGCCGAACTGAAGATTGCAACCGTATCTTCTGTAAAGTTCAAGGAAATCGTAGCTCTGCATGATCATGTAGTTGAACTCAAGGAACGACAGTCCGCCGTCACGCTCGAGCCTCTGCTTGTAACACTCGGCCCGAAGCATGTTGTTTACATGAAAATATGCGCCGACCTCTCTTAACAGATCAACGTAGTTAAGGTTTAAAAGCCAGTCGGCATTGTTGACCATTATGGCTTTTCCGTCGGAGAAATCGATAAAGCGGCTCATCTGCTTCTTGAAACACTCGATATTATGATCGATGTTTTCTTTGGTGAGCATCTTGCGCATCTCGGTCTTTCCCGAAGGATCTCCGATCATACCGGTACCGCCTCCGAGAAGTGCTATCGGCTTGTTTCCTGCCATCTGCAGTCTCTTCATGAGGCAGAGCGCCATGAAATGTCCTACATGAAGGCTGTCGGCCGTCGGATCGAAACCTATATAGAAAGTTGCCTGTCCGTTATTGACAAGCTCCTTTATCCTCTCTTCGTCGGTAACCTGCGCGATGAGTCCGCGCGCAACCAGTTCCTCGTATATCTTCATGATATTCCTCCAAATACATATAATACCCCCACGGAATGACACATCCGCGGGGGTAGGATTTTCGCTTAAGCGATATTACAGAGCATCAACGAGCTTCTGTACAGCAGCAAGTGCCTCATCGGGAAGCTTATCATAGCCTTCCTTCTTCTCGGCAAATCCTTTAACCGCATCAACACGGTTCTGCATAGCGCTCTTAAGAGCAGCCTTGTACTCGGGATCGTTAAGATCGGGTGTGAAGTCACCTGTCTTACCGTTCCAGTCGTTCATGATCTCGATATCTTCGAAAGGTCCCCACTGCTCGAATTTAGCCTTGCCTTCAACGATGGTCTCAAGGATTCCGAGTGTGTCTTCCTTCTGGCACTTGTGTCCCATGAAGTCGCCCGTGTTAACAATGTAGCAGTCAACGTTCTTTTCGGCAACGAGCTTCTTGAACTTGTCATAGTCGTTAACGAGCGGATATGTTCTGAACGGGTTAGCGTAAGGTACGATACGAAGAGCGTTCATATCCGTTCCTGCCTTAACACGCTCAGCCGTAGATGTCTTTGTGGCAAGTGTTGCTCCCATAACAGATGCAAGAGCTGCACCCTTAAGCTTAACTACAGGCGGGATTGCAGGATCCTTCATGATCCAGAAGATCGCATTAACGGGAGCGTCGATCTTATCAACACGGTTCGGGCTCCAAAGCTTTGACTTGATGGCACGTCCGTTACCGTTTCTGATATCCTCTGTTACGATCTGGACCTTGCCGTTCTCATCAAGAGTAGCCGAGCAGTTCTGAACCGTAAGGAGATAATCGTTATCGGGACATCCTGTAGGATAGTCGTTTGTCTTATCGAAGTATGTAGGCTCAAGTGCGATGGATGCACATGTGTCTGAGTTGATGATGAAAGCATCGTCATGAAGGACCTTGATTCCGCCGAACTTATCATACTTGCCGTCATGCTTTGCATGTGTAAGTGTTGACTTACCTGATCCCGACAGACCGTAAACGGAAGCAACGAACTTCTTGCCGCCTTCAAGTGAGTATTCCTTCTGTCCGCCGTGGCATGATGCATAACCGTTTCTGTTTGCAAGAGCCCATGCCATTGTAAGAGTACCCTTCTTGTGCTCACCGAAGTACTTCATACCGAGGATGGCAGCACAGTTCTGGTTTGTATCGAAATAGCAAAGTGTAAGATCATCCGAAAGGCAGCTGT
>JAEEGL011803098.1_pt1 | contig 10257 bp, 9 predicted proteins | sample 9134231 | NCBI WGS metagenome assembly JAEEGL01 (sample SAMN16246548, study PRJNA631951) | gut metagenome | biome: gut microbiome; feature: rumen; material: fiber-attached | host: Bos | place: Iran: Karaj | collected 2018-10 | reverse complement strand
CATAAGGCTGCATTCGAGGGATACGTTAGCCCCTGCCTTGGATCTCAAGGCAGGGGCTGAGTCGTCTTATGCCTTTTCCTTCACTCTTTGGGGAGAATCCCGTGCGCTTTCTGCCTGAAGACATAGTTTTTGCAACGTTTTCGAAATGTGCTTGCTCAAGTGCGTTATTCACGCTCTGTCCAGTCAGGCTGAGGCTTTTGCCTCAGCCTGTTTTTTGTCCCGTGTCTACTGGTCTCGATCGAGGCCGTTTTGAGTGAGATTTGTTTTTCTGAGATCCCCTGTTTTCGGGCACATTAGAATATAAATTAAGGATTCTTGATCAAGTAGTCGCTACCGATATTATGCACTGTTTTACGGATTCTTGTCGAATAGTTCGTTTCAGTTTCACGGATTCTTGATAAATACTTTATAGTGTTATTACAAAGCGGTAGGATCGTGGATTGTTGTTGCTTTTATCCGTGGCCCCGCCTGGTTCTGCCGGTATTTCCGCCGGTTCCCCGGCGGATCACAGCGATTTCTTTGCTTGCAGGACTTTGAGAAGTCCCTGACATCCACAAAGGATATCGCGCCATGTTGTTTCAAAGTCATTCGTATACCAGGGATCCGCGATATCCCCTGGCCGGTCCGTATAGTCCAGAAGCAGCCCGATTTTGGACGCGTGGTCCGACCCGAGAATCCGTTTCATATTGCAAAGGTTCTGCTGGTCCATCCCGATGATCAGATCATAGCGGTCATAATCAGTCCTCCGGAGAAGGGTTGCCCGTTTTCCTTCGCATGTGATACCGTGCTTCGAAAGTTCCTTCTTTGCAGGCGGATAGACCGGGTTTCCTACCCCGTTCCAAATCTCTTCGGAACTGGTCGCGGCGGATTCAATTTGAAATTCTCCTTCTAGTCCAGCCTTGCGGACAAGGTCCTTCATACAGAATTCAGCCATAGGCGACCGGCAGATATTGCCGTGGCAGACGAACAGTATTCTAATCATATCGTTTCCTATCCTTGCTTCTTGCGGTTTTTCTTTTTTATCATATCATGTTGCAGCGCAGGTTTCCATGTCAAAGTGAGAAAAAACCTTACTTCAAAAACCGTCTGACAGGGGTCAGGCCGATTCAATCGCCCCGCGGAAATGGATACGGAAAGCGATTTTAAGAATAATACACCATTGATCGTTTTTGCACTATGGTACGCATAAATACTAATTCACCCGTCTACTCGCCTTAAAGCAGATCTATGAAAGACGGCGAAAGCCTTTGACTCTCAGGACAGATAGAAAACGATCCGAACCGATTCCATAACAGGATCGATTCGGATCGTTCGTTAATAAACTCGATGCCAATTATCTCCAGCGGGGCCGACGGTAGAAAGTGCTGGTTACCGGCTTGTCAGGATCGTTGTGCCCAGCGGCGTAGGAGTTCTCGTCATCCAGAGTCTTGTACGGCAGTGGCCAGGAGATGCTGCCCTGGACGCACTGGGTAATGCCCATTTTCTTATCGATGGTGGTGTGCAGCGGGCCAGGGTCCGTGCAGTGGGGATAGCGCCCGTCATTCCGGGGATCGTCCTCGGTTTTTCCGCCGCCTTCGCCGCCTGCCGCCATTTTCGGCGGACCACCTGCTCCGGGACCGCCGGGACCACCGGGACCGCTAGGTCCGCCCGCACCGCCCGGACCGCCGCTGGCCCCGGGAGGGCCTCCGCCGGTCTTGCCGGAGAAGGAATCGTGTGCCCAGTTGCCTACGTCATAGGTGAAGTTGATGTCCGGGCACACATGCTCGTGTAGATACCACCATTTCCCGTCCTTGTAGACAAAGTCAGAGCCATAGCGCTCCCAGCACATGGCGCCGTCCCGCTTGCAGGATGGCATGTTGCAGGCACAGAGAGTGCCGGGGGTCAGGAAGAAGGACCGGGCAGACATGCCGTCTTCAGCCACCTCAATGACCCCAGAGGCCAGAGAGTGAAGGCCGCCCAAGCAGGCCGCCAGGAAGTCCTTGCCGATGATATGCGGATTCTTCTTGACCATGGTATTGTAGAGGCTGAGCATATCCCGGTCGTACTTTTCAACGCTTCCGTAATACATCTCATCCCAGCCCACCATGCGTCCGAAAGAGTGGGCCCAGGTCACGTCGTCGGAGTAGGCCCACAACTGGTCCCACTCCTCAAAGGAGTGCGACTTGGCGTGGAGGTAGGCGTGGCGGGTCTTGATATTCTCGATCTCCTGGGCGCCCAGGGCGCGATGAATGCGGTCGTGCAGAGATTGGCTCATGAGAACGATACCTCCTTCACATAGTCCGGATGTCCCTCGGGACCGTAGCTCTCCTCAGGACGGAAGGTATAGTAAGGGTCTGGCATGGGAGGATAGTTGTCCGCCCAGCCGTAATCCGGGTCATAGGCCCTGAGGGCCACGTCCGGATCCGGGAACTCCTTCGCCACGGGGTTGGTTTCAACCGGCCTAGGAATGGGCACGTCGGCATAGTTTTCACCCACCGTGAAGATGTGGTCCGCACCCTGGAACAGATGCCAGATCTTCCAGTCTCCGTTCTCCTTGATAAAGTCACAGGCCAGAGGACCGCAGACCACAATGGTCTCGGCGGTTCCGTCCGGTCTTCCGGCGGAGCGCTCATATACATCATAGAACAACCCGCGGGCGGAGTTTCCGTCATATGCCAGGCAGACATGGCCGGTGTTGACGGTATGGACGGCACTGTAGCCGAAGCCCATCTCCTCAGCGGCCTTTCCGTAGGCGGCCAGGCGCTTTTCCTCCCGGTCCCGGAAGCCCCCGGCGTATTTCTTCTGCAGGGAGTCCATGCCGACATAATAGCCCCAGTTCTCCCCGTAGGAAGCTGTTTTCCGGTTTTCCGGGTCCTGAACCCAGAGATCCGATAGTTCCCCTGCGTAATCGCAGCTGTCCAGATAATAGGCACGTCTGGCCAGAAGGTCCTTCACCGTCTCAACGTCCATGAGCCGGACGGCGTTTTCCTCATCGGTGTAATGCACATTGTACCGCATGTTCAGGCCTCCTTCCTGCCGTAGCTGTGAGCCGGGTCGAATGTCGCGTAGGGCTTTGGAACCTCCGGAGCAGGGGTCCTTGGCCGATCCGGTGCATAGGGGGCACGGAGCGTCATTTTCACATTGGGCTCAGGCATCCGGAAGTCCCCGATGGCCTCAAAGCCCGGTACCGTTTCATAGGGCTTGTCCGCCTCATAGTACTGAAGCCCTGCCTGTACGTGCACGTCATTGAGAATCAGGAGGTGCCAAATCTTCCAGCCCGCGTCTTCCCTGACAAAGTCCGCAGCCACCCAACCCCACTCATAGAAGGTCACCGGGCCGCCTGTGGTCAGGTCGGAGTAGCTGTTCCGGCAGGTCCAGATGCCCCGGGCGGTCTCCCTGTCCCCGGCGATCTCCACTACCGGCGTGTCCAGAGGCTTGTAGTTGAGCAGTCCGCAGCCGTAGGCCTCCTCCGGGGTCTTGTCCCTGAATTCCTCCGGGTACTTTTCCATGATCAGCTTCGTAGTCAGCAGGTTTTTCTGATGGATCGCATCATAATAGGCCTCCACCGCCTCACGGCCTTCGTAGTAGCCTGTGTTGATTCCGAGACTGATATCCTCCCGGCTGGAAAACAGCTCCGCCACAATATCCTTTTCCTTTTTGAGCAGGTAGTGGCCGGAGAAAATGCCCATCAGGTTCTGAACCGCCCTGCGGTCCTCCCAGATCGTGACAAGCTTTTCCGCGTCAATATGACTCATAGAAACCCTCCTCGCAAATTAGCAAATTCTTACATATCCATTATAATGCATTTCTTCATCGGGAGAAATGCTTTTTTTCTTCTGATATTACATTTGTGTAATATCAGAAATAAAAACGGCATTTCCCGTTTCATGGAAATAAAACTATAATCAGAATGTGGTATTGTATATCCCGTTCCCAGAAACTGCGGCATACAATAAAGGAAAAGTTGGCCCGGCGAAAGCAGCTCAAACAGGAGTATGATGCCCTTCCCGTTATCAGCGTGTTCAAGCGCCGGGAGCTGACCGCGCAGATTACGGAACTGACAGAGGAAATCGAGGAGCTCCATAACGAAGAAACCTCCCTCATCCGGGGCTTCGGCAAAAAGGACGCCGCCGGGATGAAGGAGGTCGAGTCGGAGATGGCACAATCCGAGGCCAGGTCCGGTTCCTATTGGGAGCGCGAGCAGAAATACAGTCGGGAGCTGGACGCAGAAAAGGAGAAGTTCATGGAAACCAAGGCACCGGCCGGTAATCTGGATCAGACTGAACTGATTGCCGCCCGGATGGAGATTCGCCCAGGGAAAGAGCTGGAAGCGATCCAAACGATCCAGCAGGCTATCCAACGGGAAATCTACCCCCACGAACGTGAGACTACTGCCCGCGATGTATACCTGCATAAGCTAACGGAAGAAAGCGGATACTGAAGGCTTAAAGGCAAATACCGAGCCACCGGTTCTAGTTGCGAATAATTAATTTTATGTAAACTTAGATCGTATGGAACCGGGACTGGCAAAATCCGGCCCGGTTTTTCTTTGTCGCGGGGCGGCTCTGCCAGGCACACTTCCAGTGAATCCAGGCATTAAAACCTGTTCGGCCTCAGTTTGCCTTTTGATAGGTTATCCGGTTTTCTGTCAGTTGCGGTGCCGGGAAACAGCGCGTTAAAATGAAAGTGGAATGATATCAATAATAGGAGGAATCCATATGGCTTATGTAATTGACCGGGAGCACTGCACCAACTGCGGGCGATGTTCCATGCAGTGTCCCGTCCACGCCATTTGCGGCAGCATGGAGGGTGTGTCCATCGACAAAGAGAAGTGCATCGAGTGCGGAAAATGCGCTACAGTATGTCCCCTGTCCGCCCTGCATCCGGAATCTAGGCCCTGGCCGGAGATCCCGCCTCATGATCCGGTGGAATATGACTGCGATCTGTGCGTCATCGGCGGTGGAGGCGGCGGACTGACTGCGGCGGCACGGTTTTCCTGGCTCACCGGCAAAAAGGTCATCGTGCTGGAGAAGATGCGCTCCTGCGGCGGCCAGAGCTGGTTCGCCTCCACCATGCGGATGTACAACTCCCAGTGGCAGAAGGACCGGGGCGTGGAGGACGTCCTGAACGACAAGCTGGTGGAGATCATGGATCAGACCTACTGGGAGTTGGACTCCCATCTGGTCCGCAATGCGCTGAAGGGCACCGGCGAGTGGTTCGACTGGTTGGGACAGCTGGACCCGGACCGGGACAGCAAGTTTGTGGAGAGCTTCTATGTGTTCGACGGACCTGACAGCATGATCACCCCCGGCTACTGCGAGCCCGGCGGGCGTCCCGGCTCCCCAGAGTCCAACGGCACAGGCTGGTACAACGCACAGCTCATGCAGAAGGTGCTTCGTGAGAAGAACGCCACGATTCTCACCGAGACCCGTGCCAGGTCCTTGGTCATGGAAAACGGCAGGGTCAAGGCGGTGATCGCCTCCGACCCCGGCGGCGAAGTCCGGGTCAACTGCAAAGCCTGCGTCATGAGTCCCGGCAGTTGGATCCGCAACCAGGAGATTCTGGATCGGTGTGTGCCTGAATTCGGGCGGCTTCCTCAGGGAGTCAGTTCCCACTGTCATCTAGCCTGCACCGGTGACGGCATCGGCATCGCCGAGAGCGCAAATGCCTTCATTGACTACGACAGCTTCTGCATGCGGCTCATGGGAGGTGCGGGCATGGCCCCCGGCAGCACAGCGCTGGCCATGACTACCGGCCCCTATGCGGTGTACGTCAACAAAAACGGGAAGCGCTGGATCAACGAGCTGACCATGGGCCGGAGCAGCTTCTTCGCCGTGGCAACAGCTCTGGTCTATCAGCCGGAGGGCATTAACTACTCCATCTTCGATCTGGGCATGGCAAGGGAGGCGGCAAAACGCCCCTTCCGCAGCATCAAGAAGAAATTCAACCCCATTCCCGAGGTGCCGGTGCCGGAGAACTGTGAAGAGGATCTGCGGGTAAACGCTGAAGCCCATCCCCGGGAGCTGATCTCCGCCGATACCATCGAGGAATTTGCCGAGAAACTGGGGGTGCCCGCAGACAACCTGAAACAAACCATAGTCCGGTACAACGAGATGTGCGCACAGGGCCGTGACGATGATTTCTTCAAGTCCCCGGAGGATCTGATTCCCTTCGGAAACGGTCCGTACTATGCGGTGTCCGGCGGCGTAGGCACTGACGGTGCCTTCGGCGGAGTCCGTGTCAATGAAAATATACAGGCCTACGCAGAGGACCGGAAGACCCTGATCGAAAACCTGTACGTTCCCGGGGATTTTGCCTCCGGCCGGTTCCTGAATATGCACGGCTACAAGGTGCAGATCATCAACGACCTGTCCTGGGCCATGTCCAGCGGTTTTATCGCCGGAAGCCACGCCGCAAAACTGTTGGCTGATATATAGACGAAGGAGAGAACCAGTTCTCCACCATTGAGCTGTGGACCAACGCGGCGGATTCCGCCTGGACACTGCCCAGTGCGTTTACCCTCACGGAGGAGGACAGTGTGGCTGTCTCGGCTATCATGAGCGACGTAGAAACCAGCGTGGATGAAAACCTGCTGGGATTCATCACCGGCTCTGTTTCCATGGACACCTATTATGCCTTCATTCAGGGCCTGCATGATATGGGCGTGGGTGACGCCATCGCCATCTATCAGGATGCTTTGGATGAATACTTCGCCAACGACTAACCTCTTTCCTAATCTTACTGAGAACCGGGGCGGTTTTGCCCCGGTTCTCTGCTCTCAGCGGAAAGTCTGATCCGTTCCGGTTTTTGCAGCATGGTCCAGTAAAAGCCAAAAAGAGCAAAAAAGGCCCGATTGTATAACAGGTTGGTCTCAGGTCTGAAAGTACAGCCCCTCCTGCCTGCTATAATAGAATTGGCAACAAAAATGGCAGCATGAGGTCTGCGGTGACCAGCGCCTTGCTAATTCTATCATCAAGGAGGAAAGCCATCATGAGACGATTGTCATGCATCATCCTGGGAATGTGCCTGCTTCTATCCGTTCTCTCTGCCTGTGGTGGAAAAGCTGCCGGAGCATCTGGCGTCAGCCAGGCGGAGTCCGGCGAAAGCACTGAAGCGGCTGTCCCGGAAGAACCGGCAGCCGCCGAACCTGAGCCATTGGAAGAATCAGAGGCCTCTGCCGCTGAACCCGCTGCGTCGGAGATCGAGCCGGAAGAAGCCGGTCCTGTCCTTACAGAAGAACAGCAGGCACTGATTGACCTGATACCCGAAGGTGAATTTCTTACCTTCCAGGAGTATCCGCTCTCCGATGACCCGGAGGCAACTCTGTCCGTATTCTACTCCATGCACCCCCTGCTGAGCCAGTTCTTTGAGGGTCCGGAGGATCTGCCTATTACGAAGCGGACCGAAGAGATCACCGGCGTTCATATTGAGTATACTGCGGCATCCTTTATGGCAGCCAGCACACAGATGCAGCTGATGGTGGCATCCGGGGAACTGCTGGATATTATGCCCCTGGCCATGAGTTACACCTCCGGCGCGGATGCAGCCGTGGATGAGGAACTGATCGTTGATTTGACCGATCTGCTGCCTGAGTACGCGGTGAACTACCAGGGACTCATTGACGGCGTACCCGCGTTCCGGGATGAGGTCACCACGGCTGACGGCCGGATCGTTGGCTTCTCCATCTTCTCTCGGGACAACACTCGTATCTACATCAGCGGTCCGGAGGTCCGAAAGGACTGGCTGGACAAGCTGGGTCTGGATGCTCCGGAAACACTCGATAAGTATCATGATATGCTCTCCGCCTTCAAAAGTGAACTGGGCGTGGAAACACCCATGTGGATCCACTACTCCGGCATCAGCCGGGAGAACCAGCTCACCAGGGCCTTTGAAATCAACGGCACGGATAAGCTGCTTGTGGACGGGAATGTCGTTTCCAGTCTCCAGCAGCCCGGCTTCAAAGAGTATCTGGAAATGATGCATCAATGGCACAGCGAGGGACTGTTTGCCCAGGACTTTTTCAGTGATGTGAGCCGGGAGGAACCGGAGCTTGCGGTTGTAGCCAACGACACGTACGGTCTGTTCTATCAGTATGCCTCGGAATTCCCGGAACTCAAAGGCTATGCCTCGGATCCGGATTTTGAGATTCTGGCCATTACCGATGCGGTACGGAACAAGGGAGACAGGCTGAAAATCTCCAACGGCCTGAAGAGCGAGGCCACACCAGAAGGCTATTTCAACGTGACGACCTCCTGTGAGGACATCGGGCTTGCATTGAAGTGGCTCGATTTCATGTACAGTCCGGACGGCTGGCTCCTGGCCAATTACGGGACTGAGGGAGAAAGCTTCGAGTATGACGCGGACGGCGTACCCCACTGGACGGAGCTCATCACTGCATCGGAATATCCGGGCTTTGTAGCCAAGAGCATGTACACGATGCTTCAGGGCAATTACCTGATGCATGCTGCACGGGAGTTCGATGGCTACACCCAGGACATGATCGATGCCTCCGATGTCTGGGCTTCCGTGGAAGCAGAAGGAGATTACATCAACATGCCTGCCTGGGTCACTTTGTCTGCGGAAGTATCCATGGAGATCCGTCCCCTGGAGACGGACATCGACACCTATGTGGATGAGTCCCTGGTGAAATTCATCATCGGCGACCTGAACCTGACCACAGATTACGACGCCTTTCAGGCAAAGCTGGAGGAAATGCAGATTGGGAAGGTGCTGGACGCCTATCAGACAGCCTATGAGGAGATCAGCGCAAGAAGAGGCTGATCCCTCTGCAGTCCGCTGGAAAATATAGCAGAACCGCAGCTGCATCTCAGCAGGGCTGCGGTCCGGAACAGGAAGGAGCGTTATCATGGGTAAAAGGAAAGCAATCGTAATGTACGGCAGCCTGACCGGAAACACAGAGATGGTGGGACGGGCCATGGCAGAGGTGCTGGAGGAGTACGGCTTTGAGACGCGGGTCGAAAAGCTGGTCGCCGGCAAGGACTGGAGTGACGACCCGATTGTACTGATGGACTACGATATCGCAGTGCTCGGCTCTCTGATCGTCGCGGGGCTTCCCTACAAGGAGGTCTATATGCTTCTGGGACTGCAAGGCAACCGCACCCTGACAGGAAAAGGAATGGGCGGACCTCCTCCTGGGGCGGAGGACGGTGGTCCCGGTAAGGGCGGGCCTCCCCAGATCGGCGGTATCCCTGGCATCGTTGCACCATCCGCCGGATCAGGCAACCCCGGTGCCAAGGGTGATCCCTTCAAGACGGTCTATGGCGTGGTGTATACCACCTACGGCGGCAGTGGCGTCGGTCCCCCGGAGTGCTACGGCTCTCTCGAGGTCATGGAGGAGCTGTTCCGGGTCAACGGCGTACGCACCGTGGGCAAGTTCGCCTGCCCCGGCAAGGAAATGCGCCATGAGGCCGTGGACGGCTGCGCCAAAGAACTCGATATGAATATCGCCGATGCCCAGGCCATGCTTCAGCGCTGGTCTCTGGATCCGGAAGCTGAGGAATTCACTTCAATGCCACCGGAGAAACGGGCGATTATCGAGAGATACATGGGCGTAGAGGACGATTATACCATGCTTGTAGGAAACGATCCTCTGGGAATCGGAAAGCCCGGCTCCAGCTTCTGGCACTATGACATGGCCAAGCGCCCCAGCAAACGGGATCTGACCAAAGCCAAAATCTTCATGGCTGAGATCATTGAGGACTATTTCCTGACGACAACCGGCGATCCCCGGCCGCCCTATGCGATGTATACCTGTATAAGCTGACGGGAGAAAAGGATACTGAAGGCTTAAAGGATAATACCGAGCCGCACGTTTTGGTTGCAAATAATTTATTTTATGTCAACTTAAGTCCTATGGAACCGGGCCAGGCAAAACCTGACCCGGTTTTCTTTGTCGCAGGGGTGGCCCTGCCAGGCACACCTTCCGGTGAATCAAGGCATAAAACCTGTTTCTGTAGTGTCGCTTGGACGGAGGATTAGTTATCTTCAATTCTATATTGCTTATAACACCATGCAGCAATCTCTGCAATCAGTTCCTTTGGCAGCGGCTTGTTATATGGAAGCCGGATCGTGCCCTTGCTCACGTCATAATCCACAAGTCTTTCCGCAAATACCTCTGTCGCGTCACCGCTCGGATAGAGACCCAGATGCTTCTTCGAGGCAGCAAAATGGATGATATTCCTGCCTTTCCAGTATGTCGGCATACTCCACGAGATCTTCTCCTGTGCCTCCGGAATAGCGCTGCGGATAGTCTGACGT
>JAEEGL011500770.1_pt1 | contig 10257 bp, 6 predicted proteins | sample 9134231 | NCBI WGS metagenome assembly JAEEGL01 (sample SAMN16246548, study PRJNA631951) | gut metagenome | biome: gut microbiome; feature: rumen; material: fiber-attached | host: Bos | place: Iran: Karaj | collected 2018-10 | reverse complement strand
TTTGTAATGTCATTACAAAATGGAGCCTAAATGTAGTTAAATACGTTAAATTTTCATCTTTTCTAATCTCTATAGAATCCACGTCACCACTTTTCTACCGTTTAAGATGTAAATAGCTGATAGAAAAAGACTTGCAAATACTGATATAGCGAACAAATAAAGAAGGTGATTATAGAGAACCGCGAAACAGAATTGGTTTTAGGCTCAAATAGTTTTAGACCACTTTTCTCCGATTGTCCTCTTGACGAAGTGTTCATTGGCGGGAAGCTCTCTTACAATAACGATTGTCCTCCGTTCTATAGCAACACTTCTTTGCGAAAAGTGACCATTACAGGTAAAGGTGCTGAAATCTCCGAACATGAGTTCTCCGGGTGTACAAACTTGCAGGACGTAATCATTGGCGACAATGTGACAACCATCGGCGACTATGCTTTTTTGGGTTGCTGCAGCCTTGCATCCATCAATATCCCTGAGAGTGTAACCAGCATCGGCGAACGTGCCTTCTTGAATTGCACTGGCCTAACCTCTATCACCATTGAAAACAGCGTGACCAGTATCGGCAACTATGCCTTCTACTATTGCATCGGCTTGACTTCCATCAGCATCCCCAACAGTGTGACCACAATCGGCGACTATGCCTTCTCTGGTTGCAAAGGTTTAAAGATTTTCAACTTTGGCACACAGGTACAGGCCATTGGGCAGAAAGCTTTCTCCGGTTGCACAGCGATGGAAACAATCACAAGCAAAGCCGAGATACCGCCTGTATGTGGCTCACAAGCCCTCAATGACATCAACAAGTCGGAGTGTACGCTTCTTGTTCCAGATGGGAGCCTGGCATTATATCAAGCCGCAGACCAGTGGAAAGAGTTCTTCTTTATGGAAATTGACCCAGACGGAATAAAGAGCCTCACCCCAACCCTCTCCCAAGGCGAGGGAGAATGGTACGACCTCAGTGGCCGCAAAATAGTAAATAGTAAATTGTCAAATGGTAAATTGCCAAGGGGTATCAACATTATCCGCCACGACGACGGCACGACGAGAAAAGTGCTGGTGAAATAACCTTCTGTCCTCACAATCAACCATCCCGCTGCTGTTCTTTCTGCGGCGGGGATTTTGTGTATTCAAAGATAGAGGAAACTTTTCTCCTTAAACTTATTGCGGTTTCGGAAAGAATGTGTAACTTTGCATCGTCTATAAAAAACTGAAACACATTATGAGATACCGTATTTCATCATTTATCCTGATGTTGCTCGGTGCCTTGCAGATGCAGGCTACCGATGTTATTTATGGCAACTGCCACTACCGCGAGATTGAGGGACGCTATGCCGGTGTCCGGAAGAACGACAATGGAATAACCTACACGACCTTCGAGACGGACGACCGCATTACGCTTGTCTATTGCCTGCGCATCCCGCGTGCCAACGTGTCTGGCTCTGCTTTGCTGACGCCTAAAGTGAATGGCGATGTCACCCTCAATGTCCGCGTCAAGAACTGCGAGACCGACGAAGTGCTTCTTGAGCACAGCGTCACACAGGCCTGCACAAGGAACGAGGCAACCAGCCTGGAAATTATCCCCGAAATGTACTTCCCCGCCGACACTTGGTATCGCGTGGAGATTCAGGCTCCCGAAGGCTACAGCCGTATCCTGCGCCTCACCGAGCTTGACTTCGAGCGCTCGGGCAACAATCCTGTCATTGATGCGCATTTGAGAGGTTTCCCAACACCTGCCACACATCTTTGGTTCGGACACTCAACGGCAGCCAATGCTCCGCAGAACGAGTCCTACGAGTGGTGCTACCAAGAAGTGCTGATGCCCAAACAATGGGCCACCATCAACACCTACCTTATGACGCTCGGCATCACTGGCGGCTACATGGGCATTCAGATGTGCGGTCAGACTGTTGCGAATGAAAATGGCATTAGAACCGATACGATTCCTTCGTCCTATCAGCACCGAGTCCTCTTTTCTATTTGGGACAATGGCGACACAGACATCACTCCTAACCTTGCCACCTACCTCCGGGCAGGCGCACTGGCCTGGGGCGACGACGTAGCCATCAATCGTTTCGGCAACGAGGGAACCGGCTGCCAGTCAATGGTATATAACGGGAAGTGGGAGCCGGGAGAATGGGTGCAGTTCCTCACATGTGCCCGTCCTGAGGAGCGTGCCATCACCCTGAAAGACCAAAACGGGAACGACAGCATCATCCGCTATCCCTGTTCGCTGCTCTCAACCTGGTACAAAGCCATAGACGACCCCGAATGGCACTACATGGCCACCATCCGTCACAGCGGCGAGTCGCACTACTACAACACATGGTACTCCTTCATCGAGAACTGGGCAGACACGGGCGGTGAGCTGTTCCGCAGAGCCTATTATCGCAACAACTACCAGCGCAGCGTAGGCAGCGGCAAGTGGTACTTCGTCAACAAGGTTGACCTCTTCAGTCAGACCGACTATCAGAGCTTCATCAATAGTGGAGAGATAACCACACGCCACCGCCGTATGGACTACGGACACGGACTTGCCAGCGATGTGCCTCGCGCCTTCTATATGCAGGCCGGCGGCTACGGACAGCCCAAGGACTCGGCAAGCATACTGCCGCTTGTGGACGACCACAACTGCGTGGAAAACATCAACCTCGACTCCTTGATTGCCACACTCCAGAAAGCCTATCAGGACGACTCGAATGCTTCTATGACAGCCCTCATCAAGAACCGCACCAACCTCACTAAGCTCAAACCATTCGTAGAGGAACTTCTCGCCAAAGAAAACCGCTTCGAGGGCTACACGACAGAGGCATTGGAACCCATCCGCCAACTGGCAGAGACGGACTACAAATACTCCGAAATGCGCAAGGCCCTGCTGGATATGGCTGCGAAGAATACTGTACTGCGCTACGGCAACACCGTGAAGGCGGAACATATCTGCTCCTTCCGAGCCTATATGATAACAGACAACAATTATGTGCTAGCTGTGCGCGACCACCAGCTCGTCACCGTTCCGTACACGGAAGCAGACGTCACAGACCCCAAAAACCATTGGATTATCCTGCGCCACGACGACGCCACCTACTACTGTCTCTACAACCTCGGCACAGGCTATTACCTGACCCTGGGCAGGGAAGCTACTGTCGCCGAAACGCCTCACAAGCTGACGATTGTCCTCACCGGACAGAAATTCACCATCCGCGAAAACAGCAGGGCTTTAGGGTTTGATGCCAACGGACAGCCCGTCGGAGTCAGCATCAACAAGGCTGCACGCTTGGAGCTGCTTGACAACTACTATCTCACGCCCAAGACAAAGCTTTGCTACAATCTTCTTGAGCAGACCAGTTCAGAGAACATCACCACAGGCATCAAAGAGATAGAACCAATTCTCCCCATAGGAAAAGAGTTCGAGGAAGTCTTTGGTGCGTCACTTTCCGACGACATTGCCGCAGTCTATTACTACGACCTGCAAGGCCGCCGCATCGGTTATGCTCTGCCTGTAGGACAACCTGTCATTGCCCATATCGTGCTCCGCAACGGTGCCTCTATCGTCAGGAAGATAGTGGCGAAATAACTATCGCATCACTCCACAGAACCAATTGAAGATGAGAAAGCTACTGCTATCAACACTTTTGCTTGTTTGCCCATTGTTTAATGTCCAATGGTCGGTGCTCTGTGCCCAGAATCCCGACAGCCTGACCTTTGCCGTGCTGGGCAATTCCATTTCCACATATTATGATTACCTCCCCTCGGGCTATGCTGTCTATTATGGCCAGGACCGTGAGAAAAAATACGGCTTTCAGGTGGGCGACACTTGGTGGATGCAGCTCAGCCGCGTCTCCGGCCTCACTTTCCTTGCCAATGCTTCGTGGAGCGGCAGCCGTGTGGCGTGCGACGTACTCAACAGCAATGCGCCCTTCCTCAGCAGCCATCGTGTAACCGCGCTGGGGCGGGCAGGCAATCCCGACTTCATCTTCATAGCAGGCGGCACTAACGACTGGAATACGGCAAAAGTGCCTCTGGGCGAGTACAGGACGGAGAACTTCACCGACTCCGTGACGTTCCGGGGCGCTTATCAGCGGCTCTTATACAAGCTCACCACCAAGTACCCTCAGGCCCGAATCATCTGCCTGAGCATCTTCCCGAGGGGTAACGGCGTGAACGACAAGAATTCACAAGGATGGTCGCAAGCCGACGCCAACGCCAGCATCAAGTACATTGCCAAGCAGTTCGGCCAATACTACGTTGATTGCACTTCTGTTCCCTGGAGCAGCAACTGGAGTGCTTCGACCTTCGACTACCTTCACCCCACAGCTTACGGCGGCACTCAGCTCGCCAGCCACATCTACAATTCCCTGCTTACGCAGAAAATCATCACAAGAGCCTTGAAACGCTCGAATGAAGTGACAGAGGCTGAGGCTGAACGGCTGCTCGACATCAGCTTCACGGCAGACGGAATCGTCAATCAAGGCACTTTCGAAACACGCGTAGGAAAGCACGGCAACGCCAATGTCTTCTTCGATGCCCGCAACAACACCTACTACGGCTGCACGAAGGCAAAGGCCACCGACTACTTCTATGCAACTTACGACTATGATTCGCCTTTGGCCGAAGCCTTCAACAGCAACGTGACATGGGAGATGCTAGTTCGCCTTGACGGTCTGGGCGACCAGGGTGCAAGCATTAGCCGCACCTGCATCCTGGGCAACGAGGAGGGTAATGGCGGCTGGGCCTTCTACAACTCGGCTCTGGCAAGCACCTTCTCCTACTGCCACAAGAGCGGCGTGAAGAGTAGCGTTAAGAGTATCACCGGCGACTCCATCCTCGTTCCGGGCAAGTTCTATCACATGGTCGTGACGATGGACAGGTTGAGCCACATCATTCGCTACTTCGTGAACGGCAAACTCGTCTGCACCGGCACTCGGGCAGGCACAGATATGCCTATGCCTCAATGCGGTTCCACGAAAGGGCGCAAGGGCATGTGGATTTGTATGGGCGGCGACGCAACAGCAGGAAACTTCAGCACAAACGCAGAGAACTCGTCGGCTTGCAGCTTTGTCTTTGCCAGAATCTACAATGGCTCGCTCACGCAAAAGGCGGCACAGAACCTCTACAACGACGAGGTGAAGCGCTTCACGGAACCACAGGCTTCGCTTGGGACAGAACTCATCTTGGATTGCGAGTTCACGCCCGAAGGTGCCGTCAACCACGCTCCTTCCTATCAGGACAAACCCATCGTTATGGTGGGCGAAGTGCCAATCAGCTTCAATGCCGGCATCAATCTGTACGAGTCGCAGTTCAACAGGGACAAGAAGCAACTATTCAAATATAATCTGGGCGACGAACCTGCCATAATGAGCCAGCTCTCGGATGCCTACAGCGTGGAGGTCTTCTGCAAAACCAGCACAGCCCTGCCAACGGCCAACATCCGTCCGCTGGGCTTCAACACCGGCTATGGCTTCGGCCTTCAAATAACAAACAAAGGCAACATCAACTTCGCAACAACAACGCAAGGCGAGAAGGCCGACGGCACATACGCGAAAACGATATGGACAGCGACCGGAAACGGTATCCTCACAGATGCCTACACCCATTACGTTATCGTATATGACCGTCTGAACCACCTCTCGCAGCTCTACATCAACGGCGAATTGAGCGCCTCCCGCTCCTTGACCTTCAAGGAATGTCCCGTCTATGAATGGACGCCCTCTGAATGGCTTGCCATAGGCGGCGATGCAAGCGGCACATACGAAGCTTCGGCTTCGACGGGCAGCTATCCCTTTATGGGCGAAATCGCTTTGGTGCGCATCTATGGAAGGGCACTCACTTCGGCTCAAGTCGGCGAGCTTGCAGGCATACTGAATGTTCAGGAAAGAAGCTACACCTTTGGCAGCAATGGATATGTAGCGGTCTGTCTGCCCTTCATCTGGAAAGTGCCAGAGGGCTGCATTGCCTATATCGCTTCGGCGAAGACCACCACGTCCGTCACTCTCACTCCCATAGCAGAGGCCGGTGAGTGCGTCCCCTATGGTACACCCGTCATCCTCAAAGGCGAGGCAAAAAGTACGATTAACCTAACTGCGGAAGACAAAGAGAGCCTCCCATTATGTGAAGGGTTGGAGGGTTCTGCAAACCTTTTGGCCGGCACCTATCCCGGCAGGATTCTTGCCGCAAACGAAGGCTACTACATGAAGACAACCGGGTCGAACATCTATCGCGCCACAAACAATATCACCCTGCCCCCGTTCAGTTGCTACCTGCCCTCTGCTGAGAAACGGACATACTTCAAGCTCGAAGAAGAAGAATCGACAGGCATAGGAGCAATTCATCCTTCACAATTCACAATTCATAATTCAAACGAGGAAGCTGTCTATGACCTCAGCGGCCGCCAAGTCGGTGCGGAAGTAAAGCCTTCACTCAAGAAGGGTGTTTACATCGTGAAAGGCAAAAAGGTGCTCCGCTAAACTCCGACGCTTCTCCTTTGACGAGTTCACACGATAATTAAGGGAAGGGTAGTTTTTCTTCCACCCAAGCGGTTTGCCATAATCGGCGAACCGACTGTCTTCAATCGCTTAACCGACTTGCCTCACTCGCTTAAGCGATTTTAGGCCAGAAGTCAGCAAACCATAACCAAGACAAGTTTTTCTGCAAAAGTTTTGCCATTTCACAAAACATTCGTATCTTTGCGGACGAAAACATAAGAGAAGACAGCCACATGACACAAATGGTTTTGAATATATCCGACAGGAGCATTATACCAGACTTACGCAAAGTGCTGAGCAGAATTGGCGGCGTGGAAAAAGTAAATGTAATAAGGGAGACAAGAAAGAAGCCCTCTGGCAGACAAGCTTTCCTGGGCGACTTCCGTCACGCCGTAGAACAGGTTAAAGAGTTCAAAGAGGGAAAGATGGATTTTTGCACATGGGAGGAAATGATGAATAAACTATAATTTCCGCCCATCTCCTGACTTCCTAAAAGGAGTCAAAGCACTGTCAAAACGATACCCTTCACTGAAAGACGACCTGAAAGCACTACGTCAAAGTTTGGAGCAAGACCCAAATCAAGGCGTTGACCTTGGTGGCGGTTTGCGCAAAGTGCGCATGAACATCAGAAGCAAAGGACGGAGAAAAGCCGGCGGCGCAAGGGTTATTACCTGTAACATCATCATTTCTCAATGCGATATGGTGATTGCCCTCGTTTATATCTATGACAAGGCAGATGCATCCAGCGTAAAGAATGATGTGATGCGCTGAATCGTGCAGGAAATGGGATTGCTTTGATGACAATTAAGCCTTTTGCTGTACTGGGTGAAGCGCTCGGCAAATGCCGAATCCCCTTAGAATTGCTCTATTCCTTTTCCTTCTGCAACGCCTCCCAGCCGCTGCGGTCTTGCCATTGGACATAAATGGTCTTGAAGGAGTCGCCCTTGAGACGTTTCTTGCCTAAGGAAATGCGAGCGTATGGGGACGACCATTCTTCGAGGCCTTTCGCACGAGTGTAGTCCCAAGAAGCATACTTCTTCCGCAACTTCTTCCTTATCTGACTGGTTTTCATCAGCAAACCGACCTCGTTGCCTTCAATCTCCACAAAATAGACGGTGACAAGGTGAACAATATGGGAACGCGGAGTGGCACGAACCTCTATCCTTGCCCCAACACCATCGAAGAGGCCTGTCAGAGTGGTGCAATCACCCGTTTCATCCTCAAAGACAAAACCTTTCTCTTCCAAAGAATCAACAAGCTCGTCCCTGTCGCCCCCAAGCGGAAGGCCGAGAAACACGGAATGTCTCTGCGCCTCGATGCACAGGGACATTCCCATTAATATTATGATGAGCTTCAACCTCACTTCTTCACGAACTTTCTACCTTTCTGTACTTGTATGCATCCTTTCTGTTCATGGGCGATGCGCTTCCCGCTCAGTGTGTACGTCGGGGTGTTTTTTGAATTTTGAAGTTTGAATTTTGAATTATCTCCTATTCCCGTGGAACTGTCGTAGCCGATGGTGACAACATCGCCTGCCTTTACACCAGGTATGGTAAAGATGCCCTCTGAAGCAATGGGAGCGACGCTCTCGCCGTTCAAGAGGAAGAAGTAGCCCACATCCTCCAGATTATCATAGCGAATGCGCAACGGCTGTCCCGCACGACTGGTGATGCTGGCGCTGGTAAGTTTGCCATCTTGCCAAGCCTCATCGACGATAAAGTTGCCTTGTGCCTTCAAGCCTGACACGCTACCTTCCTTCCAGGCAGAAGGCAGGGCAGGAAGAAGGGTGATGATGTCGTCGTAGCTTTGCAGGAGCATCTCGCAAATGCCGCTTGTGCAACCGTAGTTGCCATCAATCTGGAAGGGCGAGTGGGCATCAAAGAGATTGTAGTAGCAGCCGCCATAGTTGCCCATCTCTATGACGTAGCTTCCCGAATGCCTCAGAGCCAAAGAAAGGTTCTTGCGGGCGCGGTCGCCGTCCAAGCAACGGCTATAGGTGTTAGTCTGCCAACCCATCGACCAGCCCGTCACATCGCCGTTGCGGGCAATCATTCCATTGTAGGCTGCCTCGAAGAACCGAATGCCGCTCCTTGTCTTGTTGAAGGCACTGACTTGCGAGAAGGGATAGAGGCACATGAGATGGGAGAGGTGACGATGTCCGGGGTCGGAGAGCGTATTGTTCTTCCACTCCGAAATGCAGGTCTTGCCGTTATAGGTCTCTGTCCACAAGCCTTTGTCGAAGTTGTCGTAGAGGTTCTGTATGTCTGCAATCTGGGAAGCCGTGAGGGGCGACTCGTCGCCAAGTTCCGCATGGCCCTTCATTACTTCGTCGAGCACCTCATAGCTTGTCTGCTGGGCAAAGGCAGTCACATCTGTAGGCCCATGTTCAGGACTCCATTCGCCTTTAATCTCATAGAGACCATTGCTGTCCTTTGTAGAGATAGACCTGATGAAGAGGGCACATTGGTACATAACGGGCAAGGCTCTCTTCAGGAACTCCCTGTCCATCGTATATTTATAGTAGCGCCAGAGATGTGTGCAGTACCATGCTCCACAGGTCTTGATGCTGCCATTGCACCAATTCGATGTGCCGCCAAAGATGTTGTTCTCCACTGCCACCATCCATCCGTTTGCCCCGCTCTTCACAGTCTTTGCCAGTTGATACCACGGAGAGTTGCTGCCAGGAGCACCGAGGTCAATGATGTGGTTCAGGAAAGGCAGGTGCATCTCTGAAAGGTTTGCAGGGTCGGCTGGCCAGTAGTTCATCTGCACGTTGATGTCGGCATGTATATCGCAATGCCAGAAAGAGGTGTTGCTGCGGTCATTCCAGATGCCTTGCAGGTTCGAGGGTGCGTGGATGCTTGTATCGAGGTTGGCACCGATGGTGAAGTAGCGACCGTACTGGAAGTAAAGCGTTTCGAGGAAAAGCCCATCGCTTGTCAGCTTGTTCTGGTCGGAGGCATTGTAGAACTTGATAAGGTTCTCTGCGGTCATTGTTGAGGAGCCGCCAATCTGAAGGTTGACGCGGTTCATCAAGGCGCTATGGGCGGCCTTGTGGTCTGCAAGCAAACTGGAATAGCCCTTGCCGAGTGCATCATTGATGCGAGAAGCAACACTCTCAGACAAATCTGAAGCTGAGGCTCCGCTCACGCACGAAGACTTGCTTGCATCATAGTCCGTTGCCGCAGCCATAATGATGTCCATCCATGTCGCGCCACTAACGTTGATGCCTTCTGAAGAGACGTTCACCGAGCCGTCTGTCTTGACCTTGAATCGTGTGTTGTAACTAACGATTTGCATCTTACCGGAGAATGTGGCAGAAGCAGTTCCGTCAGATTCCGATGTATAGGTCACACTGCCTGCATTGATTTGCTTGTCGGGAGCATAACTTACATTGAGGGCAAGAGGCTCCGTCCCATCTGCCTCGTAATGAGCCACAAAGACGTGGTCTGTGGCAGAAGCAAAGTAGCGGCGATGGAAGTTTGTCTGTAGGTCGGGCGACTGGAAGTTAACACCTGCCACACCATCAATTATGTCGAGGAAGCGATTGTAGTTCTCGATAGCCTTGCCATCTGATGCCGTTGCCGAGAACGTGCCACTCTTGTCCTTGACGAGAATCGAACCGAAGTTCTGGTAGTAGCCCTGATTGCCGGAGTTTGTAGCTGTGCCGCTCCAAAGTGTCTTTTCGTTGAACTGGATATTGTCCTCAAGCACACCGCCCCGAATGGTTGCACCTATCTGACCGTTGCCCATCGGCAAGGCATACTCCATCCAAGTGTCGCTG
>JAEEGL010991278.1_pt1 | contig 10257 bp, 11 predicted proteins | sample 9134231 | NCBI WGS metagenome assembly JAEEGL01 (sample SAMN16246548, study PRJNA631951) | gut metagenome | biome: gut microbiome; feature: rumen; material: fiber-attached | host: Bos | place: Iran: Karaj | collected 2018-10 | reverse complement strand
TTTAATTTTGAAGGTATTAATTTCTTTATATTATCAATGCTTACACCACTCATCATGCCATCTTTAGATATATCTGTATAAATGACATTTAAACCACCAAATGATTTAAATATATTTAACATTTCAATATCTGATAATTTAGAATCTTCTAGCCATCCTTTAATAGCTACAAAACCATTCTTGCAATCTAATCCTAAAACTATTCTATCAGTTCCATATTTAGTAATAGCTTCTTTTAGAAAGTCTTGATTTTGTACAGCAATACTACCTAAGATTACTCTTTTTACACCAATATTAAGTAATAAATCAATATCATTAAAACTTCTAATACCTCCACCTACTTCGATAGGGACATTATTATCGCATAATCTTTTTATTACTTCGATGTTTGTAATCTTACCAGCCTTTGCGCCATCTAGATCAACAACATGAATTAATTTTGCTCCAGATTTAAGAAAATCTTTAGCAACTTCTAGTGCATCATCATTATATATAGTTTTTTGATTATAATCTCCTTGAACTAAGCGTACACACTTACCATCAATTAGATCAATTGCAGGTATAATTTCCATTATAAATCACCAAAATTCTTTAATATTTGTAAACCAACATCTCCTGATTTTTCAGGGTGGAATTGTGTAGCAAAAATATTCTTATATTCTACTGCACAACTAAATTCATAACCATAAGTTGTTTTTGTTAATAAATAGTCTTTATTATCAGTAACTAAATGATATGAATGAACAAAATATACATATGGATTTTTTAGTCCCTTAAATAATTTAGAACCAGCTGGAATATCTAAGTTATTCCACCCCATATGAGGTATTTTTAGACCATTTTCTTTAAAGTGAATAATATTACCTTCTAGGATATTTAATCCTTTAGTTAAGCCATATTCTTCGCTTGAAGAAAACATTAATTGCATACCTAAGCATATACCTAAAATAGGTTTTCCATTCTTAACTTCTTCTTTAATAGTATCTATTAGATTTAGTTCTTTTAAGTTATCCATAGCTTCCCTAAAAGCACCAACACCAGGTAATATTAACTTATCCGCTTTCTTAATTACATTAACATCGTTTGTAATAACTGATTCGATATTTAGTGAATCTAGTGCATTTTTAACACTACCTAAATTACCCATTTTATAATCAATAATTGCTATCATTATAAAACACCTTTACTTGTTGGTAGACCAAAGCGAGGGTTAATAGATACTGCTTCCATTAGTGCTCTAGCAAATGCTTTGAATGTTCCTTCTACCATGTGGTGATTATTAGTTCCACGTAGAATAATAGTTTGGATATTGAATCCTGCATTATTAGCTAATGCAATAAAGAATTCCTTAACCATTTCTGTTTGGAACTCACCTAACATCTTTGTTGTAAATGGATCATCTATATTAGCATATGGTCTATTTGAAATATCAATTGCGCATAGTACTAAAGTTTCATCCATAGGTATAATTGCTTTACCATATCTTGTAATGCCTTTCTTATCACCTAGTGCTTCTTTTAAAGCTAAGCCTAAAGTGATACCTACATCTTCAATCATGTGGTGACAATCTACACCTAAATCACCTTTAGCTTTGATTTTTAAATCAATTAAGCCGTGTGTTGATATTTGTGTTAACATGTGATCGAAAAACTCGATTCCAGTATTAATATCACATTCACCTTTACCATCTAGATTAATACTTAATTTAATTTGAGTTTCTTTTGTATTTCTTTCTAAAGTAGCTTCTCTCATTATAACGCCTCCTTTATTTTTTCAATTAAAACTTTGTTTTCTTCTTTAGTTCCTGTATTTATTCTATACCAAAATTCGTTATTATACATTAGCTTTCTAATGTAAATTTTATTTTTTAATAAATTTTCATATACTTTATCACTAAACTTTAAGAAGATAAAATTTGAATAACTCTTTGTAGGTTTTAAACCTAATTTTAACAAATCATTATAAAGTTCATCTTTTAACTTAACAATTTCAGCTATTTGATCTTTATATAAATCTTTATTTTCAATAGCAATTCCAGCTGCAATTTGTGAAATAGTTGATAGGTTATATGGAGGTTTAACTACATTTAAAGTATCAATTAAATCAACGCTAGAAATTGCGTAACCAAGCCTAATTCCTGCTAGGGCATAAGCTTTTGAGAATGTCTTTAAAACTATTACATTATCATATTTAATAGCTAAATCATAATTTGATTTGTCAAACTCTGAATAAGCTTCATCTAACAATACAACGCCATTAGTTAATTTGATTATTTCTTCTAAATCACTACGTTCCATAATTGAACCTGTAGGGTTATTAGGAGAACATACAATAATTAATTTTGGATTGTATTTTTTAATACTTTCTTTAATAGTTTTAACATCATAAATAAATCCGTCTAGAAAATCGATATCTATAAACTTACCATTAGTATATGATGCATATTCTTTATACATACTGAATGTAGGATTACATGCAAGTATGTATTCATCTTCTATTAAGCTTCTAAAAATGCAATCAAGTAATTGATCTGAACCTACTCCACAAGTAACATTTGTAATGTCAATGTTATAGCTTTTAGCAATTCTACTTCTAATATATAAGTTATCTGTATCAGGGTAACGTCTAAGATCAACATTGTCTAATTCAGCCTTAATTAAATCCATAATTTTCTTTGGAGTTTTAAAAGCTGATTCATTAGCATTTAGAATAATACCATCTTCTATCATTTTACTGTAGTAAGGAGTACGATTCTCTAATGACTTTTTAATGTATTTCATTATTTTTCCTCCAATCTAACAGTTGCGGCTAAAGCATGGGCTGTTAAGCCTTCACTTTTAGCAAATACTTCAACATTCTTTCCTATTCTATTAAATGCTTCTTTATTAAATGAAATGATGCTTGTTCTCTTCACAAAATCATAAACTGATAGAGGTGAAAAGAATCTTGCTGTATGAATTGTAGGTAATACATGGTTAGGTCCAGCCATATAATCTCCAAGAGATTCTGCGGCATAATTACCTAGGAATACAGCACCAGCATTTGTAATCTTATCAAGATAATTAAATGGCTCACTTACGGCTAATTCCAAGTGTTCTGGAGCAATGTAATTTGATATTTCTATTGCTTCATTAATATCTTTTGTAATAATGATTCCACCATAATTATCTAGTGATTTCTGAATGATTTCTTTTCTTTCTAGCTTAGCTGTATATTCATCTATTTGCTTTACAACCTTTTCTGCAAGTTCTTTTGAATCAGTAAGTAGAACACTTGATGCAATCTCATCATGTTCTGCTTGACTTAGTAGGTCTGCAGCAACAAATTTATAATTAGCGTTCTTATCAGCAATAACTAATATTTCTGATGGACCAGCTACTGAATCAATTGAAATTGATCCAAACATTTCTTTTTTAGCAAGTGCTACAAAGATATTACCAGGTCCAACAATCTTATCTACCTTAGGAATAATTCTTGTTCCTAAAGCCATAGCAGCGATAGCTTGTGCTCCACCACATTTATAAATATCTTTAATTCCAAGTAGGTAAGCTACTGCTAGAACTTCATTAGTAACTTTACCTTCTTTGTTACAAGGTGTACACATAATGATATTCTTAACACCAGCAACCATAGCAGGAATAGCATCCATAAATGCTGTAGATGGATATGCTGCTTTACCACCTGGTACATATAAGCCTACATATTCTAGTGGAGTAATCTTTTGTCCCAAGATTTCGCCATTTTCTTCATATGTCCAAGTTGATTCTTTTTGATGTTCATGGAACTTAATAATTCTAGTCATAGCTATTTTATAAGTTTCTTTTAGCTCATCACTAATAGCATTATAACCAGCTAGAATTTCTTCTTCTGTAACTTTAATATTATTCTTATTGATTAATGGTGAATCAAACTTATTAGTATATTCGATTAAAGCATCATCACCATTAGTTTTAATATTATTAATAATATCTTTAACTATTGCTAGATATTTTGAATTGTCATTACTTCCACGTTCATCTAGCTTTTTTAATAATTCTTCTTTATTTTCAAATATTCTCATAAGTTTTCCTCCATTTCTTTTAAAATTTTAGAAATCTCTTCGTATTTAGTTTTAATAGATACTTTATTAACAATAACTCTAGCAGATAGATCACAAATAGTTTCAATTACTTCTAATCCATTTTCAACTAAAGTCTTACCACTTTCAACTATATCAACGATACAGTCAGCTAAATTAATAACAGCACCTAATTCAACTGAACCATTTAATTTAATGATTTCACATTTTTTATTTTTAGATTCAAAATACTTTTTAGCAATGTTAGGATATTTTGTTGCAACTTTGATTTGTTCACCACCAAGAATTAAATCTTTCTTAGTTGGATATGATGCAACACACATTCTACATTTACCAATATTTAAATCTAGACATTCATATAAATCTCTATCTTCTTCTAAAATAGTATCATAACCAACGATACCAATATCAGCTACACCATAATCTACATATGTAGGTACATCAGATGGTTTAGCTAGGAAGAATGAATAATTATCATCAGCACTATTGAATACTAATTTTCTAGATTCATCTGTCATATCAACTGGTCTAATATTTATTTTATCAAGTATTTCTAATGTCTTTTTTGCTAAACGACCTTTAGCAAGTGCAAATGTTATTCTTGACATACATAAACACCATCCTTTAATACATATCTCTTATTATTATCTAAGTCAATTACTGTTTTAATATTATTAGCTAAAGCATAATTAAAGGCTTCATCTAGGGATTTCTCTAAAGATGCAAATGAACCTTCATATACTTGTTCAACTAATTTATCTTTATCATTAGAGAATAATAATGTAATATCTCTTTCATATGTTAATTTAGTCTTACCAATTAAATCATTTACGTTAATCGCAAATCCACAAGCATCCTTTGGCTTATCAGATTCAGAGATTTGAATGTCGTATCTTCCACCATCTAAAATAGGTGTTCCAATGCCTTTAGTATAGCCTTGTAGAGTTATACCTGTATAATAGTTTCCAAATGATAAAATAGAAAAATCAAAATATACATTCTTTTCTAAACCATTCTTTTCAAGCAAGTCATATACTTTTTCTAGTTTAGTTAATGTATCTAATGTTTTTTCACCTTTTACATTACTCTTTATTTTAAGTAATAAATCTTTCTTACCAATTGCTTCTATTATTAAAGATAAAATCTTATAAGAATTTTGATCTAATAATTCTTTAATCTTAACAACATTCTTATTTTTGATTTCATTTAAAATCTTTTCTTTAGTTTCTTTAGTGATATTTAAATCATCTAAATAATTATTAAAGAAATCGGTTGATGAGATATATAATTTATAATCATTTAAAACAGAATTTAAGGATTTAACAGCTAAGCTTACGATTTCATAATCAGCATAAATACCATTTGCACCAATTAATTCAACACCTGCTTGTGTGAATTCGTGTTGTTTTCCTTGGTATGCTTTAGGATATCTAAATGTATTAGTTATATAACAGAATCTTTGTGGGAACACAAAATCTTTTGTTTCAGTTGATACTACTCTAGCGATTGATTTTGTAACATCACTTCTTAAAGCTAATACTTCTCCATCCTTATTTACAAGCTTATATAATGACTGATCTTGCATGTTAGAAGTAAATACATCTACGTATTCTAAAGTAGGTGTTTCTACTAAATTATAGCCACTATTTAAAAATAATTCCTTTAAAACTGTTTCGATTTTATTCTTCTTTTCCATGTCTTTTAAAAGATAATCTTTTAAACCTACTGGTGTTTTTAAATTTAAATTCTTCATATTATCACCCTCACTTTACTGCGTTAAAGTAGTAAACTACCCTTATTATATTAGAAAAGCAAATAAAAATCAATAGATTTTACTTAATTCCTTTCTTGATAGCGTTTTTACCATACATTTCATCTATTCTATTTATGGCATTATTCAAGTTTTCTTCTTGTTCTATAGCATCCAGATGGAATAAATCATATGTTTTAGCATTAATCTCTTCTAGATTAGATGCGCCACTACCAAGTAATCTTATAGGTTTTCCATTCCATAATTCATCAAATAATTCTTTTATTTTTGCGTAATATTCATATTTATCGCTTATAGGTTCATTATATGTTTTACTCTTAGAAAATACCTTTAAATCAGTATATTTTATTTGTACAGTTAAAGTATAAGCTTTTACTCTATATCTATTTAATCTACTTGATGTAAGGTTACATACATTCTCTAAGAATTCATATATTAAATCTTCATTTACGAGTGGTTCATAACTTGTTCTAGAGTTACTAATTGATGAAAACGAAGAATACCTTTCAGGATCAACAATATTGCTTGATTTTCCTTCTAAAGCATTTTTAATATAGATATACATCTTTTCACCAAAATAATCATGTAAATTATCTAAATTCTCATATAGCTTACCGATTGTATCTATTCCCATTTCTTTTAATTTAGGGCTAGTTTTCTTACCTATACCAAACATATCAGATATATCTAGTGGGAATATTTTCTTTTCAATATCTCTTTTTCTTACAACAGTTATACCTAAAGGCTTTTTCATATCACTGGCCATTTTAGCTAAAAACTTTGTTGGAGCTATACCTATTGATGAAGGAAGCTTACATTCATCTAAGATTCGCTTTTGAAGTAATTTAGCGAAATCTAGAGGATGCATATCTATATCAGTCACATCAATAAATGCTTCATCTATACTTGCTTGTTCTACTAAGTCTGTATATTCATAAATGATATTTAAGAACTTTTTAGAACATTCTATGTAAAATTGATAGTCACTATCTAAAATAATTAAATTTGGGCATTTTTTTAAAGCATCAGCTACGCTCATAGCTGAATATACACCATATTTTCTTGCGATATAATTAGACGTAGATAAAACACCTTTTGAGGAGTATCTTGCTCCAACAGCAAAAGGTTTGTTCTCTAAATATGGTCTTTTTATTAATTCACACGAACAAAAGAATGCATTCATATCAATGTGAAATATAATTCTAACATTATTCATCGCAAGCTCCTTTTTTTATTGTAATTACTTATTATTTATAGTATAATAGTAGGGTAATGAGGTGATAATATGGCTGATAATAAGGGATATATTAGTAACAAAGACAAGAAAAAACAAGAATTCGAAGAACAAAAGAAAAAACAATATTCTTATAGAAATCCATCTAAGACATTAGCTGGAAAGATTTGTATTATCATTTTAATTTTAGCAATGGTTATAGGCCCAATCATTTTCCTAATTTACCATTTTGCGACTCAATAAAATTAATACTTTAAAACTTAAAAAAAGTCATTTTCATGACTTTTTTATTTTTTGTTTGTAAGCCAATCTGGAAGATTCTTTTCTTGACTAGTTGTTGGCTTCTTTTCTTCGTATGTACTTGGTTGACTAGCTTCTTCTAATGATTTAACATCAGTTGAACTAATATTTGATTCAAATAGATTGATTGGAGTTTCTTCCTTCTTTAAGTCATATCCAGTAGCAATAACTGTAATAACTACTTCGTCTCCTAAATCTTCGTTAATTGTTGAACCATATATAATATTTAATTCGCTTGATGAAGATTGTCTAATTTCTTGAATTGCTGCAGCTTGTTCCATAAGTGTAATTGATGTAGATGCAGAAATATTAACGATAGCATCTGTTGCACCATCAATTGAAACTTCTAGTAATTGTGAATGAATTGCTTTTCTTGCAGCTTCAATAACTCTATTATCACCAGATCCTACACCAATACCCATAAGTGCAGTACCCTTATTTTCCATAACTGTCTTAACATCGGCAAAGTCAATGTTAATCATACCTGCAGTAGCAATAATTTCAGCTATTGCTTGAACACCTTGACGTAGTGTGTTATCAGCTTCTCTGAAAGCTTCAATAACTGTTGCCTTTGGCCCTACAACAGATAATAATTTTTCATTAGGAATAACAAGTAGAGTATCTACATGTGGTTTTAAAGCATTTAAACCATTAATTGCTTCTCTCATTCTTGCTGGACCTTCAAATTCAAATGGTTTAGTTACGATAGCGACAGTTAAGCATCCTAATTCTTCAGCAATTTCAGCAATTACTGGAGCGGCACCTGTACCTGTTCCTCCACCCATACCAGCAGTAATGAATACCATATCTGCTCCTTCTAAAGCAGCTCTAATTTCTTCTTGAGTTTCTAGTGCTGCAGCTCTACCTACTTCTGGTTTTGCACCAGCTCCAAGACCTCTAGTTAATTTCTTTCCTAATTGTATTCTATTTTCACATCTTGAGATTTTTAATACTTGTGAATCAGTGTTAGCAACGATATATTCAACCCCTTGAACATCGTTATCGATCATTCTACCGACAGCATTACCACCGCCGCCACCAACGCCGATTACTTTTATAACTGGTTTTTGGTTAAAGCCACCATTATTATCACCAAAAAGCATATGCATACTCCTCTCTACAAAAAAATTAGATAGTTACTCTACTATTTATTTTACTACATTTATTAAAATAAATAAAGGTAAATACATAAAAAAAAGTGAGGTTTTTATCCTCACATTTTTTTCTATCCTTCGTAGTTATATCCAAGCATAATTGCTTCAATATTTTTTGGAAGTAAATGAGCTTTTTTAGCAGGAACGACTTTTTCTACGCCTTTCTTAACTAAATCTAAGCTTAACATGTTTGTTTTCTTTAAAACATAACCAAATAGGATCATGTTTGCAAGTCCATGATATCCACTTTCATTAGCAATCTTAGTTGCTGGAATACCAAATGCTCTAGAATCTTTAACTTCTTTTTGAATTAAAGATGAGTCAAAGATAATGTATCCATTAGGAGTTACAGCATTTTCAAATTTTTCTAATGAAGGTAAGTTCATTGGAATTAGTACATCTGGTTTAGAAACGATTGGAGAACCTACTGGAGTATCAGATAAGATTACTGAACAGTTAGCAGTTCCACCACGCATTTCAGGACCATATGAAGGAAGCCATGAAACTTCCATATTTCCAATTAGTCCGCTATAAGCGATTAATTTTCCTAAGAATAATACACCTTGTCCACCGAATCCGGCAATAAGAATTTTATTTTCCATTATTTATTATCCTCCTTAGTCTTATCTTTAAATACACCAAGTGGATAATATGTTTGCATATTATCTTCTAACCACTTTAAAGCATCCTTTGGTTCCATACCCCAGTTAGTAGGACATGTTGATAATACTTCAATTAATGAGAAACCTTTTTTATTAATTTGGTTTTCGAATGCTTGTTTAATAGCTCTTTTAGCGTTCTTAATGTTTTTAACATTATTAACAGCAACTCTTTCGATATATGCTGCACCATCAATTTCTTTTAACATTTCACAAACTTTAACAGGGTAACCTACAACAGTTACATCTCTACCATATGGAGAAGTTTGTGTTACTTGGTTAGGTAATGTTGTTGGAGCCATTTGTCCACCAGTCATACCATAAATAGCATTGTTTACGAAGATGATAGTAATGTTTTCACCTCTAGCAGCTGAGTGAACTGTTTCAGCAGTACCGATAGCAGCTAAGTCACCATCACCTTGATATGTGAATACGATATTGTCAGGAAGAGCACGCTTTAAACCTGTAGCAACAGCTGGAGCTCTACCATGTGCAGCTTGTACCATATCACAATTGAAATAGTTATATGAGAATACTGAACAACCTACTGATGCAACACCAACAGTCTTATCAAGTATACCAAGTTCTTCTAATGCTTCAGCAACTAATCTATGGATGATACCATGAGTACATCCAGGACAGTAGTGAAGTGGTGCATCTGTTAATCCTTTTGTTTTGTCAAATACAACAGCCATTATTTTGCACCTCCAATTTCTTCGATTTTAGCTAAAACTTCTTCTGGAGAAGGGATCATACCACCAGTTCTACCTACGAAGTAAACTGGGCGAGAACAATCAATTGCAAGTTTAACATCTTCAATCATTTGTCCCATATTTAATTCTACAGAAATAAATGCTTTAGCAGTCTTACTAGCCTTCTTTAAAGCCTCTTTAGGGAATGGCCATAAAGTGATAGGTCTAATTAAACCAACTTTAATACCCTTATTTCTTGCTTCAACGATTGCATTCTTAGATACTCTTGCTGCAATACCGAAGGCAACAACAATAATACCAGCATCTTCTGTCATAAATTCTTCATACATTACTTCATTCTTTTCAACT
>JAEEGL017224194.1_pt1 | contig 10258 bp, 7 predicted proteins | sample 9134231 | NCBI WGS metagenome assembly JAEEGL01 (sample SAMN16246548, study PRJNA631951) | gut metagenome | biome: gut microbiome; feature: rumen; material: fiber-attached | host: Bos | place: Iran: Karaj | collected 2018-10 | reverse complement strand
GAACCCGGGCCTGGCCGCCCTGATCGCGCAGAATGCCTACTCCGTGCCGCAGGGCCAGATCCACGGCTCCTGGTGGGATGTTGCCAAGGTCATCGGCGATGACGTGAAGAACGCGGCGGACGAAGCCGGACTGCAGCAGGCACTGGACAACTATCAGGAAAAGATCGCAAGCCTGTTCACCCTGGATGACAGCGTGAAATACGGCTGGACGATCATCGGAACCTACAATGACGACGAAGGCTTCTTCTTCACCGACTATTCCGACGGAAAAGAAACCTGGACGGACGATCTGGCACTGGTGAAGGGCGACGACGGACTGTGGAAGACCGAAAAGGCTTATGAAATGGCTGCCGGCGTGGAATTCAAGGTACGCCAGGGCCTGAGCTGGGACAATGCTTTCCCGGCAGAGAACTACAAGGTCGAAGCAGCCGGCACGTATACGGTTCAGTTTGACGAAGCAACCGGTGAGATCACTCTGATCGCGGAATAAACGCTTATTACCCGGCAGGAAAGTGATTTTACGGTCATGTGACCGGATGGCCGGAGCCGGTTCCATATCGGCTCCGGCCATTGTTTATAAAGGAGTGTGGGCAATGACACACTACAGTGATCTGGAATTCCTGAAGCTGAGCCGCGGGCAGAAGATCGGTTATAAAACAGCCAGTTTTTTCCGTTCCATTCCCATCGGCATCGCAAATTTTTTCAAGAAAATCGGACTGGGCATCGGCAAGGGCTGCAAGGCCGTCGGACGGGAGATCGCGGATATCGGCCGGACCTTCCGGGACGGCGATATCCATACGAAGATGTCCTTTTTCATCATGGGCTGGGGAAATCTGGCCCGGGGGCAGATCCTGCGCGGCCTGATGTTCCTGCTGTTTGAGATCGTGTTCATCGGCTATATGGTCCTGACGGGCGGATACTGGCTGAGCATGCTGCCGACCCTGGGGACCAAGGGTCCCGTGAAGGAACTGGATCCCATTCTGGACGTGTTCGTCACGAAATATTATGACAATTCTTTCAAGATCCTGCTCTACGGCGTGCTGACGTTATTCTTCATCGCCGCGTTTATCTATACGTGGCGGGTCAATATCAAACAGAACAAGCTGGCGGAGCAGATCCTGAAGTCCGGCAAAAAGCTGAAGAGCGGCAGGGAAGACCTGCGGAGCATGGTGGACGATAAGTTCCACAAGACGCTGCTGGCCCTGCCGATGACCGGTATCATTGTTTTTACGGTCCTGCCGATCGTGTTTATGATCCTGGTCGCCTTCACCAACTATGACGGTACGCATGACGGCTATTACAGCAATCTGTTTACCTGGGTCGGGCTGGACAACTTCAACACCCTGCTGGGCTGGTCATCCGGGAACAAGGCGTACTCGGCGGCCTTCGGCGAGATCCTGACCTGGACGCTGATCTGGGCCTTCTTTGCCACCTTTACCAACTACTTCCTGGGAATGATGGTGGCCATGCTGATCAACAAGAAGGGGATCCGGCTCAAGAAGGTGTGGCGCACCGTGCTGGTGCTGACCATCGCCGTACCGCAGTTTATCTCCCTTCTGTATGTATCGAAGATGTTCGCCAAGAACGGCCTGATCAATCAGGGCCTGATGAGCCTCGGGTGGATCACTCAGGCGCTTCCCTTCTGGGAGGACGCGACCTGGGCCCGGATCACGGTGATCCTGATCAATATCTGGATCGGCATCCCGTATCTGATGCTGATCACCACGGGCATCCTGATGAATATCCCGCAGGATCTGTATGAGTCAGCCCGGATCGACGGCGCCAACGCGTGGCAGCAGTATTCAAAGATCACCCTGCCGTACATGCTGTTCGTGACCGGACCGTATCTGCTGACCAGCTTTACAGGGAATATGAACAACTTCAACGTGATCTACCTGCTGACGGGAGGCGCGCCGACGAACCCGGCCGCATCCACGGCAGCAGGCTCGGTCGGATACACGGACCTGCTGATCACCTGGCTGTTCAAAATCACCACGGGCGCGGAAAGCAAGTATTACATGGCTTCCGTGGTCGGTATTATGGTGTTTGTCGTGGTCGCGCTGATCTCCCTGGTGGTTTACAGCGCCATGCCGAGCATCAAGAATGAGGAGGATTTCCAGTGATGAGTACGCTTTCTTCAACGAAACGGACTGCCAAACGCCACATGGGAATCAATACCTCCAGGCGGATCAGCAATACCGCGGCGTACACCGTGCTGATCCTGATCAGCATCATCTGGCTGGTTCCTTTCGTGTTCATCGTTCTGCAGTCCTTCCGCGTGGAATCCACCTGGCAGGTGGGCTATGTGATTCCCCAGAAGTGGGGACTGGACAATTACGCCAATCTGTTCAAAACGGATTTTCCGCGCTGGTATCTGAACACCTTTATCGCGGCGGTGGCAACGGCAGTGCTGCAGACTGTTATCGTGCTTTGCATGAGCTATACGCTCAGCCGGTTCCGCTTTAAAATGAGAAAACCGCTGATGCGGTTCATGCTGATCCTGGGCATGTTCCCCGGGATGCTGACCATGATCATTCTGTACCGCGTGCTGAAGGATCTGGGCATGACGCAGGCGAATGCGGTGCCCGGCCTGATCCTGGTATACATCGCTTCCTCCGGTATGGGCTACTACGTTTCCAAGGGCTTCTTCGATACCATTCCGAAGTCCCTGGATGAGGCGGCCCGCGTGGACGGCGCGACCCGCTTCCAGGTGCTGAAAAAAATCATTCTTCCTCTTTCCAAACCGATCGTGATCTACACGATCCTGACTGCCTTCATGGGCCCATGGGGAGACTTCGTATTCGCGAGATACATCTCCTTCGGAACGTCCTCCGGGATGAACGTGGCGGTCGGCCTGTACAACTGGCTGAACCGTGACCAGATCGCCAACAATTATACGATGTTCTGCGCGGGCGGCGTACTGGTGGCTGTCCCGGTGACCCTCCTGTTCATGTGCCTGCAGCGGTATTACGTGGAAGGCGTGACCGGCGGCGCGGTCAAGGGATGACAATCGGACGGAAGGATGAAAGGAGAAAAAGCATATGGCAAACGTGAAACTGACAGACGTCAAAAAGATTTACGACAAAAATGTCGTTGCCGTTCATGACTTTAACCTGGAGATCAAGGACAAGGAGTTTGTCGTGTTCGTCGGCCCGTCCGGCTGCGGCAAGTCCACTACCCTGCGCATGATCGCCGGGCTGGAGGATATCAGCGAAGGAACGGTGGAGATCGACGGCGAGGTCGTGAACGATCTCCAGCCCAAGGACCGCGATATCGCGATGGTTTTCCAGAACTACGCGCTGTATCCCCATATGACGGTGTACGACAACATCGCCTTCTCCCTGCGCCTGAAGAAGGTGCCGGAGGATGAAGTGTATGAAAAGGTGACCAATGCCGCGAACGTGCTGGGCATTACGGAATACCTGATGCGCAAGCCCCGGGCGCTTTCCGGCGGCCAGCGGCAGCGCGTGGCCATCGGCCGCGCCATGGTCCGCAACGCCAAGGTCTTCCTGATGGACGAACCGCTGTCCAACCTGGACGCGAAGCTGCGCAACCAGATGCGCGCGGAGATCATCCTGCTGAGACAGAAGCTGGACACCACCTTTGTGTACGTGACCCATGACCAGACGGAAGCCATGACCCTGGGCGACCGGATCGTGATCATGCAGAACGGCTACATCGAGCAGGTCGGAACCCCCATGGAGGTTTTCGAAATGCCGACCAACCTGTTTGTAGCTGAGTTTATCGGCGCGCCGAAGATGAATACCTTCAAAACGAAGCTGATCGAGGAAGGCGGAAAATACTATGTGACGCCCTTCGGCTCGAAGATCGAGGTGAACGGTATCAAGGGAGATATGCTGCGGGAAAGGAACGTCAAGAGCCAGAATATCATTCTGGGCGTCCGGCCGGAGCATATATCCCTGGCGGAAAACGGCGGCGAGGATACGATCCCCTGCACGCTGGAGGTCAATGAAATGATGGGCAGCGAGCTGCACCTGCATGTGGTGACGGAGGACGGTTCCCATCTGATCGTCCGCACCCCCACCGTGGATCTGGACGCGGATGCCCGCAGGGAACTGGTATACGGCAAGAAGCTGAATATCACCTTTGAGGGCAAGGTCATGCATTTCTTCGGCGAGGAAGACAACCGGAATCTGCTGGTATAAAACCCCGAAAAAAACCGCCGCTGTCCGACAGGACAGCGGCGGGTCTTTTTATGTTCAGGGAAGCTGCAGCAGGGTCCGGGCAGCGGTCAGCGCGGCGTCGTCCGCCGCGTTTTCATTGCCGGGCACGTGCAGGGAGGAGGCGCCGAAGAAAAGGTACCACAGCCCCGGCCCGGCGTCCGGCCGGTCATAGACGATCAGGGAGGAGGCAGCCTGCCTTTCCGGGGAAGCGATCAGCATGCCGAAGGGAATGCCGTCAAAAGCGAGCGTTTCCCCGGCGGAGCGGAAGATTTCGGGCAGGGGCGCAAACCACTCCCGGTAGGTTTCCGCTTCCTGCGCGCTGACGATGTAGAGATCGGCGTTCCGGATGGAATCGCCGCTCATCATGGCATAGGAAAACGGCCGGACCTGCACCATGCGGATACCGGAGGGCATGTCTTTTTCCAGCGTGAGCGCCAGTTCTCTTTCCTCACACTGAAACGTGTTCAGGAAGAGGGTCACCTTCCGGTCAGCTGAGGTATCGGTGACAAAGGTGAAGATCCAGCTCCAGAAGATCACGCAGGCGATCAGCAGAACGACCAGCAGCGGGAGCTGGCGGAGGAAACGCCGGGAAAAATCCGGACTGCTCCGGCGCGTTTTGCCTTCCGTAAGAGCCGGAGAACAGGTAAGGATATAATCATGCGACGTTTCCGCGGTGATCGCTGTGCCGATGTCGGGCAGAAGCCTTGCTTTTCCGCTGTCCACCCGGAGCGATTCGGATCCGACTTCCGTTTCCACAAGGACGCTGCGGATCGTGACGCTGTTCGGGATCCGGACCGGCCGGCCGACGGACCGGAGAACTCCGCGGACCGCTCTCCGCTCTCCGCTGAGCAGGCGCTGCACATGATCCGCCTCCCGCCGGTACGGAAGGGCGAAGACCAGCCACAGGATCACGGAGAGCCAGACGGTCAGGACGGCGGCGATCAGCACGGAAACCTGACGGGCAGGCGCGTTGGCGGTGGTCACACCGGTACACAGAACGGTGCAGGCGGTCAGCCCGGCCAGAAATGTCAGCAGGGCGGCAATGCCCAGGACGTGGGACTTCCGGCGCAGAGAATCCACTTCGGCTGAAGAGTAAAGCGGCATGCGGGAAACCTCCGAATAAGAATCAGGATCACGGAGCTCAGCGAACCACGGCTGAGCACTGAGCAGGCAGGGTCAGGATGCCGGCTTCCAGCAGGGCATCCTCATTCCCGACGGATGCGGCCAGAACGGACGGAACCGGGTCCGCGACAGCGTTCAGGTCGATCCGGACCTTGCTGACGGTGGTGTTGTGGAAGACGTAGACCGTGCTTCCTTCCCATTCGGTTTTGAAGCCGCCCGCTTTGGTATCGGCCAGCGGAACGGCGGTATAGGTGCCCCGTGCGATCTCCGGATTGGCCTTGCGGATCATCAGCAGCTTTTTGTAATGATTCAGCAGGCTGGAGCTCATTCCTTTCAGATCGGCAACGGTATAGGTGCTTTGGGAACCGTAATCGGCTCCGACGGGATCCTTTACGGTGTCACCGTCACCCCAAAGCATGGCCAGCCGCCGGTTGGCGTCGGTGCGGGCTCCGCCCCGGCTGCCGCGCAGGCCGATCTCCTCCCCGTAATAGATGAAAGGGGAGCCGGGACCGAGCAGATACAGATTGGCAGCCATTCCCATATGCCCGCTGGCCACCGTCAGGTAGCCGGCGCTGCGGTCCATATCATGGTTGGAAATGAACGGGATAAACATGGCATCGTCCCGGAGACCGGTATTTTTCCGCAAATAATTTTCCACATAGGCTGTATATCGGTTGACATTCCCTTTTTTGGCGGTTTCGGCCAGCAGCCCTTCCGCCTGGGAGATGGAAAAGCGGAAACAGTTGACACAGGACTGGTACTGGTCCATGATACCCTCTCCGTCCCAGACCTCCGCGACGGTGTAGATATCAGGCTTGACAGCGCGGAGTTCTGCCAGATAGCGCTTCCAGAAGGCGATGCTTTCCGGATTGCTGCCGTAGTCGATATATTTGGCGGCGTCAAAACGGAAGCCGTCCACACCGAGATCCAGATAGTACCGGGCGATATTGACGGCTTCCCGGAAAACTTCCTCATTTTCGAAGTTCAGCTCGGGCATGTCATCGGAGAAATTGCATTCGTACAGGTCCGTTGATCCGCTGACGCGCATGAAGTGCCTTCCGGCCGGGGTGGGATCGTCCCCGGAGATCCAGGAGTAGTAATCGTAGTACTTGTTGGCTTTGTTGCCGATGACATGCGCGCCGGTAAAGCTGCGGAACCAGGCGTTTCTGTTTCCGGTGTGGTTGAGGGGCAGGTCGAGGATGACCAGGATATCACGCTCATGGCAGAGACGGAGGAGCTCCTGCAGATCCTCCACGGTGCCGAATGCGGGATCGATCTTATAATAATCGGTCACGTCATATTTGTGATAGGACGGGGATTCAAAGATCGGCGTGAGCCAGATGCCCTCAATGCCGAGGCTTGTGCCGGAGAAGGGATCCCCGTCGTTCAGGTAATCCAGACGGTTGATGATCCCCCTCAGGTCGCCTATACCGTCCCCGTCGGAATCGGAAAAGGAACCGGTGAAGATCTCGTAGAAAACGCGGTTCCGGTCACTGACAGGCCTGAAGAAACCGGATGAAACGTCGTTGATCACGGCTTCACCTCCGTCATTCAGAGGATACATCTTCGGCAGATCGTAGCCGTCCGCCGCGGCGGCGGAAAGAAGCAGGCACAGCAGCAGGACAGGAATGAGCAGGCATGACAGCTGTTTATTCATCATTTTCGCATCCTTTCGTGAAGGCTCGCTTCCATTGTAAGCTCCACGCCGGACGCCGTCAAGTCAGAGCCGGTTCCGCTTGATTCCGGACTGCGCATATGATAAAGTGTCAGGGAGGAAAAACCGGAAAAAGAAAGGGAACGGGTGCCGGATATGGAAGCTTTGAAGGGACGGCAGGTCATTCTGAGGGAGAACGCGTTTCTGCGCCGGGAAAACAGCAACCGGGAATATATGATGAAGCTGGAGAACCGCTATCTGCTGCGGAATTTTCTGCTGGAGGCGGGGCTGATCTCCGGCCGGGGCATGGATCTGAATGCCATGGGCGGCTGGGAGGATCCCAGCTGCCAGCTGCGCGGGCATTTTCTGGGCCACTGGCTTTCCGCGGCGGCGACCCGCTGGCAGGAGACCGGCGATGAGGAAATCCGGGCGAAGGCGCTGGCAATCATCGACCAGTTGGAGATCTGCCAAAGGGAGAACGGCGACGGCTGGGTCGGACCGATCCCGGAAAAGTATCTGGTCTGGATCGGAAAGGGAAAGAATATCTGGGCGCCGCAGTACACAGTACACAAGCTGCTGATGGGACTGACGGACGCATACCGGATCTTCGGCTGCGAAAAGGCGCTGAGGATCGCGGACGGAATGGGTGACTGGTTCCTGAACTGGAGCGGGCAGTATACCCGGGAGGAATTCGACAACATTCTGGATGTGGAAACGGGCGGCATGCTGGAGATCTGGGCGGACATGCTTTGCTTTACGGGAAAGGAAAAGTACCGGGAGCTGCTTAAGCGGTATTACCGGGCAAGGCTGTTTGATCCCCTGCTGGAAGGGAAGGACGTGCTGACCAACATGCATGCCAACACGACCATCCCGGAGATCCTGGGATGCGCCCGCGCGTATGAGGTCACCGGGGAAGAGCGCTGGATGGATATCGTCCGCGCATACTGGCGCTGCGCCGTGACGGAGCGCGGCTGCTTTGCCACGGGCGGACAGACGCAGGGAGAGATCTGGACGCCGAAAATGAAGCTGAAGGCCCGGCTGGGAGACAAGAACCAGGAGCACTGTACAGTGTACAACATGATCCGCCTGGCGGATTTCCTGTTCCGGCATACCGGGGATCCGGCCTATCAGCAGTACATCGAATACAATGTATATAATGGGATCTTCGCGCAGACCTACTGGCAGGGGGATGCCTGGCACGGACAGCCGGGCAGGGGCCTGCTGACCTATTTCCTGCCGATGAAGGCCGGAAGCCGGAAGGACTGGGCCGGAGAGATGGATTCCTTTTTCTGCTGCCACGGTACGATGGTGCAGGCCAACGCGGCGCTGAACCGCTGCCTGTTCTACCGGGAAGGGGAAAAGCTGTATGTGACGCAGTATGTGAACGCGGACGTGACCTGCGGGGAGGGACTGCGGCTGGAGCTTCGCCGGGATTATCTGAACGGAAGCCTGCAGCAATCCTCTGTCAACGACGCCAGCCAGCGGCCGGATGACGCCGCGGCAGCCTATGAAAACACGCCGGGGTACCGCAAATACAATTTGACCGTCAGAGCCAAGGGAGAAACGGAGCTGACGCTCTGCCTGCGGATCCCGGAATGGATCTCCGGCAAGGCGGCGATCCTGGTCAACGGCGAGGTGAAGGCCGAAACGGAGAAGACGGGGGAATTTGCCGTACTGTCCGGGCAGTGGAAGGACGGGGACACGGTGACCGTGATCCTGCCGATCGCCCTGAAGTTTATCCCGCTGCCGGACGATCCGTCCACAGGCGCCTTCCGTTACGGACCCGAGGTGCTGGCCGGGATCACCGAACAGGAAAGGATCCTGAAGCTCGCAGACAGTGAAACGCCGGAGGAAGAACTGGCTCCTGACACGGAGAGGCAGTGGGGCGAATGGAGAACCTTCTACCGGACGGAAAATCAGGATCCGGGCATCAGCTTTGAAAAGCTCAATGAGATCGGTTATCAGCCCTATCAGCTGTATTTCAGAGTCAGAAAGGTATAAGAAAAAAGCGGGAAAACCCGCTTTTTTCATTCCCGGATCAGTTCGCTGGCCGCGGCGGAACCCACGGTCAGCACGGCTCCGATGATCCCGAGGGCCGTGATCGGCTCCCGGAGGATCAGGACCGAGCAAAGCACGGAGATGACCGGCTCCAGATAGCCGAGGATCGCGATGGACTGCACCGGCAGCGTACCCAGCGCGGAGAAGTACAGGCAGTAGGCGCCGCCGGTAAAGACCAGACCGATCAGGACCGTCAGAAGGACGGACTGAAGGTCCGGCTGCAGCGGTTTTCCCCAGTTGCTGTACAGGACGAAGGGGAGTACGGCCACGGTGGCGGACAGCAGCTGCATCACGCATTTATCCAGATTGTCGATCTCCGACATCTTCCGGTTGCAGAGCACGACGGCCGCAAAGCCGAGGGCGGCCAGCAGGGCGAAAAGGATGCCCTTCGGGCTGTCCGGAGGGAGCTCCGCTCCTTCGATCACGCCGGAGACCAGCACGATGCCGGCAAGCGCTCCGGCAACACAGAGCATTTTGATCCGGCTCAGCTTCTCCCGGAAGAGGAAGGCGGCCGCAAAGATGACCAGGATCGGCGCCACGTAATTGCACAGGCTGGCGATGGCGACCGTTGTATAACGGTAGGCGGCGAAAAGCAGCAGCCAGTTCCACCCCATGCAGGCGCCGGAGATCACCAGCCATTTGCCGTTTTTCCGTATGGCGGCTTTATCCATCCGGTGTCCCCGAAGCTTCATCAGAAGAAGGACAAAAAGGGAACCGAGAATGCAGCGGGACAGAACGACAATATCGGACGGCAGGCTGATCAGCCGGAGCAACAGCCCCAGACAGCCGAACATCAGCACTGCCAGAAGGTAGGCGAGCGTGTTTCTTTTCCGTTCCATCATATACCTCCGGGCCCCCGGGCGGGAGCTTGAATCCCGGGTATTATATACGGAAAAGCAGCATCAGGCAAGAAAAGAAAAAATATTTGATAAAAGGTATTGACAGAAAGGAAAAGTTGTGTCATATTATATTTGATCAAATGATTCGGACAGAAAGTCCGGATCGGAAGGAGAAATGATGATGAGCATTTACGATTACTCGGTACCCGCCACGAACGGAGAAGAGATTTCCCTGAAAAAGTACGAAGGCAAGGTCCTGTTGATCGTCAATACCGCCACCGGCTGCGGATTTACTCCTCACTACAAGGATCTGGAGGAGATCTACGAAGCGAACCACGATAAGGGTCTGGAGATCATTGACGTGCCCTGCAACCAGTTCGCCGGCCAGACGCCCGGGACGG
>JAEEGL015465266.1_pt1 | contig 10258 bp, 3 predicted proteins | sample 9134231 | NCBI WGS metagenome assembly JAEEGL01 (sample SAMN16246548, study PRJNA631951) | gut metagenome | biome: gut microbiome; feature: rumen; material: fiber-attached | host: Bos | place: Iran: Karaj | collected 2018-10 | reverse complement strand
ATCTCGACGATGTGGAGCGCCGTATGCTGCGCGTGCTTTCGGGGCGGGCCGAAACCGCGTTGGCGCTCATCGCGAGCCCCGTAATCGTGGTCGCGGACGATCTCACGCCTTCTGAGACCGTCACGCTTCCCCGCCGGTTCATTCTCGGAATCGCGACCAATCGCGGGTCGGCCACGAGCCATGTGGCACTCTTGGCGCGCGCGATGGGCATCCCGGCTGTCACGGGGCTGGGCGATATCACGTCGCGTGTCAAGGCTGGCGAGCGCATCCTTCTGGACGGCACGAATGGCGCGGTGACCATCCATGCCGACCATGACACGCGCGAGCAGTTCGCGCGGCTGATCTGGCGCGAGCGCGAGCTGAAGGCCGCGCTTGAGGAATCGCGCCGCGCCCCGCAGATGGGGCTGCCCGTCAAGCTGCTCGCCAATGTCCAGCCTGGCATCCCGTTCGGTTCGCTGGCGACGTTTGGCGCGGAAGGCATGGGACTTTACCGGAGCGAATATCTGTGGCTGGGCGGCGATTATGAGCCGACCGAGAACGAGCAGACGGCCGCCTACGCCGAGGCTGTGCGGGCGGCAGATGCGCTAGGACCTGGGGCGCGCGTCGTCTTCCGCGTGCTGGATATCGGTGGCGACAAGATGATGAAGGGAGCCAAGGCACGCGAGGCGAATCCCTTCCTCGGAAACAGGTCCATCCGCTTTCTCCTGTCGCATCGCAACGTGTTTCGCACCCAGCTCCGGGCAATCCTGAAGGCGAGCGCCAGTGGCCGGGCGGCGGTTATGTTCCCGATGGTTGCCACGGTCGAGGAGCTGCGCCAGGCCAATGCCGAACTGATCCAGGCGATGGAGCAGCTGCGCATGGCCAAGATCCCCTTTGACGACCGCCTGCCCGTAGGGTGCATGATTGAGATCCCGTCTGCCGCCCTGAACGCCGACCTCCTGGCGAAAGAGGTCTCGTTCTTCTCGATCGGCACGAACGATCTCGTGCAGTACACGATGGCGGCAGACCGCGGAAACGAGCAGGTCTCCTATCTCTACCAGCCTGCGAATCCAGCGGTTATCCGGCTTGTGGACATGACGGCCCAGGCGGCAAAGCGGGCCGGGATCCCCTGTTCGGTCTGCGGCGAATCCGCGAGCGATCCGGTGTTTGGGTTTCTGTGGGCGGCGCTGGGCATCACGGGCCTTTCCATGAGCGCGAGCTACATACCCGTCATCCGCAAAACCCTGCGTTCCGTCACGCCAGAAGATGCCGCGGTTCTGGCCGACGAGGTGCGTGCGCTTTGCTGCCGGGCGGGGGCGGACGAAATCTACGCCTATGTGAGGAAATTCCTGATGAAACGGCTTCCGGATCTCGAGGAGCTTCAGGCGTTTTTTGCGCCATCTTCCGGTCCGCAGGCGGATCTGCGCGCATTGGAAGAGCCACAGGGTGATTGGATGTGACGCCAATCGTCAGGCTTTTGCCCTTGCCGTCTCCGCAGAAGTGGCGGGAGGCGAAAAACTAACCCTCCCAACCCCTCAACTATGGTATAATCCGCGTGTTTTTGGACTGTCCCTTTTTCACACAAGGAAATTCGCACATGAAACATCTGATGCTTCTCTTCGTTGCGTTGTTCGCGTTCGTTGCGCCGGCCGGCGAAATCCAGGATCGGTTCCTCTATGTGGCCTGCGGCCTTTCTGGCGACAGGCAGATCGATGAGACGATCGCCCTCGTGCGCCGCGCGGCCCGGCAGGGGTTCAACGGCGTGGTGTTGCAAGGTGACATCCAATATGCGTGGCTGGCGTCGGCGCATGATCTGCGGAACCTCGCCCGGCTCAAGGCTGCCTGCGACGAGGTCGGCATGGATCTCATCCCGGCGATCTGGTCGATTGGCTATGGCGCGATGCTGTGGGCGAATCCGAACCTTGCCGCCGGACTGCCCGTCTTCGATGTGCCGTACGAGGTGTCGTCGGACGGCTCGCAGGCGGTCTTCTGTCCTTCGTCCGATACGCTCGTCTCGAACGGCGACTTCGAGGAGGTCGTTCCTGCGAAGGACGGCAAGGGATTCAAGGTGCCGGGCTGGTTCGTCGAGACGCCTGGCGAGATCTGCTTTGTGGACCGGGATGTGAAGGCGTCTGGGAAGCAGTCGCTCCGGTTTGAGCTGTCCGTCTCGGGCAAGCGGAAGGATCCGCAGGCGCGTGCGTGCCAGGTGGTGAAGGTGCGGCCCAACAGCCGCTATCGCGTGACGGCAAGGCTGAAGACGGAAGGGCTGGATGCGACATACGGCTTCCAGATCGTGATCTACACGAAGCCGGGGAAGGGCGAGACGGCCGGGATGACGCGCCAGCTCACGTGCAACCGTCCGCGCATCGAGACCACGAACGATTGGACGGACATGACGGCCGAGATCTCGACACTCGACTACGATGAGCTTTACGTCTATCTCGGATCATGGCAGGCGCGTGAAGGGCGCTTTTGGCTGGATGACGTGAAGGTGACGGAACTCGGCATCGACAAGCTGCTGAGGCGTCCGGGCTGCCCGCTCACGGTGCGGAACGCCACGACGGGCGCGACCTACAAGGAGGGACGCGATTTCGCCCCCGTGCCACCTCTCCGGAACGGAGCGGAGAGGCAGCCCTCCATGAACGGATCGGTGGTGTTTGCGATTCCGCCAGGGAGCCGGATGAAGCCTGGGACGAAACTTCTCATTTCCGGTTACGCGCCGCACCGGATGAAGTCGGATTCCCAGGTTTCCGTTTGCATGAGCGAGCCGGAACTGTACGAGCTGTTCGGGAAGTCGGCGGCCGCGATCGAGGCGGCGATCCACCCGCGCAAATGGTTCCTGCCGCTCGACGAGATCCGCGCTGGCGGGACTTGCGCCGCCTGCCGCGCGCGCAACACGGATATGGCGCACATCTTCGGTGACTGCGTGACGAAGATGCGCAAGGCGATCAAGCGCGTCTCGCCCAAGGCCACGATCTACATGTGGGGCGATCAGCTGGATCCGAAGATGAACGCGCGCGACGGCGTGTACATGTGTCGCGGGACGTTCGCCGGCAGCGTGGACCTCGTGCCGAAGGACATCGTCGTGATGCATTGGGGCGGTGCGCTGGCCGAGACGCTTGAATTCTTCCATGCGAAGGGTTTCCGCACGGCACGCTCGCGCGCCATCGACGGAAAGTGGATCAATGGCGTGCCCGCCTCCGTCACGGATGACTATCGGATCGCAAAGGAGGCGCCGGGCTGCAGGGGGTTCATGTACACCACGGGGAGACGTGACGAGTCGCAGGAGAGGCGTGAGGCGTTTGGCCGCCTGGTGGGCGGGAAGGCCTCGGCGCCCGCGTCAGGTGGGGGCGTCACGGTGTCAGCCGGGACGTGCGCGGTGGTCGTGGGGGCGGCGGCGCCGTCACCCGTTCAGTTCGCGGCTGAGGAACTTGCGGGATTTCTGTCGCGCCGGTTCGGCGGGAAGAAAGTTCCTGTGCGCCCCGCGCCCGTTGCGGGGGAGTTCGCGTTTGTTCTCGGGACGAATGCGTGGAGCCGTTCGGCGGGGCTGTTTCCGGAGCGCCTGCCGCGCGATGCGTTCGCCGTGAAACTGGATCTGCCGGCGAAGAGGCTCTATATCGCCGGTTGCGATGACCCCTCGGTGAACTTCCGCGCGAAGCTGAGAATCGGGGCGCTGAACTTCGAGCGCGCGACCCTCTTCGGCGTGTACGATTTTCTCGAACGCTTCGCCGATTGCCGGTTCTATTTCCCCGGCGAGCTCGGCGAGATCGTGCCGCGCGCCGACGTGCTGACGCTCCGTGACGGGCTCGACTATACCAGCGCGCCGCATTACACGGTGCGACGGACCTATGACGGCCCGTCGCAATATTTCGAGCCGGCAGATGGGCGCAATCCTCTGGCGCTCAACCGCATCCGCACGCGGATGGAGACGCTCACGATCCCCTGTTGCCACGGGCTCAACGCGTTCTGCTTTCTCCGGCGATTCGCAAAGACGCATCCCGAGTATTTCGCGCTCTACCAAGGCGTCCGTCAGACCGATCCCCGCATCAAGCATCCGGGGCAGATCTGCTGGTCGAGCGGCATTACGGAGGAGATCTACCGAGACGCGCGGGCGTATCTGCTCGGCGAGAGCGCCGAAAGCCGCGGCGTGCCAACGATGAACGGGAAGGGGTTCTCCTGGAACTACAACTGTTCCGGCGGCATGTATGTGGACGTGATGCCGCAGGATTCGATGGTCGCCTGCCAGTGCGAGGGCTGCAGCCAGTCGCGTGCGCACGCGGCCGATCCCGTCCATAACGCGACGGAGCTGGTTTGGGGACATGTGGTGGATTGGGCCAACCGCCTCAAGCGCGAAGGCATCAAGGGCAACCTCACGATGATGTCCTACCCGCCCTACGCCGCGGTTCCTGCGTTTGACATCCCCGACAACGTGCAGGTGATGGTCGCCGTGACGGGGCCATTCTCAATAGCGAACCCCGCGAAGCGGGCGAAGGATACCGCGCGCGTCAAGGCGTGGGCGGACAAGCTCGGACACAAGGTGTGGCTCTGGACATATCCCAACAAGGTCGCTTCGCTTGAGCTGCCGGGCGTGCCGCAGTTCAGCATGCATGCCTGGGCGGAATACTACCTTTCCATGAAACCGCTGGTCTTTGGTGCGTTTGCCGAATCGGAGAGCGACCGTTGGTTCTACAACCACCTGAACCACTATGTGTTCGGCCGGGTGATGTGGGACGAACATGCTAACGTGGACCAGATTCTCGCCGAGTACGCCGAGCGGATGTTTGGCAAGGGCACGGCCGCCGAGCGCATGGGCGAGTTCATCAAGATCCTCGAGGACAAGTGGACGTACGAGATCGTCGGGCGTAGCTACGATACGCCGTTGGGGCCTGTCACGGAGCCGCCGTCCGACGCGGATCTCTGGGGGCGCGTCTATTCGGAGGAGGTCCTTGCCCGGCTCGACCGGCTGCTCACGAAGGCCAGTGCCGCCGCCGCGGATCCGCTGGCGTCGCGCCGTGTCGCGCTCTACCGGAGCGAAATCTACGACCGACTCAAGGCGGCGTCGTCTCGGTATCTGGATCACAAGCGGGCGGTCGGTCGGTTGGAAGTTCTGAAGGGCGGGCGCGCCGTACGCCTGCGGCCGTGGATCCAGCCGCGCGACGCGAAAGATCTCGCCGGCCTTGCCGGACTCGATCTTGCCGCCGATGCCTCGGTCACGCTCACGGGTGACGCCCTGAAGTTCCACCTGGATTGCGCCGAGCCGCGCGTCGCGGATGTCCTTGCGATCGCGCGCAAGCCAGACGACCGTCTGCTCTGGCAGGATAACGGAATCGAGCTGTTCTTCAATCCGTCCGGCGACCGTGCCGTGTTCTATCAGCTGATCATCAATTCCGAGGGATCATACGCCGACATCCGGCGCGAGGTCAAGGGGCAGACGGCATCCTGCGACAATTCCTGGGATGCGCATGCCGATATCAAGATCGAGAAGAGGGCAGACCGGATCGTGTACGATGTGTCCATTCCGCTGTCGGCGATTCCGGAGAAGATCGTTTCGCCCATGCCGGTGAACATGTGCCGGAGCCGCGCGCTCAAGGCGGGCGGGCGCTACCAGCAGTACTTCATGTCGTCGCCGTTGGCCGCGGAGTACGGCGACCTCCCGAGTTTCTCGTCGGTCGATTTCAGGTAGGATGGGGGACGCGGGAATGAGGTTTTCCGGAAGTGCGGCAGTAGTTGTTTGCGCGGCGATGGTCGCCGGCGCTGTAGGGGAGGCTGCGGCCTGCACGGGGTTCTACGTGGGGAAGAAAGTCAGCGCGGACGGCACCACGCTGATCGGCCGCACGGTCGACACAACGCCCTGGACCGCGTGCTTCCGGACGGTGGTGACGCCGCGTGTCGAGAACAGACCCGGCCGCATCCATCATGGCCTGAGGGGCTTTTCCTGGCCGCTGCCCGCGACCACGTGGCGCTACGCGAGCACGCCCGCCGTTTCGGCGTTTCAGGATGGTGCGTTTGAATCCGGCTGCGTCAACGAGAAGGGCTTGGGCGTTTCCGGCACGGTGACGGGCTATGTGCGCGCGGAGGTGCGCGCGGCCGATCCCTATGTGGAGGGCGGCGCGGCAGAGGAGAGCCTGCCCGGACTTCTCGCGGCTTCGTGCGCGACGGCGCGCGAGGCGGTGGAGCTGATCGGCCGCGTGATTGCGGAGAAAGGCAACAGCGAGCCGAACATCTATCTGGTCGCCGACACGAACGAGGCCTGGCACATCGAGACCTATTCCGGTCACCAATGGGCCGCGGTGCGCCTCGCCGACGACCGTGCGGCCGTGTTTGGCAACCGTTTCATGCTGCGCGGATTCGATCCCTCCGCGCCCGGCGTGCGCTCTTCGCCTGGGCTTGTCTCGGTTCCGGAGAAAGCCGGTTTCCTCGTGCGTGACGCCGCCGGACGCATCGATCTCTTCCGCACGTATGGCGGCAAGACGGCGGACTATTCGCATCTGCGCACATGGTACGGGCGGCATGTCCTCGCCCCCTCGGCCCATCCGTCGTATGTGCCCGACGAGCCCGGCGAACTGCTGTTCGTCCCGGAGCGCAAGGTCTCCTGCGCGGACATCTTCCGGCTCATGCGTAGCCGGTACGAAGGGCTGCCGTGGTGCCCGGAAGAGACGGGCCGGCGTGACGTGCGCGTGATCGGCACCACGAAGCAGGCCACGTCGCATGTCATCTCTGTCGCGGACGGACTTCCCCAGCCCCTGGCCGCCACGATGTGGGTGGCGCACGGGCCGGCGGAACATTCGGTGTTCCTTCCGATCGCGGCGGCGTCGAAGACGTCCGCCGATGACTATGCGCGAGACTTCGCGGGTCCGCGGCGCGACTACATTCCGGATTGCGCGGCGGCGGCGTTTCGCCGTCTGTGCGCGCTGGCGGAGCTTGATCGCGCGCGGTATGGCGCTGGCGTGCGCGCGTTCTGGGAGAAACGCGAGGAGCGGTTGCTGAAATCCTGGAGGACGGCGCTTCGCCGCGCGGCCGGTTCCTGGGCGGAGGATTCCGGAAAGGCCATCGGCGATATCACGCGCTTCACGATGCGCGTGCAACGCGCGGCGCTGGACGAGGCGAGGTTCATGTTCGACGACCTGATGTGGTATGTCACGGCCAACAACCGCATCCCGGGTGACGTGAACGGCGCTTTCCCGCCCGATGACCCGCCGTATGCGCCGCCGCCCGCCGCCGCCATGCCGGTCCGGTCGTGGTGGCCGTCGCGCGAGAAGGCGAAGGCCGAGGAGATCGCGAAGTCGAAAGGGACGTTCGATCTGGTGTTCGTGGGGGATTCGATCACGCACAACTGGGAGAACCCGCACCGCGGAAAGGAGGTCTGCGATGAGCTGACGAAAACCTATTCCATCCTGAACCTCGGCTACAGCGGGAACCGCACCGAGAATGTCATCTGGCGGTTCGCCAAGGGAGGCGAGCTTGAGGGCTACCGGGCCAAGCTGTTCATGGTGATGATCGGCGTGAACAACGTGGATGACACGGCAGAGGAGATCGCGCTGGGCATACGCCGGATCATTGACCTGATCCGTTCGCGCCAACCGCAGGCGAAGGTCCTGCTGCTGGCGGTGTTCCCGATCAATCAGTCGCCTTCGAGCCGCAACCGCATCCGGAACGGAAAGGTCAACGACATCATCCGGACGTATGCCGACGGCGAGCATGTTCTCTGGTGCGACTTCAACGACCGGTTCCTCGAGGCGGATGGCACGTATCCCAAGGCGCTCGCGCCAGACGGATGGCATCCGCACGAGCGGGGCTATGAGATCTGGCGTGACAGCGTGATCGGCCATTTCAGGAAGGTCTGCGGGAAGTGAAACGGCGAAGAAGGAGCCAAGGAGGGACGTCATGTTTACGGGATTGGTGGAGAAGATCGGCGTTGTGAAGCGCGTCAGCCGCGGGCGCGGCCTTGTGCTCGAGTTCGCTTTCGACCCTTGGCCGGAACCGCTTGAGCCGGGCGAGTCCGTTGCCGTGAATGGCGCGTGCCTCACGGTCGTGCGCTGCGATGCGACACGTTTCACGGCCGATGTCCTCCGCGAGACGGAGATCCGTGCGGGGCTCGCCGAACTCAAGCCGGGAGACCGCGTGAATCTCGAGCGCGCGCTGAAGGTCGGTGCGCGCCTGGGCGGGCATGTCGTCCAGGGCCACGTTGATGCGCGGGGCGAGCTGCTGGCGAAAATCCGGAAGGGGCGCGATGTCGCGCTGCGGTTCAGATGCGGCCGCGTGGTGGCCGCCGCCGCCGTGACGAAGGGCTCGATCGCCGTGAACGGCGTCTCGCTCACCATCAGCGCGCTGGGCGACGATTGGCTGCAGGTCGATGTGATCCCCACGACCTTGCGGGAGACGAACCTGGGGCTTCTCGCCATCGGCGACCGGGTGAACCTGGAGACCGATGTCCTCGGGCGCTATGCGCGCGGTGCGGGCGGTCCGGAAGGGCCGTCAGCCGGGCGCGAGCCCGGCCCTGCCGGATCGGGCGGCCTTACGATGGAAACGCTGATCGCGAACGGGTTCTGCGCATGAGGGGCGTCGTTCTTGCTGCCGTTGCCCTTGCGCTCGGCGCGTCACGCCTCGAGGCGCTCGATGGCGAGGCGTTCCGTCAGCCGCCGCGTGCGGCATATCCCGAGACGTGGTTCCATCTCATCGGCGGGAACGTGGCGAAGGCGGGAATGGCCGCGGACATCGAGGCGATTGCCGAGGCCGGCATTTCCGGCATCCAGCTCTTTCACGGGCAGTTCGGCGGGCCCTGGCCTGGCGTGGAACGCCAGATCCCCTGCCTGAGCGCGGACTGGGAGGACCTGATCCGGTTCGCGGCGGAGGCCTGTGCGGCGCGCGGCCTTTCGTTCAAGATGCAGAACTGCCCGGGCTGGTCCATGAGCGGCGGCCCGTGGATCGCGCCCTCGAACGCGATGCGCAACCTCACCTATTCGCGTACGGACGTGACGGGCGGCGCGCCGCTCAAGGTGGAGTTGCCCGTCCCGGACTGGCAGATGGAGTCGTGCCTGGACGCCGCGGACCTCGACTACCACGACCTCTTCGTGCTCGCGTTCCCCACGCCAACGGGCGATACGCCGGATGCCGTGGAGGCGCAACCGGCGGAGCGCTCGGATGCGGATGGCGTGTTGCGTCTCGTTTATCGCTTCCCGCAGCCCGTCGCGTTCCGTTCGGCGGAGCTGCCCTCGCCGCGCCAGATGAACCACGACTGGGCCTACGCTCCCGGCCTGCACGTGAGCGTGAACGGCGGGCGCGCGGTGCGCATCCCGGAAGGCTGCTGGCAGGACGCCGTGCCGTTCACGGTGGCGCTCGGCGCGCCGCCGCCATCGGCGGAATGGACGGTCGAGATCCGGCATGCGCATCCGGTCAGCGTGCCGTTCGTGCGTTTCCGAACGGGCGCGCGCCTTCACAACTGGGAAGGCCAGGCCGGCTGGGTGCTGCGCGGCCTGGGCACGGACGCGCCGCCCGCGGCCGCTTCGGAATGCGTGCGCGGCGACGCCGTGCGCGATCTCACGGCGAACTTCAGAAACGGCACGCTCGAGTGGACGCCGCCCGAAGGCAGGTGGACGGTTCTCCGCATCGGCCATGTGAACAACGGCACGCGCAACGGCCCCGCGCCAAAGGAGGCGACGGGCTGGGAGTGCAACAAGATGGACCGCTCCGGCATCGACGCGCATTTCGCCGCCTACATCGGCCGCCTCGCAAAAGGGCCGCTCGCCGGCGGCAAGCTCGGCGGGTTCGTGGTTGACAGCTGGGAGTGCCGCCGCCAAACCTGGACGCGTTCCCTCGAGCAGGACTTCCGCACCGCGCGCGGCTACGACTTCCGCCGCAAGCTGCCGGCGGTGTTCGGCTGGGTGATCGATTCGCCGGAGGAGACCGTCGCCTTCCTCCGCGACTGGCGCCAGACGCTCGGCGAGCTCGTGGAGAGAAACTACTACGCGCGCATGGCCGAGCTGGCGCGCGCGCATGGCATCTCGGCGCAGTACGAGACGGCCTTCGGCGATGTCCTCCCCGGGGATTTGATGGCGTTCTGGAAACATTGCGACACGCCGATGTGCGAGTTCTGGTTCCCGCGGAGCGAGGCCGGCGTGGGGCAGGACGACTTCAAGCCGATCCGCCCTTGCGCCTCGGCCGCGCACGTTTACGGGAAGGCCGCCGTCGCCGCCGAGTCGTTCACCACCACGCGGCTGGGCTGGTCCGAGGATCTCAAGGGCCTGCGCGCGTGCGCCAACCATGCGTTTGCGCGCGGCGT
>JAEEGL015407017.1_pt1 | contig 10258 bp, 7 predicted proteins | sample 9134231 | NCBI WGS metagenome assembly JAEEGL01 (sample SAMN16246548, study PRJNA631951) | gut metagenome | biome: gut microbiome; feature: rumen; material: fiber-attached | host: Bos | place: Iran: Karaj | collected 2018-10 | reverse complement strand
TCGGCCCCCCTTCTCGACGAAGAACGTCCGGGGCTTTTTCAAGTCCATGTTGAGCAAATAGGCCTTGTTCGGATAGACGGCGTAGGTGATCGCCTCCACTGCGGCGGGGTCGTCGTCCGCCGGCAAGATGCGCACGGTCTGCCGCACATCCGAGGCGAGCTTCCGCACGAGCGCACGGTACGCCTCGCGTCCCTCCTTCGTCGCGGCCGGGAACTTGCGCCCCGTGAAGAGGAAATAGCGCCCCTTCCCGACCCCCCTCTCCACGTACTCGGCGTCGCCGCCCTCCGGCGGCAGGAAGCCGAACGGCGCCAGGAGGTCGCCGTCGGTGTATCCGATGAAGTCGCGGTCCGTGCGCGTCGTAAGCTCCGGCCGCGACATGACGAGCGTGCCGCCGCCCTTCACGTACCGCTCCAGCACGTCCTTCACGTGCGGCGTCATCGTGTTCCAACCGCCGAAGACGAGAAGGTCGTAGCGCCTGAGGTCCAGGGCCGTAGAGTCGTCGTCAACCTGCATTACATCGACCTGCCCGTAGGGCGTCCCCGCAAGCCACCCGTTGGGGAACGGCGCGACGAGACCCCCTGGCCTCGGGAAGAACACGTCCTCCAGCGTCGCCTGGGTGCGCTCGGGCGCACCGTACTTCCACAATGCCGCGTTCGTCGCCGCGTTGTCGTGCTGGCTCCAGACCGTGAAGGCGCCGTTCTGCCCGAGGTATGCGTCGAGGTTCCCGAGCGCCATCGCGATCTTCGTCTCGGGCGTCCCGCCGTCGCGCGGATTCGCCTTGACCCATTCGTAGAACTTCTTCACCGTCTCACGGTAGCGCCGCGCGACGTAGCCGTCATAGCCATCCTTTGCCCGAGCCTCCTTCGGCTGTCCCGGCTCGTCCGCCGTGTACTCCCACGCCTGCTTGCCCTGCGCACCAGACTCCAGGACGAGGATCGACGTCCCGAAGACATACTCCTGCAGAAACCCGACGAGGCAGGAGTCGTACTTCTGGTCCGTCCTGTATGGAATCGCGCACGTCTGCCATTCGTGGGCGTTCCACGCGCACCAGTACTCGGGGCCCCACTTGCGCGCCGCGCCGCGCGCCTCGGCGGAAGTGTGCGCGACGTTCTGCGCCCCGATGGCCCACTGCTCGTTGCAGATGAAGTCGATCCCCCCGGCAAGCTCGTAGCACGAAAGCGCCGCGCCGCACGTCGAGAACACGAACGGGAAGTTCGAGATCCACCCGAAGCCGGCGCTCCCGCTGTAGCGGTTGACGAACCGGTCCCTCGCCGACGCGAGGTCGAGGTTCATCGGTATCCCGCACTCCTTGCGGCCCTGGTACATGAAGCTCGCGTACTCGCCGCAGTTGTTGCCGAGGTAGCGTCCCTCGTAGGCGGCGTCGAGCTCGCTCTGCAGCTCCTGGCCGTCGCCAGAGTAGATGCTCATGGACCACAGCCTGCGGTCCTTGATCGCCCTGGCCCATTCGTCGCGGATGTCCTCCGGCGCTTTCCTCGGAAGCGTCTTGGACGCGGAGTGCCAGCCGACGTAGAGGTTGCAGAGGTCGTCCTTCAGGATGTCGCGCACGAGGTTCGTTGCGTCGCCGTAGCCCGTGTGCCCTACGAGGACAAGCTCGTTCGGCGCGGGCTGCCGCACGATCCTGGCGGGGCGCGCCACCGTCAGCGTCTGGACGTCCGTCCCGCCCTTCCTGTCCTCGATCTCGACGACGACCTTCCACGGGCCCGGCCCGGCGGGGAACCGCCGCCTGAACACCGTGTCCGTCGGCGTCGCGGTCTCCGTCTTCTGCGGCGACTCCACGTCCGGGTTCGGGTATCTGACGCGCCACTTGGCGATCTCTTCCTTGCATGCGTCGGCGAAGATCCACCAGCTGCGCCCGGTCCTGTCGTACTTCATGTCAAGCGCATATCGCGGCGGAAGCCCCTCCGGGAGCGGCGCGTCGTACATTGCCCTCAGTTCCGCGCCCCCCGGCACCTCTATCGCGCTGACGGCAGACGCCGCGCCCTTCACGACGCGAAGCTCCACCTTCGCGCCCGGCGCGAGACGCACGAGCCCCGGATCGATCCTCGCGTTCCAGAATAGCGTTACGACGCCGCCCTCCAACACGACGTCGAGGCCGCAGTTCTTCGTACCGTTTGTCGAAACGGGCCCGCCGAGCAGCAGCTCGCCACCCTCGCGCAGGACAACCTTCAGGCGGCATCCCCAGTCGCCCTTCGCGACGTTGATCCCGCGAGGGAAAGAGGCGCGTCCTCCTATGTCCCACAAATTGTCCTTCATCGCGCCTTCAAGCGAGAGCCGCGAAAGGTCGGCTTTCCAGCTGGCTCCCTTCGGCAGTGCGACCCGCGTGTGGTCCATGCGCCATGCGACGCCGTCCATGTCGAGCCGACCGCCGGGCGCGATGTCGAAGACGCGCGTTCCCGCGTCGCCGAGGCCCGTCCCGAGCGAACAGCCGCGCGCGAAGCGCAGCGTCGCGTCGGACGCGACGCCGATTCGGCCGCCGTGGACGTTCACGGACTTCGTGAAGACAAGCGTCCCGTTGGTGACGCCGAGGGCCTGCCCGTTCCACTTGTCCTGCTTCCACGTCGCGACTTCGCGCACCTTGCCGCCAAGCTCCAGCCCGATCGGCTCCTCGTCCGTGAACCTGTCGCCCCTGTCGCTGACGCCAGCCGCAGACACGGCGAACGCAAGCGACAGGAACACGGCTGCAAGGCCCATCTCCAGTCTTTTCATGTCGATTCCTCCTTCTCCTTTACCGAAGCCGGCTCGCGGCGCGGGCGAAGACATCAAGCTCTTTGAGAGCCGCGCCAGCGCCCTCTACTGCAACCGTGGCGGGACTTGACGCGGCCTTGACAGGCAGGCCTGTTTTCTCGGACAGCCATCTGGCAAGGCCCTCGTCGTCCCCGCCTTCGCCGGCAATCACCGCGCCGCACTTCATGATGTCCGAAACAATGTTCCGGCGTCCCTTGGCGGCGCAGTCGGCGAGCACGCCGTTCATTGCGCCGGCTATCGCCTCCCTGGGCACCTCCGACGGCTGCTCGCACTTCTTCGCGGCACCTCGCGACGCGCTTGTCGCGACGCTCGCCCACACGTCGCGCTCCGCGACGATTCCGCAAAGGGAAATCACGGCGACCTGGACAACGTCGCGGCATATCACCACGACCATCGCCCCTCTCGCCTCTGAAACTGGAAGCCCCGCTCCGATTGCGGCGGCCACCGGCTCTTCGACCAAGAAACACTTGCCTGCGCCCGCAGCCCGCGCCGCATCCTCCAAGGCGCGCTTCTCCACATCGGCAATGCCGTGTCGCGCAATCAGAACTGCACGGATTTCCGGACGGAACATCCCGCGACGAAGCCCGGCCTTTGCGAGGCATTCGGAAATCTTCCTTGTCAGTGTCGCCGAGTCGGCATCGCCGCCGGTCGCGGGCAGGAGGCCTTCGGTGCGTCCGCTAAAGACGATTCCGCGCCCCCTGGCGAATACGTGGGATGCCCCCCGTCCAAGATCGATCGCGACGTCCGCATGTCCAAACAGATTCATCTTTTGGTCGCCTCCACTTCCAGCGCCGGGATGCGCCTCGACGCGATCATCTCGAGCATTCCGTCAACCGCGCTGTCGAGCGGCCGTTCGGCGAGGGTGAACGGCATCTTGAACTTGTCGCGAAGCAAGTCGTCCAGCCCCCGCAGCTGCGCGCCGCCGCCGGACAGCATCACTCCGCCGTCCGCGATCTCGGAGAGAGCCCCGTCGCCAAGCTCGCGCGCCGCGTCCTCAAGCAGTTCTCCGAACATCGCGCAGAGCCGCGCAAGCGGCGCGGACATCGCGTCGCGAACGCCTGCGGCGGCCTGCGAGACGGACATCTTGCAGCCCGGAGGCGGCTCGACCTCGCCATAGCCGCCGGACGCAGGCGACACGCCGGCGGACCGCTTGATGCGCTCTGCGTATTCCGTGCCGACGACCAGTCCGCTCTCGCGTTCGAAGAACTCGACAATCGCCGCGTCCATTGCATCGCCGCCCGCGCCGAGAAGCGGCGTCCGGGAATGGATGCAACGGGAAAGCGCGACTTCGCCATCCGAAAAAACCGCCGCATGGCAACAGCGAGCGCCGACGACCAGCGCGGCGGAACAGCCAGGCGGACGCCGCCAGAGGCCCGTGCCGACGGCATGCGCAAGGGTCTCGTCAACAAGCGCGACGCCGCAGTCGGCGAGTGAGAAGCCCGCAGCCCGCGCGGCATCCGCGTAGGCGCGCCGTTCAAAGGCAGTGGCGCAAGGCGGAACGGCAAAAAGGGCGCGCGGCCTGATGCCGAGAAAACGGACAATGAATCCAGAAGGATTCGCCTTCTGGCGAAAGAACGCAAGGAGCGGCGTAAGGACGTCAAAGTCACAGGGTGCCGCCAGGGGACGGCATACGGCCAAGTTGTCCGGCGTGCGTTCATGTGCGTTCCACGCCTCGTCGCCAACGGCCAGGACGCGCTTGTCGAGAGCAGTCGTCATTACCGCCGCGCGTCCGCGAAGCACCACCCCGCGCCCCGGCTCGCCGACAACCGCATTCGCCGCGCCGATGTCCATAGCCAGATACCTGCCGAAGCCGCCCATGGACTTTCTCTCTTTCTCTCTCTTCACATTGAGTCTCCTGCGCAGGGGATTTCACACAAGAATGCCGTTCGCATGTTCTCGCCCGATTGTTGCCATTGCCGTACATCATGTTTTACTTTAACACATGGACTCGCACCTAAGACATCTAGAATACAAAGCGCACAATTATCGCAGAAAGCGTATAGATTGTCTCCGCCAAACTCCTCAGCAGGATCAGAAGACAGCCAACACATCATCTGCGGTTTGTAATAGCGGTAGCCGTAGTAGTAAAGGCCGCATTCGGGATCGAAATATTTTGTGGAGAAACGGAACGCGAACGCGTCGGCGAGGGAATCGGTCATAGAGATTGTGTTGCCAAAGGCGTCGTAGGTGTAGTTTGCGACGATGTTGCCCTGCGCGTCGCAGTAACCGAGGATGTTGCCGTAGGCGTCGTAGAACGGGACATAGAGTTGGCGCAAGGAATTGGAGCCGGATATGGCGATGTAGAGGAGCCCGCCGATTCCGGCCGCGCCGCCGCGCGTGCCGGAGATGTCCTTGCCCCAGACGTAGTCTATCTCGTTCGTGGTGTTGTCGGGGCGTAAAATATGCTCGTAGATCAATAGCCATCCGTCGTAGAAGTAGAGGAACGTGCCGTCGGCTGCCTCCTTCCTCACGCGGCGTCCGCGCGCGTCGTAGGCAAACGTTGCAACGGCAGTTCCATTTGACTCAACGGCCGCAAGCCTACCGGCTACATCGTACGAATACGTCCAGACGCCATGTTGCGTCATGTTGCCGTCAAGGTCGTATTCGACGGACGAGCAGAAGCTCGTCCCTCCCGAAACACTGGAGATTGACGAATACTGGTTCCGCGAATTGGATTCGCATGCATTCGTCTCCGAGCCGTTGGCGAGCCCCCGGCGATTCTTGCGGCAATAAATCCAATTGCTGCGTCTCGGTCTCCGCATCTTATTCCTCGCCTTTCTGTCGCTCTCAATTGACTTGTTTGCCACACGGTGTCATTTACCTGGACAGGGGACGTTGACAGGGCATACCGTGCATTGCCCTGTCGAGTCTCGCCCTATGAGAAACACATCCCAGATGCCATTCCTAAAACAGGCATTGCACACTTTACGCAAGCTCCACGCATGAGACATTCTGTCTGCCCGGACAAAGACTTCTGCTTTCGGGTTTGAGGCCTTGATCCTCTTCATGTTGACATCAAGCACATCGTTCGACTCTGCGAACTCTCCATTCACAATTATACGATCTCCGCGGACGACGTCAACAAATACAAGGCTCTTTCGAGAAGGTGTTGCGTTAATCCGGGGACACAGCGGCAAGGCGCAAAGCTCCAACGAACATTCATCTGTCGTAGCTCCGTCTAGTCCACTGTAAAACATCACGATCTTCCTCACTCCTAAGCACAAGCATGCGTTGATGGCATCAGCCAACCGACTGGTCTCCGCGACAGATTGCACTTCAGCTATGGCGATTCCGCGTCCAGCGCACATACGGACTCGAATAAATCCGTCATCGTACAAGTAGCGAGAGTGCTCGTCTGGAACACACTCCTCAAGGACCTCTCCATGATCTACCCTCATGGCCATCACGCAAGGCGAATCCGATATTCTGGCGACATTCACGCAACCTACTAGAAATACAATGCCCAGCATCTGCAACTTCTGACAGATTTTCACAGATAGTCCTCCTCGGCACGGATTGGATAGTTGTTTATGGCATTATCAGTTTCAGCGTAAGGTTTCCCAAATTCACTGTTGTTCTCACCCTCATACACACGAATCTTTATGCAGTTAGAATACGATCCTGATTTGTACCTGATGAGTCGGCTATACAAAGCCTTGTACATTTCATCGTAAGTGTCCCGATAACTCTCAACTCGCCTATTATACCAAGGACCTACGGCAATTTTTCTCACACGAGCGCTGAGGAAACATCCAAATATGTTATTGTAATTGAGTTTCGCTCCTAGCGACGCAACCGGAATCCCTGAATCGCCATTCCCTTTGGGGTAGAACATTTCTATTGCGTTGCTCCTTTTCCTCCACGTATATATCCCACCTCTAAAAGCTCGTCCGCTTTCAGAGACACCACCATGTGCAATAAAATATGTATGCTCTGAATTCTCCTCTACTTCCTTTTGGAGCGATGATATTGTAGCTGTGGCAAAATCACAAATTCTAGCGTCAAACACTTTCTTTCCATTGCTGCGAATAGAATTCAATTCCTCGATAAGCCTAATAATTGATCGTGCCGTACTGTATCCTGGATATGGCAACCTGTTGCTACCCTTTAACGCAAACAATGCCCCTGTAATCATACGCGCTTCACCCAACAAATCAAAATATCGAACGCAATTATTCCCGCACATAGCATACAGATTCACCCCTCCATCCTCCTCTATGGGGTCGCGAGTGAGCCAGCGCATGAGGGCAGGATGGTAGAAGCGGTAGCCGTAGTAGTAGAGGCCGGATTCGGCATCAAAGTATTTCGTTGAGAAGCGGTGGCGGAAGAAATCTGCAAACGGGCCGGTTTGCGAGATAGTGTTGCCGAATGCGTCGTATGTGTACTGCGCAACGGTGTTGCCGTTCTGGTCGATGTAGCGCGTTATGTTGCCGTTGTTGTCGTAGCATGGAATGTAGATTATGCCATCGACGGTCAGATAAAGCAAACCGCCGACACCGCCTGCACCTTGCAATGAGCCGGAGAGGTCCTTGCCCCAATAGTAGTGGGTCGTCGATGTAGTGCCATTCATGTAGGCGATTCGCTCCTCTACGAGGTTCCAGCCGTCGTAGAAGAACGTCGTCATCGCCTCTGGCGTGACCTTCCTGACGCGGCGCGACTTGGCGTCATAGAAGTTCGTGACGAGCGTGACACCGTTTGAGGATACCGTTTCCAGGCGTCCGGCGTAATCGTATGTGAATGACAGTGTGCCGTCCGAAAGCATGTTGCCGTCGAGGTCGTATGTTGGCTCGCGCAGAGGCGCAGAGGCGCAGAGAATCGAGGTGTACTGGTTGAGTTCGTTGGCCGCGTAGGAGTTCGTGACGGCGCCCGCAGAAACCGAATTGAGCAAGTTGCCGATGTCGTCGTAGGAGTAGGTTGCGGTCGCAGAGGACAGCGACCCTCCCGCGATAGACGCCGAAACAACTTCCCCGCGCTCGTTGTAGCCGAAGGTGTCGGCGTTGCGGCTGACGGGGCGGCCCAGGGCGTCGTAGGAATACGCAAGGCCGTCGATGGCGACGCCGTTCACGGAATTGGTGATCCCCGTGACAAGCGAGCGCCGCCACTCGTCGCGCGACAGGTGGCACGTAAACGCAGCCCTGCGTCGAGAATGTCTATAGCGCCAACTTATCATCGATTTCCTTTTGCTCGATTGTGGGTACGGCAGAGCATCTGGCAGTTCTTGATGTCCGTCGCGCCGCCTTTCGACCACGGCGTGACATGGTCGGCGTCCATCTCGTTGAACTTCCAGATGCGCTTCCCGTTCGCGTCATGCCCGACAGCGCAGAGCGGGCAGTTTGAAACCCCTTTCTTCTCCGCGGCGGCTGTCTGCTTCGCATAGACGGCCTTTGTCTCCTTCGGCTCGAACACGCGCACATCCAAAAGCCGCGTGTCCTTCTCGCCGCCGAGAACGAACTCGAATATTCCCCTGCGGTTGCGCACAAACTCGTCGGCGTAGAGTTCCTTGACCCGCGTCCACACCGCGTCGGGGTCGTATGCGTTCGTGTGGTACGTCTCGTAAAGCCGCCCCCAGTCCAGCCCGCACATTTCGTCCTCCACATCCTTGAACACCGTCCCCGCCCAGTCGATGACGGTCGTGAAGTACGTCTTCAGTTCCGCAATGTCCCTGTCGAAGCGGTGCTTCGCCATGTAGCAGTCAATGTCGCCCCGGCTCACCCAGCGCAACGCCTCCGCCAGTATCTCCTGGCGCTTCTCGTTGCCCTTGACATACGCCTTCCACTTCTGCAACAGCGGCTTCATGGAATTGGAGAACTCCTCCTTCGCCGCAGAAACGAACGGCCCGGAGTAGATGGCGTTCAGCAGTTCCTGTTCGTTGAGCGGAATACCCGCGATGTTGATCGTCTTGAACCACTCCTTGATTTCACTCTCCTCGCCCTCGCAGATGTAGATGGTGAGCGGCGTCTTGAGAAGCTTCTCCCTGAGGTCGGCAGGCAGACTCGAGAAGTTGCGCTCGTGTCCGTCCTCTCCTGTATATGCGAACTTCTCCGTGAGGAAACGCCCCACGCTCGTGATGCGCTGCTGCCCGTCGAGGACTTCAAACTTCCCCTCTGCCGCCTTGACGAAATACAGAAGGCCGATGGGGTATCCTTTTATAAGCGAATCGACCACCGCAACGTCGCGCTTGCCGTCAGCGTAGATGTAATTGCGCTGGTATTCTGGCTGGATGACGAGCTTGCCGCCCCATCCGAAAAGCCCCTTGCCCTCCAGTTCGCTGTACTGAAAACCTTTGCAGATTTCCTCGATGGTGACATCAGTTAGAAGTTCGGTTTTCATCGTTGACAGCCTTTCTTGTTTTTAGACAGGATTAACAGGATTGTTTTTATCTCACGCAGAGACGCAGAGAGGCAGAGGTCGCAGAGGATCATTTCCCCCTCCGTGCGCGAATGGCGAGGCGATCGTAAAGGCGGACGGGGTGGCCGTCGTTCTCAATGTAGAATGTCGGTCCGCCGTCGTTGCGCCCCAATCGTTTACGAATCACAGACATGTCCGCCAAATCGAGGCTCATGCCGACAATCTCAAACTGTTCAGGACAGAACTTGTCGAGAAACGAGATTGGCACACCCATCATACCGTCGAAGTCGGAAGGAATCGCATCGACGTAAGGCACCTCGATGCCATCGAAGTTGATATATCGGCGATAGCCAACGCCGCGAATTTCCTTGTGCCGCGAATACTTGATATTCTCGTGTTCCGTCATTAGCTGGAGCGGATGATGTCGCCGCCCATGCTCAAGATTCGTAAACCAACGTACTCCCTTGACACGAATGAAGTGATTTCCTTTGTCATCTATTCGCCACCCAGACGCTTCAAGTGGATATTCTTTGGGCACACCAAATTCCCGATCTCCACTGTGAATACTTTCGCCAAGCCACATTTTCCCAGAACTAATAAGCGGAAACGTCTCCTTGTATTTTATCGCGTTCATGTTCCCGATGATGAGGAACTTCTTTGCGCCCTTTGCGTTCTTTGCGGCTAAAATCCACGCAAGGAATTCCCTAAAGAGCGAGAACGGAGGATTCGTCACAATGATGTCGGACTCGTCACGTAATCTGCAGACTTCCTCGCTTCTAAAGTCTCCGTCGCCATCCAGATACTCCCACTCCAAATCATCCAAGTCTATTCTGCCGTTGGCGTTCTTGTCGTGGTCGAGGACAAATATCTTTCCCCTCACCGCCGTCTTCTTTTCGTCGTACTGCGGACTCTTCTGCTCGAATAGAGACGGCTGATACCAAGACACATCGCGCTTCCCCTTTGCGTTCTTAGCGGTTGAAATGTTTTTCGACGCGGCTGCATAACTTGTCGAGATGAGTTTCTTCAAACCCAGCCGTTCAAAGTTCTCGGCGAAGAAACGGGTGAACTTGCTCCATTCGGGATCGTCGCACGGGAGCAGAACCGTCTTGCCCCTAAACGTATCGGGGTCGTAGTCGAGATAGGC
>JAEEGL015290833.1_pt1 | contig 10258 bp, 6 predicted proteins | sample 9134231 | NCBI WGS metagenome assembly JAEEGL01 (sample SAMN16246548, study PRJNA631951) | gut metagenome | biome: gut microbiome; feature: rumen; material: fiber-attached | host: Bos | place: Iran: Karaj | collected 2018-10 | reverse complement strand
TACGTGATATGCTAGAGAGATTAAATCAGAACGCTGAGAACCTACGGGCATTGCATCAAGCGCTGAGTGATCCGAAGATTAAAAAGGCGACCGTTTCTGACCCGCAATATGATGAAATTAAGCAAGAAACATTGAACCTGATGAATATGGCGAATCATTTTGTTGACAGTGGCGTGGCACCCACGAGGGAGGAGCTGCAGCAATATGATGAGTTGCTGATGAAGCTGGATGCAAAGTCGGCGCGGTATCTGAAGGAGCGGGAAGCAAATAATGACGCGGAGATCCAAAAGAGATACGATGCCATAGCAAAGCATCGGGAAGGGTTGAAGAATGCATTCACCGATGCAGGCTGGATCAAGGAACACATAAGCGAGTATCCTCAAGGCCCCACCAAGGAGGAGCAGACGGCGCAAAAGCTCCAGGAGCTCAAGGCACTGGGAAATGATCCCAAGCAGCTGGTAAATCGCATGGTGGAAACCCGTCAAAATGAATTGGAGGGAAGACATTTTCCTGGCATGGAAGCGGAGGCTGATGCGTTAAGACAATACTTTGCGTACCTGATGGCACCAGGAGAGAATGGTCAGCCTGATCCAGAGCGGGTACAGGTTTTGGACAGTATTGCCAGGGAGATGACAAGGCAGCGCGATGGCCTTTCCGTCCAAATTGGGCAGGAGATGGAGGAGCGGGAAGCGCAGGTTCTGCGCGGTGAAATTCCAGGGGCAGAGCTTTTGACGAAAGAGGCTGATGCGGCAAGAGACATTGGAAATGAGATGGTGATCCGATTGAGTGCCACTTTTGGCAAACGATCAGCGATGGATAGTATGCTGTCAACGATCGGATTGGTTCTTGAAGGGAAAAAAATTGGCGAAGAGGATGCCTACAATCATTTCCAAAATACCATGGTGGAGGAGTCGGAAGGCATCCTAATGCAAAGGGAAGCGGATGCCCAGGCGGAGGGAGAAAAGGCTCTCAAAGCAAGGGAAGAAGACCGGCTCATCGAGAGATCGCAGGAGAATGCTTGTAAGGCTAAAGATCATGGATATGAGATCAATCTAGAGCATCGTGAGATGGGAGATCCCTATTTTAAAAAGATTCCTGAAGACGTCGGGAAGATTCAGGGAATGAATGACGAGCAGATCAGAGAATATCAGACGGCGCAAAATAAGTCCCTAAGTAGCATCGCAAGCTTTGAAGCCGAGGTGAACGAGATTGCCGGACAGGCAAAGAAAAAGCTGGAAGAATTAAATACGCTCAAGATCAAGGATCATGATGATTCCAAATACTTCAAAGAGATGAAGTCTGCGCTGGAGAAGGTCAGCAAGTTGAATGGAAAGTTTAGTCAGGAGCAGATAAAGAAGGCAGTAGAGGATCTTCATAAGGCATCGGGCAAATATTACGAGGAGCGAAAGGGATTGTTCCGTTCCTGGAAGAAAATTGGTCGGAAGCGGCGCATTTTTGCAAAGGAAATGCGAGACCTTTCCGCCGTAAACTTTAGCCGCATGGAAGAGCCACGGGAAGGCCTGAATCCGAAAGCATCCGTGCAGGACCAGATGAAACAGCTCTCGAGAAGTATCAACCGAGGAGAGGTAGAACTGCATCGGAGACAGGAAGCAAGGGATCGGCAGCAGGAGGAACTTCGGCAACAGCAGATCAAGCAGCAGGAGATCGACAAGAATTTCAAGAAATTACGGGAAAGCGCAGAGTTGGCAGCAAGAAAGGGTCTTGAGGAACTGGCAAATAAGAAGGGGCCCTATACGCCAGAGGAACAGTTTAGCATTCAAAAGCAGTTGGCGTGCCTTACCGTGAATGAAAAGCTAAACCAGCTGGAACAGGCAAAGCAAATGGATGGCATTCCGAAGGACAAGGAGTCCTATAACAAGATGGTTCGCGAGGTTGCCGGAGCAAAAGAATTCCAAAATGTTTTGCCAGAAAACATGAATTCTGATATACTAAAAGGGATGTTACAGGATCCAAAGACGGTGGGAACGATCCTCAAGGAATGTGAGAGCAGCCTTGCTGAGAGAGAAAAAATGAAGCAGAAAGAGAATAAAAAAGAGAACGAGAAAGGGAAAGAAAACGAGCAGGGAAAGGACTTAAATAAGAACGATAAAGCACTGGGGCTATAACCATGTTGGCCTGATTGGGATACGCAAGGGAGGAAATGCTTATGAAGTCCCTGATCAAATCAGTAAAAACGGAACAAGAAATGATGGAATTCAAGGATGTCGAGATCGTGGGCGGAAAAGTGCGCGCTGAGGAAGAACTGGAAACCCTTCGCGCGGATAGGGAGCGTCTGGCAAAGGAAGTACAAAAACTGAAGGAAGCAGAGGCAAAGTCGGAGGAAGAAAAAGAGAAAATTCGCCGCAAATTGGAAGAGCTTGAGAAGGAACAAGAAAGACTTCTGATTCTTCAAAATTTGATCATCCAATATGTCAAGGAAAAGAGACGCAAGGAGGCCGAAAAGCAGCACAAAGCAGCAAAGAAGGATGCCTCAAAAAAACCAGTCGTGAAAAAGACGATTGAGAAAAAGCCGCCCGAGAAGGAAATCAAACGCGAAGAAACCACCATAAAATTATAACGTAGGAAATTGACATAAAGGAACAAAGGGATGGGAATATTTTTAAAGGAGTACTTTCGAGACGGATATCTGACGCTGATGGTTGTTGCCTCCTTGGTCGTCATGATGACATCCAACCGCGGTGGAAACATTAAAATAGGGAGCAAGCTGCTGATCTATGTTGTGGCAGTTCTTACGCTGATCTTATCAATCTGTGAATACGTTGGGTCGGAGTATGCAGCTAGGGTCAGATATCCTTTTCTTTTATATCTCAATGCTGCGTTTATTTACATGGTTTACCCCTTGATCGCACTGCTGATCTTATATTTGACGCAGGCGAGGCGACGGTTGTTTTTAGCCATCCCGTTGGTCTTAAACGCGCTCCTTGCGATCATTGACCTCTCAGAGAAGACAAACCTGATTTATGGTTATGGAGAGTCCAAGCAGTTCATCAGCGGACCGCTCCATTGGGTGCCCTTTTTCGTGGAGGGAATTTATATCGTACTATTGGCAAATTCCTCGATCAAGGCAATCAAGGGCGGTGACAAGGCATATGGTTTGATCGTGGCATTTATGGCGTTCAGCTGCGTCTCCACGATTGTCATGGTTCCCAATAATCTGATCTCAAATCAGTCGGTTCCGACGGTCGTTGCCATTGAGATTCTGGTGTATTATTTTTATCTTTCCGCCATCGAGTATCGTCGCGTGAGGGAAGCGTTGAGCGCCGAGAAGCTAGCGGTGGAGAGGAGCAAGAATAATCTTCTCATGGCGCAGATCAGGCCGCATTTTATCAATAGTAATCTTGCCGTGATTCGGAGTCTTTGCTATGAGGACGGCGAAAAGGCCGTGGAGATGATTGATCACTTTTCCGCCTATCTTCGCGAGAACATCAAGCAGGTGGATGACAGAAAGCTGGTTCCCTTTGAGAAGGAGATGGAGTCCATCGACAATTATCTCTATCTGGAGATGCAGCGTTTTCAAGACAGGATTCAGGTGGTGAAGGAGCTGCAGGTGGTGGACTTCGACGTGCCTCCGCTGGCGGTGGAAACAATCGTGGAGAATTCCATTCGGCATGGCATCAGCATGACGGGAAGAAAGGGAACCGTCATTATTCGGACGGAGGAAAAGGACGGATACATTACCATCATGGTGAAGGACGACGGCATGGGCTTTGACGTCGCCTCTGCAAACTTTGATGGTTCGACGCACGTGGGCGTTAAGAATGTCATGGACAGATTCCACAGCCTTTTATCAGGCAACGTGATCGTAGAAAGTACCGTAGGGGAAGGGACAACCGTTACCATAAGGTTTCCAAGAGGGGGAGAAACAGAAGCATGAAATGTTTGATTGCAGATGATGAGCCGCTGATTCGAAAGGACATTCACAGGACGGCGATAAAGGTCTTTGGGGAGAGCACGGAGTTTTTCTTTGCGGAGAATACGGATGAGGTTTTAAGCATCGTCAAGGAGCAACCAGTGCAGATTGCCCTTCTGGACATTGAGATGCCATTTCTTGGGGGCATTGAGGTTGCCAAGCAGATGAGGGAGATCTCGCCGAAGACGAATGTCATTTTTGTCACGGGGCATGAGAAATATGCGCTGGAAGCGTTTGGAGCCTATGCCAGCGATTTTATCGTAAAGCCGATCAATGAGAGCAGTCTTAGGAAGGCATATGAAAACCTTCGCTTTCCTGTTTCAAAGCTACAGATTCGATGCTTTGGCAGGTTTGACGTGATTATCAATGGTGTTTCCGTGGAGTTCAAACGCTCCAAGTGTAAGGAAGTCATGGCGTATATGATTGACAAGCGAGGCGGCGAGGTTCCTGAGGATGAATTCCGATTCCTTTTATGGACGGAGGAAGAGGACACGGAGAAAAAGCGGCGCTATGTCAGAAACATCATCAGCGAGATCCGTTCGGCCCTGAAGGAATGCGGCGCAGAGAACATTGTATTGAATAACGGAAAGGGAAGCTATCGCATCAATCGCGAGGCCGTCGAATGCGATTATTATGATTATCTGGACGGAAAGCGAAGCTTTCCAAAGGAGGAATTACAGACCTACATGGAGCAATATGACTGGGCGGAGACAAAACGGGTTGCCCTGGCAAAAAAATAATGAGATTTTGCACCTGCGCAATGTACGCAGGTGCTTTTTTGTGGCAGATTTGTGGCATCACCATGCTATAATGTTTTCAAGGTTATCTGGAAAGGATACGAGAAACATGGATGTGGCAAAAGTGGAGAGAAAATTATATTTTCTGACGGATCATGGAACGGTCAAAATCGGTTATCGCATTGAGGATGAAGAGAAGCGCGTGCTTTATGAGGCAAAGATGACAAAGTTCACGGTGGGTGCACCGTATGGCTTTGACTTTATCGATCATGAGCACGGCAGGGTCTCGCCTCATCTGATCGGACATGAGGAAAACACGGAATGGGAGGATCCTCTGTTTGACAATTATTTTACGTTTACGTTTGACGGAGAGGATGTCGGAAAGTATTTACTGCGCAAGGGAATTCGCGTGGAGTCGGCGATGAATGGTCCGCGAAACGGAAGCGTCGTCGGGGCAAATTATAAGATCTTTCGTGACAACGTGGAGATTGCTTACGTAGAGAGCAGCGGCAGAAACCCGCATGAGAAGGATGCGGCGCAAAAGGGCTTTTTTGGTAAGCTGTTCCCCGTGCGCGGGTTTTATCAGATACAGACAAGTGAAACAGATTTGGAGCTTCTTTTTGTTGTATTGTTGGCATTTGCCAGAAGCGGTGTCAATGATGACAAGGGCAGAACGAGGCGCGCGATTCTTGGCATGTTTAAGGGGTAATCCAATGTCTTTAAGCTCAAACTCGGGGTGAGGTTTGGATTGTTATTCACCGGATTGGAAAGGGGGCACATGTTATGGAAGGAAATATGACGGAGGCAACCTTCGACATTATGAAGGGTTTTGTTAAGTGTTTGGCGAGCATGGAATTTAACAGTGTATTGATTTATGCATTGCTGATGCTTGCTGCAGTTTTGATTTGCTTTGAGGGCTTTCGCCTGTATAAGGTGGCACTGATGATGATCGGCTTTGCCGTGGGCTACAGCAGGGTTCACTTGCTGATTTCATCGTTTCAGCTGACGGATGAGCAGATGCTGATGATGCAGACCATCGCAGGACTTGTGTGCGGAGTGCTGGCAGGGGCGGTTGTGCATTTGGGTATTTTCATTGCCGCGTATCATTTCGCCCAGGCAAATCTTTCCGCAATCATTGTTGCGATGCTGGCGGAGAAGGCGAATGTCTCTCCCTTTTTGGAACCACTGTTTTCACGGGTGGCAGGCGTGGCGGTTGCAGCGCTCATCGCATGGCTTGCCGTAAAGTCGGAGCGGCTGGTGGTTGTCATATTGACTGCCGTGATTGGAGGCTTTGCAGCAGTGAATTTCTTCTTTGAGATGGTTCCCGTATTCCCTGTTGACATCTCTTTCTTCCTCCGCGTTCCTGCGGTGGTGATCGCGGGAATCAAGGTGGCATTGTCTGCCGCTGGAGTTGGAATTCAGGGAGTGAAAAATAAATAGGTTACGGTAAAACACAGTTTGGAACCTAGGAAATGGCACAGGGAAAGAGAGGATGTACCATGGGAGTTTTAGCAGAGAAATTTAAGAAGGCGAAAGAGGAGTATCAGGCGTTTTTAAAGGAGCCAAGTCCTGATCCCGCAATGCAACAGGCGCAGTATTTCGATTATAGAAAAAGAGAGCGTGTCGTTAAGAGAAAGCATGATCATGTGGGGTTCACATTTAGAACCTTTCCTTTCCAATTGGAGCAGGTGAAGACTGCCCTTGAGAAGGTTCTGGATCAGGACCAAATCAAAGAGCTCCAGAATTACGATGACGATATGCGTTTTAAAATAGCTAGGAGAAATTATATCAGGGAGCATCATCCCGAGTTGATTCAGGGACTTAGTCAGGAGGAGAAAAAAGAGTTTAACGATTCTCTGACCGTAGCAGCAAATCATTTCAAGAAATGGTGCAAGGAAGGAAAGATTGCGCAAGAGGAATTTGATACCCTCCTGGCAGAGCATTATATGGGGGAAGTCAACAGCAAATTTTCGTTGAATAATGGATTAGAGGAAAAATTTGTTGATGCCATTGACGAGGTTATAACCGAGGAGCAAACAAAGGAAATCTTAGAGAAAATAGATAACTATAAGGATCCCTTAGATATCCCGGAAGAGGAGAAGGAGACCCATCCCTATAAGGATCAGGTGGAGGAGCTCTCAAAAAAAATTCCGCTGGAGATCCTGCAAGATCCTGAGAAGATGGATCTATATAAGGGTGCCCTGGATTACGCAAGTGAGCACTTGACAAAACCGAATCCGGCAGTTCGTAGGGAGGGTCTTGATATTGACAGGGATGATCAGAAGATCGAAGCGATGCATGATCAGTATGTCAAGAGGGAATTATTACCTACATATGAGGGGGGAAAATATCACGAGATCTTTCAGGATAGTGAGAATAACAGAAAGCTTCGCATCGTAAAGGAAGGAAAGGAAAAGGATTATCAGGAGCTGCGTCAGAATGGCATCCAGCTGAGTGAAAAGTCCAAGGACGGATTGCGAAGGATGCTGAAAAAAATGGAGGAGATGGGCCTCGAAAAGTATCCTTATGATGCGACGGGAGAAGATGGTCAGAAGATCTATGGCTTTAATAAGCTTTTGGCGCAGAAGCTTGCATTTACTGCGGCGCTGGACGAGGGCAATCCAGAGAAGATCATTCAGACAAAGCAGGCCTATGAAAAGACCGTAAAAGACATGGAGGAGCTCTATCAAATCGCGAGGGAAACCTTTCCTCAGGACAGGATGTTTCCTGGAAACCTGGATTCCATCAGAAATGAGAATCTTCCCATTGAGCTCACAAGCGACATGTGTAATACGGCCTATGTCAATACCGCTTTTCAGGCTTATGTCAACATCAAGAAGAATGATATCAGCGTGGAGAAATACCTTCAAAATCCCATCGATTCCATTGTGAAGAATGCCGAACAAAAGTTGCAGGAGAAGTGTTTTGCAACGGTCTCGCAGCAGGCAAACTCGCTTGAGGAGACCATGGACCTGATGTCTAGGGCAGGGAAATTTTCGAGCGCAGTTGATCAGCTCCAAGGTGCGGTTCCCTATATCGGCTTTGGACGAGAGATCGCCATGCCGAAATACTTAGAGGTGGATCCTGAAATGCGGGCTAGAAATGACGTGGCCGCGTATGATATTTTTAAGGTCATGTTTGAGGAGGTAGCCAAAGCTTCAGAGGCTAGTAAGTTTGATTATTTCACTACACTATCTAAACGTTCGGCGTTGGAGAATCAGAAACAATATGAGACATTGGGGAATTTGATCCTTGCGAAGGATCAGGATCGGAAACCATCTGCCATGTTTGCGGGATGCCCTGAAACGAATTTTTTAGGGGAAAAGGTCGGAGAAGGCTTTGACGCGGAGAACTATATCAAGCAAACTCCCGTGGATTATGATGGGATCATCAACCGTGCGCACCGCGTGCAAAAGCATGCTGAGGAGATTGCTAAGGAGAAGAAAAAGACTGCATGGCTCTCCGAAAAGGTTGGGCTAGAAGCGACGAGGCAGCTCTATACGAAGATCCTTCTTGCACATCCCGAGGATATCGAAAAGAAGGGATACAAGAAGATGCAGCAGGACCTGCATCGAACCTTGGACCGCTTGGCCGAGCTCGATCAGGAGGACCTTGGCGCGCTAGCGGAGGAAAATAAAGAGATCGTCAACAACATGCTTCAGGAGAACCGCAAGAATTATCTGATTCACGATCAACCCGTGGAGGAGCTAAGGAGGCTGGAGAAGGAAGCCAGAAGCTCTGGTGACTTCTCGAAGTATGCCGCTTTTATGGTAGACGTGGAGTCGCATCTGGAAGAGCTTCAGCCAGAAGTGACAGAGGCATATTCCAACTATCAGGATGAGATTCTGGCAGTCAATGGCAAAGGAAAGTTTGTCAAGGGTGAAGAGTTTTACCAAAAGCTGTGCCATGCCATGAATGAGATCGAGATGGAGGCTGGCACGAAATTCGCCATGGAGTCGGAGGAGCTTGCCGCGAAGATCAGAAACGGCGAAGCGACGGTGGACGTGGCCTTTGAGGACATGAAAAAGGATTATCATTCCAGCAAATTACTGGCAAACCAGATGCTAGTCGGCAGTGAGGCAAACCAGGCATTCAGGGGAGCGACCAGGCTGGGCGTGCTTTTGGAAGAAAAGTCTCCAGTTCTTGAAAATGGGGAGCGCATGTACTTCAAGAACAGGGAGCAGCAGGAGCTGGAGTTTTACCGCGATGGAAAGGTTGCCGGGAGTGCGGCGGAAAGACGCCATTACTTGCAGGATGTCCAAAGCAGTTTTGGCACGGGGCTTGAAAGCATTGACACCTATGGCAGTACGACCGCACCAGAGTCTGATAAGATCGATGAACTCTTGAAGAAAAATGCTGATAAAGCGAGGAATTACTGCTCTGACTTGGAGGATCTAAAATATGAGGCGCAGACAAAGCTCAATGCCATGAATGAGGCAAAGCTTGGCGGCAGGGAGGGTTCTGATCAGTATGTGGCCATATATGATGCGTTAGAGGCAGTGACGCGCCTGAATGTTAGTAATACGCCAGTCGAGGTGGAGCAGGCGATCGAAAACGTCCGAAGCACCGCAGGCGATTATCAGAAGAAGATCGAAGAGCAGGGCATTTTTGCAAGGTTTCAACAAAAGGGGAAGGATCGCTATGACTTCGCCGCAGAAGTAGAGCAGTTCGGAAACGATAAGATCCTGGAGTTTAGCGAGAAATCCCAGGGGAAGCTTGCAATGAATGAAAGGCTTGAAGATCAGATAAACCGTGCCCTGGACAATCAGCTGGCGTTTGCCTTAAAGCAGGCAAAGGAAGTCGTGCAGGAAAAGGAGGCGCAACAGGTTGAGAAGGCTTCAGAGGCAGCGCAGAAGGAAGCGGAGGAATATCTGAAGAGCGCGAAGGATGCTGAAAAAGCCCTAAGTGGCATGGAGAAGGGAATTGAGAAACCTGCGGGGCACCTCTGGGAAGAGAAGATGGATGCCTTTGTCAAGGTGGCTACCGCAAAGGAGATCGAAAGAAGGGGAGGCCTTAAGGAAGGCGAGACCATTCAGACCGTTCAAAAGGAGCTCTTTGGAGAAAAGGAAGCCAGGGATGCCATGACCCAGATGATGAAGGAATATGACGGCAAGCGCCTCATCACGCTGGCAGGAAAGCAGGAGATTGGCAAGACCCTGAAGGCCTATCAGGAAAAGCAAAAGAGCTTAGGCAAAGAGAAGCAAAAGAACTTAAACAAGGAGCAACAAAAGAACTTAGACAAGGAGCAGCCTGAGAAGAAGGGGCCTGCGGACGAAAAGAAGAAGGAAAAGCAGCCGAAGAAGCTCGAGAAGGAAGAATTGCAGAGAAAACGCGCCAATTCCTTAGAATTGCGCGGACCGAAGATTGACTAAAGGACGGGAGAAAATCATTATGAAAAAGCATGCAAAAGTATTAGTTGTCCTATGCGTGCTTGTCGCTGCCTTGGCAGTGGCGCTTAGCGGGTGTACGGGGCAGACGGAAGGTTCGCCCAGCGCTAACGCATGGAGGATGGGGCTCGACTATCTTGCGTTGGTGAATAAGCTCCATGCCCTGCCGGAGGGCTGGGAGGACAAATTAGAGACTGTAAAGG
>JAEEGL013779547.1_pt1 | contig 10258 bp, 12 predicted proteins | sample 9134231 | NCBI WGS metagenome assembly JAEEGL01 (sample SAMN16246548, study PRJNA631951) | gut metagenome | biome: gut microbiome; feature: rumen; material: fiber-attached | host: Bos | place: Iran: Karaj | collected 2018-10 | reverse complement strand
TTGTTTGTTTCGTTAGCCATCTCGCAACCTCCTTAGTTCTTGGGCATTACCGCAAAAGCTGTCGGTAATTTCCATGATGAATTCTTGTAATAGAAGGTTACGCTCGACATTTCGTAGTTTCCGTTATAAACCATTGAGGATGAACTTCCGCCGTCGAGGTTGGCAGCATTGACTGCACCGTATTCCTGCATGATTCCGATAAGATCGGATGCCGTGGCACCGAGGTGTCCGCTGGCTCCACGACCGTCGGTAACGAGGAAAAGAACAGCACCGTCAGAACGCTGACCGATAGCGGTTCTGGGATTTGCGCCCGAACCGGTTCCGTTTAAAACTCTTGCTTCGCCATTGGAAATAAGCGAAACAAAGTGGTTATTTGAATCTGAAGATTCTTCCTGGAAGCAGTGAGCATCACGGATTCCTTCGGTTTTTACATAGTTTTCGAAATCTGCTGCGGACATTCCGGTTAAATCTTTTATGATCAGAATATTGTCATTATTAAAGCCTATCATATAAAGTCCGGTAAGACCTGTGGGCTTGTTATATGTGATCTGTCCGTTCTCGACAACGACACCCAAAGGCTCGCCGCCCTTGTTTCCGACCGATACATAAATACCTGCGTTAACTCCGCCGATCGCACCTCTGTTGGAGATTATCTCATCAAGGTTTTTACCGTACTCACCCCAGTGGCCGTTTTCGCTTGTCGTAGCCATTACAACCTGTGAAGGATCTTTTATGATCATCATTTTTGCAAAGAAAGTACGTCCGGAGATCTCTTCGATACGAACTCCGTTTTCATCAAAAACTTCGTCTGCGTAAGGATTGTCTTCCTCCGATGATGTTTCGTCGGTATTTTCGGAATGGATTGAGATCAAAGAAGTATCGACTGTGGTGTCGACTTTTTCCATAGAGTTTTTGTTTACGATCTCCTGGATCTCTTCATCAGAACAAACCCAGTTTGCAAGGAATTTCAACTGACCTGTTTCGAGAATGGTCGTTATGAAAAGGGTTCTTGCTGCTTCAGAAGGACCGTTGCAGCATTTCTGGAGCATTATGTAGAATGTTCCGAGAACGATCACGAGTGTGATGACCAAAACCAAAAGGACTTTTAAAACCGGTCCCATTATTTTTTTTAACATTTATAAAACCTCCAAGCGGATAGCAGATTTTTATTTTTTCTTCTTCGGAACGAAAACCCAGGTCTGCTGGATTCTGAAACTTAAGAAGAATAAAAAGGTGTCGACAACGACTTTAATGAGCGTATCGAACAGGCTTCCGTCACTCAGGCGGAAGATGACCGTCGAGAAAAGATATACAAGACCGGTCGATGCGGCAAGCTGGCAGATGCAGAGTGCGTAATACTTAACCAGAGTTGAGCCGTATTTGTCTTTAGACTTGAAAACAACTTTTCTGTTAAGCGAGAAATTGACGAACGAACTTACCAGACGTGCGATGGCTTCCGCAAGAATGATCCTCAGTTCGTTTGAAAAACCGAGTTTTCCAAACAGGAGATTAAGAATCGTGAAAAGCGTTACATCGACAAGCGTCGAGGCGAGCGAACTCGCAATGTATTTGATGATGACTCCGTAAATTCTGATCGAATCCCTGATAGGACGGAAATGCGAAGTCTGGTTTTCCTCGATGTAGACGGTATTGATAACCACTTCGTCGAACCTGATACCTGCCTGTTTGATGGCAAAAAGCTGGTTCGTTTCGTATTCGTAACGGTTTCCGTCAACCTCGGTCATAAGTCTGAGGTGTTTAAAAGGAATCGCACGAAGTCCTGTCTGGGTATCGCTTATTTTAATTCCGCAGAGAAGACGGAAAACGGATTTCGTCACCGTGTTTCCGAATTTCGATCTGGCGGGAACGTTGCTCTGTTTGAAATTACGTACGCCGAGAACCACCGAATCGGGGTTTTCTTCAAGCTTTTCAATACATTTTTTTACATCCGATGAAAGATGCTGTCCGTCTCCGTCAACCGTGATGACGTTCGGTTCATTAGGCCGGTTTGCCAGAATGTATTCAAAAGCCGTTTTCATGGCCTGACCTTTTCCTTTGTTGACTTCGTGAACCAGTAAAGTCACATTGCCGAGAGCTTTGGCTTCTTCAAAGCGGGCTTTGTGGTCTTCGTCGGAGCCGTCGTCAACCATGACTATATCTTCAAAACCTTCATCAAGAAGGCTTTTGACGGTCGATATTATTTTGTCGTCCGGGTTTAAACTCGGAATGATCACTGTAGCATTCATGTAGTGTTCCTTTGAGTTAGTTGCTTTCGTCAGTTTCTTCGATCTCTTTTACGGCTTCAGCCGGCTGTGCTTTCGGATGCTTTTCTTTCCATTTTTTAATAATGAATTCACCGATCACGCATGCGAGGATTCCGAGTGCCGCTCCGGTGATCGCTCCGGCGATAACATCGGTGGGATAGTGAATACCCACGAAAAGTCTCGAAAGTGCGATGAGTACTGCGAGAACTGCTGCGGGAATCGAGATCTTCTTGGGCAGGGTTCTAAGATATACGGTAGCAGCCGCTATTGATGAGCCGGTATGTCCCGAAGGGAAAGAAGCATCTTTTGCGTGCTTTACCAGACATTCGAGTCCTGCGATGACCTCATACGGACGGATTCGTCCAACCACGTTTTTAAGAAAAGCGTTGTTTACAAGTACCGATAAAAGAAGAGCGCCGAGAGCAAAGATGCCTGCTTTTCTCGTCTTTTTGAAAATGCATAAGAAAAGGGAGAAACTGATCCATAAGATTCCTCCGTCTCCCATATGTGTTATGGTCTTAAAAATCGCATTGGTTACGGGATTTCTTAATGTCTCCTGTATCCAGAGCAGTATCGTGGAATCAAAATTTAAAATAGCCTGAGAAACCATAATTACCTCATTTAATCACATAATTCAATAAATTGTATCATAATAAGGAAACGATTACAACCCGACACAGCCAAAGAGGAAGCGAAAAAGACAAGAAAATAACGAGATATTGTATTTTTTTAAGGAAAAACATCTATAATATGTGTTATAATCGAAAAGTGAACAGCAAACCGTGAAACAGAGGTAAAAAAATGCCTGCAGAAAGAAACATCAAACTGGATATTTTAAGAATCCTCGCAGCACTTGGAGTAGTTGCTCTGCATGTGAGCTCGGAATACATTGATATACTTCCCGTTGCGGGAGTCGGTTTTAACATTGCGGTTTTCATCAATTCACTGACCAGATTTGCCGTGCCCGTTTTCGTAATGATAAGCGGCGAACTCTTTCTGGATACCAAAAAAGAGGTCACGGTCAAGAAGATCTGGCTTCACAATGTCTTAAGACTTTTCATCATCTATCTTATATGGTCATACGGATACTATGTTTTCCAAAGCCTTTACATATGGAAATTTGATTTTTACCGCCACGGTTTGGTCAGAACCGTTACGGGTATCGTTTATGCGACCAATCATCTCTGGTTCATCTGGATGATCATCGGACTCTACATCTTAACCCCCGTTATAAAAACATGGCTTAAAAGCGCGGATGAGAAGAACATCAGATATTTTATCGACGTTTTCTTTTTCTTCCAGATAATAAGGATGACGCTTACGCTTCTTGTAAACAAATCCCTTACCGATAAAATGTCCGAACTTGTGACAATCACCGAGGTTTCCGGATATATCGGATATTATGTTTTAGGATATTATCTTGCGAATTATAAGATAAACAGGAATTTAAAAACAGTCCTTTATGTGATGCTTCCCGTCGGAATCGCACTCAATTTTATCTGTGCCGCGATCCTTTCAAAAGCAGACGGAGCATACAATCCCGGAATCTATGACAGTTTCGGTGTGTTCACCTTCTTAAACTGCGTAGCTTTGTATCTTATTGTCGATAAAATGGCCGGAAAGATCAAAAAAGGAAAAACTTTCATTATCAATCTGTCAAAAGACACGCTCGGAGTTTACCTTGTGCACATTATGCTTTTAGAAGTCGTAAAAAGACAGTTCGGACTTGATTTCATAGGAAACTCCACGGTTTCGATTATAGTTATCACCATTGTTTTGTTTGTTTTAGCATCAGGCATTGCAGCACTGTTTAGGAGGATTCCTAAAGCAGGCAGATTCCTGGCATAAGAGGTTGGATACTAAAAGGAAATGATCTTTACCAAGAACACATCCGATAAAAGAATCGATTACACCCTGATAAGAAGTTCGCGAAGAACCATGTCGATCGAGATAAGACGGGACGGTGAAGTGATCGTCAGGATCCCCAACAGAGTCACGAACCTTCAGGCCCGCAAATTCGTCGAATCCAAAAGGGACTGGATCGAAAAGACCCTCGCAAAAATAGAGAAAAAGAACGAATCGGTTATTCCCAAACCGGGATTCAGCGAAACCGAACTTAAGATAATAAAGAAAAAAGCTAAGCGCGAAATACCTATCCTGGTTGACGAGTATGCAGAAAGAATGGGTGTTACATATTCAAGGATATCGATCCGTGCGCAGAAGACCCGCTGGGGAAGCTGCACGTATGACGGTAATCTTAATTTCAACTGTCTTTTAGTGCTTTTACCCGAGCGCGTTATGAGATATGTGGTCGTTCACGAACTGTGCCACAGAAAAGAAATGAACCATTCGAAAAAATTCTGGAGCGAAGTCGCTAAAATTCTCCCTGATTACAAGGAATTACGAAAATATTTAAAAGAAGAAGGCGGCAATCTGCTTGAAAGATTGTAGGTTTAAAAAAGATTCTTCGGGTATTTGTAGGACAAAACCGATACAAATTTATGGAAAATCATGGAAAATCACAACATTATGTGGTAAAAGTGGTCAAAATATCGCATATTTAGGCTTTTTTCCTTGACAAATCGCCAAAAAAACACTATAAATAATATAGTGCTAATGAGAGCACAAAAAACGTAAAAACAGTAGTATAGGAGGAGTTCATAATGAACAAAACAGAATTAGTAGCAGCTATGGCTGACAAGGCTGGTTTATCAAAGAAAGATGCAGATAAGGCACTCGCTGCTTTCATCGATGTTGTAGGTACAGAATTAAAGAAGGGTGGAAAGGTTCAGTTAGTTGGATTCGGTACATTCGAAGTTGCTAAGAGAGCTGCAAGAACAGGTCTTAATCCTTTAACAAAAGAAAAGATCAAAATCAAAGCTTCCAAGGCTCCTAAGTTCAAAGCTGGAAAGGCTTTAAAGGATAAGGTTAACACAAAATAATTTAGTGTGAAGATTTAAAGGCAGCTCGATGAGCTGCCTTTTTTTCGACATAAAATTGGGAGGCCGCATCTTAACGGATGAGGCAAACCCGATCGGAGGATATATGAGACTGGATAAGTATTTAAAAGTATCAAGACTTATTAAAAGAAGAAGCGTCGCAAACGAAGCATGCGATGCCGGAAGAGTCACCATTAATGACAAAGTTGCCAAAGCTTCAACCGATGTTAACATCGGGGATGTGATCGGAATAAAATATGCGGAGAAAACGGTGACGGTTAAAGTTGTAAGGATTACGGAATCGATTCACAAGGAAGATGCTAAAGACATGTATGAACTTATGTAACCTGACCATAGATATTGTGGTTAACATAAGTGATATATGATATTTTAATAAAAAACCCGCCAAATGCCCGTAAATAGTCAACAAAACGAATGTTCGATTTATAAAAATTTTTAAAAAAAGGTTACATAATTTGCCAAAAAACGTTTGACATGCAAAATAAAGAATCGTAAACTATTTATGTCAACTGTAGTGGACATGGAGGTTCACATTAAGGTTGTAAAAGGAGTTTACGATGAACTGGTGGCATATCCCGGCGTACAGAATTCAAAAATTTAAGAAAACATCTCTGATCGCGCCCGTAGCAGTTTTGCTTTTGGTAGTCGCTCTTTTCATCGCAGTAAGCGTAGGATGTGCATCACTTAAAGGCAGACAGAATCTGTATGACGAAGAGATCGCAAAATACGAGAACATGATCGCCAAGGAAGAGGCAAGAAGCGAGGAAATCGCAGAATACGCACTATATACAAAGACAACCGCTTATTACGAAGAGGTTGCAAGAGAAAAATACAGACTGGTACACGACAACGAAATACTGTTTGTTACGGAATAATTCAGCATAAGGGGAGGCAATTTGATCACAGGTTGTCTCTTTTTATATATGAAAATGAAAAAAGACAAGGTGCCGGGCACGCATTTGGGTGCCCGGCACCTTGTCTTTGATGTCTTGTTAAATATAAGTGAATATAATAATATAAATAAGGTATGAAGAAAGTTATTGAGTTTATCAAAGAGAATAATCTCATCAAAGAGAACGACAATATCATCCTCGGCATTTCAGGCGGGGCTGATTCCGTATGCCTTCTTTATATCATTAATGAGATCAGAGATACTTTTTCTCTGAATATCACTGCCGTTCACGTCAACCACTCGATCAGGGAAACGGCAGGCAGGGACGAAGCTTTCTCGAAAAAACTCTGCGAAAAACTCGGTATTCCCTTCGTATCATACACGATCGACTGTCCGAAGATCTCCGAGGAGAAAAAGATCTCGCTTGAGGAAGCGGGCAGAAACGAAAGATACAGACTTTTTGAGGAAACAGGCAGAAAGTCATACGGCGAAGGCGGTTTTAAGATCGCGGTTGCACATCATATGGACGATCTGGCAGAGACGCTTCTTTTTAACTTATCAAGGGGCAGCGGAATAAACGGTCTTGCATCCATTAAAGTAAAGAACGGATGCATCATCAGACCTCTTTTATGCCTTACGAGAAAAGAGATCGAGGAGTATCTTTCGGAAAACGGCATTTCGCATATCGAGGACGAAACAAATTCAGATGACGATTATGCAAGAAACAGGATAAGACACAACATCATCACAGAACTTGGCGATATTGCGCCGGGTGCCGTAAAAAACATGGGCCGCACCGCAGCACAGCTTGGAGAGATCGAGGATTATCTGACGATAAAAACCGATGAACTATGCGATAAATACTCAGAAAAGAGCGAAGAAGGCATCCTTATAAAAGAAGGAATCACCGCAGAGCATCCCGCGATCGTAAAAAGGGCAATCCACAGGGCATTGATCGAAGTCGCAGGAAGAGCAAGGGATATCGCAAGCGTTCAGATCGAGGCGGTTTATGCGCTTCTTTTAGCAGAGACCGGGCATAAAAGGGATCTTATATACAATATGGAAGCCGTAAGGGACTATGCGGGCGTGATGATTTCCTTAAAAACCGAACTTTCCGAAGAAGAGAGAAGAGAGATACTTTCAAACCTCACTTTTGAGATAAAGGACAGAGATTTTTCACAAAATATTCCGACCGATTTATACACTAAATGGTTTGATTATGATAAAATAAGAAATTGTCCGAATGTCCGCTTCAGGCAGAATTCGGATTATTTAACCATAAACGACAGGGATGAGAAGAAATCTCTGTCGGATTATATGATCAACGAGAAGATTCCCGCAAAGAAGCGTGATTCGATCCCTCTTTTAACGGACGGGGATCATGTTATGTGGGTGGTCGGATACAGGATCAGCAATGCATACAAGGTATCCGATGATACAAAGAAACTGCTGGTTGCAACATATTCGCAAAATGAGTAATGTGCGAATCGAAAACAGTATAAGAGGTTTATTAAAATGGAAAAGATCAGTGTTATGATTTCCGAAGAGGAAGTCAACAAGAGAATCCGTGAAATCGGCGAACAGATAACCAAAGATTACGAAGGAAAGGAAGTACTTTTGATCTGCGTGCTTCGCGGCGGAAGTTTCTTCATGTGCGAACTTGCAAAGAGGATCAACCTTGATGTTAAGATCGACTTCATGTCCGTATCAAGCTACGGCGGATCGACTTCATCGAGCGGACATATCAAGATCATCAAAGACCTTGAGGAAACAGTAGAAGGAAGACATGTAATCGTTGTGGAAGACATTATCGATTCCGGAAGAACTTTAAGCCATCTTCTTAATCTTTTAAGAACAAGACAGCCTGCAAGTCTGGCACTTTGTACTCTTTTGGACAAACCCGACAGAAGAGTTGTAGAAGTACCCGTGGACTATACGGGATTCAAGATTCCCGACTACTTTGTTGTAGGCTACGGACTTGATTATGATCAGAGACACAGAAACCTTCCTTATATAGGAAAGGTTGAGATAGATAACGAGATTTTAAAATAATGCGTACTTTAGGAGGCATCAGTGAACAATAATAACAGAGGACCCAGACTGATCGGAGCGTTTATCCTCATAGCGATCCTTTTGATCATAGGAATAGTCGTTTCGCGACTGGATACGGATTTATTAATGGGCATCAGGCCGTATACGAAGGGCATGCTTGAACAGCAGCTTGAAAACAATTCGGTAGTAGATGTAAGCATTGAACAGAAACTTGATTCCCGAGGCGGTGCGGTTTACGTTACATTAATGGACGGTTCCCAGAAAGTCCTTAACGTATCCGATGTTACGGAAACGGAAAACTGGATAAGAAGTTACGGGCTCGATCCCACGGTAAGCGAAGTTCCCAAGAAGGACTGGTTTATAGAACTTCTCCCGACAATCATTATGGCGGTTGTCTGCGTATTCTTCTTCGTGATCATGTTGAACATGATGTCGGGAATGGCAGGCGGCGGCAGCAGCGGAAGACTTATGGAATTCGGTAAGAGCCGCGCCAAGATGATCAAGGACAACAACAAGAGACTCGGTGATGTAGCCGGACTCGAAGAGGAAAAAGAAGATTTAAGCGAAATCGTTGATTTCTTAAAAGATCCCGGAAAATATGCCAAGATGGGTGCAAGGATCCCCAAGGGTATCCTTCTCGAGGGCCCTCCCGGAACAGGTAAAACACTCCTTGCAAAAGCCATTGCAGGCGAAGCAGGCGTTCCTTTTTACAGCATTTCGGGTTCAGATTTCGTGGAAATGTTCGTAGGTGTAGGTGCTTCGAGAGTAAGAGACCTTTTTGAAGAAGCAAATGCGAACAAGCCCTGTATCGTATTTATAGATGAGATCGATGCCGTTGCCAGAAGAAGAGGTACCGGTATGGGAGGCGGACACGACGAAAGAGAGCAGACTTTAAACCAGATGCTTGTCGAGATGGACGGTTTCACGGAAAACAGCGGAATCATCGTTCTCGCAGCTACCAACAGAGTCGATATCCTCGATCCCGCCATTTTAAGACCGGGACGTTTTGACCGTAAGATCATGGTCGGAAGACCTGACGTAAAGGGAAGAAAAGCGATCCTTGAAGTTCAGTCGAAGAACAAGAACCTCGGTTCGGATGTAAATCTCGATGAGATCGCAAGAACCACCGCAGGTTATACCGGTGCGGATCTTGAGAACCTTTTAAACGAATCGGCGATCATCGCTACAAAGAGAGACGCCGCATACATAAATGACGAAGATATCAAGAAGGCGATAATCAAGACCGGTATCGGTACCGAGAAGAAAAGCCGCATCGTTTCCGACAAGGAGAAGAAGATCACGGCTTATCATGAAACGGGTCATGCGATCCTTTTCCATGTTTTACCCGATATGGATCCCGTATACACGATCTCGATCATTCCCACCGGAGTATCCGCGGCAGGTTATACGATGCCCCTTCCCGAGAACGATGACATGTTCATGAGCAAGAGCAAGATGAAGCAGAACATCATGGTATCTTTAGGCGGCAGAATCGCCGAGTCGATAATCTTCGAAGACATCACAACAGGTGCTTCGAGCGATATCCATAAAGCAACCGAAGTTGCGAGAAAGATGGTTGTAAGATACGGTATGTCGGATAAACTCGGAATGATCAATTACGAGAACGACGATGATGAAGTATTCATCGGCCGTGATCTGGCACACACCAAGTCCTACAGTGACGCAACAGCAGCCATGATCGATGCTGAAGTTAAGAACATCATCGACGAATGTTATAAAGAAGCTGAAAAGATCCTTCGCGAACATGAAAATGTTTTACATGCGGTTTCGAAACTTCTTATCGAAAAAGAGCGTATTACCAGGGAAGAATTCGAAAAAGCCTTCGATAATGCAATGGATCCGATGGTTGTTTGGTAATTTTGCACAAAAGAAAGTTAAATCTTTTGACAAATTTGTGAATTTCGCGAATTGCATAAAACAGGGGTGTTTAGTATATTATTACTTGTAACCCCCCAATACATTATAGTTTTTTGCTATACCCCATAAGAAGAAATACCTTCTCTAAAAAGGACAGATCAGTAATGACTGTCTTTTTTACGTTTATAGGGATTTTTTTAAAAACCGCCAGG
>JAEEGL013434635.1_pt1 | contig 10258 bp, 10 predicted proteins | sample 9134231 | NCBI WGS metagenome assembly JAEEGL01 (sample SAMN16246548, study PRJNA631951) | gut metagenome | biome: gut microbiome; feature: rumen; material: fiber-attached | host: Bos | place: Iran: Karaj | collected 2018-10 | reverse complement strand
CCGTAGATGACAGGACTTGACAGGCCGTTTTCCTCCGCATCCAGGAACACAAACCGGACCGGAATGCCGAACGGGTTGACAATGCGGGCTGCATACGCTTCCAGGTTCTCCCTGTCTTCCGCTTTCAGCCTGTTCCCGTCAAAGGTACGTACGCTTTTTCTGCCACGGATGATTTCCAGCAGCTTTTCCATAAAGAAATGTCCTCCGTTGATGATTTCTGTGAGATGCGCGCTTCGGATTTTTACAGATTGTACCATACATCTGCAAAAAACAACAGAAACGCAGGGAACCGTGTTCCGGGAAGCCATGGGGCCGGGCAGGGGCCCAGAAAAGAAGGAGGCAGGCCTGCTGCGCTCCGTCTTCTGAGGATCGGATCCGATTATTTATATACAATTTCAATGGTGATGTCCTCATCCTCTCCGACGAGGGCAAGGGTTTTTGACTTCAGCTGAAGCTTGACGCCGTTGATCAGCCAGTAGTCGATCTTCTGCTTCTTGGGGACCGTCGCGGTAACCACCAGGGAAACCGGGTCATCAAACTTTACTTCGCTGTATTTCGTTCCGGAAGCTTTTCCCTTTTTGTTCTGGAACTGCAGGACACCGCCGGTGACGGAAACCGAATACTGGCCTTCTCCGTACACTTCCACCACAGCAGCTTCTTTCTTCGACGAAGAGGACTTCTTATAGGGAGCGGGCTCGTCCTGTACCAGATAATTCCAGCTCACATAACCGCTGACTCCGTTGTAGGTGACATAGGCAACCAGTTCCGTGCATTTCCCGCTGTCGGGAACAAGAGCGGTGCCGTAGGGGATGTGGCCGACGACCTTTCTTGAAGTATCCCGCATATTCACCGTTTTTCCATTGGGTGTTTTCACATACCAGACTTCCGCCAGTGCCGAAACACACAGGCAGACCAGAAGCAGTACCAGAACCGGGAATATCCATTTTTTCATAAGCGGCAGTCTTCCTTTCTTCTGCTGCGCAGCATGGCACGGTTTTCTTTCTTTTCACAGCAAGAAAGGATGGGTACCGCGCTCTATGCTCCGCCTTTTGCATACGGGTATTCTATGGATTCCCGTGCTGACTGTCAACAGACGTCCGGTGCAGGCAGTCCAACTTCCCCGGGCGTTCTTCATGACTGATTCAGCACCCAGGCAAATGCCCGGGCCGTCCGTTTGTCGGAATCCATGAAATGATTGCCCTCATTCCACTCCAGCACGCAGGAAACACCCTGTCCTTCCAGGAGGTCATGGGTCTCACGGATCCTGCTGCCGACCGTGGCCATGACGGGATTCCGTGTTTTCTCTTCCCGGTTCCCGAGACTGAGATAGACGTGCGGGCTGCGGACAGATGTGGTCCTGAGGAGATCCGTAAAGCCCGGGAACCAGACAGACGGGGAGGCCGCGGCAATCCCGCGGAAAACATCCGTCTGAGAGGCGGCCCAGAGGGCAAAAAGACCGGCAAGGGAATATCCGCCGAGATAGCAGGCCTTTTCCGGATCCACACCGTGCTTCAGGATTTCCGCAAGCGTGTCCGCTGCGCCGTCGCCGAAGTCTTCCCGGCCGAATACGGCCGGTGCCTTCCAGGGCGAAAGCTCGTGATTCCAGTCGCGGATGCAGCAGGCAATGACCTGGAAATCTTTTGCCGTGTTCCTTCGGATCCATTCGATTTCGCTTTTCATCCCTTCCAGGTCATGGGCATCCACCGGCTGGATGAGTATGGCTTCGGCAGACGGACTGCCATAGGTTCTGAATTCCATTTTCTGCCTCCTGTCAGGGGGTGTTCACTGATTCTGCGGTCACAGGACCATCAGCAGGGTGCCGGCGCCGATGAGGATGCAGCCGGCAATGGATTTTGCGGTCAACTGCTCATGCAGGAAGACAAATGCCAGCACAAGCGTGAGGACAACACTCATTTTGTCAATGGGTACGACCTGGGAAACCCGGCCCATCTGGAGTGCCCGGTAATAGCAAAGCCAGGATGCGCCGGTGGCCAGTCCGGACAGAATCAGAAACAGCCAGCTCTTCGGGCTGATCTGGCCGATACCTTTCTGGGCACCGGTCAGGAGAACCATGCCCCAGGACATCAGCAGAACAACGCCTGTCCGGAGGGCGGTGGCCAGGTTGGAATTGACGCCTTCAATGCCGATTTTGGCAAGGATGGAAGTCAGGGCAGCAAATACCGAGGAAAGAACCGCGAACAGAAGCCACATGTTCCAGAAACCTCCCCGCATGATATCCTTCATGATCAGATGCATTCTGCCGCTTCCGCGGAAGAAATGCCCTGTATATTTTACCACGGCAGCCGGATTCCGGCGACCCCTCCGGAATCTTTACGGTACTCAGAAAAAAGAAAGATGATTTTCACTGTTTTTTTACAGTCCGCCGGGCCGGAGCCTTTTGTTTTATGGTATGATAAAAACAGGAAAAACTGCGGAAAAAGGAGAATAGCCATGGGGACTACGTACAGTGCGTTTATCAGCTACCGTCATCTCCCGAAGGATGCCGCGGCTGCAAAAGCGGTCCAGAAAGCACTGGAAACCTATCGGATTCCGCGTGAGATCCGGAAAAAAACGGGCGTCAGCAAGCTGAAACGCTGCTTCCGGGATCAGGATGAGCTGCCTCTGGCAGATGACCTGGGCTCGAGTATCAAGAAAGCGCTGACCGAAAGCGAATGGCTCATTGTCATCTGCACGCCGGATCTGCCTGTGTCCGGATGGTGCATGCGCGAGGTGGACTTCTTTATCAGCCTGGGTCGGCGTGAGCGGATCATCCCGGTCCTGGTGTCCGGGGAACCGAAAGACAGTTATCCGCATCAGATCACGGAAGCCGATGCGACAAGGGGACTTGAGGAAACCGAACCGCTTGCTGCCGACCTGAGGGGAAACCTGAGGAAACAGCTGAAAACGGAAAAACTGCGGATTGTTGCACGCATGCTGAACCTGAATTTCAATGACCTGAAAAGACGGGAAAAGGAGCGTGCCCTGCGCAGGGGGCTGGCGCTGGTGTCCTCTGTGCTGGCCGTGGTGGCGGGCTTTGCCGGCTATGCGGTCTATCAGAACGGACTTCTGACAGCGCAGAGAAATGCGACTGCCAGGAATGCGGCGGCGCTTCTCCTGGAAAAATCCGTCCGTTTCACCGGTGAGCAGGAGATCGGAAACGGCATGACCTATGCCCTGCAGGCCTATGAAGGCAGCCGGATTTTCGGCAGTGAGTATGACGCCCAGGTCTCCGCGGCCCTGGAAGCAGCCATGTATCCCGAAGTCTACTCCCAGATCGGCACACTGAAGGACAACGGAATCCTGCACCGCAGCGCAAACCTGAGCAATGACGGAAAACTCATTGCCTGCAGGCAGTCGGATAACAGCCTGCAGGTCTACAGTTCCGTGACCGGTGAGCGCCTGTACACCCTCCGTGATTTCGGATGGTTCGGAGCATCAACGGCCCTGACACCGGACAGCAGGTATGTCGTCCGGTACGGTCAGGACGGAACGCTGGACTTTCGCGGAAGCACGGACGGCAGGGAAGTCCTGATAGGGAAGGTACCGGACGGCTGGCAGATTTCCTGCCATGCCATGACCATCGGGAATCAGGTCCCGGTCCAGTCGGAGGAAGGGTACGCTGCCCTGTATGACCCGTTTGCGCAGAAGCTGACGGTGCTCGATGGCGTTGCGCTTGCCGGCAGGACAAACGGCAGCGTTGTTCTTCAGCGCACGGGACGGCGCGGCGCATGGACCGACGGAACGCACATCTGGATTGTCGATACTGAAAACGGGAAAGTGCTGCTTGAACTGGAGGGGTACATGTGTGACGAGCCGGATGACAGCACCCACTTCCGGTATATGGACGGCGATGAATATGTGTATCTCCTCTGGGATACGCTGGAGGAGACGTATCGGAGCGAATACGGCGGCATTCTTTCCCCGGACGGAAAATATCTGGTGAGTGTACGGGGAACAGAAGGCTTTACGCTGCGGGAGACCGCAGGCGGGGAAGAGCTGTGGAGGGAAGGATACAATGCAGGCAATACGCTTTACAGCGTGGCTTTCGCAGGTCCGGACACCCTGATTGCAGCCCATGCAGACCTGCAGGTTTACCGGATTCATGACCGGGAAATAGTCTATAATTCCGGCGAGAACAACAGAACCTATGGCTTTGATGTCTGGGCCGGGCGGCTGGTCATTCCTCTCCGCTCAGGCGGGTGCCTGGTGAACCTCATGCCGGAGGAGGAAACAGATCTGCCCCACATGACGGTGGAAACACGCGCCAGCTTCAATCCGGATGAGCTGGCGGGCCTGACGGCATGCTATCCGCTGGCAGGAAACTGGAACGGCATGTCCTTTGGTTTCTTTACCGATGAGGGATGGATGACGATTGAGCGGGAAGAACCCGGTGTGGTCTATCTGCATGACGGACAGGAATACGTCCTGCACCCGGTCAACGGACTTCAGATGCCGATGGTCTATGTCTCCCCGGACGGGGAATGGCAGGTGGTGCTCCGGGGCGGAAATGTGGATGTGTTCCGCGCAAAGGAAGGCCCCGAGCCGGTCCTGGTCATCCCGGAAAACGGGTATGACCGGATGTGCGCCGCCATCTGCGGTAATCTGCTCGCCCTGGGTGCCTATGTGGAGAACCTGGCCCTGTATGACCTTACCACCGGGGACTGCCTGGGGACCATCCGGACCGGTGCCATGTGCACGGAAATCCAGTTCTCGGCCGACGGAAAGCATGTGATTGCAGTGTCAAGAATGGCGGAGCAGGCAGCGGTGGCGAGCACGGAAAACCTTGCGGTGGTGATGCGGATTCCGGTGACGGATGTCTATGCAGAGCTTGCCGTGGGCTTTACCCGCGATGGGACGGAAGCCGTGGTTCTATACCCGGACGGGCATGCCGATGTGGGGCAGATGTATGGGGACCTGGGTATGCTGGTGGAAAAGGCACAGCAGTATACATCCGGAGGCGGGCCGTGAAGCCCTTCAACGAGGAAAACGGCTATACCGATGCCTATATGGAGGACATGCTCCGTGATCTGTATGCGGATGATTCCGACGATTATGACATGGGCGTGAAGACCACGGCGTACGGCACCAAGCTGGCCATTGTCCGTTTCAATGATGTGACGGCTCCCGGCGCTTATGTGTTCACCGTCTGGAACGACTTTGAAATCGGTCTGACGGTGACTTCCGTCAATGAGGACGGAACCTTCAATGGGATCACCGATGAGCAGCTGGAAAAGGTTGTGGATTTCATCAGTGAACTGTGGATGACCAACAAGTCCCCCGTGGACTGAACAGACCCTGTATCGGAAAGAACCGGCCTTGTGCCGGTTTTTTCTGTGCTCCGATATCCGCATGGAAAACGCCGGTCCGTTGTGGACCGGCGTCGAGTATGTATGCTTTATTTCATGGCATGGAGATAGGGCAGGGAATCATAGTCAGGGATATCCACCAGGTAGAGATTGATGTATCCCTCAATGTCGGAGGCATACAGCACGTGCTTTCCGTCGGGGGTGAAGCACGGGTGGGGATGGGAGTTCTGGAAATAGAAGCTGGAATCGTGCATGCACAGGACGCGCGGGGAATCAAAGCGGTCGCCTTCACGGCGGATCAGCTTGATGGCCTTGCCGGCATCGGTGACGATCATGTTTGTGTCCAGGGAGAAGACGTGGTCCGGGGACTGCATGGGGCCGTTGAGGGCTTCAATCTCCCCGGTGCCGTCATGGCGGATAAAGCCGGTATAGGTGGTGCGCACGGGATTGCCGGGCGTCGGGACATGGACCTGATAGCCGACGGTTTCGCCGTCCTGCAGCCAGTACTCATGACCGATCATCTCACCCTCCTGGCGGCGGGGACGCAGCTGATGGACGCTGCCGGAGTTCACATCGAGAACCCACATGCGGTTGTCCACGCGGTCCCAGGGGCCTTCATGGCAGAAGGTCAGGATGCCGTCAAGGGTGGGGGACGGATTGATGTGGCCGACCCAGCACTGCTCTTCCCAGACCTTGCGGGCGGTTCCGGTATCCAGGTCGATCTGGAGGATGATGCAAAGAGGCTTTGCTTCAAAGGTTTCCTCGAAGCCCACATAGTTGGCTCCCATGCGGGTAAAGATGCGATGGCTCAGGTCCTCGGTCAAACCGATGTAGATGTATTTGCCGCCGGCTCCGGTAATGCCGCCGCCGGCGTTCAGGACACCGCTGCCGGAGCAGAACCGGTCATCCTTCGGCGCAATGAAGATGGGACGCACGGACAGGTCGTCCAGGCTCAGGCCGTAGAGGCAGCCGTTCTGCCAGTAGTAAGTCTCGTTGCGTTCCCGGTTGACGTGTTTGGGAATGCGGACAGGCCCCAGGCGCGGATTGGAAAAGTCGGTCAGCTGGGCGATCTCGCCGCTTTCAAGATCAAAGGAAAAGATGTTGGTCACGTTCTCCCGATCCGAGGTAAAGATGAATTTGCGGTCGTTGTCAAACCATGCATTTTCGGTGAAATAGGGATGGACGCTGTGCCCCTTGTAATTGGTCAGCATGTGCACCGTGGCACCGCTGACACGGTCCACATAGGTTGTGCGTTCTGGTGCATAGACACGGTATGGTTTCATCCTGCAGCCCTTCTTTTCATATGGATTTCAGCAGGAGACAGCATATCACCCGGGTATGGAGGCGTCAATTGTCACGTATGCACTGGCGGTGTTTTTTATGGGAGGGAACAAAGTTTCCTTGCTGCATGGCAGGGAAGCCTGCCCCGTGTTTCTGCACATCAGAAAAGCTGTGAAGCATAGAACCTTCAGGGTTCTTCTGTTTCACAGCTTTTCCGATGAAATTGGTTGAAGCGGTCAACCTACAGATTGAAAGGTTTATGTTTGGAATCGTCCGTTCCCTGTCCGGTGTCCGGAAAAATATTCTGTACAGGACAGGAAAACAGGCGTGGAATAGATCAGAGTGGTTCATCCGGTTGTCAGCCCCTGCGGTGCTTTCCATGCGTTTCTCGCTGGCGGCCAATCCTTCCCTGGATGAATTCTTCAGACGTGTATTGGATGTCATTTATCCGAGTTGTCGTTCTTAGGTGTCCTCAGGGTAAAATACATGTTTACGATGAGGGCGACAGCACCAACAGCGAAGATCACATCCGAGATCCATTTCCCGGCGGTGTTCTGTCCGAGTATGACAGCGCCTGCTGCCAGAACAACGACCAGAACCGGGATGAGAAACTTGCGGATTCTTTTCGAATGCTTCTGATCCATGGTGTTCTTCCTCCTTCTGTTGATTGCCAGTTCCTGCTGGCTGGTTGAATCTATATCGTATCCGCCCTGCCGTCTGCGGCAGGCAGCGGTTCAATGGAAAGTGACAGGCTGTGCCTGATTCAGGCAGGAAGCATCCCCACATTTTTCCTGTGGAGAGGACGAAGAACGTCGCAGAATGCTGCGATACCAAGGACGCCGAGCAGGGCAGTAACGATCCAGCCCGCATTGGTGGCATTTCCGGTGATCATGTCTGCCGTATTCAGGGCAAGAAGACCAAGGGTTGTAGTTAAGATAGCAAGTCTGGCTTTCATCGAGTTCATTCTCCGTTTCATGACTTCCATGCACATGGTGCTTTCTGTCTGATATTCTGCTGGCCTCATCGGCCCGGCATGTATTGATACGCAGAATTTTCGATTCAGGCAGCTGCGGGAGAAGAAAAAGAGCAGTTTTTTCTTTTTTCTACGGAAAAGGATCCCTGAACGGAGAAAGCCCGGGAAAACAGAACGCATGCAGAATGGTCTTCCCGGACAAACCGGACGGCCCGGCGGAAGGAATTACCCGTTGCCGCCTTGTTCCTCGTCATCGACGAACAGGTCGATATTGTGCTCTGTGGCATAGCGGGCAGGCAGGCTGTCCCGGTGTTCTGTCCGGATGCAGAAATTGCTGCTGCAGCCTTCAAAGGCGTCCGCAGCAATGGATTGGACAGATGAGGGAATACGAATGGACCACAGTCTTTCGCAGTTGGCAAACGCCCTGGAACCGATCGACTGCAGGCCGGCGGGGCAGACCACGATACCCACATGGGGATCGCCTTCAAAAGCATGATCCGCAATGTGGGTCAGGTTCTGTGGAAGCACGAATTGTCCGGCTTCATCAGTTGCAAGGGCTCCTTCAGGATAGACGTTCAGGATCGTTCCGGAATTATCTGTCGATTCATACAGATATGTGTCCAGAGTGACCGTGGAGCCGTTGGCAAGCTCCAGCGTCGAGCCCTTCAGGACGTAGGCGAGCAGGATCAGTTCATTCTTGGCCGGCCGGAAGGGTGGATCTGAGAATCCCTGCGCATACACGACCTTCTGGGAAAGGCTGCGGGAACTCCAGAGCCCTTCCCCTGCAGCAAATGCGTTGCGAATCAGATCCCGGATGCTCAGGAAAGTTCCCCCCTCGCTGATGCCCCACGCATCACACCGGCCGGTATGAACGTGATAGTTGGCATCCAGCGAGGTACAGGGAAGCTCGGAGCATGAGAATTTCGATTCATCCAGCCATTCATAGGTAAGATGGTCATTGAGGGTCATGAGCTGTTTGTTCAGCATGAAATGACGGTATACTTGAACACCGTATACAACTCCGTTCGGATCGGTTGTTGGATGGCTATAATTCATGGCGGGATCGTTGGCGGGATGATCATCCCACGTTGGATCCGCATAATACCATTTGCCGTTGATCTTCACGGCATCCCATGCGTGATAGTCGGTTGCGGTGTCTCCGTAGATCACAGAGGCATCAAGACCCGCAGCCTTGCAGAGCAGGAAATACAGCCTGGCATAGCTGTCGCATACACCGGTTCCCCGCAGAATCGCATCAGAGGAATAGAAGGAACGTGTGTCATCATAAACCAGGTGGTTCAGCAGCCAGTTGTACAGATTGAAGGCCGTCTGCCATTCGTTGCCCGGAACCTTGCATCCGGCAACCGCCTGGTTAATGACATTCATGATCTTTTCTTTCCCTTCACCCTGAAGGGTAAAGCCGGAATAGACGATTTTGTAGGAATTGTCATAAAAGACAGTTACTTCCACTTGATATTGTCCTGCGATCTTTGGTCCGATGAAGGTGAGCACAGCTGGAAATCCTTCGTATTTTTTCTTATAGACATGGCTCCAGCCGTGGTTCCAGTCCATCTCCATGCACTGAAGGGACAGTTCAACTTTCGTGACACGGTTCACGAGATTCTAATCCGGCCACTCCGGTTTCAGAACCAGTGTCCATTCACTGTCCTGGTCGATTCCAGGGGCTTTGCCCTCAACGTTCACCAGCCGGAAAGGAATGGTATCATTATCGTATTCGTCCGGACCATCTCCTGGATCGTTCGGGTCTTCCCCGTCCTCCGGATCTTCCGCCAGGGCCTGTCCAAGGGGAAACTGAGGAAAACAGCCGGGCAGGGCAGGAAGCAGCATATTGCAGAGCAGCAGAATGGCAAGTATCCGTGAAATCAGGCGTACTTTTTGCAGAGATTCCGAAACAGGCAGTATCTTCATGTGGATTCCTCCCTCAGGCGGTCCGAAAGACCGGCCTTTTCAACGGTTTTTCGACTGTCTGGCAATACCATGATTATACTATATAGGAACAAAAAGATCATTTTTATCTTTTCGGTCTATCTGTTCATCTGTCACGGTGCAATTCTGCAGATTGAGGGGTGCGTCCTTCTGCCTGCCTGAATGCTCTTGTGAAACGGGGAGGATCCGTCAGGAGAGGACACGGGGTTCCGAACCGTTTCTTCCGCAAAAGAACGGGGTCCGGCAGGTATTCCCTGCCGGACCCCGGAAACGGATGATGCCGTTCAGGATCATGATTATCCTGGAACCATGATTTTGCAGAAAGAACGGGATGCTTACCTGCTGTATTTCACACCCCAGATGCTTTCGTTGTTTCCCACGACGGAGAAGACGGTGACTTCAGCTTCTGCCTCATCCTGCATCCGGCAGAGAATCCCGCTGTATGCATTTCCGTCAAGGGTCACATGCAGGTAAACGGAGTTTTCAGTCAGCTGCCAGGAACCTGAGGTGTTTTCTCCGCCGATGGTTCCGTCTTCCCGGAGATACAGGATGAAGGGCTCAGCAATCTTGTCATTGATGAGGGTTCCCTGGCTGATGACATCATAGCGTCCCGGGACGTCCTTCGGGTCAAAAGATTCCGGAATGGTTTCCCGGCGGGTGGTGTAGGGGAGCAGACAGGGCCAGCCTTCCTCGCTGATGCCGTACTGCTTGACCTGCGGCGTGTGGCTTTCGGTGCCGTTGTTGAAGCGGG
>JAEEGL013185631.1_pt1 | contig 10258 bp, 7 predicted proteins | sample 9134231 | NCBI WGS metagenome assembly JAEEGL01 (sample SAMN16246548, study PRJNA631951) | gut metagenome | biome: gut microbiome; feature: rumen; material: fiber-attached | host: Bos | place: Iran: Karaj | collected 2018-10 | reverse complement strand
TTTGACCTGCATTCACACAGGACATTCGTGATCGTTTGTATTATAGCATTGATAGCAGTTTTTATAATTAAAGATCTATACTTGATTTTTGAATATTATGTACAAACAAGATTCATTAGCAATAACCGCTTTGCTACACAACAAATGGTTTTGAGATCCTTTCTTTACAGGCCTTATGAGTACTTTCTCAATGCTGATAATGGGGAAGTAGTAAGGATGATATCAAATGATGTTACGGGAGTATACTATTTAATTTCTGTGATATTAGGCATGTCTACTGAGACTGTGGTTACACTTGCCGTAACAGCCACAGTTTTTGTTATAGATCCGGTTATTTCATCTTTTATGGCCATTATTATGGGAATCATTGTTTTTTTTATAATAAGGATTATCAGGCCGATAATGAGAAAAGAAGGAAAGAAGTTTCAACAGGCGTCTTCAGAACTAAATAGATGGATGAATCAATCAATTTATGGCATAAAAGAAGTAAAAATTTCAAATAAAGAAGAGTATTTCGAAAAAAAATACGGCGCAAGCGGGAAAAGAATGATCTCATCTGAAAAAAGAAGGACGATATTTGACAATTCCCCAAGGTTGATCATCGAGATGACAAGTGTAAGTTCAATATTAGCTCTTATTGGATTTATGATTTTTAAAGGACGTGAAATCGAAACACTTGTTCCTACCTTAAGTGCTTTTGCTATGGCGGCTTTAAAACTGATGCCCGGTGCAAACAGAATAGTAGCTGCTGTCAATCAGGTCAGTTTCTATACACCTGCGGTAAATTCATTGGTTAAGAATTTTGATATTTTAAATGAGGGCAGAGAAAAAAAAATTAATACGAATTCTGAAATTACACACTTATTTTATAAAGAAATAGTGTTGTATAAAGTTGATTATAAGTACCCAAATAGTAAGAAGTATGTTTTAAGAAATGCAGACATGGTTGTTCCGATTGGAAAATCCGTGGGAGTGGTGGGAAGTTCGGGAGCCGGAAAAACCACAGCAGTTGATGTTATGTTGGGGCTTCTTAAGCCTGAATCGGGGCAGGTGCTGTGTGACGGTGTTGATGTAATGACCAATTACACCTCATGGCTTAACATGATCGGCTACATTCCACAGACTATCTTCATGATAGACGATTCTATCAGGGCAAATGTGGCTTTTGGCATTGAAGAAAAAGATATAGATGATAATCAGGTTTGGAATGCACTTGAAGAAGCACAGATGGCTGATTTTGTCAGAGAATTACCCGAAGGAATCAACACGGGGATCGGACCAAACGGTGTCCGGCTTTCCGGCGGACAGAGGCAAAGAGTGGGGATTGCGAGAGCCCTGTACAAGAATCCCAAACTCCTTGTTTTCGATGAAGCTACTTCTGCACTGGATAATGAGACCGAAGCGGCCATTATGGAATCCATCAATAGCCTTCACGGAAAGAAGACAATGATCATCATTGCTCATCGTCTGCAGACGATTGAGGGCTGCGACATTGTTTACAGAGTTGCTGACGGGAAGATCACGAGAGAGCGATGAACAGTTGCGGGAACGCATGAAAAGGAATATAATTATATAGATTGTACAGATAAAAAGGGAGACCGGTAAATGGGTATTTTTACAAATAAAACACTTCTCATTACAGGAGGAACGGGTTCCTTCGGACATGCGGTTTTGAACCGATTCCTTGATACCGACATCGGGGAGATCCGGATCTTTTCGAGAGACGAAAAGAAGCAGGATGACATGAGACATGAGTATCAGGCAAAGATGCCTGAAGCAGCTGAAAAGATCAAGTTTTACATCGGAGATGTGAGAGACATCCAGTCGGTAAGGAATGCTATGCACGGGGTGGATTACATTTTCCATGCGGCTGCGTTAAAGCAGGTTCCCTCGTGTGAATTCTTTCCGATAGAAGCTGTTAAGACAAACGTTTTGGGGACGGAAAATGTTTTGACTGCAGCCATTGAAGCAGGCGTTAAGAGGATCATATGCCTGTCCACGGATAAAGCAGCGTATCCCGTGAATGCAATGGGAACGAGCAAGGCCATGATGGAAAAGGTCATTGTTGCAAAGTCGAGGACAGTTTCACCGGAAAAGACAAAGATCTGCTGCACGAGATACGGAAACGTAATGTGTTCCAGAGGCTCTGTCATCCCTCTTTGGATCGATCAGATCAGAAACGGAAATCCCATCACGCTCACGGACGGGAAGATGACCAGATTCATAATGTCTCTTGAAGAGGCAGTTGATCTGGTGCTCTTTGCGTTTGAAAAAGGCGAGAGCGGAGACATTCTGGTACAGAAGGCTCCCGCGTGTACGATACAGACTCAGGCGGAAGCTGTCTGCGAACTCTTTGACGGAGACAAGAAGAACATTAAAACGATCGGTGTCCGTCACGGAGAGAAGATGTACGAGACACTTCTTACCAACGAGGAATGCGCAAGAGCCGAGGATCTGGGAAACTTCTACCGTGTTCCCTGCGACAGCAGAAACTTAAATTACGACAAGTACTTTACCAAAGGCGATGTGAAGCGTTCAACGCTTACGGAATTTAATTCCAACAATACTGAACTTTTGGACATAGAAGGCGTTAAGAAAAAGCTTCTGGAACTCACTTACATTCAGGATGCTTTAAAGGGTAAATTTGAGATTTAGGATGATCTTATGAAGATTCTTGTGACCGGAGCGAAGGGCTTTGTCGGAACAAATCTTGTTGAGGCTTTAAAAAACTTACGAGACAACAAGGACAGGACAAGACCGGGGCTTAAAATTGAAGAGATCTTTGAGTTTGATAAGGACGGCACTTCGGCTGAGCTTGATAAATACTGCGCTGAGGCTGACTTTGTTTTCAATCTGGCAGGGGTCAATCGACCGAAAGAAGTGACCGAGTTCATGGAAGGAAACTTTGAGTTCGGAGAAAAACTTCTGAGCACGTTAAAGAAGTATGGAAACAAATGTCATGTGATGCTTTCTTCTTCTGCTCAGGCAAGCCTTGAAGGCAGATTTAAGGATTCCGAGTACGGGAAATCCAAACTTGCGGGGGAACAGCTCTTTAAAGGTTACAGTAAGGAAACGGGAGCGACAGTGTGGATTTTCCGCTTCCCAAACCTTTTCGGAAAATGGTGCCGCCCAAATTACAATTCCGCGGTTGCCACATTTTGCAACAACATAGCGCATGATCTTCCGATCACGGTAAATGACAGAGCGACAGAACTTGAACTTTTGTACATCGATGATCTGGTAAAAGGGATGCTTGACATTCTTGAGGGAAGGATCGGAGAGACTGTCCAAGAAGCTGGTGATCTTTACAGGATCGAGCCGATTCACAAAGCTACGCTCGGAGATATCGTTGATCTCATTTACAGCTTCAGAGATCAGGAAAAGACTCTGATCGTGCCTGAGATACCGAATGGTTCTTTTGCGAAGAAGCTTTACTCGACGTACCTTTCCTATCTTCCGAAGGAAAAGGCAGCTTTTGAGCTTAAGAAAAATGAAGACGACAGAGGCAGCTTTACGGAGCTTCTGAAAACGGTTTCGGGCGGACAGTTTTCCGTAAACGTCAGCAAGCCCGGAGTTACAAAGGGGCAGCATTGGCACCACTCAAAATGGGAATTCTTTATAGTCGTCTCGGGTGAGGCACTTATCCGGGAAAGAAGAATAGGGACAGACCCCGAAACGGGAAAAGAATACGAAACATTGGAATTCAGAGTGAACGGGGAGAGACCGACCGCTGTGCATATGCTTCCCGGATACACCCACAACATCATTAACTTATCTGATACAAGAGAATTGATAACGCTTATGTGGGCAAACGAATGCTTTGATCCCGACAGACCGGATACTTTTTTTGAAAAGGTGTGAAAATGAAAACGGATTTTTCGGATGTAAGTTTTAAGAATAACGGTAAATTGAAACTCCTGATCATTGTGGGGACGAGACCTGAGATCATCAGGCTTTCCGCTGTGATCAAGAAGTGCAGGAGATTTTTTGACTGTATCCTGGCGCACACCGGGCAGAATTATGATTATAATCTGAACGGGATCTTTTTTAAGGATCTGAAGCTCGAGGAACCTGAAGTGTATCTCGATGCTGTGGGAAGCGACCTGGGCGAGACCATGGGTAACATTATTGATTCTGCATACAAACTTATGGCACAGATCAAGCCTGATGCTCTTCTGATCCTTGGAGACACCAACAGTTGCCTCTCTGCGATCGGGGCAAAGAGGCTTCACATCCCGATCTTTCACATGGAAGCGGGGAACCGTTGCAAAGACGAGTGCCTGCCTGAGGAAACAAACCGCAGGATCGTAGACATTATTTCTGATGTGAACATGGCGTACTCGGAGCATGCAAGAAGGTACCTTGCAGAGTGCGGACTTCCGAAAGAAAGGACCTATGTTACGGGATCTCCGATGGCTGAGGTGCTCAGAGAAAACTTAAGTGAGATCTATGCCAGTGATGTTCACAAGCGGCTGGGCCTTGAAAAAGGAAAGTACATCCTTCTTTCAGCACATCGTGAAGAGAACATCGATACGGAAAAGAATTTTACATCATTGTTCAATGCCATAAATGCAATGGCGGAGAAGTACGACATGCCGGTGCTTTACTCCTGTCATCCCAGATCAAAGAAGAGACTGGAAGCAAGCGGCTTCAAGCTTGACAGGAGAGTGATCGCCCACGAACCTTTGGGCTTCCATGATTACAATGCATTACAGATGAATGCTTTTTGCGTGGTTTCGGACAGCGGAACGCTTCCTGAAGAAAGCTCATTTTACATCAGCGAAGGACATGCATTTCCTGCTGTCTGTATAAGGACTTCGACGGAAAGACCGGAAGCTCTCGATAAGGGTGATTTCATCCTCGCGGGGATTGATGAAAAGAGCCTCTTACAGGCGGTTGACACGGCAGTCGAAATGAACAAGGCAGGATACACCGGAGCTCCCACACCCGCTTACACGGATGAAAACGTGAGCGATAAGGTGGTAAAGATTATCCAGGGATACACAGGTGTTGTGGATAAGATGGTATGGAGAAAGTAGATTAAGAGCTTTATGCGTATTTTATTGATCAATTCTGTATGCGGTGTCGGAAGTACCGGCAGGATCTGCACTGACATAGCCGATGTCCTTTCAAAAGAGGGACATGATGTAAAAATTGCATACGGGAGAGGGAGTGCTCCGGAAAAGTACAGAGAGATCGCAATACCTATCGGAAACAAGGCGGGAATCGCATTACATGTACTAAAAACTCGATTGTTTGATCTGCATGGGTTTGGTTCAAGGCATGACACTGAGAAATTTATCAGTCAGATCAAAGATTTTAACCCGGATGTTATCCACCTGCATAATATCCATGGATATTATATAAATATAGATGTCCTATTCAAGTTCTTAAAGGAATACAAAAAGCCCGTGATATGGACTTTGCATGATTGCTGGGCTTTTACGGGACATTGTTCTTATTTTGATACTGTAAAGTGTGATAAATGGGAGAACGGGTGTTTTGCCTGCCCTTTAAAGAAGGATTATCCTGCAAGCTTTTTGGCAGACAGAAGTAAAAAAAATTATAGGGATAAGAAAAACCTGTTTATAAATATGGATGACCTCACTGTGGTGACTCCGTCCAAGTGGTTGGCCGGTTTAGTAAGAAGATCATTCATGGGCAGCTATAGTGTCTTAACGATACCCAACGGCATATCGACTGATGTTTTCAGGTTTAGGAAGAGCAGGATAAAAGAAAAATTCGGTATAGAAGGAAAGAAACTGATCCTCGGTGTGGCAAACATTTGGAGCGAAACAAAAGGGATATCGGATTTTGTTAAGTTATCACATATGACAGGAGAGGATTATGCCATTATGATCGTGGGCAGGATCCCTCAAAAAGAAAAATATGATCTTAATGGTATAATACGCATCGATCACACCGACAGTGCGGAAGAACTGGCTGAATTCTATTCTGCTGCGGATTATTTTTTTAATCCCACGAGACAGGATAATTATCCGACCGTTAATCTGGAAGCGGGCGCCTGCGGTACACCGGTGATCTCATACCGGACTGGCGGAAGCCCTGAGGGAGTTTTTAAAGGAACAGTGGTTGAGCAGGGAGACTATCAAGGCGCATTTGAATGGATGAAAGAGCACCAAAATACCGACAGAGAAACCGAAGGATACATAAAGGAAATAGAACGGTCTACAATGGTTAACAGGTATTGTGAGTTGATTACTTCTGCAGCGGAAAGAGGAGCAAGATAATTCAATGAAAGCGATTTCGGAAGAAACAAGCATAAGAATGTGGAAAATGAAGGCTTTTGCTATACTAGCCGTAGTTTCATGTCATTGTGTACATGTGGGAGACAACACAGGTGCTATATGGGCTGCTGCCGAGAACTTTTTTAATTCGTGGATGGGGCTGGGAGTGCCTGTTTTCTTTTTACTGGCAGGATATGTCTTTAAATATGATGATACTGTTGCATTGTTTCTGTCAAAAAAAATGAAAGGCATAGTGATTCCATGGATCGTTACCGGAACAGCAGTATGGTTGTATGTTGTTTTGAGAAAAGGCGGGATCAAATTGAACAGCTGGTTTGGTTTCGTTTTTCAAAGAGATAGCTATCTTTGGTTTCTTGTTGATCTGATGATCTTTTATGTTTTGTTTTTCCTTGTAAGTCAAAACAGGATCGTTTTCAGAGTATTTTCTGCTTATATGATCGTGGCTTACGTTTTAAAGATATGTGGAATTGATCGGTTATTGTTCCCTTTTGACTATTTGGGAATACAAAGCGATAAAATGATAATGTTCTGGGTGGGTATGGAGATCAGGAGCCACTTCGATACAGGTATTATTAAGGATAAGAGACTGGCATGCCTGTTCCCTCTGTACTTTCTTCTTGTTTTTCTGAAGAAAAGACTTATGGTGCCTGACGTGGGATTAGGCTATCCGGTACATGTGGTTTTATATATTGTTTTTTTTGTCGGATTATACGGAGTAGCCGGAGTCTTGCAGGGGAAGTTCGGAAATGTGATTGAAAACATAGGCCGGCATTCTTTTACGATCTACCTGTTGCACATGCCTGTAGCGGGCATCGTATCAAATCTTCTCAACCGCAGCCCATACTTTGCTGTTTTAACTTTTGTGAGACCTGTTATTGTTGTGTTTGTAACAATGATCGGAATTGTAATATATAAGAAGATCTTCAAAGAAAACAGGATCATGTTAATGTTGATAGGGGAAAGAGGGATAAAATGACTGGGTCGAAAAAAGTGGCATATATGATCATGGCGCACAGGGATGCCGAGCATCTGAAAGACCTGATCAATGCGCTCGATTATCTGAGCGATTTTTACATTTACATAGATAAGAAATCTGATATAAAGGCGTTTCAACAACTTGTGGGTGACCATCCCAATGTGTTTTTTATGGGAAAAAGGAAAAATATAATGTGGGGGGGGTACAGTCAGGTGCAACCTGTATTGGATATGCTGAGGGCTGCAACGCAAAAAGGAAGCTATGCCAGATATGTTTTTCTGACAGGAGCCGATTACCCGGTGTTCTCGGCGAAGAAAACATATGAAAAGCTCATCGAGGAACCTGAGCGGGAATACATTTGTAGCGTTAATCTTAAGACTTTTCAAAGTGATAGATTTTTGCAGAAGATCAAAAAGAGATGGTTTTTTGATATAAATGTAAATGGAAGTTTTTTTGAAAGAGCGTTGAGAAAAAGCATAGATATCCTGCTTAAAGCTCTGCCCGATAAAAAGGCTACCTACAGCGGCAAAAACAAAAAATATGACATTTATTACGGGTTTGCCTATTGGGGAATAACAGATGCCTGTGCGAGGAACATCGTCAATACGATCCGGAATGAAAAGGGATTGGTCGGATACTTAAGACATAGCTATGCGCCAATTGAAATACTGGTTCAGACAATAGTTTTTAATTCCGGGTTTGCAAAGAATGCGTTTGAGTATAAAACATTAAACGGATGGGACATCATGGCATTCGCTCCTTTACATTTTGTCAAGTACAGCGGAACGGGAAGTAAAGTCCTGGATGAAAATGATTATAATGAGATCATTGAAAGCGATAAGCTTTTTATTATGAAGACTGACAGCATCCGTTCAAAAAAACTCATTGCTATGATCAACGGGGGCAATTAATGAAAAAAAGAGTTTTGTTTGTGACCAACACTCCTTCTCCGTATAAGGTTGATTTTTTTGAAAAGCTTGGCGAATCCATGGAAGTACATGTTTTGTACGAATTAAAGCACAGTTCTTCAAGGGAAGAAGGGTGGGAAAAGTGTGAAGCGGTTAATTATAATGCTGTTTTTATGAAACCGTATCTGGTCAGAACCGAATCCGCATTTTGCCCAAGCGTCATAGGGTATATCAAGGCATTTAAAAATGATGAGATAATAATGATGGGATATAGTTCACCAACTGCAATCCTTGCAATCAATTATATGATCCTAATGGGGATACGCTACAGCGTTTGTGCTGACGGGGCTTTTATCAATCAAAATGAAAAAAGAATAAAGTATTGGCTGAAACGAAGACTGATCTCACATGCAGGGTCGTGGTTCAGCTCCGGACCTGTCACGGATTCTTTCTTCAAATACTATGGAGCTGTCGAGGGAAAAATCCATGACTATCCTCTTGCAGCTTTCGGAGATCGGGAAATACTTGACACAGTACCTGATGATCTCGCTAAAGAAAGAATCAGAAAAGAGCTGGGAATCAATGCAAGACACGTACTCTTATTTGTCGGAAGTTTCTCCCATCGAAAAGGTGTCGATGTTTTGATCAAAGCAACAAGAAACATGCAGAATACCGCGGTAGTGCTGTTGGGAGGCAGCAGTCTCGAGATGTATTCCGTATTGATCAAAGGATCGGATCCCTGCCGATACCTTGTACCCGGGTTCAAAAAGGGTGAGGAGCTGAAACAATACTATATGGCAGCGGACATTTTTGTTCTGCCTACAAGAGAAGACATTTGGGGACTTGTGGTAAACGAAGCGATGGCTTGCGGTCTGCCTGTGATCACAACCGATAAATGTATTGCAGGATTAGAGTTGATCAAAAAAGACGAGAACGGTATCATTGTTCGGGCTGATGATCCTGAGGAACTGAAAAATGCGATTGATTTTCTCGGGGTGAATCAGGAATTAAGGAAAAGAATGGGTACGAATAATATCCGACTGATCAAAGAATACACCATTGAAAAAATGGCAAATGTCTTTGAAAAAATACTATTGGACAACATGTAAAGAAAAGAGAAAGCAATGGCAACAGTTGATGTGATTTATTGTTCAAATGTCTGTTCCGAAGAGAAATACCGGATGCTGTTTAGGGACGCTAAGCTTATGCCCGGACAGCAGGCACAAAAGTATCACAGGACATTTCTCAAAGGAATGATAAGAAATGGCAGCTTCAATGTAATTGCCGTTTCCAAACAGCCCATTTCAAGGGCTGTCAGCAAAAAAGCCTTTTGGAACGGAGAAAGATCCAAATACGAGAATTCGGACATCATCTATCTTCCATTTATAAATCTCCCTGTTGTGAACAATGTTGCACAGTATTGGTTTGCCTTGAAAGAGTTAAAAAGACAGATCAAAAAAGGATACAAATGTGTTCTGATCGATGTCTTAAACATAACTATGGGGATGGCAGCTGTTACAGCATGTAAGAAATACGGCGCAAAGCTGATTGGGATCGTAACGGATCTGCCCGAATTTCTGGCAGGAAATAAAGAAGCATTTTATGCTAAAATGGGAGATAGAATTATAGCAAAGTGTGACGGCTATGTTCTTTTAACCGAACAGATGAATGATCTGATCAATCGTGACAGATCAAAACCATACGTGGTGATCGAGGGACAGATCGATGATGATGTTGAGCTCGATCAAGGGAAGGCGCAGGAAAATAATAAAAAAATATGCCTTTATTCCGGATCTATAGATGAGGTAAACGGGATTGATTATATGGTTAAGGGATTTCTTGATTCTCAGATGCCGGATTGGGAATTGCACATCTATGGTGACGGTGATTACAGAAATACTTTGGAAACTATATGCAGAGACAATGCAAACGTAAAGTATTTTGGAATACAGTTAAATGAGAAGGTGGTCGAAGCTCAAAAAAAAGCAGACCTGCTGATAAATCCCCGACCGACTGACCAAGAGTTTGTCAAGTACTCGTTTCCGTCAAAAAATATGGAATATATGGCGTCGGGAACACCTTTACTGACAACAAGGCTGCCCGGA
>JAEEGL011943695.1_pt1 | contig 10258 bp, 6 predicted proteins | sample 9134231 | NCBI WGS metagenome assembly JAEEGL01 (sample SAMN16246548, study PRJNA631951) | gut metagenome | biome: gut microbiome; feature: rumen; material: fiber-attached | host: Bos | place: Iran: Karaj | collected 2018-10 | reverse complement strand
TTACCATAAGGACTAATAGTAACTAATTGAGGTCCTTTAATATCAACACCACCAATAATTAAAGCAGCACCAATGTAACCTTGATATCTAAATAAATGATTACAGAGACGTATTTCTGCATATGATATACGACTCTCACTTCCTGTATATAAACGTTGTAGTTCTAATTCTGATGCTACTAGTTGAGTTACCATTTCTTTGTCTGCTGCTGTACCTGCTCCACAACAATACATGTTTGGTGCTAGGTAATGGATTTTCATACAGTCGGGATCTGCTACTATAGTACCTGCTGTTGCTCGGGTGTCTACTCCGAGGTTTACTCCGTCTTTAAAGGTACAGCCTACTATTGTTGTTCTGGTTTATGTATATATTGTTTTTTGGGGTGAGAGAGAGGTCGTTTTTGGGAAGTTACGGAAGGAAAAACCCGAGGTTTATTCTATTGTATCCCAGTACATTTTTTTTCTTTTTATTTTATATGTTTTTTTTTAAATTTTTTTGGTTTTTTTTTATTTTTTTTTGGGTTTTTTTATGGAGAATTATGGTAAATTATGTATTTTTTTTAAAATTTTTTTATTTTTTAAATAAATGAATTATTTTTTTTTAAATAAAATGTGAAATTTTTTTAAATTATAAAGGATATTGGAGATTAGGGATTGGGCCAAATCCCAAATCTCCAGTTTATTAAAAATCAAATTGTATACAAAATATAAAATAAAAAATAATATATAATAAAAATTGAAAAAATTTATAAAAAAAATTATTATTTTTCTTTTAATTAAACTAAATTTAAATACAATGAAAAAAATGAAACGAGACTATAGCGGAAGTTCATTAATTCAAACTGATCCAATAGCATCATTTATATCACCAAAAAATTCAAGATCAAATTTATTTAAATTTTCACATCCTCAAAGTGGTAGATTAGGAAAAGTAAAAACTTATTCTAATTCAACTACAGATTTATCTCTTCCTGTATTTTCTCCAAAATTATCAAATGTAAAATCATTTATTGAACCAGAAAAATTAGTACAAGAAAAATTTCAATTAAGAAATATTGTCAGAAATTTAAGAAAAGAATTATTTAATTTAAAACAAGAAAACTTACAAAAAAAAAATGAAATAAATCAAAAAGAAAAAACTATATTAAATATTATTAATAATGAAAATAATGAAATTGAAGAACAAGGAAGTTCTTTAATGAATAAAATAAGAAAACATATTAAACAAATAAAACAAGAAATTATTGATATTGATGAAAAAAATGAATATTTAAAAAGAGATAATAAATTAACTAAAATAAATGAATATCTCATTGAAAAAGAAAAATTTGAAGAACAAATTAATAAAATTAAATCTTTAATTCAAAATGGAAAACAAGTAAAAATAAATGTAAATGAAAAAGTAAATGAGTTAAATGACTTAAAATCTAATGTGGACTATCAAAATATTATTCTATATAAAATGACTTCTACTTATGAAAATTTAAATAATGAAGAAGAGATTTTACAACAACAAATTAATGAAATTAATGAAAAAATAATGAAAGACAAACAAACAATTATTTTTAATAGAAATATTGTTTTGACTTTAAAAAAAAGAAATGACAATTTACAAAAAGATAAAACAATAAATTCAAGATTATATGTTGTAAATAAAGATAATACTTCAGTTCCAATGGATCAATCTTATAAGAATAAAATATCTGAAAAGAAAAAATTAATTAATGATTTTAAAATGAAATTAAAGTTTTCAGAAAATTCAATTCAAGATTTAAAAAAAGAAAATAATCAATTAAAAGATATTTCTAAAAATAAGCAAAAACAATTTCCAAATTATGAAAATCAATTATTCTTTGATCAATCTCATAAAAGTATAAATTTAAAAAGTTCAAAAAATAAATTTTCAGATGATGAAATAATAAACAAATTAAAAGATACATTACAAAGTTCTAAAGAAATAGAAATTGAATTAGAAAAACAATTAAAAATATATAAAGAAAAATTAGATGAAATAAACAATAGACAAAATAATAATGATCAAATTGAATTTGGAATTGATTCTGATAATCCTTATTTTACTTCAAATGAAAATAATAATCCTATTGAAAGTTTAAAGATATCTAGTATTCAATTTAATCAATTTACTTATATTTTATTTAAAAATTTTGAAGCTAAAAATATTAATTTAGAAAATAATAAATTAAAATTTATAGAAGAATTAATTAATAATGCTAATAAAGAAGAAGAACAAATTGAAGAAATTGATATTAATTCAGAATCATTTATATCAATTGTAAATAAGTTTTGTAATTCAATTTCAGAAATCTTAAATTGTGGAAATGATTATAATATAAAAATGTTGCAAATTTTTATTGGTGCATTATTATTTAATTCAGGAGGAAGTATTGTTAAATTAAGTGAATATTTTACTGTTTTATTTTCTTATACTAAAATATATCAAAAAGAACTTGAAAATAAATTAATTGATAGAATTAATAGAAAATATAAAGATAAAGCTGAATTATTATTAAAATTGATTAATGAACAAAATATTAATGATAATATTTATATTTCTTTACTTGATGTTAAAGATATTATTGATAATAATAATATTGAATTAAAGGATAAATATATTGAATTTATTTTTTATATCATGAAAAAATTTGATGATAAAAATGCAAAATTGAGTGATTTGAAGATTTCAAATTATGAAAAAATTTTAACTAATAATTCAAAAGATAATAATAATAATAATAATAATAATAAAATAAAAGAAGAATTAAATATTGAAGAAGACAAAAAATTAAATGAAAAAGAAGAAAAGAATAATATAAGTAATAATAATAGTAATGATGAATCAATGACTGAAATTACAAATGAAGAATATGAAAAAATTATTAATTTTTGTATAATATCAATACAAAAAGGAATTAAAGAAGAAAAAACTACATTTTCTAAATTATTTGGTGATTATATAAAAAAATTTAAATCAGAAGGAAAAGATGTTGATGTAATTACAATTGAAGATTTTAATGAACAATTGAAAAATATTAATATAAGTTTATCTGATTTACAATTATCATGTATATGTAGTAAATATAGTATTCCTGAAAATGTAAGATTAATTAAAAGTAAAATAGTTGAAAAAGATATTACTGAAACTAAATCAACATTAAACAATAAAAAAAATAATAATGAAGAATTAAAAGATGATTTAAATGATTCAGATTTTGAAGAAGATTTTGAAGAAATTAATAAAAAAACATTTTAAAACTTCAATTTTTTCATTTTATCATTATTTATAATAATATAAATTAGTTAATAACAATTAATTTGAAAATATATATTTTTTTTTTCTAAAACAAATAATTTATATATAATATATAAAATAAATGGAAAAGAAAATAAAAAGATTTTATAATTATTTAACAGTTGCAGATAAATATACAGGAGATTTAAAATCAATATATTTCTTCATTAAAAAAAATGCATTTCAAGAAATATATGACCAAATATCTGGTCCAAATTTCAAAGAATCAGAAAAAGGAAAAATAACAGATTTATATGATAATTATTCAAAAGAATTAGAAAATGCAAAAAGTGAAAATATATATAAAGAAATAACAAAAGATGAACTTGCAGATTTTTTAGAAACATTCTTTTCAAAAATGGATTTTAATAATTTAGAAATGTTACATGTATCAAAAGATATGTTAGAATTACTATTAACATTTGGTCCAATGGATGATTTAACTGCAAGAAGAATGGAATATTTTAATAATAGAATTTCAATTTTGGAAAATAAAAAAAATATAACAGAAAGTGAAGGATTTAATTATAATAATATCCCAGAAAGTATTAAAGAACAAATGAAAAATTTTAATTTACCTATTGATATAAATAATGATACATATCAAAATTATGAAGCTAATTTAATTTCTATTATTGAAAGTGCTAATGAAGATTTAGAATTTGGAAAATATACTGATTCACTTGCAAAATTAGAATCTGCTTTATATTATCTCATTCAAATTAAAAAAAAATAATTAATTTATTTTGAGAAAAATAAAAATAATTATTTGATTTATTTTTATAAAACATTTAAATTAATTTTTATTAAAATTAGGAATAAAAAGTTTTAATTAATTTAATATTTATTTAAATATATATTAAATAATATTTTTTTAAAAATTTAAGTTTTGATTGTATTTAAAATTTAAATAAATTTAAATTTTTTTTTTAGATTTAATTTATTATGGAACTTTGTTTAGTTATTCCTATAATTGGATTATTTATTATAGCTTTGTCAATTGTGTTTTTCTTACTTGCCTTTACATCAACTACATGTTTTAGAAAATTAACAAATAATAATGTATTTTATTTGTATTGTTTAATTCTACTTGTTATTGGAATTTCAGTGTTGATGATATCAGTTAGTCCTGAAAATGAAGATAGTTTAATTGAAAAATTAAAAAATGTTATTTATAATATAGATGATAATTATTCTCCTTGTAAAGGAAAAAAAGACCAAGATGAAAATAATAAAGATAATAAGGAATTTGATAATCAAAATAAAACTTTTGATAATAAAAGTAATGAGAATGAAACAAATATAGATAATAATGATATTAATAAAAATTATGATAATAATTTAAATGATACTAATAAAACTTACTATATGAATATAAATGATAATTATAAAAAAGATGATAATAGTTTAAATGATAGTAATAAAAATTATAATTATGATTTTCAAGATGAAACTATACAAAATGACAAAAATCAAGAAGAAGAAATTAAAAATAATGAATACAAAAATGATTATAATTTTATTGATAAAGAAATTCAAGTTAACAAAAAAGATATAAATAGATATATTATTAGGAATGTTACTTTTAGTCCTGGACATTTTTTAGTATATAATTTTGCTAAATTTTGGATTAAATTTGCCAATTTCCTTCGTGTTATAGGAAGAAAAACATTCAATTATATTAGGAATAAAAAAGAATAAAGATTATAACTTTTTTAAATTATCTAACCAAAATTTAAACTTTTCGATATTTTTGGTTTTAAAAATAAAAAAATGTTATTTTTTTTTAAATATAATTTATATAAACTAATTGATAAATAAATTTATTCATTATTATTATCTAAAGAAAAAGTTTTTGAATTATTAAAAAGATTAAAAGAATTATAATTATCATCTTTTATTTTATTTTTAATTTTGTCTATATTTTCATTTATTTTCTCTTCAATTCAATTTTTAAATTTATCAAAATTCATAATGATAGACTGTAATTTAATTATTTTAGTTTATATTATTTTTTTTTCATTGTTTTAACACATTCTAAAATATTGATATTTTCATTTTAAAATTTTGAATAATCTGAATTTCCTCATTTAACATTTTCCCTAATTCAATTATTTTGTTTGCTTGTTTATCTACACATGTGTCTTGAATTATTAATAGTTCAGATAATATCTTTTGGTGTTTTTTTCTAGTATTTTTAATTGCTCTTCATCTTTATCATATAATTTTATTTTTTCAATTCTTGTTGAATCAATATTTAATTTTTTATGGAATTGTAAAGTTTATTACTTATATAACAATTATTTTCATAATTATTAAAGTTATTACTTAAAATATTTTCTTTATTTTCAGAATAAAAAGATTTATTTAAATTATCATAATTACAATACTACTATTATTAATTAAATCTCCATTATTTTTTTTTATCTAAACATTGAAATTTAAAACTTTTTTCACTTTGATGACAAATATTATTATTTTTATTATCAAATTTACATTTATTTCCTTAACTCTCTCATCATATCTCACAGTATTAAGAGTATGAACACAATTTTGATTAGAAGGATTAATATTAGTAATCATTAAAGTTTTACAATTTCCAACAAAAGAATCTTTTAAAACTAAACTTAATTTACTTCCTGTAAAAGGTAAATGCTTTTTATTATATTCAAATGCCCTTATACATTCTTTTAATGCTAATAAACTTTTATTTATTTCAGTACCATCAATTCTTGTTTGTTTATTTATATCTATTTTTTTATCTGATTTTCTTTCACTTCCTGCTAAATCTATAAATGTTATTTTTCCATTTATTTTATTATTTTTATTATAAATATATTTATTTGGATTATTCTATGTGAACTACTTGAATTTTGATTTACTTTTGTTATTCCATTGTTCTATTTTTTAATCCTAATTCTATTATATTTAATAAATTATCAAAATCATCTATTTTCATTTCTGTTAATCCTATAATATATATATTTTGTTTACCATCTTCTCTAATATTTAATATATTTTATTTATTGAATAAATCATATAATTTTCCACAATAAATTACATAAAAAGAACAAGTTAAATAATAATTAGAAAATTGAGGAAAATTTAATAATTGAAAAAATCATAAATTGCAAAAGAATATAAACCTGGAGTATAATTCACATTATTTGTATTAGAAGAATTACCTTCTTTGTATATATGTTTTACCAGAACCAATTTGTTCATAAGTAAATATAGTTATTTTTGATTTTATATAAAAAACACATTTTATCATTTGTCTGACTGTTTCTAAATATATTTTTTCATTTGTTGAATTTTCATCATATATATAGTCAAATTTAAAAAAATGTTGTTCTATTGTTTTTGATAAGTCTAAATTTGTTTTTAATTCTTTTAATATTAATGTACTTTTATTTTTTGTTTCAATTATATTTGAAAAATCTTTTTGTTCTTACTCAATATATTTAATCCTCTTTTTCTTATAATAACTTATATTTTAGGAATATTATCTAATAAATGTATCTTCACCTAAATTATTCATATTTATTTTTAAATTTAAAAAAAAAATAAAGAGAATAAGAATATGAAAAAATAAATAAATAATTAAATAAAAAAATAAAAATAATATATTAACCTTAAAAAAAAATAAATCTTCCAAAAAAAAAATTTAATTCATTTAAAAAAAATCCTTAAGATGAGTGAAGGACCAAATTTAATATTTCGTTTATCAAAAATAAAAAAAAACCATTTACTAGATAGAGTACAAATGATAGTAAATGTATATCATACAGAAAAAGCAAAAGTAACAAAAGAACAAATAAGAAAAAAATTAATTGAAAAATTTAAAAGTAATCATGTAAGTGTATTTGGTTTAAAAAAAATTTATGGAGGAGGAAGAACAAAATGTTTTGCATTAGTTTATTCAAGTGATGATTCAATGAAAAAATTTGAACCTCCTTCAAGATTAAAAAGAATGGAATTAGAAAAATTACCTCCTAAAGAGAGAAAAATTCCAAAAAAGAAAGAAGGAAGAAAAGTTTCTAAAGTTAAAAAACATCAATTACAAAGAAAAAGAGCTACTAAGAGAAGACAAGATATGAATTTACAAAGAAAACAAAAAAAGAAAAAGAAATAAAGTGTTAAATAGTTTATTTTCATTTTTTATTTTGAGGATTTTTTTGGTTTTTTAATGGAATTTTTTTAATAAAAATGAATATGAAATTTTTTTTTTTTTATTTTTTTTTTTCATTTTAATTTTTTTTTTATTTTATTTTTTTGGTTTTTTATTTTTTAAAAATAAATATTTATATATGTTATATATAATTAAGATTATATTAAACATCTTTATTTTGAGAATAAATTTTTTTATATACAAAAATATTAAAATTAAGGATATCAAAAAATAAAATTTTATAATATATTAACAATCAATGGGTAAAAAAAGTAATAAGATTTTTATAAAATTTTAGGTATAAGAAAAAAACCTCAATTAGTAAAAGGTTCAAGTGTTGGATATGATTTATCTGAAATTAAAAAAACTTCAACATCTGAATTAAAAAATATGTTAAATATAATATTTCTTTATTTCACAAAGAAAACAAGACAAAAAACTCAGAATTCTAATTTTAAAAATTTATTTTTAAGAATACAAAAAGAATTAGAAACAAGAGAAAAAGAAAATGATATAAATGAAAATATAAATAATGAAAATGGAATAAAAAAAGAAAATAAAAATATAAAACAAAAAGAAAAAAAATTTAAAATAAAATTTAAAATAGAAGTGGACGATATAAAACGAGAAAATAAAAAGAAAATAACTCAAATTGAAGAAGTTAATATTCCAAATTTTTTTAATGATAAACCAATTTTTCCAATTTCAAAAATTAATTTAAATAATTTAATTAATTGTAATTCTTCTCTTTCATTATCAACAGCAAGTTTTGAAGAAGAAACTTTAAGAGATGAAATTGAAAGATTAAAACAAGAAAAATATGATTTAATGAATGAAATGAGTTTATATAAAAAAAATAATGATAATGATAAAGAAATTGAACCTGACATAAATAATATTTTTTCTTATACTAAAATTAATGATTTAAATTTTGATTTTGAACCAAATTTATTTATTAAGTTAGATAATAATCATAATAATTTATATTATGAGAATGATAAAGAAAAATTTTATAAAGAAGAAAATTTATTTTTTCCTCAATTTTGAAAACAATAATAAATAAAAAAAAGTATATTAGGAATATTTTAAATTTGTGAAAATATGTGACCAAAAAAAATAGATGTCATAATATTTTTGGTCATGTAAGATTATAAATAGTTATTATTTTTTAGAGTTAAATCAATATTGAATAGGAAGAATATTATATTATAATATGAATCAAACAATTATAATTAAATATAATATTAATTAAATTTAAATTTTAAATATAATAAAAGGGTATAATGAAAAAATTATAAAAAAAATTTTTTATCTTTTTGATTAATATAACTTATATAAATATGACACTAATTATTTTCAAAAAAAAAAAAATAAAAAACTAAAAAATTAATAAATAAAAAGTACATTAAAAATAAATAAAAATAAATAAAATATTAAATTTTAAATAAAAAAATAATTAAAATATAAAAGAATGGACCAAATAACAAAAACTCAAGAACGTCAATTAGCAGCAAAAAAATATTTAGACGAATATGATATAGAGAACGTAATAAGTGAAATGTTAAATAGTCTCTTACATGAAAAAGATCCACACCCATATGTATATATGATAAAATATTTAGCAAGTTTAATGACAGAAGAAGAAAGAAAAGAATTTGGTTTAGAAATACCAGAACCTTATCCAACAGCATATCCAGTAGTAAAATATCCTAATTTTACAGAAGAAAATAATAATTTATTAAAAAAAAATTTATCAAAAGCTTCTTTTTTAAATTATAGACAAATAAAAACAAAATTTGGAAATAATATTAATTCAATTACAAAATTAAATGATTTATTACCTAATGATAAAATTGGTTGTATTATTTCTGATTCTGATTGTATTAATGCTTATAAAGATTTATTAGAACCTATTATTGATGAAGTTCATCATGTTAAATCAAATGAATTAAAAGAATTTTCTATTAATAATTTTTCTAAAATTTTAAATATGGATTGTGGTGTTAGTCAATTAAAAGGTTATATGAAAAAATTAGTCTTCTCATTTTCTAGAAATGTTCAAGAATTTCCTTTTAATAATTTTTCTGCTGGAAATAATAAAATTGCTGAAGTTTCTGAATTACTACAAACTCAAATTCAAGATAAAATTGAACAAAATGTTATTCCTGAAATGATTAAATATAATTATAAAAATAATAAAAATGAAATTGAGAAAATTTTACAAGAAATTAATTTTGATTTTAAATGGATGGTTTCTGCAAATTTAAAACAAAGTTGGCCTGATTATAGATATGTTTATGTATCTGAAGATCATACTCTTATTATTTTAATCAATTTTTCAGATCATTTACAAATATTAAAAGTTATAAAAGAAAATGAATTAGATATTGAAAAAGGTTATCATGAAATAACAGAAATAATTCAACAATTATCTTTAGTAATTCCATTTGAAGTACATAAAAATTATGGTTATTTAACTACTAATATTAATTTAATTGGACATGGTTTTAATGTTTATTCTGAAATAGTTTTAAAAAATGTTGATAAAGTTCTTATTGAAGGAGCAACTGTTGATGAATTATTAAATGGATTAAAGTTTAATGAAACTCAAATTATAAGAGAAGGAAAAGATATAAATTTAATTACTAGACATTCTTGTAAATTAGGTTATAAAATTTATTTATTTTTAGTTATTTATTTAAATAAATTAGCAGGATTATCAAAAATTTTTAATAATAATAAAGAACAAAAAAAAACTTCATTTCAAAAAATGAATCT
>JAEEGL011244051.1_pt1 | contig 10258 bp, 10 predicted proteins | sample 9134231 | NCBI WGS metagenome assembly JAEEGL01 (sample SAMN16246548, study PRJNA631951) | gut metagenome | biome: gut microbiome; feature: rumen; material: fiber-attached | host: Bos | place: Iran: Karaj | collected 2018-10 | reverse complement strand
ATCTGATCGAGAAGTCTTTTGAAATTGCCGAAGAGGTCGGCTGCCAGGAGTTCATTGATAAGAACAAACAAAACTTATAACTGCAAATCACACAAATCATCATGCCGCAGAGAGAAATTCCTGCGGCTTTATCTATCTCAAAAACGAGGTTGGATATGAACACTATTTTGAACAACAAACGCGGGAGCAGCTGCTTCACGTCGCTCACCGTTCACATAAAATTGTGTGGGCCTTGAAGAAGGCGAAACCTCGGAATACACAATCCCGTCACCGGCATACTTCCACGCAGCTAAAGGAGCCGCACCGGAAATAACAGCATTATCTCCAATGAAGGTCGTACCGCTGTCACGTTCATCCAGCAACAGGGTATTTTCCAGTTGATACACACCCGGAGACAAATTGACCGTTACGTTTTCTTCAATTGTCCGGGATGCAGCTATAACGGCGTCAAGACCGCCAATTGCATTCTCAAAAGACGAACCGTCTCCTTTTCCACGGGCCTCAGGAGCGGCATATAGCTTAATTTTCATTGTGTTATCTCCCTCCAAAATGACCGGTTGTTCGGTTGACAAGCCCTTTCGTTGCCCAATCTCTACGAACAGAATTGACCGAAGAGACACAAGACAACATCAGAAAGAGGCTCATCCTCCTAAAAATCACTTTTTCTTATGAAACAGGTTTCTTTTATTTATGAATCAGATGACTGAAAAATCAAAATCAGGTCTATACTTGTTACGTACAACTTGCAGAAATAATAATATCTTATATATGTCAAGCCGTTATTCGTTAGTATTCAAGTATTATTCAAATAATATACAAGAGCATGTCAAATAAAAAGTGACGTCTTATATCATAAAACAAGTAACAAAGCTCGTTGAAAGCAGGTGCAATATCAATAAATAAAAAAACGGAGCTGAAGCTCCGCCAGATTGTCATACTGTTTATTTAAACGGTTATCTTTTTCATAGTTTCAATTCATAAAATCCGGGAGCAACCGGACGTCATAATGACTTCCGGCTGCTCCCGGATATTTTTATTTCTTTTTGATATTGCCGGAGCAACTCATGCCGCAAGTAGCGCAGTTGCCGGTACATACGCCTTTTTTATTCTTTTTGTCTTTAATTACGGAGAACAAAGCAACTCCGATCAATACTAAAACCGCAGCAATAACAATTATCGTTATTGCGTTTTCAGCAATCCACGCAAACATGATGAGTAACTCCTTTCTTATTTATACTTTAACGTTCTGAGTTAATTTAGTAGCTTCTCTGTACTTCTTAAAGAACAGCATGTATACAAAGAGGCAAAGCACAGAAAACGCTACAACAAGGCTGATGACGTTAACTATCATGCCAGCGCCCGTAGCAAGTTTTCCGGTGAACAGATTGCCGAACTGATTGATCATAAGCGCAACGGCATAAGCAAATCCGCACTGATAACCTATAGCAAACCAAGTCCATCCGGCGTTGTTCATTTCACGCTTGATTGCTCCGATAGCTGCAAAGCAAGGAGCACACAGCAGGTTGAATACGAGGAAGGAGAAACCTGCGATCTTCGTTGCAAACGAAGCGGATATTCCCATCCAGTCACCGTAAAGGATACCCATTGTTCCGACGATGTTTTCCTTTGCCACAAGTCCCGTAACAGATGCAACAGCGGCTTTCCAGTTGCCCCATCCAAGAGGAGCAAATATCCATGCTATTCCCTTTCCTATGAACGCAAGAATTGAATTGCCCATTTCATCTTCAGACAACATTCTGAAGGAGCCTTCGATCCATCCGAAATATGACGTGAACCATACAACAACGGTCGAGAGAAGGATAATAGTTCCGGCTTTCTTAATGAACGACCATCCGCGCTCCCAAGTAGAACGCAGGACGTTTCCAATCGTGGGAAGGTGATATGCAGGAAGTTCCATAACGAAAGGAGCGGGATCGCCTGCAAATTTCTTAGTCTTTTTCAGTATTACTCCGGAGATTATTATTGCCGCCATACCTATGAAATATGCGGAAACAGCAATCCAGGGAGATTTTCCGAACAGTGCTCCTGCTACCATTGCAATAAACGGAAGTTTTGCTCCGCAGGGAATAAACGTGGTCGTAATTATCGTCATACGACGGTCACGTTCGTTTTCTATTGTTCTTGACGCCATAATACCGGGAATACCGCATCCGGTACCGACAAGCATCGGGATGAATGATTTTCCGGACAGGCCGAATCTTCTGAAAATACGGTCAAGAACGAAAGCAATACGCGCCATATATCCGCATCCTTCAAGAATCGCAAGAAGGAAGAACAATACAAGCATCTGAGGAACAAATCCGAGAACGGCTCCGACGCCTGCAACAATACCGTCCATAATCAGACCGTAGAGCCATTCAGGAACTCTGGGATTTCCGTCTTTGTCAAGAAGAGCTTTGTCAAGAAGAGCAGGAACTCCGGGAACCCATACGCCGTCATCGGCAGGATCAGGTTCTTCAAAGCCGTTTTTCTCAAAATACGCAACAGCGTCTTTGAACGTCATTGCGTTCGTTTCCTCTTCATCTGCGCCGTCGGGAATTTTGTCAAAATAAACCGTTACGTTTGACACTTCAAGCGTTTCGTCATCAGTTACTTCCGCTTCCGCGGACGCTTTATCAGTCGTGAATCCCTTAAGTTCAGAGACAAATGCCGAAGAATCAAAATCTTCCGCTTCGGTATCAAATTCAAATCCATAAGCGGCAAGTGCGTTTGAAGCAGCTTCAAAATCGCCGGCTTTTTCTTCATATGCGCGGCTGCCGATTCCTAACAGGTGATAACCGTCTCCAAACAGACCGTCGTTTGCCCAGTCAGTCGCCATTGTACCCGGAGCGCCCGGAGCCATTGCAAGGAAGTAAACGAGAAACATTACGATAGCAAAAATCGGAAGTCCGAGCCATCTGTTTGTAACGATTTTATCAATCTTATCGCTCTTTGTAAGCTTTCTTTCCTTTTTCTTTTTATAACAGGACTTAATAACTTCTGCGATATAGACGTATCTTTCATTGGTAATGATGCTTTCAGCATCGTCGTCAAGTTCCTTCTCGGCGGATTTAATGTCCTCTTCAATATGATCTAGCACGTCGGAAGGAATATTAAGCTTTTCGAGTACCTTTTCGTCGCGTTCAAAAATCTTAACAGCGTACCATCTCTGCTGTTCTTCAGGCAGATTGTGGACGACCGCTTCTTCAATATGCGCCAGAGCATGTTCAACAGGTCCGGAGAAACTGTGCTGAGGAACTGTCTTTTCGTTTTTAGCAGCATTTATTGCTGCTTCGGCAGCCTCGATGACACCCGTTCCCTTTAATGCGGATATTTCAACGACAGTACAACCGATTCTGCGTGACAGTTCGGACAAGTCGATCTTATCCCCTTCTTTTTTTACAAGATCGATCATGTTAATAGCAACAACAACAGGTATTCCAAGCTCAGTTAGTTGTGTAGTCAAATAAAGGTTTCTTTCAAGGTTCGTACCGTCTACGATGTTCAGGATAGCGTCCGGTCGTTCACCAATAAGGTAATTTCTCGCGACAACTTCCTCAAGCGTATACGGAGATAAAGAGTAAATTCCGGGAAGGTCGGTAATGATAACTCCGTCATGCTTTTTGAGTTTTCCTTCCTTCTTTTCAACAGTAACGCCTGGCCAGTTACCTACAAACTGATTTGAACCGGTCAAAGCGTTAAACAACGTAGTCTTTCCGCTGTTAGGGTTACCCGCAAGGGCAATTCTGATATCCATAATAAATAATTCCTTTCTGCTTTTAGATGCTTTGAACGATTAGCAGCTGCTAACCGTCAACTGAAAAAATATGCAGATTTTATTCAACTTCTATCATTTCCGCATCTGCCTTGCGGATCGATAATTCGTAATTGCGAACCGTTATTTCGATCGGATCTCCGAGAGGAGCAACCTTACGAACGTAAACGGAAGTTCTTTTAGTGATACCCATATCCATTATACGTCTCTTTACCGCGCCTTCTCCGTGAAGTTTTACAACTGTAGCGGTTTCACCGATTTTAACGTCTCTGAGTGTTTTCACTTTATATTTCCTCCTTATAATTATTATTAAACCATAATTTTTCTCGCGAGCTCATCACTGATGGCGATACGCGCTTCTTTGACTTTTACAATAACGTTGTCGCCAAGCGTATTTACGATCGTCACTTCCCCGCCGATATTAAAGCCGAGATTTTCAAGATGCTGCTTAACCTCGGGACTTCCCCCGATTCTTTTGATTATCTGAGCTTCTCCTTTTTCTGCTAAACAGAGCGGTATCATTTTTCACCTCCGAAAGCATCGATTAGCTATCGCTAACCGCAATCTGAAATTATAAGGTTAGCGGCAACTAACCTTATGTATTATTATAATTAGCATTTGCTAACTTGTCAAGAGGTAAAAAAGAATTTTATCCATTTTTTTGTATTACAAAATAAAAAACGCCGCTGATGAAAACCATCAGCGGCGTTTCTATCGTCAATCAAATCATTTCTTTTTGGCTTTTTTACCAATTGCTATAGCAGCTCCTGCCGCTGCGCAAAGCAGAGCCGTCCCTGCGGCAATCATAAGCGCAATTTTTAAAGGCTTTTTCCACTGTTTAACTTCTTTTTCCTGATTTATTATGCTTTCTTCCTGTTTTGGCTGATCTATTTTTATTTTATAAATCGCCGCGTCACTTCCCGACAGACTGTAATTTAAAACAGAACCGTCGAGTGAATAAGCGTTACCGCTCCAAAGTTCTACTACCTCCGAATCAAGGTCAACTCCGAATTCAGAGAGATCCAGCGAAGAGTTCTTCTTTTTCGAATCAAAGTTAAACAAAGCTATATAAAGTGACTCGTTTTCAATGCAGAAAAATGAATCTGCACACCTCTCTCCGGCTTTTATAAAGAACGGAGTAAACGCTCTTCCGAGTTTTGCTACTGAAACAACTTCAGGATTGCCGAACATTTTAAGAATCCGTTTTTCACCAGCAGATCCGGCTCTTACAGAAGAAAGATCGTCTCCAACGAGAAAGCTTGTTCCGCAGATCACTCCGGCTGTCACACGACATCTGGCAACGCCGTCAGAGCTTCCTGATACTACAAGGTGATCCGGATCGGGATAAGAGTAGATTTCGTCCTCCCAAAAACCGCCTGTCAGACAACTCAGCACGTGCATAGTGTTATCCAACGATGAAAATGCGTCACAGCTGATTCTTCGTCCGTCAGCATACTGATAAGGAAAAAGAGGAGCAATCGAAAGGTTAACAAACATCTTTCCTTCACAAATTCTGCTTATTTTTTCCATACCAAAATTATAAGCCCGGATGCCTGTTGTAACGTTTTTATCGTAATGGTCTCCTTCAAGCGCACCGTGAGTCATAAAATCGAGTTTGACGTAATCAAAACCGAGTCTGACAAAATATTTTAACTGCTGTTCATATCTGGCAATCGTTCCGGGATGCGTAGGATCAAGCGCATATCCGCCGTCAAGTTTGCCGTATAGACCGGAGCCATCGCTTTTTTTCAAAGCCGCATCATAATAACTGTACTTTGTGCCTTCGATGTTTGATGATTTAAGCGAGGCTTCGCTATCGTGCCAGCAGGTAAAAGGAGTAAAATAAATTCCCGCTTTCTGACCGTTTTTATGGCAATAAGAAACAAATGAGCGCAAAGCCTGATCCAGATTTTTTCCGCAAGACGGATCATTAGACGCAATAAAGTCCCAGTATGAATCAATATTAACGTATACTGCAGTTCCGTCGGCTCCCCAAACGTCCTGAAGATTATCTTTAATATAATCGGATACTCCGATCAATTGAGAATATTTAACCGACGACTGTAACGTTCCCCAGGAATTAAAACCGAACGGAACGCTCTCTGCCGAAGCCTTCGGAGCGACCTGCGAAGCGTTAGCTCTGCCGTACTCTCTCATTCCCTCTCTCCAATCAGCGAAATATCCGACAAAAACCGCAGGAGAGGAAACAGAGTTACCTTTGACGTATCCGTGAGGCGAAGTATCGCGTGTGTTCACGTCGGCGGCACCGCCAAAAACTGAAAGTCCCATAATTCTGCCTCTGCCGGCAGAAACGGTAATTCCTGTTTTCCATACGTCATGTTCGACAGACCCGAGAACCAGCCCGGAATAACTCTCATTATCGTAAAGCGCCGCTATTTCATAACCGGTCGTATAACTCTGCAGATTATTCGTGCTGATAAAAGCAGGCTCTGCCCATTTGTCATTATCAAAAGGTATCTGAACAAATACACCGTTTTCAACGGAAATACTGTCTTTATATACTGTGAGAGGAGATATACGGTTTGTTGATAGTTCATATTCTTCAGAATTCAAAACAACATTTGTGATAAGCGATCCGTTGAATAATCTGAAAGTCTGTACCATAGTTCCTTTGAAGTCAGGATGTATACTATGCGTAACGGTAAGAACGGCAGCATATGAGTCTTCAAAATAATCGTGGTCTGTAAAATCGTCTGAAGAAATCACTGAATCTCCGATAACTGCTTCTGCGTGCGCGTTAATCAAAACGCTTTTCCCGTTATTAATAAGGCTGAACGTACCGTTTGCAATATCTACGGCAACAATCTCTTTCCATTCAAAGATTTCGGGGTCATTATATTCTCTTGTCGGAAATACAGTCTGATCTGTCAAATATATTTCCACTTTATCAAAATCAGGGCCGTACCAGTCAGAGCCGAAAACAAGTTTTCCCCCCGCCATAAGCCCGACTTTAATATCTATAGTTCCCGTTTTATCAAAGCTACCGGTAGAGGGGCAATTAAGTCTGTATTTTCCGTAATCGGTAGTAACGTCAAAATAACGGTCATCAGAACCTGACATATAATAAACTCTCAGAAGGTAATCCCCATCTTCAGGAAGGACAAGATTTTTAAACGTCACCTTTCCCTCTTCGGCGCCTCCGTTTTTACCTACGTTGCCTACCTTTTTTCCATTGACAGCGGCTTTGCCGGAGAGAGTTCCGTTCTCTGCTTCGAGCACAAGAACCGGAACTTCTTCCGAACCTGAGGGCGCAGCAGTTCCGACTGCTCCGAGCATAGGCAATACCAAACCGAGCGAACACGCAAACGAGAGAATTCGAATAAGACCGGCTTTATTAAAAATCATTTTAATCTCCTTTAAAATAAAATAAAGAAATCAATTGCTATTATTCAGGATTCATCACTATCCAGTACTATCCATTCATCTCTGCTTTTGTTATAACCTATCTCAACGGTCTGCCCGGCATAATCATCAAGTTTATTAACTCCTATTATACCCGCGCTGAACACGTGCTTCGTAGATACCCAGGTCGGATTTCCGTTTACGTTTACCTGAACGCGAAAACCGATCGTCCTGAAAAATGAAGTGTCTGTATTATCAAGTTTTACTCTTTGAATACACGTAAAAGACACGTTTCTGTAGTATATAAACTGAAAAAGATAATAAACAACGTAAGGAAGCCATATTATCGCTTCAATAATGAAGAAGAGAGCAACGACGTCTCCTTTCTCAAGACCCGAGGGATCAAAAGCCAACATACTTAAATAAAACAAAGCGATGAAAGCAACGGCCAGCACGCTGAAAATAATCAATGAGAATCTGTAATATTTCTCGGCAGTGTTTCTTTTTTTCATTTATTGAACCTCATTTAAAGAGTCAAGAAAAGCATGAATACCTTTATTTAACCGAGACAAACCCTCGTAAAGCGTCGCTTTCGGGCACGCAACGTTCATACGGATAAAGCCGTCGCCGGACTCGCCGTATTCACGGCCGGCAGTTATGAACAGACCGGTATTTTTCCTTATAAAATCAGCAAGTTCCTCACTCTTTCCTACAGAACTTATATCGATCCATAGCAGATACGTCGCTTCGCTGTCCACGAGTTTTAAGCAAGGGAGATTTTCTTCAAGATAAGCTTTTACTATTTTTTTGTTTTCACTCACGTAGAGATTCATCTCGTTTGCCCAGTCTTCCCCGTAATTGAACGCGGCGATTGCCCCGACTGTTGCAAAAGCGTTCGGTTCGGCAACTTCATCGGTGTTTATCGCGCGCCAAACTTTATGGCGGATAAAAGGATTCGGAACGTATATGGCGGCAGTCTGAAGTCCGGCCAGGTTAAACGTTTTTGTAGGAGCAATACAAGTTATACTGTTGTATTTGCATTCATCGGAAACCGAGGCAAAAGGATTGTACCCTTTTCCAGGTTCTGTTACGTCGCAATGTATCTCGTCCGATATAACGACAACGTTGTACCTCTGACATAAATGACCGATCCTTTTCAGATCTTCTACGCTCCATATCTTCCCGACGGGATTGTGAGGGTTACATAAAATCATAAGTGACGTCTGAGGATCTGACAGCTTATCCTCAAGATCATCAAAATCGATCCTGTACGAACCGTTTTCATAAATCAGACGGTTTTCAAGGACACGGCAGCCGTTATTAATAATACTGTTAAAAAAAATGTTATAAACGGGAGTCTGAATAACAACGTTTTCATTCGGAGTCGTAAGTTTTCTGACAATACTTGAAATGGCAGCCACAACGCCTGTGCAGAACATAAGGGAATCTTTATTCATCCTCAAACCGTGACGGCGATCCCACCAGTTCACGTATGCGTTATACCATTCATCGGTTATTTCCGTATAACCGAAAATGCCGTGTTCCGAACGTTTTTTCAGAGTTTCGATCACTTCGGGCGCGGTCTGAAAATCCATGTCTGCAACCCACATAGGGAGTTCGTCTTTACCGACAGCCCACTTCATACTGTCAGTTTGTCTTCTGTCGTGAACGGTATCAAAATCGTATTTCATCTCAGCCACTCCGGTTTGTCGGATACTTTTCCGATATTACTGCAAATTATACGGGTCTTCCCGGGATCGATTTTATCATTTTCGATAATCAGCTCTTCTATTTCATCGGCTTTGATAGATCCGCTCTTCGGATTGAAGACGCTGCCGACTTTTCCTACGACCTCTGCTTCTACGTCTGAATATTCAAACGCAAGAGTAGTATTTATTAATCTGCAGTTGACCATTTTAAGCTTATCAATAAAGCACAATCCCTGAAGAGTTTCCAAGGTACAGTTGATCAGGGTAAGATTTTCCGAGTTCCATCCAAGATATTCTCCGCAGATAAGAGAATCGTAAACCGTGACGTTTTTGCTGTTCCAGAAAGCGTCTTTTGTCAATAAACGTGAGTTTTTTATAACAACGTTTTCGGCGCCGTCAAAGCAGTAATTTCCGTTAAGATTCAGCCCGTCAACCTCGATATTTCTGCTGTTCATAGCAAAGTAATTGCCGCTTCCCACGGTAACGTTTTTCAATACAACTCCGTCACAAGTCCAGAGTGTTTCGTCCGCATTGTAAATATTTACGTTTTCAAGCGTGATATTTGTGCATCTTCTGAAATTCTTCGGAGCTTTTATGTCAGTACTTTTCATTGTAATATCAGAAGTATACCAAATACCCGCTCTGGCATTCTCAAATAAAGTGCAGTTTTCCGCGAAGATATTATTACTGTACCATAACGGATATTTCCACTGCAAGAGACAGCTTTTCAATTCAATATTACTGCATTCTTTCAGCGGAGATTCACCGCTTTCGAAAACACTGTCACACACCGTCAGATCATTCTGCCTGTACAATGACCTCTCACCCGCAAAAACCTTCTGTTCAATCAACGTTTTTTTGTTATCCATTTTCTCCTCTTTCCACTTTCATATCAAATCGCTTAAGCGCTTTGAAAAAAGAAAGTCATTTACGATTTTGTTATATTCAATCCAGAAAGCAAGCGCTTTGCAATTTGAGGCGCACGGGCATGAGTCGGATTCTTTGTCAAGACACGAAACCGCAGCAAGAGAGCCTTCGGTCAACTCAAGAATTTCGCCGACAGTATATTCTTCCGGCGCTCTTGAAAGAGTATATCCTCCGCCTTTTCCGCTGAAACCTTTGACCATTTTTCCTTTGACAAGAGAACTCACTATAACTTCAAGATATTTTTTTGAAATATCCTGCCTTTCTGCGACGTCCTTCAAAGGTACAAGCCCTTCTCTGCCGTTCTCGGCAAGGTCCATCATAACTTTTAAAGCGTATCTTCCTTTTGTCGAAATCATAACAAAACCTCATAATTATTTTAAACATATTTTACCATAGGGTAAATGGGTAAATCAATAGTTATTATAAAATATTTTAAAATAAAATAAGCTCCGCGCAAAAAGCGCGGAGCTTTACAATAATTATT
>JAEEGL011212658.1_pt1 | contig 10258 bp, 6 predicted proteins | sample 9134231 | NCBI WGS metagenome assembly JAEEGL01 (sample SAMN16246548, study PRJNA631951) | gut metagenome | biome: gut microbiome; feature: rumen; material: fiber-attached | host: Bos | place: Iran: Karaj | collected 2018-10 | reverse complement strand
CGCCCGTTGAGCGAAGGAACAGCGCCCCGCCCCTTCGGCTAAGTAATGCTTGTTGCAGGGGCGTTTTTGTTAAACTATTGTAAATCAAATAAATATCAAAAGTCCTTACGTCTATTTGACCGCAAGGAGAACATGTATTGTGCTAATAATGAATCACTTAAGAAAAACGGCATACTTAACCAAGACCTTGGTAGCGACACTGACCAGCAAGCCACTGATAATCAGCAACTTTCCAACATAGGGGTGCACCTGGAAGTGCACCCCTATATGCATAACTGGCTGGGTCTGCCAAACGAGCATTTCGGCCCGAATTTGCGCTTCTCGTGTCCCCAAGGCCCCCCGCCGCGAATCTCTGGCACCTAATTATCTATCGGCCAACACTTTATAAAAAGTAACTGCGCCACGCGGGGCACAGTTAAATCGTTAAAGCGGGGGTCTTTTCGCGGCGGAGGAGGAGGGTGGAGAGGGCGAAATAGAGCATGGTCTGGAGGGTGAGGGCGCGGATTTCCGGGCCGATGGACGCCAACGAGCCTGTCTGCGTCAGGATCATATAGGCCTTGCAGCCGAAAGTGCTGGGGAACACGCAGGAAAGCGCCTTCCACACCGGCGGGAAGTTGGCGTGCGGCCAGGTGAAGCCTGTAAGGAACACGGCGATGGGCGTGACAAAGAGCAGCAGCACCAGCACGGTCTCGCGGCGATCGATGAAGGCCGAGAAAGTGAAACTGAAGAAGATGACGGCCGACAGGTATAACAGCAGCAGCACCACTACGTCCTGCCAGCGGGCATGCATGGGCAGGTTGAACCAGTGCGGAACCAGGATGGCGCCGTAGATGCCCAGGATGAGGAAAATGCAGAAATAGGCGGCGGCGCGGCCCAGGGACACGCGCCCCATGCCCAGTCCGCTCAGGTTCCCGGTCAGGCTCACAAAGGACTGCTTCTGCTCCCGGACCGTCCCCGCCAGGGTGGCCGATCCGTAAAACATCACCTGCTGCAGGATCATCATCATGGCCATGTACACGAAGAACAGGGTGAAGGAGATGTTGGGGTTGTAGGGCAGATGGTTGTCGAAGCCCACCGGCTCCACCAGCTGCACGGCGTCCTGTCCGGCATGGCCGGCCGCGCCGTAACGCTCCAGCTGGATGGCATGCATCCCGTCCAGCATCACCAGGTTGGTGGCGAGGGTCATGTTCTTGTAATAGAGGAAGGTGGACATGTCGGAGTAGGTGGAGATCACGCCCTGCTCGCGGCGCATGAGGGCGGCGTCAAACCCGGCGGGAATCTGCACGATGCCGTGCACCTTCCCCGCCGCCATGAGCGCCTGCGCCTCCTGCATGTCCAGACAGTCGAAAGCCACGGCGCACTCGCGGGTGGCGTCCAGCTCCTGCACATAGCGCCGGCTGTACGGCCCCTGGCTTGCATCCACCACGGCCACGGGCATTTCCTCCACCGTTCCGCTCTGATAGATGCCGTTGTACAGCACCGGGTACACCAGGCCGGCGAACAGGAAGATGAGCATGACGCCGCTGTCGTGCACCACCAGGTTCAACTCATTGGTGAAAATGTTCCAGACATCCCGGAACCATTGTCCGATATAAGTATTTTCGGCCATAATTGTCAATTGCGAGGATAGTTTTGGTATTGGTACGCCCCTTTCAGGCGCCACAGCACGGTGTAAGGAAGGAGCTGGAACAGCAGCAGGATCACCAGGTACATCCACCAGCCGCCCAGGCCGGTGCCGTACAGGGCCTCCCGCACGAAGATCTGGTAGTAGAAGCGCAGCGGATACAGGCAGGAAAGGCCCTGGATCCAGGCCGGCAGGGCCTCCACGGGCAGGGTGAATCCCGCCAGGGAGAAGCCCAGCACGCTGTACAGGGCGCTGATGCACACCCCCAGCCGGAGCGTGGGCACCAGGCTCACCACAAACACGGCCAGCGCCTCATAGGCCATCACCATGGCCAGCATGGCCACGATCATCCAGCCCAGCGACCCCTGCAGCGGATAGTGCAGAAGGCCGAACATGAGCAACTGCAGCCCCACCCCCAGCAGGGTGAAAAGCAGCGTATAGGGCAGCATTTTCCCCAGGACCGCCACCGCCGCAGAGCCATCGGCCCGCGCCAGCAGATGCCGGGACGTGCCGCACTTGAGCTCGGCCCCCAGCGAATAGGAGACTACCAGCATGATGGCCATGGCCAGGATCCCCGCCAGGATCATGTTGTTGAGGTAGTAGGCATAGGAGGTGGGCCCGTTGCCGATATTATGGGCATCCAGCACCAGCGGCTGGATGAGGCCCATGATCTCCCGGTCGCTCATCCCCCGGGCCCGGAGGACCTCCCGCTGGACGGCACCGTTGGTGAGGTTCACCAGGAACATGATGTCCTTGTAGGCCAGGGCCCCGCCGATGACCGGATACAGCGTATTAGCATAAACCCCCATCTTGGGACAGTGGAAAGCCTGTACCTCCCGGTCAAAATGCTCGGGAATCACCACGTAGGCGCAAATGTCGCCCCTGTCCAGCTGCTCCCGGGCATCCGTCACCGTGGAGAAGGCGATTACCTCCCCCAGCTGAGTGGCGTCCAGTTGCGCGGTGAAATTGCGCGATGTGGAAGAGCCGTCCAGGTCCACCACCCCCACAGGCAGTTTTTCGGGAAGCCCCTGCCGGAAGAAGGTAAGGAAGAAGAGGGCCGACAAAGCCATCACGCCCACGGAGCCCCAGAGGTAGAGCGGACGTGCCCCCCACAGGCGCAACTCCCGCCTGGCGACATCCCATATGGATTTGAAAAGACGCATGGTTAACGGTTCATCATAATGGCACTCATACCCGGGCGAAGTCCCTGGACCGGAGCGTCGGGACGCACGCGCACCTCGAAGGTGCGGCAGTCAAACTCGCCCTGCTCTTTGGTGGCCCGCCAGGTGGCATAGGACTCGCGGACCATCATGTAATACACCGTGGCCTGGATTTCCTTCCCGTCCAGGGCCGGGATGCGCAGCTGCACCTTATCCCCGCTCTTCAGGGAATGGAGCCTGTCTTCCCGGATGTTGAAGCTGAACCACATGTCGCTCAGATCCTGCACGGTCATGATGGGAGAGCCCTGTCCCACCAGCTCCCCTACCTTGGGGTAACGGGCGGCCACGATGCCGTCGGCCGGGGATACCAGGGTGATCTCTTCCAGATAGGAGTTCACCAGGGTCACGGCGGCGTCGGCCCTTTCCACCAGGGCCACGGCGGCGTCCTTGTCTTCCTGGCGGGCGCCGGCTACGGCCATGTCGTACTGGCTCCTGGCGGCGCGGGTGGTGGCGCAGGCGGCTTCGTACTGGGCCTGCACCTCGTCAAACTTCTGGTCGGACACCACTTTCTGGTCGTGGAGGGCCTGCATGCGCTCGAAGCTCCGGCGCATCACGTTCTCTCCTACCTGGGCCTTCTGCCAGAGTTCATAGGCCCCGGCTATCTGCTCCTGGCGGGCGCCGTTGTAGGCCTTTTTCTTCTGGGCCACGGCCGCCGCCCGGGCGGCGTTGGCTTCGGCTATCTTGGAACGGATCTCCGGCGAGTCCAGCAGCACCAGGGTATCGCCCTTGTGCACCTGCTGGCCTTCATCGGCCCGGAAGGCTTCGATACGGCCCGGCACCTTGCCGGAAATCCGGTATTCGGTGGCTTCCGCCTCACCCTGCAGGAGGGATTCCTTGGGTTTGGATACGACATAACCTGCTACGCCCACGGCCACTACGATGGCAATCAGGGCACATACTCCCAGAAGGAGGTTGTAATTTTTCTTTCCCATGATATGTTATTTTTTATAATTACCTTCCACTTTTTCCATTTCAGCGGCCGCCATCTGCCAGGCGATACCGGCGTCCAGGTATTCGCTGTGGGCGCTGAGCCAGGCGGTCTGGGCCCCCAGGAGGGTGCTGGTGGGGACTACGCCGGCTTCATAGCCCAGGGTGGCGCTCCGGAGGTTCTCCTCGGCGCTGGACAAGTTGCTCTGGGCCAGGCCGTACTGGCGCTCCGCCTCGTCCAGCAGGGTGCGCTGCCGGCTCACCTGCAGGGCAATCATCTCCCGGGCGTCGGCCAGCCTGCTCTCATAGAGCCTGCTCTCCGTCTGGGCCTTGCGGTATTTGTTCAGGGTTTCCAGGCCGTGGAAAATGGGCACTTTCACCATCACGCCGGCACTGAGCATGCCGCCGTTCCAGCTGTTCTGGAATCCGTTATAGACATTGGGGTTGGTGAGGGTATAGGCACCCACCAAGGCCACCTGCGGCATCATGTCGGCCCGTACCATCTTGGCCTTGCGATCGTAGATTTCGCCGGCCAGGGTGAGGCTGCGGGTCTCTGGGCGGTCGGCGTAGATGTCATCCAGGCTCTTGTCGGCCGGGGCCTGGGGTTCCGGGGCCTGCTCCAGCTGCTCGTCGGCCAGGGTGATGACACTGTCCAGCGGCAGGCCCACGCGCTTGCAGAGCAGCATTTTGGCCAGGGTGAGGCCATTGGTGGCCTTGGCCAGCATCATGTCGGCCTCGTTGGCTTTCACCTTCACCTGCAGGGCGTCGGATTCTGTCATGACGCCGGCGGCGATGCCCACCTGCACGTCATTTTCCATCCTGTGCAGGAGGTCGGAATAGGACTGGGCCAGGCGCTGTTTGGCGGCGATGGAGACAATCTGCCAGTAGGCCTGGTCCACATCCACCAGCACGTCGGCGTAGGCGGCGTCGTACTTGGCGCGGGACAGGTCTTCGGCCAGGGAGGCCATCTGGTTGGCATAGATGATCTTGCCGCCGGCAAACAGGGGCTGCTCCACGGTCACGGCCGCTGCCCAGACATTGTGCAGGTCGGGATGCAGGGCGTCGTCAATCTCGGCGCCAATCGCGTTCACGGGATCGGCGATGTTGGGAACCAGCCCGGCCAGGCTCTGCGGATCCACGCCTTGCAGCATCTTCAGCACCGTCTGCCACATGGGGCTGGACATGTATTCGGCCGCCAGGGCGGGATTGGTCTGGATGGCGGTCATAAGCTGAGTCATGCCCTGACTCATCTGCGTGGAGAGCGCCGTCACGGCCCCCGCCGCCGAGGCATTGAGTTCGCTTTGCATCAGGGTGCCGGCGTTGCGCAGAAGGGCCGACTGGTCCTCGCTGATAAGGGCCACGTCGCGGTTATTATATAGGTATGCGCCGGTTGCGCTCACTTTGGGGAAATAGTTGGCCAGGGCGGTCTTCCGGTCGTAACCGGCCATTTCCACGCCCATGCGGGCCTGCTCCAGGTCCCGGCTCGCGGCCACCGCCATGTCGCGGCAGTCGTCCAGCGTCAGGAGCCTCGCTTCCTGCTGCTGCGACCAGGCCGAAAGCGGAAGCAGCGCGCTGCACATGATAAGAAGGATTCTCTTTTTCATATTATACTTTTTGACAATTTGTCTGTTTATGCATTCGTCGTTTCGGACTGCAAAGATATAGCCATTATATGCCGTAAAAAAGGCACAAAACGGCCTAATAATTGTCTTTTGGTAGAATATTGCGAAATAATTTGCTAGAATCCCCCGCGGTCGCTATCTTTGCCAAAAAGAGCAACATAGACAATTCGCATGGAAAGCAACTTACAGACAGTGGGTCTGTCACACATCCTGGCCCTGGCCCCTTACATCGAAGAGCACAGTATCGGCAAAGACTTCATCCTGGGAGAAGTGAGCGGCAAAAAGGTGCAGAGCAACCGGGCCATCCTGGACATGCTCCGATACCCCCTCCGCTTTGACGGATACATTCTTTTCTTTCTGAAAAAGGGCGAAAACAGCTTCAGGCTGGAATCCAACCTGAACACCTACGAGATCCGGGAGCGCTCCCTGCTGGTCACCGTACCGGGCAACATCATCCGGCTGTCGGCCTATAAGGAAGAGAGCATCGCCGACTGCGAACTTATCTTCGCCCTGCTGTCAAAGGAGCTGGTCTCCAGCCTCCACGTAGACCTGAACAATGCTTTCCAGGAGGCCGTCAAGGTGCTGGAAGGGCCCTGCGTCACACTGGACGACGAGCAGCTGGACATCGCCACGGACTATTTCACCCTGGCCCGCAAGATCGTCCACTCCTCGCTGGACAACAAAAAGGAAGTGATCAGTTCCCTGCTCACTTCCATCGCCCACCTGGCCGTCAACCTTTGGAACAGCCATATATCGGCCGCCAAGGAAAAGGCGGGGACGGAATCTGTTCGGAAGAACCAGATGTACGAGCAGTTCCTCTCCCTGGTGAACCAATACCACAACGAAGAGCGCGGCATGGCCTTCTATGCCGAGCGTCTGTGCATCACGCCCAAGTACCTGTCCAAGATCGTCAAGCAGGCCTCCGGCCGCAGCGGCCCCGAATGGATCGATTCCTTCGTGATCCTGGAAGCCAAGAACCTGCTGAAATACACCGACAAACCCATCAAGGAAATCGTCTGGGAACTCCACTTCCCCAACCCCTCAGTCTTCAACAAATTCTTCAAGAAACACACCGGCCTCACCCCCTCCGAGTACCGGAAACAATAACCCGGCCCCGCCGGGTTCGGGTTCGGGCGGTCTCAGACAGGTCACAGTGGGTGCGGGCGCTCTCGGGTGGAGTCCAAGCGGCTCCAGACTGGTTCAGACTGGTCTGGCCAACTCCGAGCGGTCCCCTTCGGCCGTCAGGCCGACAAGCCGTCAAGCCTCCTCAAGACACTCCGCCACGTGGGCATAAGTTCCTGCTCATAAACAACTTACGCATTTATCCCTATCCCAAAACGCTTAGGGATAAACACATAATCATCTAATACTCAACTGCTTCCCTCCACGCCGCATTACCCCTTCCCGCCTCTCACACAGATTTTGCGTAGCAGGTCACCAGAAAATAGCAGGACCTGGGACGCGAAACCGCCTCTCACACCGTTCCTGCGCCGCAGGTCCCCGAATATCCCGGAGACCTGCGGCGTAACTGGTGCCGAAACGGGGCGGGGCGCTGATTCCAGAGCGAATGGGCGGAAACGGGGATGAGCGGGGGTCCGAGGAGGGAGCGGTGACGCCGAAGGCGGCAGGACGGAACTTGTTCGACGACGTTACGGGCCTGGCCGAAGGCCGGGACCGTATGAGGAGGAGTTGAGACGTCCAGCGACCGGGCCGTCCCCGTTTCCGCCCGTTGAGCGAAGGAACAGCGCCCCGCCCCTTCGGCTAAGTAATGCTTGTTGCAGGGGCGTTTTTGTTAAACTATTGTAAATCAAATAAATATCAAAAGTCCTTACGTCTATTTGGCTACAAGGAAATTATGTATTGTACTAATAATGAACCACTTAAGAAAAACGGCATACTTAACCAAAACCTTGGTAGCGACCCTAACCAGCAAGCCACTGATAATCAGCAACTTTCCAACATAGGGGTGCACCTGGAAGTGCACCCCTATATGCATAACTGGCTGGGTCTGCCAAACGAGCATTTCGGCCCGAATTTGCGCTTCTCGTGTCCCCAAGGCCCCCCACTGCGAATCTCTGGCGCCTAACTATCTATAAATCAGTACTTTATAAAAAGTAACTGCGCCACGCGGGGCACAGTTAAATTCCATAAAGCATTGAAGCACAACAGGTTAGGCGCCAGAAAACAAGACTAGTGCTTGCGCAGGATTTCGTAGTGCTCTATACCCAAGTGCTGGATGTCCTGCAGGAAAGCCGTGGTGACGGAAAGCTGGAACTTCTTGGAATAGAACTGGATACGGTAGCGGGTCTCGGGATCGTACAGGAACAGCGTGAGCGGAATGTTCCCCTTGTGCTTTTTGATGGTCTGGACCAGCCCCTTGCGGAACTCCTGGTTTAACATGGGCGTGGTGATGTCCATGCTGAAACCGGAGAGGATGTCCTCTGCCAGGTTCCCCAGCAAAGTCACTTTCTTGAGCCGGAGCGTGTAGGGCGCCGTTTTTCCCTGCGCGCGTTCCTCGGGCGAGAGGCGGAATTTCTCCTCCACGTCGCCCTCCAGGAAGAGCGCCGCCCGGTGCTGCATATACTGCATGAAGGTCTCGTGCTCCTTGCCGAAGAGGGCCAGTTCATAGGAGCCGCTGTAGTCTTCCAGGGTGGTCTTGGAGTAGGGCTTGCCCGACTTGGTGGTGAGCTGCTTGACATCGGCCACGATGCCGGCCACGCACACCTTGGCCGTTTGCTTGCGGGTCTCGCAGTCGCTGATGAAAATGCCCAGGTCGGCCAGCTTGCAGGTGGTGAAATGCTTGATTTCGAATTCGTAACGGTCCAGCGGATGGGAGCTCAGGTACATGCCCACCAGTTCCTTTTCCCGCTGGAGTTCCTCCAGGATATCGGCCTCCCCCTCGAAGGCGGGCAGGGCCGGCCGTTCCGGTTTCATCTCCTCCATGCCGCCAAAGAGCGACGCCCCGCCGGAGAGTTCGTCCTGCTTGAACAACTCGCCGTAGCGGGTGATCTGGTCTATGAAGAGGTCTCCCCCGCTGCCCGGCTGGAAATACATACTGCGCTTGTGGCCCAGGCTGTCCAGGGCGCCGGAGTTCACCAGGCTCTCGAAACTCTTGCGGTTCACGCAGCCCGAGGTGCGCTCCACGAAGTCGAAGATGTCTGTAAAGTAACCGTTCTCCTCCCGCTCTTTGATAATGGCATCCACCACATTGTTGCCGAAACCCTTGATGCGGCCCAGCGCAAAGCGGACATTTCCGTCCTTGTTCACGGTGAAATGGGCCGAGCTCTCATTTACATCCGGGCTTAACACACTGATTCCGTGGCCCTTGCAGTCGTCCATGATCTTGATGATTTCATCCATGCTCTTGGCGCTGTTCAGGCAGGAGGCAAAGAATTCGGACGGATAGTGGCACTTGAGCCAGCCGGTCTGGTAACTCACCCACGCATAGCAGGTGGCGTGCGATTTATTGAAGGCATACTGGGCAAATTTCTCCCAGTCTTTCCAGATCTTGTCCAGCACTTTCTCCGGGTGACCCTTGGCCTGGCCGCCCGACATGAACTTGTCCTTGAGGGAGTTCAGGATATCGATCTGCTTCTTACCCATGGCCTTGCGCAGCTTGTCGGCCTCACCTTTGGTAAAGTCGGCCAGTTTCTGCGACAGCAGCATCACCTGCTCCTGGTACACCGTGACGCCGTAGGTATCCTGCAGGTATTCCTCCATCTCGGGGAGGTCGTACTCGATGGCCTGTTCGCCCTGCTTACGGGCCACGAAATCCGGGATATAGTCCATGGGACCGGGCCGATACAGGGCGTTCATGGCGATGAGGTCCTCGAAGCGCTCCGGATGCAGTTTCTGCAGCCAGGTCTTCATGCCCTCCGATTCAAACTGGAACACGGAGGTGGTGTCGCCGCGGCCGTAGAGTTCGAAGGTGGGCTTGTCGTCGATGGGGATGGCCTCGATGTCAATGTCCACTCCGTGGTGCTCCTTCACCAGGTCCAGGCAGTTGTGGATGATCTGGAGCGTGATGAGCCCCAGGAAGTCCATCTTGAGCATGCCCACATCCTCGATGAAATGGCCGTCGTACTGCGACGTAGGGAGGTTGTCCTCGCCGGTTTCCTTGTCCTTGGCCAGGAAGATGGGCAGGTAATTGGTGAGGTCTCCCCGGCCGATGATGGTGGCGCAGGCATGCACCCCCGTCTGGCGGATGGTGCCCTCCAGCGCCTGGGCGTAGCGGAGCACCTCCCGGTTGATCTCGGGGCCGTTCTCCAGCTCGTTCTTGAACTCCGGCACCAGACGGAAGCAATTGGCCAGGGTAATCTTCACGTCCACGTCTTCCAGACCCCGCTGGAAGGTCTTCTTCACACCGTCCACTTCCTTTTCCACCATCTTGAAGCCGGGCTTGAGCTCGTCCAGCTTGGGATTGAAGGGATATTCCTTCTCCTTTTTCTCACTCAGGCGGTCGGGAACCATCTTGGTGAGGCGGTTGCTCTCGTCGATGGAAACGTGGCTGATGCGCGCCACGTCCTTGATGGCGCTCTTGGCCGCCATGGTGCCAAAGGTGACCACGCGGGCCACATGGCTGGCACCGTATTTCTTCTCCACGTACTCATGGGCCTTGGGCAGGTCCTCAAAGTCCACGTCGATATCCGGCATGGAGATACGGTCCGGATTCAGGAAACGCTCGAACCGGAGCTGGTATTTGATGGGATCCAGGTTCGTGATCCTCAGGCAATAGGCCCCCACCGAGCCGGCAGCGCTGCCGCGGCCCGGCCCCACCATGGAACCCATGGCGCGCGAGGCCGCGATATAGTCCTGGACAATGAGGAAATAGTCCGGGAAACCCATGCGGCAGATGGTCTTGAGCT
>JAEEGL017461493.1_pt1 | contig 10259 bp, 8 predicted proteins | sample 9134231 | NCBI WGS metagenome assembly JAEEGL01 (sample SAMN16246548, study PRJNA631951) | gut metagenome | biome: gut microbiome; feature: rumen; material: fiber-attached | host: Bos | place: Iran: Karaj | collected 2018-10 | reverse complement strand
TTTAGTAGATCTATAAATCTGATTTTCTAAAGATAATTTTGATATATCAAATATCATTTTTTTCCCATTTTTAAAGGTAATCTGAGATTTATTATCTACTTTTTCAATATTATAAATACTATTTAGATTAATCCAACAACAATCATCTAAAAGTGATGATTTTATAGGGAAAAAGATAAGCACACTACTCTCTTCAACTAATATAGGTAATTTATAGCTACAATTTAACAATATTTTTGCAGCTTCTAACCTACCCTTATAACTACTTCCATAATATTTACAACTCTCATCCATTACTTTATATGCATCATTATCAATTGTATAGTCGTTATCTTTCTCAATAACTGTTGTTTTACCTATATCTTTTGATATTATTGCATATGTTTCTTCATTAATCTCATAATTATTCATATATATCCCCCTTTGTTTGAGAGATATAATATCACCTTTATTTGTCGAAAATTGTCGAATTATGACACTTATTGTAATTAATATGTTCTAATTGGAACAACTAACTGAAGAAGTCCATCATCTTTTGTATTTTTTATAACTATTGGTTTAACTTCTCCAACAAAAGACATTTCAATTTCTTCTGTATTTAAAGCATTTAAAGCTTCCATCATATATTTAGCACTGAATGCTATTGTTATTTCTTCATCATTATTCTTAGAAATATTCATTTTCATTTCAGCTTTACCTTTTTCATTTGATACAGATTTTACTGTTAATAAATCTCCTTTTGTAGATAAAGAAACTATATTTTTTTCTTTATCAGTAGTTAAAATACTAGCTTGTTCTATAACATTATATAGTTGAGATAAACTAGCTTTAATCGTTAAGTTAAATTCTTCAGGAATTGATTTAGAAGTTGGAGGATAATTTCCACTTATTAATCTAGATTGAAATAATAAATCATCATTTTCAAACAAAACTTTATTATTAAAGATATGTAATTTAACATTATCACTACTACTATCCATAATTCTTGAGAATTCAATTATATTTTTCCCAGGAATAATAATATTATAATTTTCTTCCACAGGAATTGTTAATCTTAAATTCTTTTTAGCTAATCTATAAGAATCTGTAGCAATACATTCTAACAAGTCACCATTTATTTTAAAACTAATACCTGTTAAAACTGGACGAGATTCATCATTTGATGTAGCAAAAGCAGTTTCCTTAACAATACTTAATAAATCACTTGTCGTAATAGTAACAAAATTCTCACTCTTTTCAAGATTAACATTAGGATAATCATTTTTATTAATAACATTTAAATCATACTTAATTTTTTCATCATCTGTATATATAAGTACTTTAGCTTCATCAAATACTTCAATGTTAATTTCTTCTTCAGGAATAACCCTAACTATATCAAGAATATCTTTTCCTTGTAATATAGCTACTCCTTCTTTTTCCACATTTATGTTATCTTTTTTAATCTTTATATATTTTTGAATAGTTATATCATTATTTGTTGCAGTTAATGTTAATCCTTTTTTATTAAGATCAAATTTTATACCTGCTAATGTTGGTATTAAATTCTTAGTAGATATTGCTTTAGAAACCTTATTTAAATTTTCTAATAATAAATCCTTTTTAATTTTTAATTTCATAATATTACCTCTTTCTTTTTAGATATTATTTATATTATTAATGTGAATATTGTTAATAAATAATAAATCCTTTATTTTAAAGCTTTATTCTTATTTTTTTATTAACAATATTGTTGATAATTTGTTATTAATGAAGTTCTTTTTCCAACTTATCTATCTCTTCAGCTAATTTTTTGTTATTTTTTATTTCTTGTTCTATCTTATCGCATGAATGCATAACAGTTGAATGATCCTTTCCACCAAATTCAATTCCTATCTTAGGAAAGGATTCATCTGTATGTTTTCTACACAGATACATTGCTATTTGCCTTGGGAATGCTATATCTGCGTTTCTTTTCTTTGATTTTAAGTCTTCAATTGATATTTTGAAGTAATCTGCTACAATCTTTTGTATTCTTCCTACATCATTTTTTTCACTATATCCAGCATTTATATAATCTTTTAATGCTTCAATTGCTAAGTCTAAATCTATTTCTCTACCCATCATTGTGGAATATGCAAACAACCTATTTAAACTACCCTCTAGATTTCTTATATCTGTTCCTATATTAGATGCCATATACTCTATTACGTTATCTGGTACTTCTTTATTTATTGCTTCAACATCTATTTTTCTTCTCAAAATTGCGGCCTTTAATTCAAAATCAGGTGGATAAATATCAACTGCTAATCCCCAATTAAACCTAGTTCTAAGTCTATCTTCAAAGATTTTTAAATCATTTGGTGATCTATCAGAAGAAATAATAATTTGTTTATCTTCACCGTATAAATTATTAAATGTATGAAAGAATTCTTTCTGTGATTCAGTTTTTTTTGCAAGAAATTGAATATCATCTACTATAAGTACATCTATATTTCTATATTTCTTCTTGAAAAAGTCTATATTATCAAAGTCACTTTTATTCTCTCTTTTTCTTGTTATTTCAATAAATTCATTAACAAATGTTTCACTAGTTATATATAATACTTTCTTTTTTGTTGTACGTTCTATATAATTACCTATAGCATGCATCAAATGTGTCTTCCCTAACCCACTATTTCCATATATAAACAAAGGATTATACATAGAACCAGGATTTTCTGCTACTGCAAGTGCTGCTGCATGAGCAAATTTATTAGGATTACCTACTACAAAATTATCAAAAGTATATTTCCTATTTAGATTAGATTCAAAGTATTCATTATTATCCACCTGTTTTGTGGATTTATTTTCATTATCTACTTCTAATTGAGTATTATTGCTTTCATTATATATACTTTTCTCTTTTTCAATTTCTTCAATTTCTTCTTGAATCAAAAATTCAAGTTCAATCTGTTGACCGGTTTCTTCAAAAAAATAATTTTTAATAAGTTTATTATAATTATTTGCTAAATGATTTTTATGTAATGGATAAGGGACTAAAATCTTGGCAATTCCGTTATTAAATTCGTATAATTGAGTTTCTTCAAACCAAGTTTCAAAAGTTAACGAACTTAATTCAATCTTCATTTTTTCAAGTATTTTGGACCAAAGTATAGAATTGTTGTTCATAACGATCAATCCCCCTGCCTAAATATAAGAATTATTTTAGAACAAATGTGCAAAAAAGAAAAGAGAAAAAACTAAAAAAAATGTATCAACAAAAAAGTAACAAATTTTTCCATAGGTAAAACCTTTATATTATATGTATTATATGAATTTTCCACATTTTCCACAAATTTTAATTCACATATATTATTCAAGTTATTAACATGTCTGTTAATTATGTGTATAATTATTTAAGTATTCACAGTTTTTGTGGATAAACTGTGAATAAATTAATTTAAATATTGAAATGTTTATGTTTTGATGTTATTATTTTAATTGACATTTGGGAAATCTGTTATTATAATAATGTCGATTTTAGTTTGGAGGTGGAATTGTGAAAAGAACTTATCAACCAAATAATAGAAAAAAAGCTAAAAAACACGGATTTTTTGCTCGTAAAAAAACGAAAGTTTTAAATAGAAGAAGAAGTAAAGGTCGTAAAAAATTAGTATAAAATTCCACTGATTGCAGTGGCTTTTTTGTTTGTTGAGGTGATTTTCTTTGGATAAATTACATACAGTTAAAAAGAGTAGTGATTTTTCATATATAATCCATAATTGTAATTTTTATAAAAATAGAAGTTATGTTATATATTATAAGGATAATGATATAGGAAATTATAGATTTGGAATTTCTATAAGTAAAAAGATAGGAAATTCTGTTTATCGTAATAAATATAAAAGACAACTTCGTTTTATTATTGATAAATATAAAAAAAACTACCAAAATACACTTGATTATATTATAATAATTAGGAACGGATATATAGACCTAGATTTTAATTCAAAAGAAAAGGATTTTATATCATTAATTGAAAAGATTAATAGCAATAAAAAGGAGAATTAGATGAAAAATAAAAAAATAACAAAAATACTATTAGTATTGATGGCTGTTTTCGTTCTAACTGGATGTACATCACAACTTAAAGGTAAGGATGGTAAAGCAGTAACTAATCCAACAACTGGACAAACATTAACTAAAAATATATTATGTCAACCATCAGATGAAGAAACTAGAGAATTATATTTAAATAACGATGTTAAAATAAATGAATTACCAGTATGTGAAAAATTTTCTATAGGTAGTGGTGGATATGATGGATTATGGACTAGTTTAATTGTTAAACCACTTGCTTGGGCAGTAATTCAATTTGGTAATATTACTAAGAATTATGGAATAGGGTTAATAATAACTAGTTTAATTATTAGACTTCTAGCATTCCCACTTACTAAAAAGACAGCAATGCAATCAGAATTAATGAAGCAAGCAAAACCAGAACTTGATAAACTTGAAAAGAAATACGAAGGTAAAAAAGATCAAGCATCAATGATGAAAAAATCAAATGAAATGGCATTAATATATAAAAAGTATAATATTAATCCAATATCTGGTTGTCTCTTTGCTTTTATTCAAATACCATTGTTTATTGGATTCTTAGAAGCAATTAATAGAGTACCAGCAATATTTGAGGAAAAATTATTAGGGTTCCAACTTGGTACAACACCATTAACTGGTTTAACTAAAGGAAATTTCATTTATATAATATTAACAATTATAGTAGGAGCATCAACGTATTTTTCATTAAAGTTAAATTCAGCATCTAATCCAGGAAATGATCAGATGAAGATGATGACAAGAGTTATGTTCTTTATGATATTATTCACATCATTCTTTATGACATCTGCATTGAATGTTTACTGGATTACAACAAACTTGTTCACAGTAGGTCAAAACTTACTTGTTAAAAGAAAGAAAGAGAAGGTATAGTATTATGGAGAAGTATGTATTTTCTGGTAAAACAGAAGAAGAAGCAATAGAAGCAGCTTTAGCAGAATTATCTTTGACAAAAGATGATATATTATATGATACAAAAGAACAAAAGGGTGGATTATTTAAAGGAAAGAAAGTAGAAATCTCAGTTACAAAGAAATCTGATATAAATGATTTTATAAAAGAAACTGTATTAAAATTAGTTAAAGACATGGGATTTGATGCACAAATTGAAACTAAAGTAAGAGATGGAATAATAAATTTAACAATACATAGTGATAATAACAATCTATTAATTGGTAGAGATGGAAAGAATATGAGTGCATTAAATACTATTGTTAAACAAATTGTACAAAATGAAGTAGGAAGTTTTTATAAATTTAATTTAGATGTTGGTGAATATAAATTAAAACAACAAAAGAATTTAGAAAGAATGGCTAAAAGAGTTGCTAGAGAAGTTGCAAAAACTAAAGTAGAGGCAAAATTAGATCCAATGAATTCATATGAGAGAAGAATAATTCACAATATTTTAAACGATGATAGATATGTTTATACAGAAAGTACAGGAGAAGAACCTAATAGATGTGTAGTCATAAAGGTTAGAAATGATTAAAAGGACAAAAGTCCTTTTTTTATTTATAAAAAATATTGTATAATAATGATGGTGATAGTATGTTGGTGTGTAATTATTGTGGTAGAAATTTAAAAAATGAATATGAGACATGTCCAGGATGTGGTTCTAGTTCATTTAAAAAAGTAAGCATGAAAGAACAATATGCAATAAATACACCCCCTAAAGATGGATATAAAATAAACACTGATAGTTATGAAAAGTTGATTAAGTTATCTAGATTTTTATTTTGGTTTGGAATGTTTTTTGTAATTTTTCCTTTACTAATTGAACTTCCGTTTATTTTTGTCGGAAAAGAAATTTCTGAAGTGGATAATCATTTTGGATTGAATACTATATTATTTAGTGTAATATCAATATCAATTTTTTTAATTATAGGTTTATCTTTAGTAATTGTTGGAATAAAACAAAAAAGAAAAGCCAAAAAAAATATAGATAGAGTAAATAAATTAGCACATAGTGGAATATTAATAAAGAATATTCCTTATAAATTAGTTGATTCTAATATGATAATCAATGGAGAAAAGATATATTGTATTAAAGTAGAATATGAATGTGAAGTTGATCATAAAATACCATTACTAAGTGATCCAAAATATTCTGGAATAATAGATGAAGAAGATAATACGGCAGATTTATTAATAGATCCAAATGATAATACAAATTATTATATAGATTTTGAAATATATTAAAATCCCACATAATTGTAGGATTTTTTTTGTTTTTGTGTTATAATTTCACGTGTTAGGAAGTGGTATCGTGAATGATGTTATTGTAGCAATATCAACTGCATTAGGAAAAGGAGCAATTTCAATTGTTAGACTTTCAGGTAGTGGTGCAATTGAAATAGTAAATAAATGCTTTAAAGGAAAAGATTTAACTAAAGTAGAAAGTCATACTATAAATTATGGATTTATAATTGATGAAGATAAATTAATTGACCAAGTTTTAGTATCTGTAATGAAAGCACCTAAAACATATACAAGAGAAGATGTTGTTGAAATAAATTGTCATGGTGGTATTGCAGCAACTAATAAAATACTTGAAGTTATGGTATTAAATGGTGCAAGATTAGCAGAACCTGGAGAATTTACTAAAAGAGCTTTTCTTAACGGAAGAATTGATTTAGTAGAAGCAGAAGCAGTAATGGATTTAGTAAATTCAAAAACAGAGAAGGCAAGAATACAATCAATTAATCAATTAGATGGAAGACTTACTGGAGTAATAAAAAAATTTAGACAAGAATTACTTGAATTACTTGCGAATGTTGAAGTAAATATTGATTATCCTGAATACGAAGATATAGAAGTAGTTACAATTGATAATATAAAAAATAGAGTAGGTGATATGAAAAAATCACTTACAGAAATTATAAAAGAAAGTGAAAATAGAAAGATAATTAAAGAGGGAATAAATGTTGCAATAGTTGGAAGACCTAATGTAGGTAAAAGTAGTATATTAAATAGATTACTTGGAGAAAATAAAGCAATTGTAACAGATATTGCAGGAACAACAAGAGATATAGTTGAAGGAAGCATAACTTTAAATGGAATTCAACTTAATTTTATAGATACTGCAGGCATTAGAAATACAAGTGATGTTGTAGAGAAATTTGGAGTAGAGAAGAGTATTGAACAAATTAATAAAGCGGATTTAGTAATTTTAGTACTTAATAATAATGAAGAATTAAAAGAAGATGATAAAGAATTAATAAAAAAATTAAAGTCTAAAAAATATATTACAGTAATTAATAAAAAGGATTTAGATAATAAATTAAATATTAATGATTTATCTTTAGATAATGTTATTTACACTGATACTATTTCAATGGATGGAATTGAATCATTAAAAAATAAAATAATAGAATTATTTAATTTAGAAGAGATAGATAATAATGATATAGATATATTTACTAATACAAGACAAATTACTTTAGCAAAAGATTGTATTCCAATATTAAATGATGTTGAAAAAGGAATAGAAGATAATATTCCAGTTGATATGGTATCAATAGATATTAAAAGAATATGGACTAAGTTAGGTGAAATACTTGGTGAAAATTATAGTGATGAATTAATAGATCAATTATTTAGTCAATTCTGTTTAGGAAAGTAGAAATACTTTTCTTTTTTTACACTAACGTATAATTTTTTCTTTTTTTCTTTTTTATTTATTTAATATTATTTATAATTAAATAAAGGTGTAATTATGAATTATGTAAATACTAATAGTAATGAAAATAAAGATGAGAATAATTTAAATGAAACAGTAAAAGAAAAAAAATGGTCATCATTATCAGAAGAAGAAAAAACATTTTATGTTCAAGATTTTTTGGATAGTTATAAATTGTATAATAAAACTAAAATAATTGAAGGAGTTAAAGATTCTGTTAAATCAAGTGTGTATGATTTTTTTAAATATATGGCATTTCTTTTTGTTTGTCTTATTCTTTTAACAATTGTAGCAAAAATATTTGGTGGTATTGTAGCATTATTTGTATTTATAATCGGATTAGTATCACTTAGAGCAGCTGAAGGATTAAATAGTATCAAAAGTTTACTAGTTAAAAGAGAACCCAGAAAAAATAAAGGAAATATGTTTTTAGATTATTTAAATACAAATGGTATCATACTTGATACAGATATAAGTCCATCTATGATATTAGAATTATATAGAGAATAAGTATATGTAAAATTATGGAAAAAGAAGGGAATATTTGCTTTTCTTTTTTTTTAGTGATACTATTATCTTTAGCGGTGGTAGTAAATATGAAAGTAGTGAATATTGGACTAGATGTTGGTTCTACTACTGTTAAAGCAGTAGTTTTAGATAACAAAAAGAAGATATTGTTTAGTGAATATAGAAGACATTTTTCTGATACTAAAAAAACAATTGATTCTTTATTTACTGAAATAATGGATAAATTTGGTGATTCCAAATATACTTTAACCATGACGGGAAGTGGCGCTATAGCTCTTGCCAAGTTTTTGAATGTAAATTTTGTCCAAGAAGTTATTGCATGTAAAGATGCTATCAACGAATATGCTCCATCTACAGATGTATGTATTGAACTAGGTGGAGAAGATGCAAAAATCATTTATTTTGATCAAACAATTGAACAAAGAATGAATGGAACTTGTGCTGGTGGAACAGGATCTTTTCTAGATCAAATGGCAGTTCTATTAAACACTACTACTGAAGGATTAAATGAACTTGCAAAAAATGGAACTACTATTTATCCAATCGCATCACGTTGTGGAGTATTTGCAAAAGCAGATGTTCAACCACTATTAAATGAAGGAGCAAAAAAAGAAGATATCGCACTTTCTATTATGCAAGCAGTTGTTAATCAAACAATAAGTGGTCTTGCTTGTGGCAAACCAATAAAGGGAAATGTAATCTTTTTAGGTGGTCCATTAACATATTTATCAACATTAAAAGAAAGATTTATCAGCACACTTGATTTAAAAGATAATGAAATAATAAAAACCAATATAGATTCAAAAATATTTGTATGTATTGGAGCAATATTAGATAAAGAAAAGAAAAAGAGTTTTGATTTAAAAGAATTTAAAAATATTCAAAAAACTCTTCAAAAATTTACAGAAGATGAATCTGGTAACTTACCAATATTATTTAAAAGTGAAAAAGAATACAAAAAGTTTGTTGAAAGACATAAAAAAGCATCTATAAAAAAGAGTGATTTATCTAAATATACAGGAGATGTATTTGTAGGTATAGATGCAGGAAGTACTACATGCAAAGTAGTTGCAATTGGTTCCAAAGGTGAATTATTATACGAAAATTATCAAAGTAATAAAGGAACCCCATTTGATACTGTTAAAAGCATGATTCTTGATTTATATGATAAACTACCAGAAAATGTAATAATTAGACAAAGTGGTTCAACAGGTTATGGAGAATTACTTGTAAAAACAGCTTTTAATTTAGATATTAGTGAAATAGAAACAATGTCTCATTTTACTGCAGCTAATTATTTTTTACCTGGTGTTGAAAGTATTATTGATATTGGTGGACAAGATATGAAATATATTAGAATTAAAGATGGAGCTGTTAATTCTATTATGTTAAATGAAGCTTGTTCAAGTGGATGTGGATCATTTATTGAAACACTTGCAAAAAGTTTAGGAATGAGTGTTCAAGATTTTGTTAATCTATCTGTAAAAAGTAAATCCCCAATCGATTTAGGAAGTCGTTGTACTGTTTTTATGAATAGTAAGATTAAACAAACTCAAAAAGAAGGAAGACCACTTGGAGATATATTTGCAGGACTGTCTTATTCAGTTATTAGAAATGCTATTCAAAAAGTAATGAAAATAAGAGATATGTCTACATTAGGAGAAAAGATAGTCGTTCAAGGAGGAACTTTTTTAAATGATGCAGTATTAAAAGCATTTGAAAATATAACAGGAAAAGAAGTAATAAGACCTGATATAGCAGGACTTATGGGAGCTTATGGTATTGCATTAATTGCACTTGATAATTATAAAAAATATGATGATAAAGATATAAAAAGTTCAATTTTAACAAAAGAAGAAATATTATCTTTAAAAGTTAAAACAACAAATGCAAGATGTCAAAGATGTGAGAATCATTGTGCACTTACAATAAATATGTTTAATGAAAAAAGATTTATTTCTGGTAATAGATG
>JAEEGL017253564.1_pt1 | contig 10259 bp, 4 predicted proteins | sample 9134231 | NCBI WGS metagenome assembly JAEEGL01 (sample SAMN16246548, study PRJNA631951) | gut metagenome | biome: gut microbiome; feature: rumen; material: fiber-attached | host: Bos | place: Iran: Karaj | collected 2018-10 | reverse complement strand
TTTCTAGTCAATCTTCTAGACAATCGCTACTAAAAGGCCTCTGTTTATGCAGTTTTCATTCTTAATTCCGGTTTTGGAACAAGTAAAAACTTACACATTTCATGTCTAAATCCTTATAGAACAAGCATTTAGGCATAAAAAAAGCCCATCTTATCGATGAGCTTTTGAAGAGCGGATGAAGGGAGTCGAACCCTCGTCATCAGCTTGGAAGGCTGAGATAATAAGCCGTTATATGACATCCGCAGGTTTATCAGGTGACTTAGTGTCGCTTGATGTTTAATATATTATATTTTTGATGATTTTTGGTCAATAGGACAAACAAAGAATTTTCAAAAATTTTTCAATTTTTTTTATTATGAATCCAAGAAATACCGTGATATAATTTTAAATAAGATTTTATGAAAAGGCGGATAAATAGTGAACGATTCACAAAATAAGGCAATTCATAAAAATGTAAACAACCGACTGTGGCGCATACTGCTTGCAACAGTCGGAATAACTATAAACGTAACTTTCTCGTTTTTTTTGAGCCGTCTTGGACTCCCTTTCTTTCTAGACACTATTGGCACAATTGGGGTTTCTGCCGTAAGCGGAATGCTTTTTACAGGTATTCTTACCGCAGTTCTTTCCAGTTTTATCTGTTCTATTTTTTATGAAGCTGCAATTTATTTTTCTTTTATCCACGCACTCATAGCAATCTTTACAGTATGGTTTGTAAAAAAATATTCCTTTAAGCAGATTGGAAAAACTCTTTTATTTTCTATCATTCTTATTTTAACAACTTCAGTTATTTATTCTTCTATACAATATGCTTTATTGGGAAGCGACCAGCAGTCAATCGTTGCCGCAAATGCCCGCTCTTTTTCTGAAACTGTAAATCAATCTTATTTTGCATCGTTCTTATTAATTAATGTTCTTATGAACATTCTTGATAAAGGATTTTCAATCATTTTGGTTCTAATATTAACCACCTTTATTCCGGAACAAAAATTCTACTTTCTTCAAGACGGAACCTGGAAGCAGCGCCCCCTTACAGATTCACAATTAAAATCACTAAAAGTCTGGGGAAAAGACATAAAATATTCTCTAAGAAAAAGAAACACTCTAACACTCACGGTTACTTCTTTTATTCTTGTGATTGTTACAGGTTGGATTGGTGTAAGACTATATTTTGACAATTCTAAAATGGAAAAAACTAAAAATGCATTTAAAACTGTCAAATTTGTTGCAGATATAATAAATCCTGAACTTGTAAATGATTTTATAAAATCTGGCTATGATGCCCCAGGCTACAAAGAAACTCAGGATATGCTTTATAAAATCTGGAATGCCTCCTCCGACATTCACTATCTTTACGTTTTAAAAATAGAAGAAAGCGGCGGCAGATTTATTTTTGACCTTGATACAGGCTTTGATAATTACGAACCATATATGCCAGGTCAACTGGTTCCATTTGATGAAGATTTTAAGCCATATCTTCCAGATCTTTTTGCAGGAAAAGAAATTGCACCAGTAGAATCAAACAGTATTTTGGGCTGGATGCAGACTGTTTACTATCCTGTTCGCGACACTAACGGAAAGTGCGTCTGCTATGTAGGTGCCGCCATTTCTCTTGATTACATGACAGACTACATGGGAACTTTTATCATCAAAGTTATGATTATTATGGCAGGCTTTTTTATTTTGATAATAGCCTATGCCCTCTGGACCAGCGGTATTTATACCACTTTCCCAATCAGTACAATCACCGCCTGTGTTGACCGCTTTGCACTTACAGGAGAAGAACAGGAAAAACTAGATGAAAACGTACGCACAATCCGTTCTCTGGACATTCATACAAATGATGAAGTAGAAAAACTTTATCTTGCCATTTGCAGGATGACTTTAAATCAGGCAGAACAGATGCGAGACATCCGCCGTCTTTCTGATTCGACTGCAAAAATGCAGGATGGTCTTATTATTACTATGGCAGATATGGTAGAAAGCCGTGACTCTGATACTGGTGCACACGTTCAAAAAACTTCTGCATACGTAAAAATTATTGTAGAAGGCCTTAAGAAAAAGGGCTATTACGCACAAAAAATCACTCCAAAGTTTATGTCAGATGTTGTGCGTTCAGCTCCTTTGCACGACGTTGGAAAAATCAATATTCCAGACGGAGTTTTAAACAAACCAGGAAAGCTTACAGACGAAGAATTTACAATTATGAAGAGCCACACTACCGCCGGAAAAAAGATTCTTGAAAACGCTATCAGTACAGTTCAGGGAGAAAGTTATCTTAAAGAAGCAAGAAACATGGCTGCTTACCATCATGAACGCTGGGATGGAAAAGGATACCCGGAAGGCCTTCATGGCGAAGTAATTCCTCTTTCTGCGCGTATTATGGCGGTTGCAGATGTTTTTGATGCCCTCGCCTCTCCTCGTGTTTACAAACCTGCCTTTCCTCTGGAAAAAGCACTTTCAATTTTACAGGAAGGGGCCGGCACTCAGTTTGATCCAAAGTGTGTAGAAGTTTTTATGGACGCACTTCCAGAAGTAAAGCTTATTCTTAAAAAATATAATACGCCCGTCCAATAAGGTGTAAAAATGGAGGTAACGGTGCTGCAAAATAAAATATTAAAAGCATTCAAATCCATTTTCTCTTTTGCAATCTTTGCAATTTTTGCGCAGAAGGCAAATTCAGTTCCTGCACAGACTGCACAATATATTGCGCAAAATGCACCCAAAATCGGCGGCGGCTACGCTGTAACAGGACAGCTTTCTCAGGTCGATTACACCACAGAAGTTTACGATGCAACAAATGGTCTTCCAACTTCTGATGCAAACTACATTCTTGGAGAAAAAGAAGGCTACATTTGGATTTGCGGATACTCAGGAATTATCCGCTACGACGGCACAACTTTTGAACATCTTCCAACCTACTTTGGTCTTACAAGTGGCCGAGGCCTTTTTGAAGACAGCAGAAAACGTCTATGGGTTGCCACAAATGATAACGGCGTTGTAGTTTTAGAAAACGAAAAAGCCCGTCATTACACATACAAGGATGGACTTCCTTCTTCCAGCATCCGAATTTTTGCAGAAGACAACAAAGGAAACATCTTCATCGGCACAACAGCTGGAGTTTGCTATGTAGACAAATTTGGAAAGCTTTCAAGAGTTTCTGATCCTCGCATAAATGATGAGCGAATCCTAAAACTTGATTCCGATTACAACGGAAGAGTTTATGGTCAGACAAAAAAAGGTCTTATTTTTTCAATTGATGACTGCAAAATTACAAATGTTTACAGCAGTAAAGAACTTGGCATAGAAACCATCACAACAATTATGTGCGACCCTCTGCGTCCTGCAAAACTGTATATTGGAACAGAAAGTAATTCTCTTTATTATGGAGACTTTGGAAGCAACGTAGAGAATCTAAGAAAAATCGATGTTTCTCCATTAAAAAGCATTCATTGGATCAGCTTTGACTGCGGAAGAGTCTGGATCTCTTCTACAACTACAATCGGCTGGCTAGACCAGTACGAGCATTTCTTTGAAGTTCCAAATCTTCCTATAAATAGCGCCATAGAAATGACAACTTCCGACTATCAGGGAAACATCTGGGTAGCATCAACTACACAGGGCGTAATGAAGATTGTTACAAATAACTTTGTAAACCTTACAAAATTAGCAGGTCTTCCAAAAGCAGTAACAAATACAACCTGCTTTCATAACGAAAAGCTTTATATTGGAACAGACAGCGGCTTAAGAATTATAAATAAAGACGACAAACCAGTTTCTGACGAACTTACACGCTATCTTGAAGGTGCAAGAATCCGCTGCCTGATTGAGGACAAAAATAATATCCTTTGGATTGCAACTTACACCAAAAATCTGGGACTTGTATGCCAGGCTCCAGATGGAAAAATCACCTCCTATACAACAGAAAATGGACTTCCAGACAATCACATAAGGTGCATAAATCTTACAAACGACGGTAAAATTCTCTGCGGATCTAACGGCGGACTTGCAATTATTAAGAATGGAAAAATCATAAAAACCGTAGAAAAAAAAGACGGAATTAAAAACACAGAATTTCTTACAATCTGCGAAGGCGACAACGGCGACATCTACTGTGGAAGTGATGGCGATGGAATCTACATTGTAAAAGAAGACGGAATCGGGCACCTGGGTCGTGACGAAGGACTTTCAAGCGACGTTGTAATGCGAATCAAAAAAGAACCACAGCGTAATCTTTACTGGGTAATTACTTCAAACTCAATTGAATACATTGTTAATGGAAAAATTAAAAATATAAAAAGCTTTCCATATAATAATAACTATGATCTTTACCAGAACAACAATGATGAAATGTGGATTTTGTCTTCTTACGGAATCTACACAGAAAAAACAGAAGAACTTGTACTCGACACCGTAAAAGATTACAGACATTACACAATTGCAAACGGACTTCCATATTCAATTACAAGCAATTCTTACAGTACCCTTGATGACAAAGGAAATCTCTATATCTGTGGTCGCGAAGGTGTAATTCGAGTAAACATCAATCATTATTTTGAAAGCACCTCTCTGGTAAAAGTAAACATAAATTCAATCTTCCTTGATAATCAGAAAATCTTCCATAATCCAGACGGCTCTTATACAATTCCGGCATCTAACGGACGCATAAAAATCACTCCTGCCGTTATGGATTATACAATGGCAAATCCATATATCAGACTCTTTCTTGAAGGATATGATGATTTCGGACTGACTGTAAAAAGAAACGCTCTTACAACACAGGAATACACAAGGCTTGCTTACGGAAACTACACCTTCCACATTCAGGTTTTAGACAACAACAAAAAAAACATTCTTGTTGATGAACGATTCCAGATTATAAAACGCCCAAGAATTACAGAGTTATTAATTTTTAAATTCCTTGTAATTATAATTCTTCTTCTTACCGTAGGCTGCATCGTTTGGCGTGTAATGAAGAATACCGTCATAAGCCGCCAGTATGAGCAGATTCGGCAGGCAAAAGATGAAGCAGACAGAGCCAACAGCGCAAAATCACGATTCCTTTCAAATATGTCTCAGCAGCTTCTAACTCCAATCAACACAATTCTTAGCATGGATGAAATGATTTTGAGAGAAGAAGCCAAAGATGTTCCAAAGTCATATTTTATGGCCATGATGAATTACGCGTTTGACATCCGCTCGGCTTCTGAATCACTTTTTACTATTATTAACGACCTTCTAGAAATTACAAAAATTGAATCCGGAAAACTCCAGCTTATTCAGCAGGAATACAATATCCAGGAATTCCTGCGTGCCATTGTCAGCCAGATCCGTACAAGATGCCTCCAAAAGCAGCTTAAATTTGTAGTAAAAATTGATGAAATGCTGCCAAAACGTCTCTACGGTGATGTTGGAAAAATTAAACAGGTTATCTTAAAGCTTTTAAATAATGCAATAAAGTTTACGGATGAAGGAAGCATAACCCTTAAACTTTCCATGGAAAGCAGAACTGATGATACCTGCGGCCTTTGTTTTACTGTAAAAGACACAGGAATTGGAATTAAACAGGAAGACGTAGAAAGCCTGTTCTCTGTATATGGCAACCTTGAACAAAATCAGCGTCAGGACTCAGAAAAACTAAAAACAGGCCTTGGCCTTGATATTTCCAGAAAGTTTGCAGAATTAATGGGGGGGGGTCTTGTTTGTCAGAGTAATTACGGCGAAGGCTCTGAATTTATTTTTACGCTTGAACAAAAAATTATAGATGTTTCTCCAATAGGAATTTTTACAGAACAGGAAGAAATGCACAACAGGGGACCATATATTCCTCAGTTTATTGCACCAGATGCAGATATCCTTATTGTAGAAGACAATCCTATGATAGTAAATGTATTCCGCGCTCTTTTAAAAGCAACAAAGGTTTTTGTTACAACAGCCTCTTCTTGCGAAGAAGCAATTGATGCCATCAGAACAAATACATTCCACATTGTATTCTTAAATCAGAATATTCCAGGCATGGACGGAGAAGAAGCCATTCAGAAAATCAAAAATTATGCTCCAGACCTTCCGGTTTATGCACTTACAGAAAACGGCACAGACAACGAAGAATATTATCTTTCAAAAGGCTATAACGGCTTCATTTCCATTCCGGTTGATTCAAGTCTTATGGAACGAATAATTATGCGCCATCTTCCTCAGCAGATTATGGAAATTCCAGATCAGACTCTTGTGACAGATTCTTTGAATGAGATTCCTCAACCGCTTTTATGGATTAATGATGTAAAAGAAATTAACGTTGAAGAAGGCATAAAAAATACAGGAAGCATTGGAACATTCATTTTTGGCCTGCATCTATTCTACGACACAATAGACGAAACCGTTAAGCGAATAAATCACGCCTACCAGAAAGGTGACTATAAGATTTTTGCCTCAAAAATAAGGATATTAAAAACTTCGGCAAAAATAATAGGTGCTTCGTCCTTTGCTGAACTTGCACAAAAAATGGAAGAAGCCTGCAACAAAGATGACAAGATTTATATTGGTGCAAACCTTGAATCCTTTTTACTGGTCTACACCTCTTACAAAATAATTCTAGGCCGTCTGAATCAGGAATAAGGAGCCAAAATTATGTTTGATTTTATAAGAAATCACCAGATGAATATAATGCTCGCTCTCTGCGCAGTCTGTGCTACAATGGCAGTCCTTCTGCTGCTCACACACTTTCTTCCTAAAAAAAGAAAATGGATTCTTATAGGAATGGAATTAAGTGCAACATTGCTTCTTTTCTTTGACCGCTTAAGCTATCAATATGGAGGAAACTCGGGTTCGCTTGGCTATGTATTAGTTCGACTGTCTAATTTTGGAGTCTTCTTCATAACTTCTGGAATTGTGTTTCTTTTTAATCTCTATCTTATAGATTTACTTTCAAGAAAAGCCTCTGTTTCTTATATTCCAAAAAGACTAAATTTCGTAACTGTTACCTCTTCAATAGGAATGCTTCTTTCAGTTGTAACAGTTTTTACAGGCCTTTATTACAGTTTTGATTCGAACAACGTTTATCACAGAGGAAAATATTTTCTTATAAGTTATATAATTCCTGTGATCTGCCCGATTATTCAGTTTACAGTAATCACAGAATACAGAAAAAGCTTTAGTCGATTTATTTATACAGCTCTTTTATTGTATATTTTCCTTCCAATCGCCATGGGAATCCTTCAGATTTTTGCTTACGGAATCTCAATTGTAAACATGGCAATGGTACTTGTGTCTATTTCTTTGTACATCTTTACATATCTTGATATCAATGATGAAGTACAAAAGGCCCACAGCCACGAAATGAACCTTTTAAGAGAAGAACAAAATAGCATGAAGCAGCTTTTTGCCCAAACAACAGATGCCTTTATAAAAGCGCTGGAAAAACGAAGTTCTTATCTTACAGGCTATTCCAAAAAAGTTGCAAAACTTTCCCGCCTGATTGCAGAAAAAGCAGGAAAATCAGAAGCCGTCTGCGAAGAAGCATATTATACAGGACTTCTGCACAATGTAGCACTTGGAAGCATTCCAGATTCCCTTATTCAAAAAGAAAGCGGCATTTCTGAAGATGAAGAAAAAATAATCAAAAAACTTCCAGAATTATCTTCAGAAATTCTTTCAAGCATAAAACAGTATCCTTACTTAAGCGAAAACATCCGTTATATTCACGAACGCTACGACGGCAAAGGCTATCCAAAAGGATTAAAAGGAGAAGAAATTCCAGAACTTTCCCGCATTGTTGCCATTTCTCAGGCTTATGTTTCTATGGATTCAAAAACTCCAATACGTAATCCAATTCCTAAAGCAATTATCCGCGAAGAACTTGTAAAAGAATCAGGTCTTAAATATGACCCTGTTTTTGCAGAAACTATGGTTCTTATTATGGATGCAGAAAACTCTGAGATTCACGAAGAACATTTTGATCCTTTGGAAAAAGAAATTTCATGCACAGAATACCGTTCAAAAATTTCTGTAGGCATTCCCGTTACCCGTGACTTTACAGAAATCAGTTTTGATTTTACCCCTCTTCCACAAAATGAAGGAAGCTTCTCTGCCCCATCTCTTGTTCTTTTTGACTCTTACGACAGACATGTTCACAGCGAACAAAACCTGATTGAATCTTACAGCTATCTTGAATATGCAGAACTCTGGTTTGACGGACACTACATCTGCACAAGCGCCAGAAACCTGGAAGCAAAAGTTTCTCCAAAAGAAGACTCAGAAAATCAGACAACTTACAAAGTTTCTGCAGCCCGCTTTGAAGATCATCTTTTAGTAAAATTAAATGCCCCAGAAAAATTAATAGAAGTGATAATTGCCCTTCCTGATATCTCAAAATCTGCCTACATTGGAATTACAGGAGAAAACTGTCAGATTACAAATATTTCTGCAACAGAAACAAATAATCAGATTGCAGAAAACGGCATTCCTCGCATTGCAGAAAAACTTACATACATTAATCGTCTGGAATCAGACATTCCGAATGTTCAGATAAACAGTCCAAGAGCATCTTATACACAGGGTGTAAACATTACAGATAAAACAAAGATTTTCTTCCATACTATGAGTCTGCCTGGTGCAAATCTTGTATGGCACTGCCCTTACATTGTTCTTTATTATTCTGATGATAAAAAAGTTGGCGGCAAAAACTACCGCGAATACGCAATGATTAAATTCAACGGCGAAGATGACGGTTCTAAAGAATTTTCAGAAAACAGTTTTACAATGAAGAAGCTTGATTCCTTTAAAAACTGGACAGACTGGAAAGAGGCAAACAAGGCTGGCTACGAATCTATAATTGAACTGTCAAAAAAAGGAAACGTTGTACATTTATTAACCATAAATCATGGCATATATATAGAAAATACCTGCATTGTAAAGGATAATCCTCCTGCCGTATATGTAGCCCTGACTGGAGAACAGTGTGCCCTTACAGACATAAGAATAAAATAGAAAAAAGTATATATAAATCAAATCAAAATCAAAATTTACTTATTCACAAAATTAATAAAAGGGTTTATTATATCTCAATAGTATTGTGGGGAAAATTGCGTTTTTTTCAGAATACTCAAATCGAATTAGTATTGGTTTAATCATATTTTTGTTTAAGGAGACATACATATGTCAAACAAGATTACTATTATTGGCGCAGGACAGGTTGGTTCAACAATTGCTTATGCATTGACTTTGAGACAGCTTGCTTCTGAGATTGTACTTATTGATATCGCTAAAGACCGCGCTATGGGTGAAGCAATGGATATCCGTCAGGGTACTCCATTTATTGGACCTGTTTATATTCACGATGGTGATTATAATGATGCAAAAGGTTCAGACATCGTAGTTCTTACTTCTGGTGTTGCAAGAAAGCCTGGTCAGTCTCGTCTTGATCTTGCTCAGACAAATGTTGACATCACAAAATCTATCATTCCTGAAATCACAAAGGCAGCTCCAGACGCTCTTTACGTTATCGTAGCTAACCCTGTTGATATTCTTACATATCAGTTTGTAAAAACTTCTGGCATTCCTGCTAACCACATCATCGGTACAGGTACTATGCTTGATACAGCCCGCTTCCGTGCCCGCATTGCAGAAACTTACAAGGTTGCTCAGGAAAACGTTCACGGTTATGTATTTGGTGAACACGGAGATTCTTCGTTTGTTCCTTGGTCTCTTGCAAACATCGGTTCTGTACCGGTAGAAGAATTTGCAAAATCTGCAAACGGTCTTTCACTTTCTTCTTTCAATAAAGACGATGTTGAAGACTATATCCGTAAATCTGGCGGTATCATTATCGCTGCTAAGAAATGCACAAACTATGCAATTGGTATTACAACTGCAACTTTGTGTGAAGCTTTGGATTATGAAACAGATTCTATGCTTACTGTTTCTACAATGCTTAACGGTGAATACGGAATTGATGATGTTTGTCTTTCTATTCCATGTATCGTTGGAAGAAAGGGAGTTGCATCTCACATCGTAGCTCCAATCACAGATGCAGAAATTGCATCACTCAAACACAGTGCTGACTGTCTTAAAGCCGTAATCAAACAGCTTAAATTCTAAATTATTGAAAGTGCACTTACGGGTGCACTTTCTTTTAAGGATAATAAAAATATGGAATACAAAATTGAACATGATTCAATGGGTGAAGTAAAAGTTCCTGCAGACAAATACTGGGGAGCTCAGACTGAACGAAGCCATGAAAACTTTGAAATCGGCGTTGGAAT
>JAEEGL016277786.1_pt1 | contig 10259 bp, 6 predicted proteins | sample 9134231 | NCBI WGS metagenome assembly JAEEGL01 (sample SAMN16246548, study PRJNA631951) | gut metagenome | biome: gut microbiome; feature: rumen; material: fiber-attached | host: Bos | place: Iran: Karaj | collected 2018-10 | reverse complement strand
TATAATATTGAAAAACAGAAATTATGAAGAAGTTTTTATATATTGCTGCAATGACCTTGTTGCTGGCTAGCTGTACCGAGGATTTCAAGGACTGGGCTAACCCCCAGAGCAATCCCCAGGGCGAGCTGGTAGCCTTCGGTAACGGTTCGGTTGCTCCTGTAGACGTCATCGATCTGGCCGAGGTCCCCGAGGGTAACGATGTGGTCAAGGTGTGCAACATCACCGCTCCCACGTCCAATGATACGACCTACAAACCCGAGTATATCATCTATCTGAATGATAACCCCTTCGTTCTGAATTTGGATGGTACCATGAGCGTGAAGGAACTGTCTGACTATGTGGTATCACTCTTCGGTCAGGCTCCCGAGGTGCGTGAGCTCACCGCTCGCGTGAAGAGCACGATGACCAACGGCTCAACTGCCACCAGCATCATGAGTGGTGAGTTCCCCGTGAAGGTTATCCCCGCTACTCCTATGGTTTCGAGTGCTTACTATTACATCGGTACCAGCAATGGCTGGGCTGCATGTGATCCCACCTATAAGCTGGATAACGGCGGTGGTGATGTGTATGCTAATCCCGTATTCACCGTTGTTGTTCCTGCAACCGGTGAGGACAACTGGTTCAAGATCTATTCTCAGGAGACCATGGACATCGGTGAAAATGATTTCTGGACTGGCGACTTCATCGGCTTTGCCGAGAATGGCGCTAACGAGATGAGCGGTAACTTCGTGGAGGGCGCTAACGACGAGATTGCCTACGCCTTCAAGATTCCCGCCGACATCCGTGCCGACAAGTATCGTCTGACCTTCGACATGCTGAACCGCACCTTCGAGTTCGAGCCCATCATTGAGCTCGGTACCCCCGACCTGTGGTACCTCGTTGGTAGCTGCATCGGTAACGGTTCGTGGGGCAATGCTCCCGATGCCCTTGGCACCGCGCTGATTCCCCTGTATCCCGCTATCGACAACTACGCAATCCTGAGCTATGTGGGCTACTTCCCCGCTGGACAGGGCTTCAAGCTCATCCACACGCCCGGCAACTGGGACGAGCAGTGGGGTATGACCGACGGCGTTCTCGTGAAGAACGACGGTGGCAGCAGTAACATTGAGGTGGCCGAGGATGGCTACTATCAGATTACCTATGACATGGATTTCGATGCTCTGACCATCACCAAGTACACTGGTCCTGTAGGCGTTTACGGCGCTATGGGTATGCCTGGCGACTATCAGGATTGGAATCCTGCCGGCACGCTGATGAATCCCATGAGCTCTGTCGTTGAGAACCACGACTGGGTAAAGAAGGATGTGACTTACGGTGCTGACACCGACCTCAAGTTCGCTGCCGACGGTAGTTGGGCTGTAAACTGGGGTGCTGCTGGCTTCCCCGTGGGCGTTGGTACCCAGGGCGGTGCTAACATCCATGTTGTAGCCGGTACCTATGATGTCATCTTCAATGACATTATGGGCGCATACTACTTCATCGAGAAGTAATCACGAGCAATCAATTTGAACAATCCCGGCGGGGGCGCGCCAGCAGGCGTGGCCCCGCTGTCGTTTATAGTCACTTTCATTCCCCTGCAAACGATTGCACGGTGAATATATGTTGAGTTTTTTTGATCAGATGTTTGGAATTGCCGATATTTTGGTATATTTGTGGGGATAATAGCGAACAATAATAACTGACCAAAAACATATTAGACTATGAAAAAGATTTTTACTTCAGCACTGATGATGATGTTGCCGTTGTTGATGTTGGCTCAGGGTTGGCCTGCTAACTACGACGGTGTGATGTTGCAGGGTTTCTATTGGGACTCCTTCAATGAGACACGCTGGACGCGTCTTCAGTCACAGGCCGATGAACTGTCGGAGTTCTTTAAGCTCGTCTGGATTCCCCAGAGTGCCGACTGCGGTGGCACCTCGATGGGTTATGATGACCTGTACTGGTTCACTAACTATAATAGTTCCTTCGGTACCGAGTCGCAGTTGCGCTCGATGATCAACACGTTCAAGGAGAAGGGTATCGGAACCATTGCCGACGTCGTTGTCAATCACCGCAAGAGCAACAATGGCTGGTTCGGTTTCCCGAGCGAGGTTTACAAAGGCGTTACCTACTCAATGTCGTCGACCGATGTCTGCTCGACCGATGACGGTGGCAAGGCCAAGGCCGAGGCCAATCGCCTCGGCGTGCAGCTTGGCAACCCTGATACGGGTGAGGACTGGGACGGTATGCGTGACCTGGACCACACGAGTCAAAATGTGCAGAAGTGTGTCAAGGCTTATGTCAAGATGCTGCTTGAGGACCTGGGCTATATCGGTTTCCGCTATGATATGGTCAAGGGTTACTCGGCCTACTATACGGGTATGTATAATGCACACTCTGGCACTGAGTTCTCGGTGGGTGAGTATTGGGACGGCAACCTGCAGGCTGTCAAGAACTGGGTGGACGGCACCAAGATTGACGGTGTAGTGCAAAGTGGTGCTTTTGACTTCCCCTTCCGTTACGTGATCCGTGATGCGGTGAACAACAATCGCTGGACCGGTCTGTCGGCATCAAGCAGCAAGGGTCTGAACATGGCTCAGGCCTATAAGCGTTATGCCGTTACTTTTATCGAGAACCACGATACTGAGTACCGCAGTGCATCGGCTCCCCAGGATCCAATCAAGACCAACATCGAGGCCGCCAACGCCTTCCTGCTTGCGATGCCCGGCACACCGTGCATCTTCCTCAAGCACTGGATTAACTATAAGGAGAGCATCAAGCAGATGATCTATGCCCGTCAGCTTGCCGGAATCACCAACACCAGCGCTTCCTATAATCAGGCAAACAGTGCGGTCCAGAACTACTATGTCCAGCGCACCGTCGGTACCCATGGCACATTGATGGCAGCCATGGGCAGTGATACCTGGACGATTCCCGAGACCTATGTTCTTGTCTTGAGTGGCACTAATTATCGTCTGGCATTGAGCAAGGATACCGAGACGGCGTGGGCAAGCAAGCCCAGTGGCGAATATGGCAGTGCCTTCAGTGTCAAGCTCACGGCAGTGAGCCAGACCGCAGGCGCCCAACTGATTTATACCACCGACGGCAGCGAGCCTACTCCCTCCAACGGCACAAAGGTTGCCGATGGCTCCTCGATCAACATCAGCAAGACGACCACGCTCAAGGTGGGTCTGCTGGCAGGTGGCAAAGTGAGCGGTGTCATCACCCGCAATTATACGTTCGACGAGTTTGAGCCCTACGAGATCACGGTCTTCCTCAAGGATCCGACGGTGGCTCCCAACAATTGGACTCAAGTGAACTACTTCTCGTGGGACAACACTTCATCACCTAACGGCAACTGGCCGGGCGAGACCATCACCGATACCAAGATCATCAATGGCGTTAAGTTCTACTATGACACTTATACCATCAAGTCAAAGGACTACTACGTGAACTTCGTGTTCAACCAGGGCGGCTCTATGGCTTCAAACTATCAGACCGTTGACGTGACCGACGTGAACAAGACGTCCTTCTTTGAAGTGATCACCCAGACCAACAAGTATCAGGTGCGTGATGTGACAGAACAGTATCTGCCCTATTTGGATCATAACGTGTTTGATGTGAATTATGATAACGAGGTGAATATTGCCGATGTTAATGTAATCATTGATTTCATTTTGAGTGGTTCGGCTAGTGCTTCGGGTGATGTGAATGGGGATCGTGAGGTGAACATTGCTGATGTCAACGCCGAGATCGACTATATCATGCAGCATTAATGGTCTCCGGAATGAGTATTACCTTCAAAAATGCAATATTGACATTGGCGCTGGTGTTGACGACACTCGGCGCCAATGCCTCTGTTCACGGTGATGTGAACTTTGACAATGAAGTCAATATTGCCGATGTCAATGCAGTCATTGACATGATACTGGGCGGCAACGTTACCGCTGCCGGCGATGTGAACAATGACGGTGAGGTCAATATTGCTGATGTCAACGTCCTTATCGATATTATTCTGGACAATGGGCAGACACCCGAACCCTATGACGGTCCCGTGGTGGGTGGAGATATCTCGATGCTGACCAAGTATGAGGCACACCAACGCTTGGCCGCCTCACGTTATGGTATCACGACGGCCCACTATTATGACATCAACGGTCAGGTGATTGACGATGTCATCACTTGGACCAAGCAACAGGGCTGGAATGCGGCGCGTGTTCGCCTGTTTGTCAATCCTGCCAATGCCTCGGCGGCTGATGTGGGGCAGGGCGTTATCCAGAATCTGGATACCGTTATTGTGCTAGGACATCGCATCAAGGCAGCAGGTATGCAGTTCATGCTTGATTTCCACTACAGCGACAGCTGGGCCGATCCGGTCAAGCAGTATACACCTGCCGAATGGGCTGGTTTGGATGACGATGCATTGACGCAGCGTGTGTATGAATACACGCGCGACTGCCTGCGGGCACTCAATGCCGCTGGAGCAACACCCGATTACATCCAGACAGGCAACGAAATCAGTTACGGTATGCTGTGGGGCCCAGTGGGTACGCCAACCAGCCAACTCAAGAAGTGCTATAGCGGTGACGAGACCAATTGGGAGCGATTCACCAATCTGCTCAAAGCTGCAGGGCGTGCCTGCCGTGAGGAATGTCCCAATGCTAAAATCATCCTGCACACCGAGCGGGTCGCCAAACCATCCATTCTGCTCAATTTCTACAATCAGATGCGGAATAAACAAGTGGATTATGACATCATCGGCTTGAGCTATTATCCTTACTATCATGGGTTGTTGTCCAATCTGCGTAATGCCATCAACAATTTGTCCAATTCCTATCAGGACAAGGACATCATGATTGTTGAGACTGGCTATTGCTACAAGTATGCTATCTCGGGTGACTATGACCCCTCGAGCACTTGGCCCATTACCCTTGAGGGACAACGCAAATTCACAGCCGACCTGATTGCGTTGCTCTCACCTTACCTGCGCGTCAAGGGTTTGTTCTGGTGGTTCCCCGAGGCTAACGAGTACGGTCTGGGCGGCAGTCATTGGAGCCAGTTGCACGTCAACGACGCTTGGTACAATGCTGGCTTGTGGAGTCATGAAACGGGTCGTGCTACACCGGCACTCTATGAGCTCAAGACATTTGTAGAAAGACAGTAGTCAAGTATTTATTGAATGAATGTTTCCCCTGAGGCGCAGATCTTTGCATCTCAGGGGAAATGTTATGGATACGACTCATGGTTGGGGCTATGTCATCATTGCGACGCGGTAAGAGGCTGTGTCATAATTGCGACCCAGTATTATAACCGTGCTATCGCACGGGAAATTAAACAAATTTTTAAATTAAAATTAATATTTTATTAATATAAATAAAATTTTAAAAAATAATTTGAATAATTTCCCGCCCGTAGGGCGGTTTTATTTCTAGCAATTGAATTATGACACACCCTCATTCTAGCAATTGATTGATGGCACACCCTCTACAGGTGTATTGGGCTGATACGTTTAGGGTGAGGATGTGACTATCGTTGTTGGTAAGATGGTCAAGGTTTGGTGGCAGTGACACAGATGAAGTGTCGTTGCTCGTCGTGGCGCGAGAGAATGTTAGTAAAGCCGGCATTGGTGAGCGCCTCAGTGATCTCGTCGATGGTATAGACTAGCATCCCAATGGCGCTCTCGAGTTTCCTATAGGACTGGTCGAGTCCGTCCAGCTCATTAGCGATAACGCAGGTGCCACCTGGCTTGAGAACCCTGAAGACTTCTTCTGCTCCATTCTTCAACGAGGGCCAGAAATAGATGGTCTCAAAGGCTGTCGCCAGGTCAAACATATCCTTGGCAAGTGGTAATTGGGAGACGTTCCCTCCCACGATGAGACATTGCTTGTCGACGATAGCGTGATTGTTCAAGTCATCGGCAATTTCCAGGCACAGTGTAGAATAATCCAGTCCCGTTACGTGCCCTTGTGGGCACTTCTTGAGCAGGCGCGCAACATTGGCACCACCGCCACACCCGACATCAAGCACTTGTGCGTTCTCGCTAATCTCTAGTTCAGGGAAAACCCATTCAGGCAATGCGGCATGGCGTTTGCCATTCATCACTTTAATGATGTGGAAACCCCATAACCCTTTTGGATTTCGTGAGCGCGTATAATACTTGATTAGGTTCATGAACAAGCAACAAGTTGAGGTTGCAAAATTACTCATTATCCACCAAACAAGCAATAACTAGAAATGGTAGTTGATGGGCTGTTTGATGGATAATGAGAAAAGAGCAATGGCGGGACTGTCTCAGAAGTCCAGCACAAGGGTGCCGCGCGGCGGAAGTGTGAGTACGCCGTCGGCTAGGTTGACGCTCTGTCCTGTGGGTACATCGCGGGCCACAGTGGCGTTGCCGAAGGCTTCACTGTAGCGGTCAAGCTTCATCTGCTGTTGACGTGTGGTGCCGTTGATGATGGTCACGGCATGGCGGCCCTTGTAGGAGCGGGCGATAACGTAGATGCCGTCCTTGGGGATGAATTGGGTCATCTTGCCTTTGGTGATGACCTCGTTACCTTGGCGCCAGTGCAACAAGGCACTCAGCCAGTTGAACATATCGTTCTGGGCAGGAGTGCGCCCTTCGGTTGTGAAGGCATTGTGAGCGTCACCGGGGAAGCCGCCAGGGAAGTCCTTGCGCACGTTGCCGTCGGTGACCTCCTTGGTGCCGTTCATCAGCACCTCGGTGCCGTAGTACAGTTGCGGGATGCGCTTGATGGTGAGCAGCAGGGCAAGGGCCTGTTTCAATGCGGGGACGTCCTGGCCGTTGCGCAGGAAACGGTCGGTGTCGTGGTTCTCGATGAAGGCCATCACGCTCGATGGGTTGGGGTAGAGGTAGTCATGGCACAAGCTGTTATACACGCGATTGTAGCCACGCCACCAGCCGTCGGTCTCCTCATGCTTGGCACTATCGATTTTCTCATAGAAGGAGAAATCCATCACCGTGGGCAGGTAGCTCTCGGGCTTGCCCATCTTGTTGCCTTTCTGCCATGCGGCGGTATAGGCGGGATTCTCCACCCAGGTCTCTCCCACGACGTTGAAGTTGGGGTACTCGGTGTCGAGCACCTTCATCCAGCGGGCCATCGCGTCGGCGTAAGCATAGGGGTAGGTATCCATCCTGATGCCGTCGATACCCACGGTCTCAATCCACCAGACGCTGTTCTGGATGAGGTAGTTCATCACATGTACGTTGTGGTGGTTCAGGTCAGGCATTGTGCGTACAAACCAGCCCTCGACGGTCTCCTTAAGGTCGATTTCGCTGGCATAGGGGTCCATGACCGGCGTGAGTTTGTAACTGGTCTGGAGATAGTTGTTCTTATAATCAGGCTGGTTGAACCAGTCCTTGGTGGGCATATCCTCAAGCCACGGATGGTTGCTGCCGCAGTGGTTGAAAATCATGTCCATCACCACCTTGAGGCCACGGCTGTGGGCCTCGTCACACAACTGGCGGTATTCCTCGTTGGTACCGAAGCGCGGATCCACGCGGTAGTAGTTGGTCGTGGCATAGCCGTGATAGGTAGAGAATCCGTTGGGGCTGTCGGGGGAGTTATTCTCCAGCACGGGAGTGAACCACAGCGCGGTCACGCCTAATTGGGTGAAATAATCCAGATGCTGTCGGATGCCCTCGATGTCCCCGCCATGGCGCAGGCTGGGTTTCGTTCTGTCGTTCTTGTACGCTTCCATGCCGGCAATCTGGTTGTTAGCGGGATTGCCGTCGGCAAAGCGGTCGGGCATGAGCATGTACAGCACGTCGGCATTGGTGAAGCCCATGCGCTCGCTGCCGCGTTTCTCACGCGCTTTGAGTTGGTACTTCACCGTCTTCTTGCTGCGGCCCTGCTGGAACTTAAGTTCCATCGTTCCCGGCTGTGCGCTGCGGGTATCCATATACACGAGCAGGTAATTGGGCGAGTCCACCCTCACCACGCTGTCAATCGTCACACCGGGATACAACGTGGAGACCTCGGCAGTGCCGATGCCCTCACCGTACACCATCAGTTGCACACTGGGAATAGCGTTGATGCCCACATACCAATCCGTCGGTTCAATGCGGTCCACGTTGACCTTGGCAGCCTGGGCCGCAAGCACGCCCAACACCGCTGCAAGAATCAATACTATCTTTTTCATCTTGACTAGAATAAATGATTTTTACACTGCAAATTTATCAACAATCCCATTCATCACCAAAAAAACTTCCTCCTAATTGCCCAAAAAATAAAACATAGTGTTGTAAATATTCTCTTTTTTCACTATATTTGTAGTACAAAAAAAAGACGATACTCATGAAAAAGAAGATTCTTTACATTCACGGTTTTTGCAGTTCGGCCCAAACGGCCACCGTCGGCCGGCTGCGCGAGGTTTTCCAGGACACCTGCGAGGTGCATGCCATCGATGTGAACCACCATCCTGTCGAGTCGATAAAACGGGTCGAGCAATATGTTGCCGAACACGGCATTGACCTCCTGTTGGGCACGTCGCTGGGCGGCTATTACACGTTGTGTGCCCATGTGCCCTGCCCCAAGGTCGCGGTGAATCCTGCCACCAATCCCGAGGTGATGCTCAACCATCCCGAGATGTTCGGCCACCTGCGCTACTTCAACCCCCGGCAGGACGGCAACTGGTATTTTGACTTCGGGCCCGAGAACCTGCAGGAGTTCCATGGCATCCCATTTGATATCACGCGTGACACCTACATCCTGTGCAGCGACCACGATGAACTGCTGGGCGACAACCGTGACGCCTGCCGCGCCCTCGTGACGCCCGAGCGCTTCAGGGAGACATCACAGGTCGGGCACCGCATGAACCCGTCGCTCACAGAGCCGGGCTCTGGCGACCTGTGGCACCTGCTGCAGCCGTTGCTGTAGCCGCGCAGCACAAAGCCGTTCCATATCACTAGTCGCGCCACCCGAATGATGCTTCGGGTGGCGCGATTGTAATTATTGGGGCTCTACTTTTTATAGCAACTCGGGAAGTTGGAAAAGGCGGGTGCCGTTGGAACCCTTGATGAGGATGTAGCGGCCTTCGGGTCGATTTTCAGCAATGGCGGCCTTGACCTGCTCCACGTCGTCAAACTTGCGGTAAGGGCACTCGATGTCCTTGAACTCATTGCCCACGAGCCACACCTCGTCAAAGGGGCAGGCCGCAAGCCGTTCCACCACACGGCGGTGTTCCTCACGGCTGCTGTCGCCCAGTTCGCGCATCTCTCCCAGAATGGCCATCTTGGGGCTCACCTCCATCAGGCTGAAGTTGTCCAGTGCAGCGGCCATCGAGGTGGGATTGGCATTGTAGGCATCGACAATGAGGTGGTTATGGGGGGTCTCGGTGAGTTGCGAACGGTTATTCGAGGGCACATAACTCTCGATGGCATGGCAGATCTGTTGGGGTGTCACGTCAAAGTGCAGTCCCACAGTGACGGCAGCCAGGACGTTGTCGATATTGTAACTGCCGATGAGGTGGGTTGCCACCTCATGCCAGTCGCCGCCATTCTCGCGCCAACGCAAGCGCAGGAAGGGATCACAGGCGATAATCTGCCCATAGACGCGGGCATCGGCCTTGCTCTCGTCACGGGTATAATACTCGGCCTTAACCCCCTGGGGCAAGATGCCCATCAGGTACTCGTTATCGGCGTTGATGAAAATGACGCTGTCGGGGCGTGTTGCCAGGTTCTCATAGAGTTCCCCCTTGGTGCGGACAACCCCTTCCAGAGAGCCGAAACCCTGGAGATGGGCCTTCCCCACATTGGTAATCAGGCCGCACGTGGGCTCGGCGGTCTCGGCAAGGGTTTTGATGTCTCCGGGGTGGCTGGCACCCATCTCAACGACTGCGATTTCGTCCATGATGCTCAGGCGGAGCAGCGTCTTGGGGACACCGACGTCGTTGTTGAAATTACCCTCGGTGGCCATCCCGTCGTAATGCTCGTCGAGGACGGCATGCACGAGTTCCTTGGTCGTCGTCTTGCCGTTGGTGCCGGTAATGGCGATAACGGGGATGTCAAAGCGGCGGCGATGCTCGCGCGCCAGATCCTTATAGGCCTGCAGCGTGTCGGGCACGAGAATCATGGTCTTGTCGCCGTGATACCCGTTGTAGACCTGCTCGTCGCTGACGATGGCGACGGCGCATCCCTTGTCCAATGCCTGGACGGCAAACTTGTTGCCGTCAAACAATTCGCCCTTCAGGGCAATGAAAATGCTGCCCTCGGGACAGTCGCGGCTGTCGGTAGTGATGGCAGGGTGTTGCTCGTAGATTGC
>JAEEGL016276894.1_pt1 | contig 10259 bp, 5 predicted proteins | sample 9134231 | NCBI WGS metagenome assembly JAEEGL01 (sample SAMN16246548, study PRJNA631951) | gut metagenome | biome: gut microbiome; feature: rumen; material: fiber-attached | host: Bos | place: Iran: Karaj | collected 2018-10 | reverse complement strand
TCATCTTCCTGTTCCTCATGCCGCTGGCACAGTATATCCCCATGGCCTGCCTGGCCGGTGTGCTGGTGGTAGTGGCATACGGCATGAGCGGCTGGCGGTCGTTCCTGGCCATGAGCCGCAACAATCCGAAGAGCGATGTCACCGTGCTGTTGCTGACTTTCTTCCTGACCATCATCTTCGACCTCACCATAGCCATTGAGTTCGGCCTCATCTGTGCCTGTCTGCTCTTTATGCGTCGCATGGCAGAGACCACTGAGGTACATGCCGTGCTGAACGAGATTGACCTGAATGAGGATGCCGACATGGAAGCCGGCAACTTAGAGCACCTGACGATTCCCGATGGTGTGGAGGTCTATGAAATCAATGGTCCCTACTTCTTCGGTGCCGGCAGCCGTTTCGAGGACATCATGGCACGCTATGGCAGACATCCCAAGGTACGCATCATCCGTATGCGTAAGGTACCGTTCATCGACTCTACCGGTTTACACAACTTGGAGAACATGTGCCGGATGTGTCAGAAAGAAGGTATCACCATTGTCCTGTCTGGTGTCAACCCCAAGGTAGAGGCCGTGCTGAAACGGAACAACTTCCAGCAGCTGTTAGGTGACGAGAACATCTGCAATCACATTGACCTGGCACTGGCACGAGCCAGAGAGCTGGTGAATGCATAATGCATAATTGAGAATTGACAATTGAAAATTGACAATGATGACGATCAAAGACTGTCTAAAAGAACGCATCCTGATACTTGACGGTGCCATGGGCACACTCATCCAATCAGCAGGTCTGTCCGCCGACACGTTCCACCGTGGACGCTTTGCCGACTGGCCCGTATCGCTGACTGGCAACAACGACGTGCTCTGTCTGACGGATCCTGATGTCATCAGCGACATACACCGCCGCTACATTGCCGCTGGTGCTGACATCATCACCACCGATACTTTTTCGGCGAACCGCATCAGCCAGCATGAATACGGCTGTGAAGAGATGGCCCGCGAGATGGCTCTTGAGGGAGCACGCATCGCCCGACAGGCTGCCGACAGCTGTAAAGAGCGTAAGATATGGGTGGCAGGTTCTATGGGTCCTACGCCGAAATCGCTCTCGCTGGCTGCCGACATGAACCAACCGGCACTGCGTACCACCACTTTCGACGAGATGGTTGCTGCCTACCGCGAGCAGGCAGAGGCCCTACTGGAAGGAGGTGCCGACGTACTACTCATTGAGACCTGTTTCGATGCCCTGAACACCAAGGCGGCCCTGTACGCCATACAGCAAATCAACGAACAGACGGGAAAGACCGCCGACGTCATGGTGTCAGCCACCATCAATGACCGCAGCGGACGAACGCTGACCGGTCAGACACTGGAGGCCTTCTACGTCAGTATCAGCCACTATCCGCTGCTCAGTTTCGGACTGAACTGCTCGTTCGGTGTCACCGACCTGAGACCTTTCGTGGAACGACTGTCACAGCGTGTGCCGACCTATCTCAGCCTGCATCCTAACGCCGGACTGCCAAATGAGATGGGAGAATACGAGGAACTGCCCGACTTCACGGCCAGCCACCTGCGCAGCATGGCAGAGGCCGGTCTGCTGAACATCGCCGGTGGCTGTTGCGGAACGGACGACCGCCACATCCATGCCATCAGTGAGGCACTGAAGGGTATAGCGCCACGCCGTCCGGCAGAGACGGGCCACCAGTTGTGGACATCAGGACTGGAGCCTCTGCTCATCGACCGGCAGGGTACCTCACCAGGGGATGCCGCCGGACAAGGCGGGCTGTTCATCAACGTCGGCGAACGCACCAACGTGGCGGGCTCGCGGAAGTTTGCCCGCCTCATCGCCGCCAAGCAGTACGACGAGGCCATGACGGTGGCCCGTCATCAGATAGAGGGCGGTGCCTTGGTCATCGACATCAACATGGACGACGCCATGCTCGACAGCCAGCAGGAGATGCAGACTTTCTGCCGCTATATCAGCAACGACCCTGCAGTGGGCCGTTCCGTGCTGATGATAGACTCTTCCGACTGGCCCACCGTGCTGGCTGGACTGAAGAACGCACAAGGGAAATGCATCGTCAACTCCATCAGTTTGAAAAACGGGGCTGACGAGTTTCTCAGCAAGGCACGTGAACTGCGCCGTCTCGGTGCTGCCGTGGTGGTGATGGCTTTCGACGAAGAGGGTCAGGCCACTACCTACGACCGTAAGATAGCCATTGCCCGGCGGGCCTACGACCTGCTGACGGGTATCGGTTTCCCGCCAGAGGACATCATCTTCGACGTGAATATCCTGTCGATAGCGACGGGCATCAGCGAGCACCAGAACTACGGCATAGACTTCATCCGTGCCGTGGAGTGGATCAAACAGCACCTGCCATACGCCAAGACCAGTGGCGGCGTCAGCAACTTGTCGTTTGCCTTCAGAGGTAATAACAGGGTACGCGAGGCCATGCACTCGGTATTCCTCTACCATGCCATCCGTGCTGGTTTGGACATGGCCATCGTCAACCCCGCCATGCTACAGGTCTATGACGAGATAGAGCCGTCGTTGCTGAAAGCTGTCGAGGACGTCATTCTGAACAGCGACGAGGAGGCCACCGAGCGGCTGTTGAATGAAGAATTAAGAATGAAGAATGAAGAATCTGCTACCGCGCAGGGAACTAAGAACGGTGCGGCAGAAGATGACACTCATAACACGCTACATTCTAAACTTTCCGTAGAAGAACGTCTGGCCAACGCACTGCGCACCGGCAACAGCGAGCATCTGGCGGAAGACATTCCCGAAGCACTGCAGAAGTACGGACGTCCCATCGACGTCATCGAACAACCGCTCATGCAGGCCATGGAACACATCGGCAAACTGTTTGGCGAGGGAAAGATGTTCCTCCCACAAGTAGTGAAATCTGCCAAGGTCATGAAAGAGGCCGTAGAACTGTTACAGAGCCTTCCCCCGACTCCTACCGAAGCGGAAACCCTACCCCCGACCACTCTCGAAGGGAAGGGAGAACTGCCCTGCGTCATCATGGCGACTGCCAACGGTGACGTACACGACATCGGCAAGAATATTGTCAGCATCGTACTGGGCTGCAACGGTTTCGACGTTGTTGACTTAGGTGTCATGGTACCCTGCGAGACCATCCTGCAGGAAACCCTGCGGCGCAAACCCTGTCTGGTGGGTATCAGTGGACTGATTACTCCCTCACTGAAAGAGATGGAACAACTCTGCCGACTGTTCCAGCAGCACCAGCTGCAAATCCCTATCGTGGTGGGCGGTGCTACTACATCGGCGGTACATACAGCCGTCAAACTGGCACCGCTCTACGACGGTTGCGTGGTCTATGGCGGTGATGCCTCACAGACTTCCGTGTTGGCCAAACGACTGCAGCTGACCCCCGAGGAGACCATCCGTAACATCAAGGATGAACAGGTGCTGGTCAGAGATTCGTACAACGAGAACCATGCCGAACTGGTTTCCTACGAGGAAGCTAACCGACGGGCTCCTGTCATCAACGACAACGGAATTAACGAAATACACGGACTGTCAGAGCGTTCCGTTCTCCACTCCCCACTTATCTCAGAGCTCTTGCCGCTCATTGACTGGCGGATGTTCCTGCTGTTCTGGGGCTTTAAGGGCGAGACGCTGCAACAGCTGCTGGTCAACCCGGAGGCCGAGAAAACACTGCGGGAGGGACAGCAATACCTGCAGCAAGCTATCAATGAGAACCGCATCGAGGTTCAGACGCTATACCGCACGGAACAGGCCATCCGCCACGGCAACGACATCATGCTGGCCGACGGGACGGTACTTCCCATGCTACGCAGCCAGAGCGCTGCCGGCCACTACCGCTGTATGGCCGACTACTTCGACGAACAGCAGCCCACACCGCTGGGACTCTTCACCGTCGTGGCACGTCCTGTCTGTGAGCCTGCCGACGAAGCAGAAAAGCTCATGAGCCATGCCATCTGTGCCCGTCTGGCAGAGGCCAGTGCGATGAGCCTACCCCCAACCCATCCCGAAGGGAGGGGCCTCCGCGTAGCCTTCGGCTATGCCTCCAGTCCTGACCATTCGCTGAAGCGTATCGTCTTCGACCGCCTGGATGCTGAGCTGCAGTTGAACATCACGCTGACCGACCGTTACTCCATCCAGCCATCTACGAGCATCTGCGGCATGTTCATCTTCCATCCTGAGGCACGTTACTTCCCTGTGGGACGTATCGACCGCGCACAACTGACGGACTATTGCCGACGCCGAGGCATCACCACAGAAGAAGGCGAGCGACTGCTATCGAAATATATTACTTCGGAAAAAATTCGTAATAACGTCATAACGTTATAACGACAAAAAAAAGAAAAAAAACATGAAAGTCATCGACATCCTCAAAAACAGCCAGAAGCCTTTTGCCAGCTTTGAACTCGTGCCGCCACTGAAAGGCAGTGAGGCTTCCCGTCTTTACCAGCCGTTAGAACAGCTGATGGAATTCCATCCGCCATTTATCAATGTCACCTGTCACCGCGACGAGGTGGAATATGTTCCCAACAACGATGGCACCTACAGCAAACTGACCCTGGCCAAACGACCGGGAACCGTAGCCATAGTAGCAGCCATCATGCGGCGTTTCCCAGAACTGGAAATCGTGCCGCACGTCATCTGCGGCGGAACCTCCAAGGCTGGCGTTGAGAGTGAACTCACCGACCTCAGCTTCTTAGGCATACAGAATGTGGTGGCCCTGCGCGGCGATGCCATCCCCGGCCAGCGTTTCTTCATTCCTGAGAGCGATGGTTTTGCACATACTGACGAGCTGGTAGGCATGATTAGCCGACTGAACCAAGGCCAGTACCTTGACCCCACGGTGAAGAACGGTGTCGCCACGGACTTCTGTGTAGGCGTGGCTGCTTATCCAGAAAAACATTTCGAGGCTGCCAACTTAGATGCTGACATCCAGAACCTGAAACGCAAGGTAGATGCCGGAGCCGACTATGTTGTCACACAGATGTTCTTCGACAACGACAGCTTCTACCAGTTCACTGACCGCTGCCGTGCCGCCGGCATCACCGTCCCTATCATTCCCGGCCTGAAGCCTATCTCGTCAGCCCGTCAGACAGACCTGCTGCCCCGTTCCTTCCATATTGACATTCCGCAGGAACTGGTCAACATGCTCAAACAGACACGTAGTGCCGACGATGCCTACCGTGTCGGCATTGAGTGGAGCATCCGACAAAGCCGAGACTTGCTGAACCACGGCGTACCGGCCATCCACTACTACACAATGTCCAAGACGGACAATGTCAGAGAGATTGTCAAGGCCGTCTTTTAACGACAGCGTCCCCCGAAAGCTATGATGACTTTCGGGGGACGCCGTTTTTTATGAACTCCTATCGGATGATTACTTCTCAGGAGTCTTCACCTCGTAGCGTACCTGCATGGTAGGCGTATAGGTATTCTTCAGAGTGAGGATGATGAAACCGCCGTCAGTCTCGAAGTTAGCAATCTTATGGTCATCACCCAGCTTCGGACAGTTAGGCCATGTGCCCAGCTCCTTCTCCAAGTCGTCACGCATCTGCTGCCAGAGCTGACGGGTGCTGTCGTTGTCAGAAGCGGTATAGTTCTCCTGAACAGCCAACACACGGTCTTTATCGTTAGCCACCAGCAGCTTATAGGTGACGGCATCGCTGGTCAGCACCGTCAACTTACCGCTGTCGCAATGGGCAGAGTCAATCACAAAGCCTCTTGCCAACAGAGAATCCAGGAACTGTGCAGTGGGCAGGCCCATTGACAAGCCTCTGTACTGGAGGGGTTCCACCTCACCACTACAAGCACAAATCATCGCGAAGGTCGCGAACGCCATCAATAGTTTTTTCATAGTTGTTATAATTTGTAGTTAATTATTTCTTGCTATACTGGAAAGCATCAACATCAACATAGCCGCCAGCCTTCTTGGTGGCGTAGTTGAAGATGGCAAACTTAGAGCCCATGAAGAAACGGCGGTAGTCAAAGCGCATCCGATAGTTAGCAGTACCTATTTTCGTCCACTGTTCACCATCAAGACTGTAGTAGAAGTTGGCCGCATCATTATGGCCAGGCTGGAAGTCACCGTCAATACGAAGCCATATCGTGGTAGTCTTCGGAGCAAGCTCCACACGCTCTATCTCCTTGACATCCAAATTGGTGACTGCCTTCTCGCGGTCGGACAGCTGTACCACCTGCTCACTCATCGCCAGACTGACCTTCTTGCCGTTACGCTGGATGGTCAGCACGCCTGAGTCGCCATTGAAGGCCGTGAAGCCGGCACAGTCGCCATCCTTCATGTGTGAAATATCCATGCTGACGATGCCGCTGCATGTCGGTCCCTCCATACGCTGCGTCAGCGTGTTGGGAGCCAGATACAGGTTGGGCACTACGCGGTTGGTCTTCAGACGCAGAAAACCGGGACGCTCTGTCAGGCTCCATGCCGTATTGATGGGATTATGGTTCCACTGCCAGTGCAAACCAAGCTTCTCTGACGAGAAGTCATCGCTCTTCACGATGGCCGTCTCAGGCTGTCCGAGCTTATAGGGACGCACGACATCGGGCACCTTACCGTTCTCGTCGCCGAGCATCGGCCAACCGTCTATCCAGCGCACCGGCGACAGCGTCAGCACACGGCCAACGCCGCCACGGTCCTGGAACATGATGCCGTACCAATCGCCATCCTCGGTATCAACGATAGTACCTTGTGCCAGATACGAGAAGCCACCGAAGTCACTCTCCAGGATGACCTGCTTCTCCCACTTTCCTTTCAAGTCCTTGGTGCGGTAGCACACTTCACGGCGGTGGCGGCCTGGACCATAGACATGGCTGATCAGCTGGGCATAGTACGTACCGTTATGCTTCACGACACGGGTACCCTCCAGCAGTCCGCGCTCGTCGGCCTCACGCTGGAAATAGTGGCGGAGACTGCCCTCAACGACACCCTTCAGGTCGCGTGTCAGCTGGCACATCTCGCCCGTTCCGAAGAACACATAGGGTGTGCCGTCGTCATCAAAGAACAGCGTGGCATCGTGGAAATGGCGAAGGCGCGAGTGGATGGTCCACGGTCCTTCCGCCTTCGGAGCCGTAAAGATATAGGTGTCACCCATAGGTCCCTGCTCATTGGGAGCTAACAGTGCCCAGAACTTGCCATTGTGGTATTTCAGCGAGGTTGCCCACTGGCCGCGGCCATAGACGGTACCTTCCTGCAGGTCGTACTTCGGAGAATCCGTCAGACGGTCGAAGATATAGCCCACGGTTTCCCAGTTCTTCAGGTCTTTGGAGGCCATGACGGGAGCACCGGGCATGAGGTGCATCGTAGTAGAAACCAGATAGAAGGTATCACCGACACGGATGACATCCGGATCGGGAACGTCAGCCCACAGCATGGGGTTACTAATCTTGGCAGCCTTCATCGTCTGATAGTCGTCTGCCATGCTCACTGCCGATGTCAGGGACAGGGCAGCCAACAGGATGGAGTAATGAAAAAGGTTCTTCATATTGATAAGGAGTTTGACTGAGCATTAAGCATTAAGCATTATGCATTATGCATTGAGCATTAAGCATTGAGCATTAAGCATTAAGCATTAAGCATTAAAACACGGCAGGTCCTTCTGCTGTACCAGGTATTCACCAATCTGTACGGCATTCAGGGCAGCACCCTTGCGGATCTGGTCACCAGAGAGCCAGAAGGTGAGGCCGTTCTCGTCGCTGAGATCCTTACGGACACGGCCCACATAGACATCATCCTTGCCGGCAGTCTCCAACGGCATGGGGTATGTCAGTGTGCTGGGGTCGTCAACCAGCGTACAGCCCGGGGCAGCAGCAATGGCCTGCTGGGCTTCCTCAACGCTGAGGGGACGCTCGGTCTCAATCCATACAGACTCAGAGTGAGAGCGCAAAGAAGATACACGAACACATGTAGCCGAGCACTTAGCATCGGTATGCATAATCTTCTGTGTCTCGTTGTACATCTTCATCTCCTCCTTGGTATAGCCATTAGGCTGGAAGACGTCAATCTGAGGAATGACATTATAAGCCAGCTGATGGGGGAACTTCTTGATGGTCTTTACCTCGCCGTCTTCTACCATCTCCTTATACTGCTGCTGAAGCTCAGCCATAGCGGCAGCACCTGCACCAGAAGCGCTCTGATAAGAAGATACGTGGATGCGCTTGATGTGCGAGAGATTCTCCAGAGGCTGGAGCACGACAACCATCATGATAGTAGTGCAGTTGGGATTGGCAATGATGCCACGAGGACGCTTCAGCGCATCCTCAGCATTACACTCAGGAACCACCAAGGGCACATCGTTGTCCATACGGAAAGCAGAACTGTTGTCAATCATCACGGCACCATACTTCGTAATGGTTTCAGCAAACTCCTTCGACGTACCAGCACCTGCTGAGGTGAAGGCGATGTCGACATCCTTGAAGTCATCGTTGTGCTGAAGCAGCTTGACGGTCAGTTCCTTGCCACGGAAAGTGTACTTGGTACCGGCAGAACGCTCTGAACCAAACAAAACCAACTCGTCCATAGGGAAATTTCTCTCGTCAAGAAGTCTCAGGAACTCCTGACCTACGGCACCTGAGGCGCCAACAATTGCAACTTTCATCTTACCTTTTTCTAATTTAGTTCGAATTTTGGCTGCAAAATTACAAAAAATCCGCGTAATCCGTGTCATCCGTGCCAAAAAATTCGTACCTTTGCAAACAATATGACGCTATTGACCGCTTATTTCCCTATACAAAGCCCGACGCTTATCTTCTTTGTCGTGCTCTTGATCATCCTGTTTGCCCCTATCATCATGGGTAAACTGCGCATTCCGCATATCATCGGAATGGTGCTGGCTGGCGTGTTGATAGGCGAACACGGACTGAACATCCTGAACCGTGACGACTCGTTCGAGCTATTCGGGAAAGTAGGTCTGCTGTATATCATGTTCCTGGCAGGACTGGAGATGGACATGGAGAGCGTGAAGAAGAACTCTCGTCGTTTTCTGTTCTTCGGACTACTGACGTGCTTGATACCCCTACTGCTGACATATATGATGGCGATGTGGCTGTTGGACTATTCCTCGACAGCATCATTCCTCCTGGGATGTATCATGGCATCGAATACGCTGATAGCCTACCCCATCATCAGTCGTTACGGATTGCAGCGCAACTCCAGCGTGATGCTGAGCGTGGGATCGTCCATGCTATCGCTGTTTATGGCACTGCTGATGCTGGCGGCATTAGCTGCTGCCTATGGCGAGGATGTGGGTTTTGGCTTCTGGATACTTTTCCTGCTGAAGTTCATCATTTTCTGCGCAGGCAGCATATGGCTGATACCTAAGTTGACACGCTATTTCCTGCGTCGATATAGCGATGCTGTGATGCAGTTCATCTTTGTGCTCTCCGTGATGTTCCTGTCGGCAGCCTGTTCTGAAGCTGTTGGCGTAGAGGGCATTGTAGGTGCTTTCATCGCAGGTCTTATATTAAATAGGTATATCCCCCATGTCTCACCACTGATGAACCGTATCGAGTTCATAGGTAACGCGATATTCATCCCCTACTTCCTGATTGGTGTGGGCATGCTCATCAACCTTGGCTCGCTGTTTGAAGGACCTCGCATGTTGGCTGTGGTGGCTCTGATAGCGTTCTTTGGCACCTTTGGAAAAGCTGTAGCTGCTTACTTGTCGAGTCTGCTGTTCCGTTTACCCAAGTCGGCAGGTCACATGATGTTTGGTCTGACGTGTGCACATGCTGCTGGCGCCATTGCGATGGTGATGGTAGGTATGCGACTGGAGGTCAGCCCTGGTGTCTATCTGGTGAACAACGAGATGCTGAATGGTGTCGTCATCATGATACTCATCACGTGTATCATCTCGACCCTGATGACAGAGAAGGCAGCCCAACAGATTATTCTTTCTAACAACGAGCAACTTACTGCCAACTCCCAGCAGGAAGACGACGAGAAAATACTGCTCTGCGTGAAATATCCTGAGATTGCCCCCCAGCTGTTGGAGCTGGCCATCATGGTACGCAACCAGCAACAGAATCGTGAATTGGTGGCACTTAACGTGGTGTATGATGACAATAACGCCGCAAAACATCGTGAACAGGGTCTGCAACTGCTGGAAACCCTGCAGCAACGCGCCAGCTCGGTAGAAGTCAGGATGCAGACGCAGGTACGTCTGGCGACGAATATTGCCAATGGCATCAAGCATGCGTTCCGTGAGTTTAGCGCATCAGAGATTATCATGGGAATGCACGTC
>JAEEGL015645302.1_pt1 | contig 10259 bp, 12 predicted proteins | sample 9134231 | NCBI WGS metagenome assembly JAEEGL01 (sample SAMN16246548, study PRJNA631951) | gut metagenome | biome: gut microbiome; feature: rumen; material: fiber-attached | host: Bos | place: Iran: Karaj | collected 2018-10 | reverse complement strand
GGCATTTTAAAACAAAAACAAAAAGAAAACGGAGGAAATGTGTAATGAATAAGCTGAAAAACTTTGGAAAACAGATATGGGGAGGCATCAGACAATTCTGGAGGGATGAATCCGGAATGGGCACGGTGGAGGTTATTCTCATAATCGTAGTCCTGATAGGTCTCGTAATTGTGTTTAAGGAGCAGATCTCAGGGATTGTTGAGGATGTGTTCAGGACCATCAGAGAGGAAACACGTGCGGTCACAAACTAAGGGTTATCTGACAGTATATCTGTCTCTGGTGATCACGATAATAATGTCACTGATCCTGGTTCTCTTCGAGGGCGCCAGGATCGGGGCCGTAAAGATGAAGACGGAGTGCGTGTCAGACATTGCCATGAATTCAGTACTTGCCGAGTACAGCAGGGCACTCTATGAGCAGTACGGCCTTCTTATGGTGGACACCTCTTACGGGACCGGGAACCCCTCCATCGTTAATACGCAGGAGCACCTGTCTTATTATGCGAAAAAGAATTTTGAGAGGCCGGCAGCAGGAAAGGTACTTGGGGCATCAACTGTCTTTTCCGGGTATCTCAAGGATGCCAGCATCACAGGCACCTCTTTTGCCATGGACAACAACGCGGGGGTGCTTCTGAGGCAGATACTTGCATACATGGGGGCGGAGCCCTTGGGGGATACCATGACTGATGTGGAGGAAATTGCGAACTCGATCAGTGCAAGCGGCCTTGACAGTACTGATGTGGAGGCGATGGCCCGCGCCAACCAGGAGCAGATTGATGATTACGAGATACCGCCCATTATAAACGAGGATGGTGAGGAGGAAGAGGTTTCACTCGGAAACCCGGCAGATGCCGTCACATCGCAGAAATCAATAGGGGCGCTTTCGCTTGCGGTTAAGAATCTGTCGCGGATATCAAGGGCATCTGTTGACACATCCCGCTATGCGTCTCATAGAGAGCTCAACAGGGGCACCGGCCTTGATGACGAGAAAAAGCCCTCTTTTTCAGAAAAGCTTCTCGTTGAGCAGTATCTGTACGAGAAGTGCTCAAGGTATGGAGGTGAGCTTGAGAAGTCACTTTTGAAGTATCAGCTGGAGTACCTGATATACGGAAACGGGAGCGATTACAGGAATCTGGAGAGTTTTGCAAGGGATCTTCTCTTCATAAGAGAGGCATCCAATATGCTCTATCTCTTTAGCTGCAACGCAAAGGTTGCAGAAGCTGAAGCTGCTGCCGCTGTCCTCACAGCTGTGCTGCTGGTCCCGGAGCTTTTGGAACTTGTGAAGTATTCAATCCTATTTGCCTGGACTTTTGCGGAGAGCATCTCGGATCTGAACATACTCTTTAGCGGCGGCAGAGTTCCTCTCTTTAAGACGGACAGCACCTGGAGACTTGGGTTTGGCAGTATGCTCACCTTCAGGAGCCACTTAAAGGGCGGTGACCTGGGGGAAGGGCTATACTACAAGGATTATTTGAGAGCCAGGCTTTTTGCCACAGACTTCAATAAAAAGATACGGCGCCTGGCGGACGTTATGGAGATGGATATTCGCCTTACCGCAGGAAACGGGAAGTTCATGATAGACCACTGTCTTGACATATTCAGGGCTGAGATCTGTGTGGGGACCGGGTTCGGATACGAGGCAAAGATAGAGAGGATATACGGATATGAGGAGCAGTAAAGGGGCGTTTGAGGGATCGATGACTGTGGAAGCAGCATTTGTATTGCCGCTTTTTATCTTTTTCTTTGTGAACATAATGATGCTCTTTAATATCACAGAGATACAGTCGGAGCTTGAAGGTGCCCTGCACCAGGCCGGAAATGAGCTTTCCATAAGGGCTTTTGACCTTAAGTTTGGAGAGAGCGCTCTTGGCGGTGGTGGATCAGAAGGGCTTGAGGCCATAGCCGGAGCAGGCGGAGTCCGTTTGGCAAGGCAGGACATGAAAAGATCTCTCGGAGAGAGGATAGATAAAAGCATCGTTTCAGGAGGCTTTGATGGCATAAGTCTTCTGCAGTCAAAGGTTCTTTTGACCGGAGATACGATCGATCTTGTGCTGGATTACAAGGTCCACCCCCTCATTCCGGTAATAGGATTTAGGGAAATACCTATAGAAGGAAGATACTTCGGGCATGCCTGGACCGGCTACGATATCTCGGGCGGTTTAGACGCGGAAGATGAGGGTGAGGAGATGGTTTATGTCACGGAGTATGGTGAAGTGTACCACAGGGATATAGACTGCGTGCATCTGTCCGTGAAGATAACAAGTGTGGACTACAGGCAGCTGAAGGACTTAAGAAACAAAAGCGGAGCAAAGTACTACCCCTGCGAATACTGTGGGGGACAGGTGGGGGCAGGAAGCGTGTTCATAACGGATTACGGCAACAGATACCACTCATCCGCATCCTGTAAGGGGCTTACTCGAAAGATATACACGATACCGATCTCGGAGGTGGGAACAAGGCGTCCCTGCAGCGCGTGCGGCTGACATGCATGATCTTTGGCCTCGATGATCTGAGCAGAAAAGGAGACAGTATGATTTTTGAAATATGTATTATGTTGGTTTTGGTCATCGCATCGATTGAAGATGTGAGAACTAAAGAGATTCCCGCCTGGGAGATCGCAGCCTGCGGCGCCATATCAATCGCAGCCTGCGTGCTGAATGTCTCTCGGGGTAAGGGGGATGCTCTGGGGATTTTCATGTCCCTTCTCCCCGGCGCCGGGATCCTGTTTATAGCACTTATGTCGGGACAGAAAGTCGGCTTCGGAGACGGATTTTTGCTTCTTGCTGCAGGCCCGGCTCTTGGTCCATGGACTTCGGCGCTGGGGCTTGTGACAGCTCTTTTTGCGGGCTGCGTCTTTTCGGGAATTCTTGTTGTGATCAGAAAAGCAAAAAGCAGCACAAGGATACCCTTTGTGCCCTTCATGACGCTGGGAATGGGGGCGATGCTGATTGAAAAGATTTAGGGGCTATATGACACTTGAAGCCTCTCTGGTGATGCCGATGGTTATCTGCGTTTTGGCACTTCTTGTCTACTTTTCTTTTTTTCTCTACGGAAGATGCGTCCTTGCCCAGGACAGCTATGTTCTGGCATTCAGGGCAACAGCATTCAGAGAGGGTGAAATGCCCTCTTCATATGTAGCTCAGAATGCAGAAACCGTGGCGGGGAGAAAATACTTCGGAAACAGGAGCATTTCTTTCGATACGGCTGTCTCCGGCAGGGAAGTGCGGGTAACAGGAACAGGTGAGACAAAGCACGGTGCGATGGGTGGCTATTTTCTAAAGCCCAGGGGCAGCTGGGGGTACAGTGCGAAGGCAAGAGCTACTAAGCGGCGATATGCCGCACACATTCGGAAACTGACAAGACTTAAGGATATAGGAAAAGAGATTATAGATTTTGGAGAAAAATGATGGAATACAGATATTACAGAGAGTTAAAGCACAATTATCTTATCGTAAAAAAGGAGATGAGCACGACCGCGGAGGACAGGTACCGCTACAGGATTGCTGAGAGCGGACGGATAAAGGGACTTATTCCCTGCTCTGAAAGGAGCATTAACGGAGAGAATTACTACTATTACGAGATCGGTTCCATGCAGACATTGCGGGACAGGTTCTCTTCATCCGGAATGAACTATACGCAGTTGACGACTCTTTTAAATGATATAAAGAACCTGCTTGTGGAACTGTCGGATTTTCTGCTGGGGCAGGAGGGACTTATTTTTAACACTGCCAGTATCTATACAGATCTGACGACAGGGAGCTTCAGATTTATGTACTGCCCGTTCTATGATGAGGAAAAGAACTTTTCTTCATTTGCAATGGATCTTCTGTCTCTGGTGGACGAAAAAGACGAGAAGGCTACAGAACTTGTCTATAGGTTATGCGAGGAGAGCACTTCCAGAGAGGATTTCGTTTATGAACTTATACAGGAGTGCCTTGAAAGCGGTCGTGATGAGGAAGTGCCTGAAAGTATCCCTCAGCATCAGATCATCGACGAGGACTTTGGGCTTGATGACGGTCAGGAGCCTGAGCCGGTTTATGAAAAAGGCAGAAGGATGAAAAGAGCGGGCAAAAGACTTTCCGGCAAGATGCAGCTTCTCTTTTCCCTGATGTTCGCACTCCTTCTTGCGGGTATGGTATATATAAGAGTGAATTATATACTGTCTTCCGGGGAGAATATGCTTTCAATCCTTGTGATGATCGTTTCTGCAATAACGGGCGTAGCAGCCCTGGTGGGAGGTTTTAAGGAGCTTAAGGATGCAAGGAAAGAAAGCAGGGAAGATTCTTTGGTAAAAAAAGAAACAGAACCGGGCGGCGAAGAAAAAGATGAAGATATCTATGCCAATGAACCGGCACGCGCCGCGGTGAAGACAGAAGATTTTCCGCTGGGGGTCAGCTCTTTCAAAAAAACTCTCAAAGTCACAGGTTCTTTTCCCTCAAATGGACCTTCATTCGGCGAGACTGTGGTGCTTGATGAGGTAAGACAGGAGGGGATGACGCTCTTTAGCAGAAATCTAGACAAGACTGAGAGGATAAGCCTTGAGAACCTTCCTGTGACCATCGGAAAAATGGCGGGCTGTGTTGACAGAGTAATTGATGATATGTCTGTATCAAGGATCCACTGCAGGTTTGAACAGGAAGGGGAGGACAGATTCTTTGTTCGCGATCTCGGTAGTACCAACGGTACATTCAAGAATGGTGTCAGGCTTTCGCCCCAGGAGAAAGTGCTCATTGACGAAGGAGATGAAATCCGCATAGGCAGAGTGTGTTTTGATTGTAGGTAGGCGCAAGTGGTATTATAATACAAGTATTGATGCCGGAGGGGATTTTATGAAGGTAAACATCTATTATGGCGGTCGCGGGATCATCGATGACCCGACACTTTTTGTATTATCACAGATCACCACAGTTTTACAGGAACTGAACGTCAAAGTACAGCAATATAATCTTTTTGAACAGAAAAACGGGATAACGGCTCTGCCCAATACCCTTAAGGATGCCGACGGGATAATCCTCGCATCCACTGTGGAATGGTTTGGCATCGGCGGCTACATGATGCAGTTTCTCGATGCCTGCTGGCTGTACGGAGACAAGGACCGCATCAAGCAGATATATATGGCGCCGGTTGTCATGTCCACGACCCACGGAGAGCGGGAGGGGATGATGAGCCTGGCAGCCGCCTGGGAGATGCTCGGTGGCCTTCCCTGTGACGGCATGTGCGGCTATATAGCTGATACGACCAAGCTTGAGAACAGTGCCGAATATGCAAAGATAATAGATAAAAAGACTGAGAACATCTACAGGACCATCAATCAGAAGATGCCTGTATTTCCTGCCAGCAACCAGGTTGTTGCAGGTAAGGTGGGTGTTTCCAAGAGTATTGATCTTACGCCGCAGGAGTCTGAGCAGCTCTCGGAGTATGCTTCAGATGATAAATACGTCAAGAAACAGAAAGAGGATCTTCAGGAGCTGGCCAGCATCTTCAGGGATAAGATGGGACACGAGGATCCGAAAGGGAGCTCGGAGGAATACATTAAGACTCTCAAAGAAAAGTTTACGCCTGTAGCAGGAGTATCTGCTAAGTATAAACTCGTTTTTTCCGATAACGGCAAACTCAAGCCCATCATCATTGACGTTGAGGGACCAAAGTGCGAGTGCCGCACAGGAGACGAAGAGGGCTGTGACGTTGTACTTACTGCCGATCAGAGGGTATTTGAGGATATATTTGGCGGAAGGATGACCTTCCAGAGGGCATTCATGGCAGGAAGTGTCAAGCTCAAGGGAGAATTCAAGCTTCTTCGCAGCATGGATCAGCTTTTTGACCTTATGGGGGACTGAGATTAAGGTAGAATATATGCAGGAAAACGTTTCCGCTGAGGCGGATTTTTGGGGAAATCAGGAGCGCATTTATAAGCGCGCTTATGTAAGCATCGGTCTTCTTGCCGTAAATGTACTTGTTTTTCTTGCCTGCAGCCTTGGGGCTGACTGGATGTATGACAAGGGGGCGATGATCACGGAGGTGGTGCTGAGAGACGGTGAGTTTTACCGGCTCTTTACTGCCGTGTTTCTTCATGCTGATATCCAGCATCTCACCAATAATATGATCATGCTCGCCCTGGTCGGGGCGATAGTCGAGAACTACACAGGCCACGCTTTCTATTTCTTTATGTACATGATTGCGGGGCTTTTTGGAAATCTCATATCAATGGCCTACGAGATCCGCAACAATCTAAGGTGGGTGTCGGTAGGCGCAAGCGGCGCTATCATGAGCCTTGTGGGATTTGTCATTGTGTGGATCATCGTTAACAGGCAGCAGTTTATTAAGAACAGAAACATGGTATTTCGTCTTCTGCTTCTTTCGATTTTTGTTCTTCAGGCATGTTTTTTCCAGAAGGGAGCCAATACGGCAGCTCACCTGGGCGGCTTTCTCACCGGCTTCGTTCTTGGAATAATCAACATAGTATTGCTAAAAAATGAAAAGAGTATGGAGGGACTTGCGTAATGGACAATTGTATTTTCTGTAAAATAGCTTCGGGAGAGATTCCGTCAAACACACTGTATGAGGACGAGGGCTTCAGGGTAATCCTCGACAACGGTCCCGCCACAAAGGGCCACGCACTGGTGCTTCCCAAGGGGCACTATGCAAATCTGTTTGAGATTCCGGACGATGTACTTGCCAAGGCTGCCGTTATCGCCAAAAAGGTTGCAGGTACCATGAAAGAGAAGCTCTCCTGCGACGGACTTAACCTCGTTCAGAACAACGGTGAGACAGCGGGGCAGACAGTCATGCACTTCCATCTCCACATAATACCGAGGTACAAAGATGACGGACAGAGTATTCTCTGGAAGCCCACTTCTCCTACAGCCGAGGAGCTGGCAGCAATCCGTGATACTATAACAGGAGCCTGATCGGAAAGAGCTGCTGTCAGATTGTCAGGTACAGTCTGCTGATTGGGGTTAACAGATAGGACGTCAGTGGATTGTCAAAAATTAGGAGAATGTAACGAATGCGGGAAATTAGCGTTGATCTGATCACAGAAGAGGTGAGAAACCTCTGCATTGATGCCAATCACAAGCTCTCTCCTGATATGGAGAGGGTCCTTTGCGATGCACAGGAAAAAGAGAGATCACCTCTGGGAAAACAGATTCTGGGACAGCTTCAGGAGAATCTTACGATAGCGGGTGAGGATATGATCCCCATCTGTCAGGATACGGGTATGGCGGTATTCTTTGTCAGAGTCGGTCAGGAAGTGCATTTTACAGGTGGCTCTTTGACGGATGCCATAAATGAAGGCGTCCGCCGCGGATACACAGAAGGGTATCTCAGGAAGTCAGTTGTATCCGATCCGCTTATCCGTAAGAACACCGGAGACAACACGCCGGCTGTGATCCACTACGACATCGTGCCGGGGGATAAGGTGGAGATCACCATCGCGCCCAAGGGCTTTGGAAGTGAGAACATGAGTCGTGTGTTCATGCTTAAGCCAGCAGACGGCGAAGAAGGTGTCAAGAACGCCATTGTTCAGGCTGTTAAAGATGCGGGCCCCAATGCCTGCCCTCCAATGGTTGTGGGGGTTGGAATCGGCGGTACCTTTGAGAAGTGTGCCCAGATGGCTAAAGAGGCATTGACGCGAGAGACGGGAAGACACTCCGATATTCCCTATGTTGCAGACATGGAGAAGGAGGTACTTGATCGCATCAACAGCACCGGAATAGGCCCTGCGGGTCTTGGCGGAAGCGTTACTGCCTTCGCGGTCAACATCAACACCTATCCTACGCACATTGCCGGTCTGCCTGTGGCGGTCAATATTTGCTGCCACGTGAACAGACACAGGAGCGTGGTAATATAATCGCCGGTATGATCTAAACGGTCTGTGACCGGGATCATTATTGAGCAAGCCGATAATTTAGAGTTACTAACAGAGGTAAGAGATGGACAGAGAGATAACTGCACCGATCAGCAGAGAAGCTGCAGCGGAACTTACTGCGGGAGACATGGTCTACATTTCCGGGACGATATATACTGCCCGGGATGCGGCACACAAGAGAATGGACGAAGCCCTCAATGCGAAAGATGAACTTCCCCTGGATGTAAAGGGCAATATCATTTATTACATGGGGCCGTCACCTGCAAGAGAGGGGCGCCCGATCGGATCTGCCGGCCCGACCACAGCCAGCCGTATGGACAAGTATGCCCCGAGGCTCCTTGATATGGGGCTCGGTGGTATGATAGGCAAAGGCAGGCGCAGCAGTGAAGTGATTGACGCCGTAGTCAGAAATGGAAGCGTATATTTTGCAGCCATCGGTGGTGCGGGAGCTCTTTTGTCCAAAGCCATTGTGGCGTCAGAAGTCATAGCTTATGACGATCTTGGAACAGAGGCCATAAGAAAACTCACAGTAGAACGCTTCCCGGCGATTGTGGTCATAGACAGCCGCGGCAACAATCTATATGATACCGCAGCGGCTCAGTACAGCAGTCTATAAGGTTTTTAGCGCCATATTGCCAGTGGTATGAGCTGACCGACTGAGAAGTCCAGGAAAAAGATTACACAATAAATGTTTATCTTGATCTTGCCAATTTCTTTTTAAATAACTACGCAGAGGAATCAGCAAGAAAGATGATCGATGCTGCACTCAAGGTAAAGGACTTTGATGAGATCGATAATGTCAAGGTCAGGAGTTATGCTTTCAGAATGCTGGGCATAACGGCTATCCTTGATGAAGATTACAACAAGGCTGAAGAGTCTCTCTTGAAAGCTCAGGAAGTGCTCAGCGAATCGGATGACGAATTATTCACAGAGTGCTATCGGGCTATAAATGATTCCTGGCTTTCCCGTGTGTATTTTGAGACGGGACGTTTTGATGAATGCAGGGAAATGCTTGACAGATGGGATGGAAATTCCATGTTTGAGCAGGATGTATACAGAGAGATCCTTTTAAGGGATCTGATCATTCCTTATTATCAGGTCAGGTGTATGTATCAGATTGCCATGATATATGAAGGCAGTGAAGGTGAAGCATATAGTGATGTGAGGGAAAGAGAGTCTGAGATAAGTGAAATATGTAAGACTTTTATAGACATCTGTGAAGAAAGCGGATACATGAAAACAGAGCTGTATACTCTTTTGCTGCTGCAGTCCCAATATCCTCCTGTGAGTCCGGAGGCAAAGGCGCTGGTGTTTGAAAATCTCCAAAAAGTCTACGATCAGCTCTTTAATGAACAGAACATCAGCTATGCGAACGTTATTGATGGTACCGTACTCAACTCAATGCAGGATATGGTTGAGGCTGAGCAGGAGTACCTGCTTTATGTGAGGAGGAACAGGCTGATCGCTCTGACAATTATTGTTGGAATTGTTTTCCTTGCGATGATTACTATCTTTATCACTCAAAGGAAAACGGAAGGAATCAGATTACACAAAGTATTTGACAAATATACAACACGTTTGTATAATTAACTTTGCGTCTGATGATTTTACAGATGCGATTGAATTCGAACTGCATATTGGTAGGAGGATTCAGGCATGGAGAAATACTCAAGTGGCTGAAGAGGCGCCCCTGCTAAGGGTGTAGGCCGTTAACGCGGCGCGCGGGTTCAAATCCCGCTTTCTCCGTTTAGCACATCAGCTCCCAGGAACAGATTTTCCTGGGAGCTTTTTGTTGCATACGACCGGCATGAAATGGATGTCATCATACGGTTTCTATACCTGGTGTAAGAACATTGTGCATGAAGTGCGGAATATTGTGTTCAGAATCGGGTAGGGGTCAGTCGCGATTGCACAAAAAGAATCGTTCATTAGAAAGTGTTTTGCCAAAAGTCTTATTTTTTTGTGATAGAAATACCCAGGCAGAAAACTCTAAGAAGCAGATCTCAAACTCATAGCTTCGAGCGTTACATTGAAATAGTACAATTAGTGGTGGATATTATATATAGAAGATACTAGATTTTGTGTAAAAAAAGTTAATAAAAAATTTCTCAAAAAAGGTGTTGCATTTAAGAACCCCCTTTGCTATAATAACTTTTGCCCGCTTGAAAAGGCGGGACAAACCGCAGAAACACAGCGGTTTTAAAATTTCTTAAAAAAGTTGTTGACAAGATGGTTGCAACGTGATATTCTGAATGAGTTGCGGCAAACAAGTACAGCAACAAGCACCTTGACAAATAAACAGTAATGCAACCCTGAAAAATTCCAAGAGAATTATTCAGAATTAACAAACCAAAAGTAAAACGGACAGAACAAAAAAGCCAAGCTTATAGTTC